>Ga0209542_10001149_pt1 | contig 63059 bp, 64 predicted proteins | sample RifCSPhighO2_01_FD_184028 | JGI IMG/M metagenome (GOLD analysis project Ga0209542, IMG submission 184028) | Soil microbial communities from Rifle, Colorado - Rifle CSP2_plank highO2_0.1 (SPAdes) (version 2) | ecosystem: Environmental > Terrestrial > Deep subsurface > Rock core/Sediment ...
CTCGAAAAATCTATCGCCATGCCTTGCCCGCCCTGTTCCTTTTTGGCGATAGATTTTTCGAGTTGATCCTTTCACCTCACCTCTTGTTTTGGTTGAGGCTGCATTAAATTTTTGGTTATTAAGATAAACCCTAACGTAGAGTGAAAGAAGTTTATCTGAAGCGTTAACATTAAATATTTCATCAGGAAGGCTCATTTGTCCCGTCTCTTTCCCCGATAGATCAACGATTGTTAGCTGCTTGAGTTTCTCTTTACTTGTAGGCTTGACCTGCTTGGTTTTAGAGTCTTTAGAGAGCTTGCGCGCAGGTCGGTTAATCGTTGTAGTTTTTATTTTTGTTTCCATAGTTTTATGCAGTTTTTACAATCACTAAACCTCCAATTGTTCCGGGAACAAATCCTGATAATGTCAAATCGTTATCCTGCGCGTCAATCACTTTTAAATTCTTGACCGTGGTCATACTGTTTCCCATCCTACCCGCCATACGCATGCCTTTAAAAACACGGCCCGGCGTGTTAGACTGCCCAATTGATCCTGGAGCTCTTTCACGGTCCGACTGACCATGAGTAGCCGGTCCGCCGGCAAATTTGTGTCGCTTCACAACTCCTGCAAAACCTTTACCTTTTGACCTGGCTGTCACAGTCACCATCTCATCAGCTATGAACAAGGCGCTTGCTTTGATCTCGTCCCCAACAGCAATCTCGATTTCATCAATTTTGATTGCATCTTTACCGTCTTTCTGAGTAATTTCAATATTAAGCGATAGAGGAAGCTTATCAAGCCTTATCTCTTTAAAAAAACGAAGCGGGGTTTCAATCCCCGCTTTTTTTAGATTTCCTCCTTTTGACTTTTTAAGATTTTTAGTTAGGGAGGCGCCAATAATTGCAGCTATATAGCCGTCTCTAGCAATCGTTTTGACACCAATTAAAAAACAGGGTGAAGTTATTATTTTTGTATAGGGAATACGTGCTCCCTTTTCGGTAAAATTTTGCCCGACCTCACTTTTTGTGCCAAGTATGAATCCTGCCATAAGCTCTTACAAAAAAACGACCCCAGATTGGGGCCTTATTTCGGCTTTCCAACCTAGTGGGTGTAAATTCAGATGCTTGTTAATGCTTCACGCTTTAACATTAGGAAGTATTATATAAAAAACTGCTGTGCAAGTCAACGATCTGGTTTTTACCCCATTTTTACCTCAACAGATACACCAGCAGCAAGATCAAGATGCATGAGAGAGTCAATAGTTTGATTGGTAGGATTGACAATGTCAATTAATCGTTTGTGAATTTTTAGCCCAAAGTGCTCGCGTGAATCTTTATCAATGAACGTTGATTTGTTAACAACGTATTTTTCAACCCTTGTAGGCAAGGGAATTGGTCCAACAAATGATGCGCCAGTTTTAGTTGCCGTATCAACCAATTTTTGACACGTTTCATCGATTAAACGATGATCAAATGATTTTAGTCGTATTCTTATTTTTCCCTTAGGCATATTATTTAAAAGAGCAAAATTCCAAAAGAAACGTGCCCCTAAGTTAACAGGAACACGCCTCTTATTTCTAAAAAAAATTTACTTAATTACTTTGGTCACCACTCCAGCTCCAACAGTTTTACCACCCTCACGGATAGCAAACTTCAGGCCCTCCTCAAGCGCCACCGGGTAGATGAGTTTGCCGGTGATTTTAATGTTGTCGCCCGGCATAACCATCTCAACTCCATCAGGCAGTGTTACCTCACCAGTAACATCGGTTGTTCTTATGTAGAACTGTGGTCGATAACCCTTGAAAAACGGGCTGTGTCGTCCACCTTCCTCTTTGGTCAAAACATAAATTTCAGCCTCAAATTCGGTGTGAGGCGTAACGGCTCCCGGCTTGGCAATAACTTGTCCTCTCTCGATGTCTTCTTTTTCAATACCTCGAAGAAGAAGTCCGACATTGTCTCCAGCTCGTGCCTCATCTAGTGTCTTTCGAAACATCTCCACACCAGTAATAGTGGTTTTCTTGGTATCTTTGCCAAGACCAATGATCTCGATTTCCTCATTAACTTTCAAAATGCCACGCTCCACTCTTCCTGTTGCAACAGTTCCTCTACCTTGAATGGTAAAGACGTCCTCAACCGGCATTAGGAATGGTTTGTCAGTATCTCTTTTTGGCTCAGGAATGTACGTGTCAACGGCATTCATTAGCTCCTCAATTGCCTTTTCTGCCTCGACATCGCCTTCAATTGCCTTAAGAGCTGAGCCCTTAATAACAGGAACTTCGTCTCCCGGATATTCATATTTCTTTAATAAGTCACGAATTTCCATTTCAACAAGGTCAATAATTTCCTTGTCAGCAACCATATCGATTTTGTTAAGGAAAACAACTATTGCTGGAACATTAACCTGCCGTGCCAAAAGAACGTGCTCTCTGGTTTGGGGCATTGGACCATCAGGCGCTGAAACCACTAGAATTGCTCCGTCCATTTGAGCTGCTCCCGTGATCATGTTTTTAATGTAATCGGCGTGTCCTGGAGCATCAATATGGGCATAATGCCTTTTTTCGGTCTCGTATTCTGAGTGGTGGATGTTAATAGTAACTCCTCTTGCTTTCTCCTCTGGAGCTTTGTCAATCTCCTCATATTTCATGGCTTTAGCAAGACCTTTTTTAGCCAGGTAGTGATGAATCGCTGAGGTAAGAGTAGTCTTACCATGATCAACATGACCAATAGTTCCAATATTCAAGTGAGGTTTATTTCTTTCAAATTTTCCTTCTGCCATAGTATTTTAGTTTAATAATTAATAAAAAATAACTAATAAATAATAGTTGTAACGGAACTATTATAGACAACACTCAGGTGATTTGCAACAACTAATGTTTGAAACGATAATAACAAGCAGAGCTTAATATTTCAAGAAGATTTTAATTGTTTACTAAGTTGGATAATATGTTTCAATGTTTCACTTGATATAATGGGAGAGAATCCATATCGCTTGGCATCACCCTGTAACTTTTTTTGTTGATATACAGGTCTGACCTCACCAAGTAAGCTAACTTCTCCGATAAAAACTGAATTGCCTGCAATTGAAAGATTTTTAAATGAAGACAAAATCGATGTAGCAACTCCCAAATCTGAGGCTGTTGATTTTGTCGAGACTCCTCCCGCAACTGACACATAAATATCAAATCTCTCTAAGGGCAGTTTTAGATACTTTTGCATTACTGCTAAAATTAACAAGACTTTATTATAATCAAGCCCTGACACAACCCGACGGGGAGAGGGTAGGTAGGACGACACAACAAGGGACTGAATCTCAAAGAAAATTGATCTTGAGCCTTCCGTCACCCCAACTATCGCCTTACCAATTGATGTTGAATCTGTTTTTTCTAAAAACTGTGTTGGATTTTCAACTTGTTTAAGCCCCGATTCATTCATTTCAAACACACCAATCTCGTCTATTCCACCAAAACGATTCTTTGACGCCCTTAGTATTCTGAAGCTTGAAAATCTCTCTCCTTCCAAGTGCATCACACAATCAACTAAATGCTCAAGTGTTTTAGGCCCGGCAATGACACCTTCTTTAGTTATGTGACCGATTAAAATGATAGGAATATTTTTCGATTTGGCAAAATCAACCAGCTGTCCTGCAACTTGCCTTATTTGCAACTGTCCACCCGGAGTCGAGAGAATACTGTTTGAATAAAGCATCTGAATCGAGTCAATAACAACAACGTCTATTTTTAATTTCGGATCAGATAACACACCAATAATTGCCTCAACTTCTGTGTTCCCTGAAAAATAGAACGCATCAAGATTGATTTTGAGTCGGTCTGCCCGATGTTTAATTTGAGAGGATGACTCTTCCCCTGATATATATAAACATTTGAGTTTTTGAAGTACCTCAAGCAAGAGCGTTGACTTCCCAACCCCCGGCTCCCCAGTTAACAGAACTACCTCACCGGATACAAATCCTCCACCTAAAACTCTATCAAATTCAAAAATGCTTGTCATTAATCTGCCCGACTGTGTTGACTTTACTTTTGATAAAGGAACTACCTCAGCCTTTTGAGTTGGAATATTCGTCCTTAGAATCATATCTTCGACTTTTTCGAGCGAGTCCCACGTTCCGCATTCAGGACATTTTCCAAACCACGAAGATGTTTTAGATCCACACTCTCTGCATTGATAGAATGTTTTACTCTTCATAGCTCATTCTAGTATAATACAACCATGCGCAACAAACTCGTCCTGCTTTTTGTCGTTTTTATTTTTTTTGGGATTATTATTGCCGGACGTTTTACTTTTCTTACATTCCAGGCAACTGACGGCCGGCTTAAAGTCATAACATCGCCTAACGCCACAATTTATTTGAATAACGCTCAGGTTGGCAAGACTCCATTTGAACAAAAGATTAAGGAGGGTGAGTATATTTTAAAGCTTGCTCCATCTGGCAATTCGACTGAATCTGCCACGTTTGAATCTAAAGTTAGAATCAATAAGAACACGCTTACCTACGTTAGCCAAGATTTGGGGACAACTAATTTAACCTCGTCGGGTGTTATTTTCACCATTGAGAAAATGGCCAACAAACCCGAGAAGCCAGAAACTGGTGAAATTGAGGTGCAAAGTGAACCAACTGGGGCAATAGTCTATCTTGACAGTGAAGAGCATGGAAATTCTGCCATTATATTGTCAGGAGTTGATAAGGGACAACACGAAATAACGGTGTCGGCAGCCGGATTTTTCCCAAGAAATGAAAAAATTGAGGTTAAACCGGGTTATCGGGTTATTGGGCGATTTAAACTCGCGATAGATCCAAGTCATAAAAAAGTTGACGAGTCAGTTGATAGCAAGCTGGCAACGAGTGAGGTAAATATCGCTCCCACCCCAGCGTCAAAAGCAATAAAAACAACGATTGTTGTTAAAGAAACTGGAACGGGATTTTTACGGGTAAGAAGCGAGGCTAGTTTGTCATCAACAGAATCGGCCCGTGTTAAACCCGGCGACAAGTTTGAAGTTATTGAAGAGCAGACAGGATGGTATAGAATCGAGCATGAGAAAGGAAAGTTTGGCTGGGTATCATCCCAATACACAGAGAAAACCCAATGATTAAATCATGTCTTCTTTTATTCTCTGGATTATAAAAATAAAACAAGCAATTAGTATTGTCGCTGTTGCAAAAGCAAGCATTTTTTGCTCTCCTCTGAAGTAGAGCGCAGAAACACCAAAAATAAAAGATATTATCCAATAAAAAACCGCAATTCGCCTTCTCCCCCAACCAATCTGAAGAAGGCGGTGGTGGAAATGACTGGCATCGCCCTTAAATGGGGATTGTCCGGCCAAGATACGTCTTACAAAAACATACAAAGCATCAATTATTGGCACTGATAAAACCATTAAAAGTATCCCAAGTTTTGCAAATGAAAGTATTGAAAGAGTAGCCAGCATAAACCCCGCCAATGCACCGCCTGAGTAACCGGGCATAATCTTTTGTGGATACATATTCCATACTAAAAATCCCGCAAATGCCCCAGACGTCACAAATGCAATCATTGAGACACTGCTTTTAGCAACTTCATGTGATGAGAAACGCAGAGCAAAGATACCAATAAACAAACACGATATGGCAACAAATCCAGGAAGCTGTCCATCAACTCCTTTACTCCAGTTGATAAAGTTCATTAAGGAGACAATCCAAAATATCGCAAATATGTTGGCAAAAAGTAAAAATTTATGAGTACCCAAAAATGAAATTGTCAGATAAACTTGGTCGAGTCTAATCACTCCACCAAACGGGTTTGAAATATATGGCACCCCAAGACCAAACAATATAACAATCACCGCAATGGCAAAGTTAATGACAAGTCTTAAGAACGGAGACAGATCATAATAATCATCAAGTAAGCCCGTGACGACAATGAGCACGGCACCAACCAGAATTCCGACAACAACCTTGTTAAGGGTTACAAAAAGAAGAATAGGTATAATAATTCCTAAAAGTATTGCCAGTCCTCCCGCTCTTGGAATAATTCCAGTATGGGTCCTTGCCGGTTGATTTCTAGTTTTTGGGTCATCAACAAGTTTGTATTTTTGGGCAAATTTTAAAACTCCCGGTGTTGACAGAACGCTTATAAAAAATGAGACAACAAAAGGAATAAAGTAACTGTTCATGTAACTAAAAATAAAATTTTCAGACAAATTAACGATGTTAAGATAACGATAGCTGTATTAATATATCGCAGCATTGACAGGACTAGTTCATTATCAGAACAAAGCCTAACTAAAACAAATTTATTGAAAAAAAGAAAAATGATCGCAACAATTGGAATAATAAGAATCATATAAGAGTCAACAACTCTCTCTCGCCCAGTTGACATTGAATAGAAAAGAGGAATCTGCGGGGGAAGAATAGGAAACTTTAAAAGAGCAATGATAATTGTTACGATTACCAAAATAAATTGAAAAATTGAGAATAATGAAATCTTTTTCATTGATATTTGTCAATATGCAGCAACAGCCTCAAAGTTGCCAGAGCGATCCATAACAAAAGCCTTATTGGGATAAGTAGGTAATATTTTTATAAACCTGCTTCTTGGGATTATACTGGAATAGGGCGTCTTAAAGTCTTTCACGGCGTATAGATAAACTTGCCTGTCAAAATAATAAACGGCTTGAAAGTACTGATCAATGTCAGCAACATAGATTACATCCCCTTTTTCTGTTACTGCCTTAATATTTTTAATACCGGCTCTTAGATCTTTTGAGGAAACTTTATTAACTTGAAAAGAAAAAATAATAAAAGATATTAAGCCCGACGACACAACTAGACTTTTAACGAACATAGAGTGATATCTAAAGACATATAATGCTCCAAAGCTTAATACTACCCCAAAAAATATTGGACCGAAAATCATCACAAGTTGGGTAACTAAAAATGTCAACGATTGGAATGCAATAATTCCTAAAACCGGAAGTGTTGCCAGTAAGATGGGTAATAGGTGAATTAAATAGCCGGTCCAAAGTTTTTTTGACTGAGAATATGTATAGACACCCTGAAGAAATAGAACTAAAATAAATGACCAGTGCGTAAGCCCGGCGAATATGCTCACAATAATAAACTTGGAATAATTTTTCCTAAGCAAGAAGTAGCAAGATAGGGTTGATAAAGATACAAACATCATTGAAGCGGTTGTTTGCATAGAAAAATACAAGAGAATTGGATTAAACATAAAGAAAAACAGATTACGATAGGCTCTTCTTTCAGTCATTGAAAATACTTTTATCAAAATGTGATGTACGCATAAAATAAAAATTCCAAACCAAATAAGCGAGAAACTGCGCATTATTATTTCACTTTTTCCAAAAATATTTATCCATACATGGAGGGCTATATAGTACATTGGACTAATCCCAAGACTTAAAGAGTTGCTTATAATTTCATTAAAAGGCAGGCGAGACAAAAGGTAAGAAAAACCTTCACTTGGTGTTAATGCTCTGGTTAACAAAAATAGCATATACAGCATCTATTGTATACCATTGTGGATAAGGTTGACAAATGGGCGATAAGCGATGTAAAATGAATGCATGTTCACGCTTACGCCTCTTCCTTACCAATATAACGCACTTGAGCCATTTATTGATGGAGAGACTATGATGTTCCATCATAATAAACATCACGCAGTATATATCGACAATTTAAACAAAGCGCTTGAGAGATATCCTGAGTGGCAAGAAAAAACTATTGAAGAAATTATCAAAAATCTAAATTCTATCCCAGAGAATATTAGACCTGCTGTAGCTAATAATGGCGGAGGACATTTAAACCATACATTTTTCTGGGATATTATGACACCAGTGAAAGGCCAAAAACCCGAAGGAGAACTTCTTGAAACGCTTATCTCAACATTCGGTAGCGTTGAGGAATTTATGACTCAATTTGAAAACGCAGGTTTAACAAGATTTGGCAGTGGTTGGGCTTGGCTTGTTGTTGAAGAAAGCAAGAGTTTGAAAATAATCTCAACTGCAAATCAGGATAGTCCATTGTCTCTTGGCATGACACCAATTTTAGGAGTTGATGTCTGGGAGCATGCATATTATCTTAAATATCAAAACAGACGAGTAGAGTATTTGAAGAATTTTTGGAATATCGTCAATTTCAAACAAGTTGAGGAAAACTTTAAACAGGCACACTAAGTAAAAAGTCATGTATTTCCTTCAAATAATTATCCTCTTTGTTATTTCAATCCCGGCTTCGATAATAATTACCTATACAACTATGCCAACTCCCGGCAATGTTACAAAGGTAAACGCTGAAGTTCCAACAATAGCAAATAACAAAATAATTAATATTCCAATAACAAATATTCCAACTCCAACTGCAGTTCCCACCAGATCACCAACCAGAATACCAACGCAAGAAGAGCCTGACGGTCAACAAGAGAGCGCTACCAATAACGATTGGGGAGTGGCCAAACAAATTAGCGAACATACTTATACGATTAAAGTTGATTATGACTCTTCAATGGCAAACCCTCAAGACATTCTTAATGCACTAAATTCTTATAGGAGTCAGCATGGCAGAGGATCTTTAAATTGGGACCAACGACTTGCCGATTATGCCAATGGACGAGCGGGAATTTTTAAGGATATTGGTAATACCGACTCCCATGCTGGATTTGAGAACTTTTTAAATAATGAAGACGGGTTTTCAAAGCTTGGATTTAACCGACTTGGGGAAAATTCATATTACGGCGGACCGTTAACTGGGACACACTTAATCGAATGGGTATTTGCCCAAAGTCCACAGCACAATGCCAATCAACTTGACAATTGGTCGTCGGTTGGGATAGGAGTTGTCGGCGGAGGAGTCAACCTAAACTTCGGCGGAAACTAAATTTTTTTTGTCGGTTTATAGTCAATCTTCTTTCCCAATAATATTCTTGTGTGGGCGTCTAAAGCCGGGAGTGACGAGAGAAAAAATGAAATTACCGGAAGTAGATACCACTGGACAATAAGAAGCGGAATATTTTTCCAGTCAGTTTTGATTTTGATCTGCCGTCTAACGTGATAATCAAAATAAAGGATTGCAATAAGCATAAGTGAGGATATTGTTAGAATAAATGAGGAGAATTTTGGCAGCAAAAAACCCAGCACCGTTCGGCCAAATGCCGGGTTAACCAGAGAGGGGATTGATGCTGATAACGTTAACAAAAAGAAAGATGTTGGCCAAAAAAGATGAATCTCAATTAAAAATCCAATTTTTTTTAGTTTGATGATCCATGGGATTTGAGGCGTTTCAAAAGCCCTGACCAAAGCGTATGGAATATCGGTTATTCCCCAGGCCCAACGCCTTTCCTGGGCATATCGACTTTTGAAAGTATTGATAAACCCTTCAGCTCGAACTCCATCTCTGACAATAGGCAAGTATATTGGAATTGTTCTGATTTTATCCCCGTGGGCAAAAAATGCTTGAAGCTGAATATGCCAGTCTTCAGGAATTATGTCAACGTCCCAAAATCCAACAGAATGAAGCAGCCAGAGACTTGTCGAGTACGTTGAAATTTGAATAAGATCATCCTTCATCGATAAAAATGAAAGTCTTAAAACTGAACTCAAAATCATCTGAATTCTGACAGGTAGCCAAAGTTGCCAAAAATGGTTGTAAAGAAGAACTGGCGCCCAGTAAAAATGATACTGTCGGCTCTCATCTCTCAAAAACTCGTAAGTTAAATATGACAAATAATGGTGGGGGAGTTGGCTATCAGCATCACAAACTGTCACTAGAATGTTTTTTCGATCAATTTTCTTGTCTTGAAAATATTTGTCGATAATTTTTCCAGCATAAGCAGCATTGCTCGCTTTGCCTATCTCCTCGCCAGGTTTTAGAGGATGAAATGTTGTAAACAAATCTCTAAACTCTGTTTTATATTTGCAAATTAGTTGCCCTGCTCTTGTTTTAGCCGGTTCTCCCTCCAGCTCTTCCATTGCCAGAACAACGATAACTTCTTTGGGGTCAAAACTTTGTTTCACAAGCTTCTCAAGCGTTTTTGAAACTTTTTCAAATGATTCCTTGCAGTTGACAATCATTACGACATGGTAAACGTTGTCACTGTGTCCAACTTGCTGCATTCTTTCATGCCAGTCAATCTGTTTTGCCTCCTGCATGATCTTAAACGATACGCCAGCAAAGTAAATTGTTTTTATTGACTTATAAATAAAATAAAGTAAGTAGGCCATTATAAGATAGGCTGCGACGGCGGGATGGAAAAATGATAGCCAGACAGGCATTGTGATCATTAGAAACGTCATCAGAGGAACGATACGCTCGGCAACTCGGTAAAAAATAACAGAACGATTGAAGGGCATATCTTATTATAACAAACTAAAAAGTATAACCAATAGCCCTAACAGAAGACCCAAGTTGATTATATTTAAAACGTTAAATGCCCTCAAAAGTATTAGAAAAAATACGAAAACTACCATAATAAATGCATATTTTTTAGGAAAAAAGATATTCACCAATAGCCCAACAGTCAATGACACAACGCCTGAAAACAAGACAATAATTAATAAATCAAACGGCGGGAGATAGAACAACATAAGAGTTGTCATTGTAACTCCTAAAAAAAATCCTAATAACGGAACGACTTTTAAGGGATTAATTCGTCTCATTAATGCTGATTTTTTCATTAACTTCATAGTTTAAGTTTAGCAATTAGATACTTAATCGCCTATACTAAGTGTTATGTCAAAAAACGTGCTTAATTTAATTATTATATTTTCATGCATACTTCTTGTCGCAGCATTTTTCATAAACCCCCCTTTTGGGCAAAATCAAAACCAAACCAACCAAAACATAATAATAACTCCATTCCCAACTCAACCACTGGCGACGGTAACTCCTGCAAATATCCTCTCAAAACTGGTTTCATGCAATAATCCTTACCTACCGTTTCAAAAAGGGAAAAAATATACTTATAGAGTGACATCTACTCCAAAATTAAAAACCGAGAAGCCAATTATATTTACTAATACAGTTATCGAAGCATCAGGATCATCGGCAATCGTTGAAACGAAGTTTGCTAAGGACTCAAAAATAAACAAATCAAAAATGACATGTCGTAAGTCGGGTATTTATGGATTCCCATTTTCCTACATTTTGTTTACCCAATCGGACACCTTTTCTAAACAATTTAATTTGGAAACTACCATCTCATCACTGCTTGAATCATTCCTTATTCTTCCCGATCAGTTAACCATAGATAATAAAAAGAGCTGGAGTTATCCTCTTGTATTAGAGAATATTCCAATAAGGTTTATGGTTGAAGGAAAGGTAAAAAACAATACCGGAAACATTTTAACACTCAGTCAATCAATATCACCAGCCGTTGACTTTGTTAAAACAACTCCTTTATCAAATTCAATTGAAATTATAAGTCAATTCAGACTGGGACTTGGAATTGTTGAATATAGACTTAAGGTAAAGGCAGAAAAACCTACAGAAATTGTTATTAAGCTAGACTCTTTCTAATTTCATTTTTTCAACTAGATTACCTGGTACTTTTTCATAATGCGAAGGTTCCATATAAGGAATTCCTCTGCCTTCAGTTAACGATCTTACCGTTGTTACGTAACCCGATAACTCTGAAAGTGGCGCAAAGGCTTTAATAACGGTCGAATGTCCTCTTTTGTCTGTTCCTTGAATTTTCCCCCGCCTTGAGGATAGATCGCCAATAATTGTTCCCATAAATTCGTCAGGAACAGTAACTTCAACCATCATAATAGGCTCTAGAAGCGAGATGCCTGCTTTTCTGGCGCCGTCAGTTAATGCCATAGAACCGGCAATTTTAAATGCAATATCTGACGAGTCCACATCGTGATAAGTACCATCATAAAGAGTTACCTGCAAATCGGTCAATGGATATCCAAGCAAAGCTCCTTTGTCGCGTGCTTCAATCACTCCTTTTTCAACCGACGGGATAAATTCATTAGGTATCGATCCTCCTTTGACAGCGTTAATAAATTTAAATCCCTCTCCCCGACCAAGTGGTTCGATTTTAAGAAAACAGTGTCCGTATTGTCCTCGACCTCCTGATTGCTTGATGTATTTTCCTTCTGATTCAATAGATCTGTCTACTGTTTCTCTGTAGGCTACCTGTGGTTTGCCAACAGTCACGTCCATTCCCATCTCTCTTTTCATCCTATCAACGATAATCTCAAGATGAAGTTCCCCCATTCCCGAAATAATAGTTTGTCCGGTTTCATGATCGGTTTTGGCCTGAAACGTGGGATCCTCGTCTGATAATCTCTGCAGCGAATATGAAAGTTTTTCTTGATCAGATTTTGTTTTTGGTTCAATGGCAAGAGAGATGACCGGATCAGGAAAAGTAATATTTTCTAGGATAATCTGATCACCTTCGTCAGTTAGTGTGTCGCCAGTTTTAGTATCTTTTGGCCCAATTAACCCGACAATCTCACCCGCAAAGGCATGTGTTATTTCTTCTCTTTGATTGGCATGCATTAAAAGTAACCGACTTATTCGCTCTTTTTGACGTTTAGTAACATTATATACATATGAACCGGCTACTAACTCTCCTGAATAAATTCTTGCGTATGTCAATTTGCCAACATGTGGATCAAGCTGAATTTTAAAAGCAAGGGCAGTAAATTTTTCATTACCAACCAATCTTCTTGTTTTTTCTTCCCCGGTTATTGGATCGGTACCTTTGATAATCTCCAGATCCACTGGAGACGGAAGGAAATCAACAACAGCATCCAGGACTGGCTGGACACCTTTGTTTCGCAGCGACGTGCCACAATAAACCGGCACAACTTTATAAGCAATAACCATTTTTCTAAGTGCTGCTTTTAAGTCGGCAACTGAAATTTCCTCTCCTTTAAAATATTTATCAAGTAGGTTATCATCAGATTCGGCTATCACTTCAATCATTTTGTCATGATATTCTTGAACCTGGGTTTTGACTTCATCGGGAATTTTTTCAGTTTTTTCAAACTCAATTCCGGTCGCGTCTTTATTGTCATCCCACATATAAGCCTGCATTGTCAACAAATCAACAACGCCTCTAAACGTTGATTCTTTACCTATTGGAACTACCATAGGTAAAGGCTGAGCACTAAGTCGCTCAATAATATCTTTTAGAGTGTTCTCAAAACTTGCCCCTAATTTATCCATTTTGTTAACAAAACAAATACGCGGGACTTTATATTTGTCAGCTTGCCTCCAAACGGTTTCAGACTGGGACTGAACGCCCTCTTCAGCATCAAACACCATAACTGCCCCATCCAGAACTCTTAAAGACCGCTCAACTTCAGCAGTAAAATCAACATGTCCGGGAGTATCGATAATATTGATTCTGACGTCTCCCCAGAAAGTTGTTGTTGCAGCAGACACGATAGTTATACCACGTTCTTTCTCCTGTTCCATCCAGTCCATCTGGGTATTGCCTTCATCAATGTCTCCTATTTTATATGAACGTCCAGTGTAGAAGAGAATTCGCTCGGTGGTTGTGGTCTTACCAGCATCAATATGGGCAATAATTCCGATATTTCGAATTTTATCAAGAGAGACATCACGATTCTTGGTAATAATATTTTGTTGAGTCATATAGAAATATCAAATTTTAAAGACTAAATATAAAAAATGAATAGTTATAAATTTTGATTTTTGCTTTTTGATTTTTGAATTATTTTTCTTACCATCTAAAGTGTGCAAAGGCTTTGTTAGCTTCGGCTAATTTTTCAACGCTTGTCTTTTTTTCAATTGCCCCACCTATGTTATTATAAGCATCCATAATCTCAGCAAAAAGTTTCTCATCAAATGAGTGATATTTACTGTTTGGTCTTTTGGCAGCTGCTTCAATAATCCAATTGAAAGCTAAAAATAATTTTCTTTCTTCCCTCGTCTCCGTTGGAACCAGATATGAAGCTCCGCCTACTCTTCTTGGTTTTACTTCCATACCGGGGGCAGTATTTGATATTGCAGTTTTGATAACATCGATAGCGGTAAAATTCTTTTCCTCAATTTTTTTCATAACACTATAAATCATTTTACGGGCAATTGATTTTTTACCATCAACCATAATGTAATTAATCAGTTTTGCGACCTCAGAACTTCCATAAATTGGGTCTTTGTCGGTTTGTTGTCTTTTATATGATCTTCTTGGCATGATAGTTTATATTTTATCTTTTAGTTTTTTCGCGCCTAGCGCCGTACTTTGAACGTCCGGTTTTTCGTCCTTCAACCCCAGCAGTATCATAGACACCTCTTACAACATGGTATTTCACTCCTGGCAAATCTTTAACTCTTCCCCCTCTTATCAAAACAACTGAATGCTCGGCAAGTTGATGGCCAATACCGGGTATATACGCTGTTACTTCAAGCCCATTTGATAGTTTAACTCTGGCAACTTTTCTTAAAGCTGAGTTTGGTTTTTTGGGCGTCATCGTTCGAACCACTGTACAAACCCCCCTTTTAAAGGGTCCAGCATGCTCAGTTTTCCTTCTTTTTAAACTGTTAAGGACATACTTCAAAGCAACAGCCTTAGTTTTTTTATCCTTTAGCTTTCTTTTGTGTGTTATTAGTTGGTTTATTGTTGGCATATTACTCTTTGGCAATTACTTGTGACTGATCAAGCGCCTTCTGAATTTCTTCTTCCTCATTGAGAGTCGGTTGGACAACAGTAGCACCGACATCATCGGTAACACTACTGCTTAACATTTCGTTGGTTCCCAATTCGCTCTTGGGTGAGTCGCCAAAATACTTATCAAGAAGCTCCTCAGTAACTGGAATAAGCCGGCCAATTATAACATTTTCTTTGAGTCCCAGCAAATTATCAACTTGGCCCTTTATTGAAGCTTGGGTTAATATCGTTGTAGTATTCTGGAAAGATGAGGCTGAAAGCCAAGAATCTGAAAATGTTGCTGCTCGAGTCACGCCAAGTATTGAAACTCTGCCCACTGCCGGCCTTCCACCTTGGGCTAGAACTTTTTTATTTTCCTTATCAAAACGATATCTAGAGACAACCTCACCAGTTATAAATTTTGTGTCTCCTTCAGATTCAACAACAACCTTATCTGACATTTTACGAATAATAACCTCAAAGTGTTTATCGTGAATTGGAATTCCCTGAGACTCATAAACCTTCTGGATTTCGTTTAGAAGATAAATTTGGGCTTCTCGTAAGCCTTTAACCATCAATATTTCCTGAATATCCAGAAATCCCTCGCTGAGAGAGTATCCAACGGGAACTAATTGGCCATCTTTAACTTTAAGTTTCCTACTTGTTGGCAACATGAATTCTCTTTCTTCTTTGGTTTTATCAGACGATGTTATCTTAATAACATAAACGTCCTTTTCAGTATTCTCTTTAACTGAAACACTGCCTGCAATATCGGTTATCGGAGACATTATTTTAGGCGTTCTTGCTTCAAATAATTCCTCAACTCGAGGAAGACCCTGTGTCACATCGGCCATAACAATTCCTCCAAAATGTCTTACCCGCATTGTCAACTGGGTCCCTGGCTCTCCGATTGACTGAGCAGCGGTGATTCCAACTGGTGTTCCAATTTCAACAATCTCTTTTGTTGCCAAATCAACTCCATAGCATAGTTGGCAACAACCATATTCGGTTTTACAATAGAGTGCAGATCTAATTTCGACTCGCTCCACTTGCATCTCATCTAAAAGATGCATTTTATCTTCACTAATAAGTTCTCCTTTCTTAAAGAGCACTTTTTTATTTTTCCCAATAATGTCATGAAGAGTAAATCTATTTTTAGCCCTATCAACAAACTTATCAGATCTCTCATCATCTCTTGCTACAATCAAACCTTCTTCGACCCCACAATCATGCTCTCTAACGATCATGTCGTGGGATACATCAACAAGACGTCTCGTTAAATATCCAGCATCGGCGGTTTTAAGAGCTGAGTCAATAAGTCCCTTTCGGGCACCTCGAGCCGATATAACATATTCAAAGATTGACAATCCCCCCCGATAATTTGATTTAGTTGGCACTTCAACAATTTTACCCAAGGGGTCAATAACCAATCCTTTCATTGCCGATAACTGTTTTAATTGTTCACGAGAGGCTCTAGCTCCTCCGGAATTCATAACAATTTTGATTGGGTTCTCCTCCTCAATTTTTTCCCAGGTGCGATCTGCCATTGTCTCAGTAGTCTCAAGCCAGACATCGTTAGATAATCTCTTTCGTTCATCCTCAGTAATCAATCCTTGAAGGTAATTTGTCTCTATTTGTTTAACTTTCTCCTCAGCAATCTTCAATAATTCATCCCGCTCCTCAGCAATCAAACAATCAAAAATTGAGAGGGACAATCCGCCGGAAATTGTTGATCCCCAGAATCCAAGTTCCTTTAAGTCATCAATAAGTTGCGCAACTCTCTCTTCATTATCGACAAATTTAATCGTTGCAGAAACTATGATCTTTTTTAGATCTCCGGCAGTGACCGGCTGGTTGATAAATCTTAAGACTTCGGGCAACCGATCGTTAAAAAGAATTCTTCCGATTGAAGTTCTTAGAAGCTCGTTGTTAATTCTAGCTATGATAGGTTGCCGAGTTTCAATAAAACCCAAATCAAATGCCATTTTAGCCTCAACGTCTGATGCGAAATGTTTAAGCTCCTTGTCTTCTTTATCATAATAGTCATGGTTAATAGTTGTAATATAATAACAACCTAAAGCCATATCTTTATTTGGAACAACAATCGGGCTTCCATCTGCAGGTTTGAGCAAATTTTTCTGTGGAAGCATTCTTGTTTTCACCTCTTCAATTGATTTGGCAGATAAAGGTACAAACACTGCCATCTGATCTCCGTCAAAGTCGGCATTATATCCTTGACACACTGTGGGATGAAGTTTTATTGCATGGTCATCGGTCAATACAGGGTAAAATCCTAAAATAGATAATTTATGCAGAGTCGGTGCCCTGTTTAACATAACTGGATGCTGACTAGTGATTTCTTCCAAGATGTCGTAAATGATGGGATCTTTAGTTTCAAGAAAATTTTTAGCCGACCTAATATTTTGTGCCAAACCTCTAATAATTACTTCATGGAGTAAAAATGGTTTAAACAATTCCAAAGCCATTTCCTTGGGTAGACCGCATTGATGGAGCTTGAGTTCTGGCCCGCCAATAATTACCGATCGCCCTGAATAATCGACTCTTTTTCCAAGAAGGTTTTGACGAAATCGCCCTTGTTTACCTTTAAGAACTTCCGATAGCGATTTTAGTTGTTTTGTACGAGTAGTTTTGGCTTTACCGCCCCTGGACTTTGAAAGGTCAATAAGTGAGTCAACCGCTTCCTGAAGCATTCTTTTTTCATTTCTTAGAATAATTTCAGGTGCCCCCAACTCAATTAAATGCTTGAGTCTGTTGTTTCTATTAATTACCCTCCTATAAAAATCGTTAAGGTCAGACGTTGCAAATTTTCCACCCGACAATTGTACGACCGGTCTTAAGTCAGGTGGGATGACCGGTAAAACCACCATTACCATCCAACGTGGCGCAACCCCTGATTTTATAAATGACTCAACCAGTCGAGCTTTTTTGAGCATTTTGGTTCTTTTTTCACCTTTTTGTTTGACAAGTTTTTTAAGAACTTCTTGATATTCTTTCTTCAAGTCTATGCTCCCTAGCGTTTCAAGAAGTACTTCGGATCCCATCCCAACGGTCAAGAAGTCAGAAGCTCCAATGTCAGAGAGGTAAAGATGATCTTCCTCTTCAATTGTCTCAAGTGATCCAATTGACTTTACCAATTTATTAAGTCTCTCGAAAAAGACTTGCTTTTCAGTTTTCCTCTCGTTATATCTCTGACCAAGTGAAGTATAGCGTTCCCTAAATTTGAATTTGGCTTCAGCAATTGTTAGCTCCGCCTGCTCTTTGTTTTTAACTTTACCGATTATATCCTGCTTAGCTTTTTTTTCTTCTTCTCCAATAAGATCTTTTTGGGCTTTATTCCAAACCTCCACGATGTCAATTTCGGCACGGGCTTTCTCATCAAGCTTTTTAACTGCCTCGACTCTCTTATCCTCATCAATATGTTTAATTAAATAGAGTGCGTAATAGACAATTCTTTCCAAGTTATTTGAAGTGATATTAAGAAGCACTGAAAGAGGTGAGGAAGCGCCCTTGAAGTACCATATATGAGCAACAGGGGAAGCTAATTTAATATGTCCCATGCGTTCGCGACGAACTACCGACGTCGTCACTTCAACACCACATCTATCACAAACAATCCCCTTATATCGCATTCGTTTATATTTTCCACAATAGCATTCGTAATCTTTTGTCGGGCCGAAAATTCGCTCATCAAATAAACCATCTTTTTCCGGTTTGAAAGTTCTGTAGTTAATGGTCTCTGGTTTAGTGACCTCCCCATACGACCACGAAGTAATAATTTCAGGTGAAGCAAGCATTAATTTAATACCAGAGAAATCAACCATTCTGACGATATTACTTTTTTTACTTTGTGATTCTTCCATAATTATTCAACTGGTTGGATATCCAAACCCAATGCATTTAATTCTTTAACTAAAACGTTAAACGATTCAGGCACTGCTGATTGAGGAATGTCAACACCTTTAATTATTGCCTCAAATGCTTTTCGCCTTCCATGAACATCGTCTGATTTAATTGTTAGCATTTCCTGAAGAGCATACGGCATTCTATGTGATTCAAGAGCCCAGACTTCCATTTCTCCAAATCGTTGTCCTCCCATTTGCGACTTTCCGCCTAGTGGCTGTTGTGTGACTAGTGAGTACGGACCGGTAGATCTTGCATGAAATTTATCCTCAACCATATGATTCAGCTTCATAATGTACCCAACACCTACAAAAACAGATTTTTCAAATTTGCGTCCGGTTCTGCCATCATATAAATTAACTTTTCCAGTAGTTGAAAATCCGGCATTCTTCAACTCTTCTTGAATTAGTAACTCATCAACCGGTTCAAATATTGGAAAAGCATATTTTTTTCCTTGTAAGTGACCTGCCATTCCAAGAATCGTTTCAAATAATTGTCCTAAATTTAGACGATTTAAAACCGAAGTAGGAGAGAGCACAACATCAACTGGAGTGCCATCTTCTAAAAATGGCATGTCGTGTTCGGGTAAAATCCGAGAGATAACACCTTTATTACCATGACGACCAGCTAATTTATCTCCAACGGTGATTTTCCTTAATTCTCCAATTGTTACAATGATTTTCTTTAAAATGCCCGGATCAAGTTCATTGGGATCGCGTTTGGCGTTAATTATTCTAACGTTGACAACAACTCCTTTTTTCCCATATGGCATCCTAAGCGATGTGTCTTTTACGTCTTTTGCTTTCTCACCAAAAATAGCTCGCAAGAGTCGCTCTTCTGCACTTAGTTCTTTCTCGCCTTTTGGAGCAACTTTCCCAACCAAGACATCCCCCGATTCAACAAGGGACCCTATTACAACCAGTCCTGACTTATCAAGGTTGGCTAATATTTCCTCCCTAACGTTTGGAATGTCTCGAGTTAACTCTTCAGGACCAAGTTTTGTGTCAACAACGTCCGCTACAAATTCTTCCATTGTCATTGATGTAAGTAAGTCCTTTTTCAAAACTCGCTCTGATATAACAAATCCATCCTCGTATCCAAATCCGTCGAGTGACGAGTAGGCAACAATAAGATTTTGGCCGACTGCAAGTTCGCCCATCTCGGTTGACGGACCGTCAATTAGAACGTCTCCACGTGAAACTGATTGATTAAGGCTAACCCGTGGTGATTGATCAAAAACAACATCACGATTGGTTTTGACAAATCGTTCAAGTTGATATTCATATTTTTTACCTGACTGCCCCTTTAAAACTAGTTTTTTAGCATCAACATAATCAATTACACCCCCTTCAGGAGAAAGAATTGTCCTGTTTAAACCAGTTGCTACCTTTTGCTCGACTCCCGTGCCGACAACAGGCGAACTAGGGGCAACAAGCGGAACAGCTTGACAGAACATGTTACTCCCCATCAGCGATCGCGTAGCCTCATCATGTTGTAAAAATGGAATAAGTGAAGGCGAAAGTCCAACTACCTGACGAGGAGAGTAATCAATATAATCAATTCTCGTTGCGTCAACCTCAATCACGTCTCCCTTATACCGCGCGGTAACTCTGCTCTCAACAATAAAGTTGTTCTCGTCAACCTTGACACCCCCGTGAGTAATATAGTACTGTTCTTCATCATCTGCTTGTAAATATTCAACAACCGGCAGTACTTTAACCAAGATTTTAGATCCCTTCTTTTCTTTGGCAACTTTTCTATATGGAGTTTCAAGAAGTCCGTAATCATTTACACGAGCATAAAGGGCTAAATACGTTACTACTCCAATATTTGGTCCTTCAGGAGATCTAATTGGGTCAATTCGACCATACTGAGACGCAGCAATATCACGAATTGAAAATGAAGCTCTTTCCTTAGCTATTCCACCCGGCCCACCAACCGTAAGTCGTCTTAAATTATCAAGCTCAGATAATGGATTAGTCTGATCAACAATAGTTGAGAGTTGACTGGTCCTATAAAAAGAGTTAATAGCAGCAGCAATGGCTTTACTATTGACAATTTGAGAAGGCATTACCTCTCCTTCCGGCATTGTCATGCTCATTCTTGATTTAATGTCACGCTCCGCCCTTACCATTCCAACCCGTATGCCATACATCCCAATTAGTTCTCCAACCGCGCGAACTCTACGATTGGCAAGATGATCAATGTCGTCAAAGTTCCCACGCCTTGCGGTTAGATTGACAAGATATTTAATCATTTCAACAACATCTTGTTGCATTAAGATAAAATTTTCTTTTTCTATGTTTATATCAAGTCCTAATTTTTTATTGATTTTGTATCTACCAACATTATCAAGTGTGTAACGACGATTGTTGAAAAACAAATTATTTAAAGTCTCGTTAGCAGTTGACAATACTAGAGGTTCGCCTGGACGTATTTTTTTATATATTTCCAAAATCGCCTCGTCGTGGGTTTTTGAATTGTCTTTTTCAAGTGTTGGCAGAATATATTTTTCAACTAAGTTTTTATCAATGCCAGAAAAAAGATTAACAATTTCCATGTCACTCATGTTTTTAAATGATCGTAAAAAAGCTGTCGCTAAAAATTTTCTTTTCTTATTAATTTTTGCTTCGATAAGATTATTTTTTGAAATGGTCAAATCAAGCCAAGCGCCAATATATGGTCTAATTTCGGCATTGTAAACTGTCGATCCAGTATTTTTATCAACCTCTGCAGTAAAATAAACTCCTGGTGCTCTAACAATCTGGCCAATAACACAACGTTCAATTCCACTAATAATGAACGTTCCTCGATGGGTCATTTTAGGAAGATTAAAGAAATAGACGTCTTGTGTTTTTTCTTGATTTTTCTTTTTATTAAGAAGTTTTACTTTGGCATAGACGGGGAATTGGTAGGTGAGTTTTTTATCAATACATTCTTCTTGGGTATATCGAGGTTCTCCATAAAAAACATCAATGAGCTCAAGCGTGAAGTTTTTTTTGGTGTAGTCTTCAATTGGAAAAAATTCCTCTAGGATATTTTTAATTCCACCATTTAAGAAAGTTTCCCACGATTTTGTTTGAATTTCGATTAAGTCTAGCTGTTCAAGTTCATCCACCTGCCCATAAAAAACCCGTTTGGGAATGAATGATTTCTTAGTTATTTTTGTTGGTGTAGGCATCTGTCTTCTTAAGAGGGCAAGAAATTGATATTTTTTATCAAAAAAATAGATAGACCAATATCTATTTGGCCTATCTGACATTCACGAAAATGAAGTCAATATACATCACTCATACCATAAAGTCAAGCGCTTTTTAAAGTTTTGCCGTTTTTTACAAAAAATTTACTAATGTCTCTCTTCTCAGGAAGAGCTGATTGGATTTTTGATATAAGATCGGTAATGTTTGTTGCTCCGGTAATTAGTTTATTTTTATTAGTTTTTGTTTCAACAGCAGATTCAACAATATCGTCAATATTATTTTCCAAATGTTCGGCGAAATCCATTATCTGCTTCAATGCCGATCTGCCCTTTTTTGTTCCAAGAAAAAATAATACAGTTGCCCCAACAGTAAAACCTGTCCAAAAATTGCTCATGGCAGGAGTAGTCCTTTGCGTTTTAGCGATCATGCTTGTCTTTCTTTTTCGACTTTGTTACCAAATCAACCACCTGTAACAACTTACCTATTCCTGACACAAACGCGGTTACCTCAGAATATCCTTGGCTTAATCCTGAACCAATTTTTTCAAACTCATCCATAATATTGTTTGCTCGGGTAAGAAGTTTTCTAAGATCGCGGAGGACAAAAACCAACTGAACCCCAATAATGGTTAGTAGCACCGTCATGATTGTTGTTGCCGATATTATTATTATTTGATTAGGGTCTGTCATGTCAATTACAACTTCCTCACTTGGCACATTACTTTGTTAGAAGCTGCGGGACTCGACGACGTACTATCATAAGCACGCCTTACTCGTTCCTCGCTTCTTTCTCGTACTGCATCCAATTGTGAAAGTTGTTATGTATCATTGTTATTAAAATGGTTGTGAAAGTCAAGTATAATTATTGAGTTTTATGAAAAGAGCCACAATTGTACTCCCAACCTATAACGAAAAGGAAAATATCAAAATTCTCATTCCTGAAATATTCACTATCGCTCAATACGTTCAAAACTGGAGCATTTCAATTCTTGTTATTGATGACACGTCACCCGACGGAACTGCCGATGAGGTAAAGTTACTTCAAAAGAAGTATAAAAACTTGCATCTAATTGTCGGTCCAAAACTTGGCCTTGGTAATGCCTATCAACGGGGGTTTAGATATGCTACTGATAATCTTGGTCCAGACTTTATATTCGAAATGGATGCAGATCGCCAGCACAACCCTAACATCTTGCCAAAATTTTTGAAGAAAATTGATGAAGGAGCAGAATTTGTTATAGGGTCAAGATATATAAAGGGTGGTGGGATTCCTGAAAGCTGGGCGTTTTATAGAAAATTCTTTTCGTATTTTGGTAACTGGGTTTTACGACTTGGATTTATGAAACTTTCAATAACCGACTGGACATCAGGCTATCGTGCCATTAAGACGGATTTTATAGATAAAACTCTACCTTTGTATAAAAAGCTTAATGGTTATACTTTCCAAATTGGCATTCTTGACAATGCTATTAAAAATCACTTAAGGATTGCAGAGGTTCCATTCTATTTTGAGGAGAGAGGTAAAGGAGAATCTAAAATAAAAACATTAGAGTTCGTTGTGAATAATTTACTTTATATCTTTTTCAACTCATCATTTGTTAAATTTGCGTTTGTTGGAGTTACTGGCGCTGTAATTGACTTTTGTATTTCGTTCGTTTTGATTGAAATGTTTCGGCTAAGAGTATTTTTCTCAACCATAATTAGCGCCGAAACAGCCATAGTCACCACATTTGTTTTTAACAACTACTGGAGTTTTGCCCATAAAAAAGTAGCGCATAAATTAAATTCATTTATTAGAAGTTTTGTCAAATATAACACTGTGTCTGCCGGCAACATTCTCATTCAAGCAGTTTTGCTTGAAATTGCGACAATAATTTTTCCTTTGAAATTTTGGTTTGTTTATAAATTCATAATTTTGGCCGTTGTGATTATTCCATATTCTTATTTCATGTATAACCAAGTTATCTGGAAACAATCACCTCAAAAACTTGCAAATAAAGAATAATTGGCTTACTATATTCTTTAGATGAAAAAGCCACTGTCGCCAATGCAGAAAGCTTTAAATCTTTGGGCAATTGTTTTGATTCTCTGGAGTGTTTATAGAACAAAGCTTGCCCTTCCTGAGTGGTTTGATGAATTTGTTGCCAAACCATTAGTATTTGTCCTGCCGGTTTATTTCTACATTAGGAATTTTGAATTGAAGCCGTTTTTTGAGTCAATTTATCTGACCAGGGCTAATCTTTTTAATAATGTCAAAATTGCGCTTGGCATTGGGGTGCTTTTAACTGGTTCAGCAGTTGCTGCCAATTACTTTAGACATGGAACATTCTCATTTTCAAATACTTTATTTAACGTAGGGGCTCAAAATCTGCCAATTATTGTTATTATATCCCTTGCAACTGCAATCTCTGAGGAGCTTTTGTCAAGGGGGTTTTTGCTCAAGAGATTGTACGAGGATTCTGGAAATATTTATGCTTCATCCTTTTTATCTAGCATTCTATTTTTGGTTCTACATATTCCAATATTATTTACAAATATTCAACTGCAAGGATCACTAATATTATTGTTTTTGATGACCGACTTCATATTAAGCATGGTCAACTCCTTTCTTTTTCTTGACGGCAAGAATCTTATATCACCGATATTGGTGCACACATTCTATAACCTAGCAATAATTCTTTACGTGTAGGTTATTTATTTTCTTTAACTAAAAAAATATCTTGTTTGTGATATTTAATTTTTTCATTATATTGATCTCCCATCTCGTCAGGAAAACCAATATATGCCGTCCGTTTTTGATCTTTGCTTGAAGGCATTGTAAAAACAAACTTGTCAAATTTTGCCACCTGAGTAAAGCCATGCTCATCTCTTTTTGTTCGAACGGTCTCTTTTTGAAACTTAGACGGATCAATTTTATTGTAGAAAAGAAGATAAATGTATGGCTGGCCGTTTTTTGTTGTTATATAAAATTTATCAAATTTGGAATAGTTTTCTTTTACGTAGTTAGCTAATTCTTTATTGCCACACTGCCAGGCACTTTGAACCGTTGGCCGTTTGAAATAATGAAAGAAATAGACATCGTAAGCAAAAAATAAGAAAAATAGATGAGCTAAAAATATCGCCAAAACTACCAAATTGTTCATATTTTTTTTCAACTCAAAAAATCCATATGACGCAAATAGCCCCAATGGAATTATTAAAAAGCACGTTCGTGTCAACGAAACTGGTTGCCAAGTCAAGGCACTACCGATTGGAGCAACAAGCAAAAGTCCTAAGAAATAAAATCTAAATCTGTTTTTATTTCTAAGTAGGGCAAAAACACCAATAATCGCACAAATATATAAAATCGGGGTTATGGGGTTCATCCCAAGATATCCAAATTTCTGATTAGGGTCTCCTGTTACAACCAAAAAATCGGGGGACAAAAGTCGCAGATAGTTATTGGTAAAAAATATTATCCCTTCAGTTAGTTTATTGTGGATTAATCGAATATTGTGCTCATTTAGGTATTCATTAATTCTTAAAGTAAAGCCAATATTTTTATAAAAAGCCAAGTTGGAAAGTCGATTTACTCCATATTGCAAGTCAATAAATGTAGGAATCAATAAAGTAGTCACCGTCAGAAACAAACTAGTTTTACTAATACCCTGTCTAATATTTTTAATTAAAAAGAACAAAATAGAACCAACTACGAAAATAAGATAAATTCTGCCGATGTGATATGAAAATGCTGAAAACAGGGCAAAAAGTAATGTTAAAAGGAGGGTTTTAAAAGTTTTATTTTCAAAAAAACCAACTGCAAAGTACGAAGATAAGGTAATAAATAAGGTCGAGAGTGCAGCTTCATGAGCATGTCGGGTTACTATTAGGGTCCAGATCGACGCGGATACAAAAAAACTTCCCAGCAAAGCTATCTTTTCATCCTCGATCACTTTTTTAAACAAAAAATATGATGATAAGGCAAGCCCTGCAGCAACAAACAAATTTAAAAGACGAACTGAGAAGTCAGACATTCCAAATAAGGCAACTGATGGAATGGAGAGGTAGCTATACAAGGGCATTTTAAAATCATCAAATGATTTAAGTCGCATGGGAAGAAAGTTGCCATGCTCATCCTTTAAAGTTTGTAGGATTGAATAAGCATTATATCCAAATGCTGCTTCATCAGGATTTAGACAGCCGGGGATTTGATTAAATTTGAATAGATTTAGTGAGATTGTAAATATAACAATAGCTCCTAGTAAAAGTAAATATATCTTATTTTGTTTAAATATTTTAAACACATTATTTAAATAGCTTTAAAACAGTATAATCGTTTACTTTTGATTGTTTTTTTTCAACAATCCAACTCTTAAATATTAATGGGAAAGCAAATAATGCTCCTAAAAAACCCTTGAAGAAATTTATATCACGAGCAAATCCATGCTTAAATAAATAATAAGGCAGATATGCAATATGCTTTAATATAAGCTCAAAATCAGTAATATTTTTCCACATAAAAATGAAGTGGTTTCTGTATGCAATTGTTTTAATGAAATCATCCTTGAAATATTTTCTTATTGTTGATTCGTGATAATGTTGAACCAAAATTGATGGCTCAAACCATATTTTCCAGCCTCGTTTGTTAGCCCGATAAGATAGGTCATTATCTTCATGGTAAAAAGGCTTGAATAAACTGCCGAATCCATTAATTTGTTTGAAATAGCTTGCCCTTAATAAGCAACAACCACCCTCTGCCCAACCATTGATACCCGGCGTCAAATTATCAACCTTTTTGTTAAATATAAATCCTCGTCTTTCAAAAAAGGCATTTTTACCAACAATTTCTCCATTCTTTTCTTTTTGGGCAAAACTTACTCCAAAAAGTTGAAGGTTATCGTTAAGGATTTTTACCGCCTTTTTATATGATTCTCCGTCAAGCAAAACGTCAGAATTTAAGAGGAATAAATAGTCTCCGTTTGCATGCTTTGCTCCCCAGTTTACAGTCTGACCAAACCCAAGATTTTTTTGATTTGATAATATTTTTATCTTTGGAAATTCTTTTTCTATTAACTCGGGGATGTTTTCATCTGACGCATCATCGATAACAATAACTTCGCAACTCTTAAGAAACTCCCAGTTTTGTCTTAGGTTTTTTAATAGCAGTTCTTTGTTTTTATATACCGGAATAATTACGGTAATTTTTCTCATAAGTTAAAAACCATTTTGCAGTCATTTTTAAATGAGCTGTAATTAAATTTTTTTGCGGTTTTTAATCCTTGTTTTTGAATTTTCTGCATTTCATTCTCGTTGTTAACTATTTCGATTGTTTTTTTAACTAACTCCTCAACCGACTCATACAAGAAACCATTAACGCCAGATTCTATAATATCTTTTTGCCCTCCTGCATTATAAGCAAAAACAATACATCCTCGTGAAAGTCCCTGAAGAGGAGATATTCCAAAATGTTCAACGGCATCTGGGTCGTTTTCCTCATCAAGACCATATCCGGCAGCGTGCCAATACACACTCGCCTCATTAAGTTTTCTTATCATAACTTGGGACGCTGCATTTGGCAGTAATTTTACATTACTATTTTTACTCGCCAGTTTTTTTATCTTATTAAAGAAATCTTTATCTTCCGTCCTCAGTCCTCCAATAAGAATCAGCTTCCAGTCGGGTTTCAATTTCTGGAATTTATTAAATACCTCAATTAAAACATCTTGTCTTTTTGAATGAAGATGCCCAAAAAATCTACCAATTGAGACAATTGTCTTAGTTTTGTTTCTGTTTATTGGTTTAAAAAAATCATCTGAAAGATAGGGAGTTATTACATGAGTAGGTCTTTTTACCCAGAATTTTAAATATTTTGCTGTAAATTCCGAGTTTGCTATAAACTCAAAATTTCTTAGTTTTAAGTTATTAAGAAAAGTATTTTTATATAAATCTTTTTTTGGGTACATTGAAAAAATATAGTTGTGTTTTCCGCCTGAAAAGAAGTAGCTTCCGTCAGTTGCATAAATAACATAATCAAATTGTGAGGTGAGATTTAATCTGGCAATAGACGAGAGCTTGCTAAAGTTAGTGATAAAGTTTATTTTTTTAATACTAATATTTAGCCTATCGTTAATCGTTTTTTCAATAGAAGGGTCACTCCAGGCTAGAAAAATTTCATACTCAAAATCTTCTAAAACTTTCCCCATTGATAAGATATGCTCCTCGCCACCTCCAATAGTGTCTAAATAAGGGTTAATTATTAAGACTCTTTTCATAAAGTAGTAAATAAGTAACTGTTTTGGAATAAGCTTGATATATACTTGCAATAAGTCCTGTCGGTCCGTCAAGTATGCCTTTGTCACGAATAAACCGCCGGTAAAATTCGGCTAGAAACTTTCTAAAGAAGGTTAAAGTTGATGCTTTCCTGTTGCCTCGATACAACAACAACGATTCTTTATCTTCAAATCTTATTGTTTTCTCAACCATCTCGTTCAAGTTTCCTTGAGAGAAATGAAGTAGTGGAGATTTAAGCGTCCCCATTTCGCCTTTAATAACTGGAGTTGAGTGGATTTCTTTTGGCCATTTTATAAATGAATTTTTTTTAATTAACCTGACTATTGGGTCAGGCCACCAACCGCCATGTTTCATAGGCCACTTTTGAGCAAACATGTTAAGCCGAGGTCCCTTGAAGTGAGTAAAATTGGTTTCTTTTATAATATGTTTTATTTCATCAACCAACTCTTGGCTAAACCTCTCATCAGCATCTAAGATGTACGCCCATTCAGCATCAGCCTTCTCAATTGCAAAATTTCTTGACGGTTCAATAATTGGAGCCTTTTTATAGGAATAAACCTTAACACCCATCGATCTTGCAACGCCGGCTGTGTTATCAGTGCTTTCTGTGTCAACGACTATTACATTTGAGGTCAGTTTTCTAGCTGAGACAATACAATCTTTTATTAATTTCTCTTCGTTATAAAGACTTATTACAACACAAATGTCATTCATGTCACTTCTAAGTATATCAATAAAAAGGGATTGTTTTAAGTTTGGTTTGTCCGTACAATATACGTATATGTACATATTGTATTTTGTACTCCCGACTTACCATTATAGTTTTTTTTGACATTTTCAAAAATAAAATAGCCTAATCTGATAATATAATTAATAAACCACGATGTGTATTTGTCGCACTAAGGGTAAAATATAAACGTGTTTTATCTTAGAGCAATAAAAACTGCGTCAGACGCAATAGCTATTCAGATAGTTCGGTATGAAAATAGAAAGAGAATTATTGTAAAACATATTGGCAGCGCTCATAATTCAGAGGAAATTGCTTCTTGCAAACAAACAGCGCTCGATTGGATTGAACGGGAAACCCACCAGCAGCGTCTTTTTCCACAAGAAAAGACAGCACCCACTCTTACGCCAATAGAAAAGTGTTTGTATCTTGGTATTCGGTACTCTTTCATCTATAACGTTTTATCCCAACTCCTCAGAATGCTTAAATTTAACAAAATTAATAACCAGCTTCTCATGGACTTAGTTATTATGCGCATTATTCAGCCATTATCTAAACTTGAATCACTTGAGTATTTATCTGAGATGTTTGGGATAATTTACAAAAGGGGAAATTTGTATCAAACAATTGCTTCTTTTCCGGCGTTTAAAAATACAATTGAAGAAAAAACAGTAGAATTTGCGAAACAGCATTTATCTTTTGATTTCACTGTTATTTTCTACGATGTAACAACCCTCTACTTTGAATCATTTAAGGAAGATGAAGAAAAATTTAAAAAACCAGGTTTTTCAAAAGATAATAAATTCAATCAACCCCAAATTGTTATCGGACTTATTGTTACTCCTGAAGGTTTTCCTATTGCCTATGATGTATTTGCAGGAAATACATTTGAAGGAAAAACGTTTATTCCAACAATTTGTAAATTTAGAGATACTCATAAAGTAAAAACACTTACCGTTGTTGCTGATGCTGCTATGATAAGTCTCCCTAATGTTGAAAAACTTAAGGAAAACAACCTCTCATATATTGTCGGAGCACGAGTCGCAAATCTGACGCATGAGGAAATAATACAAATCAATACAGAATTAATTGATCAAAAACAAGACGAGCAAGAGTTAAAAAAATTGGATGGGGCATCAATGAGGATTGAAACAGATAAAGGAATGCTTGTCTGTGATTTTTCCTTTAAAAGATATCGGAAAGACAAGCGGGAGATGGAGAAACAGATTGAAAAAGCAAAAAGATTGTTAAAAGAAGATAAAGGGACAAAACGGACAAAGTTTTTGAAGAATAAAGAAAAAAGGAAACCTAAACAAATTCTAAACACAAAACTTATTAAAAAAACAACACTCCTTCTTGGGATTAAAGGTTATTACACTAACCTTACCGATACAGATGATAATACAATTATTAATCATTATCACAGCCTCTGGCATGTGGAACAGGTATTCAGAATTGCCAAAAGTGATTTAGCCGCACGACCAATCTATCATTTCAAAAAACAAACAATTGAGGCCCATATTTTAATCTGCTTTATGGCACTTGCTGTCTGTAAATATATGGAATTGAAGACTCATAAATCAACTAAGAAGATAATCAAACTTTTGAGAAGTATCACAGAGGCAAGAATGAAAAATTTACTTACTGGAAAAATATTCGTAATGCCAAAAGAGGTACCAGAAGAAATTAATCAATTGCGGAAAGCATTATTTTTGTAGCACTAATTATGGTAAGTCGGGAATAAAAAGGGATTGTTTTAAGTTTGGTTTGTCCGTACAATATACGTATATGTACATATTGTATTTTGTACTGTCTACTGCTGCAGCTTTATACTCCTATGTTTTAATTGATATGAATCTTACTCTTATAAACCATCCTATTTGGGGCAGTATCCGCGAAACTGCGGTTCAACTCGGATACTTTAATCGACCGCTCTCAACAATAATTTTCTTGATTTTACTCTCAACATTTTTTCTAGTTCAGAAAAACACAACTATGATGAAAAAAATTCCCCGTCCTTTTTATCTTGGAATTGCCATCTCAATCCCACTTATTATTTCATACCCATTTTTAAGCCGTGATTTTTTCAACTACATGTTTGATGCAAGAATTGTAACTTTTTATAACCAGAATCCTTATCTTCTCAAGGCCCTTGACTTCCCCAATGATCATTGGCTTAGATTTATGCATTGGACACATAGAACTTACCCTTATGGACCGACATTTCTATTAATTACTCTTGTTCCGTCATTTTTATCCTTTGGGAAACTACTCCTTTCAATAATCTTTTTCAAGATAACTTGGGTTTCGTTTTATTTAGCAGCAATTTGGATAGTTGAGAAGAAACATAAAGATTTTGCTTTGTTTTTTGCGACAAGTCCGTTGGTAATCTTTGAAGGACTAATTAATAATCATAATGATTTGATTGCAATATGCCTCATTATGATTGGGATGATGGCGATATTTCATAAAAAGAAAATTAAGGGATACTTATTATTTTTTTTATCTGTCGGAATTAAATATTTCACACTACCTTATTTATTTGTTCAGGACAAGGCCAAGAGAATCAATTTATTTGTTTTTTGGGCTCTTCTTGCTGGGTTTACTTATATTGGTGTCACTCAAGGTATCCAACCGTGGTATTTATTAAATTTTGTTCCCATCTTGCTGGTAACCAAAGAAATGGAGGGGTTGTTTACTGCTGCATCAGCCGGAGTCCTGCTTTCTTACTATCCATATGTTGCGCTTGGCGACTGGACAAATACGGAGGTAATTGCCTACAAGAATATGATTGTTTTGGCAACGTTTTTATTTGTACTCCTTGTTTTTTTCATTAAGAAAACTCAGTTATTTAAATCAGAAAAAGTATAAATTTACTTAAATCCTATTACTTGAAGTCCGTATTTGTCTATCTCTTCTTTTTTCCAAAACTTGAAGTCGTTTACTTTTGAAACATAAGTAATAACTTTTTCTATTGTACGGCCAGTATATTTGCCAACGTCCTCATCCCACTCTCTTAAAACCAGCGTGTCACCTTCTTTGCATTCAAAGTCATAAAGTCTCACATCAAAATTTTTCTTTCCGTCTAAAATATCTTGAAATTGCCTCTTCCATGTTTTCTTTTCTATTTTCATTTTCTTATTCTCGAATAATGCAATCAGAATTACAGCTTTGGTTATTTTCACCGATTACGCTATCGCATAGACCATTACTACAAAGCGATAGTCTTGTTTTTCTAATTTGAAAAAGTGATTGATTGGGAACGGTAATCTCAAGTTTTTTAATGCCCGTCTTATCATAAAAAATAACTTTCTTAGCTTGTTTGCTGTATGGAATATATAATATCAATGGGTCAACAAGTTCATCTCCTCCTGTAATTTTACCTTCATAGTGTAATTGTTTTAATAAATACGGTACTGTTCCACTGTAAATCTGCCTACCCAAACTATTGAGCACTGAAAAATTGTAATTTTCCGTCCCAAATGTTTTATTCGTGTAATATATTGGATATTTATCTTCAATTGTTGTTGAAATTAATTTCAAAAGACCATCTTTATTTTCAAGCGATACCTTAATTGCCGTATGGTAAAAGTCACTCAAGTCAAAGGCTTTATTTTTCATTAACTCGATTATTGGGTTTTCTTTGGTTAATTCACTTTCCCAGGCTTTAAGTGATGGTTTATTAAAAAATTTATTGTAAGGATTCCTCATTATGCTTGTTTCTGTTGGACGATAATAATCATCGGTCGTGCAACCTTTAAAGCACCCAAGTTCACCGTCAGGTAACCACTCCGGACAAGTTGAATCTGAAGTGCAATTAGGGGCTTTATGAGAAAAGCGTCCTTCCTCAACATATTCATCAGCCAAACCGGCAATACTATGCCCAAGTTCGTGTGCGGTTGCATTGGAGACAGCTCTACTTAAAAGAGACACGTTATGATATCGAGCAGTTGACCTTCCGGCATCATCTTGATCTGAAATAATTACCGAACTTGTCCCACCACAATCTGCCCTTTGATCCCAAGGAGTATCACAACTAAAAATACCATAATCATCAAAATCGCATCCATATGTTTGTGTTAAATCTTCATTAATCACGAATGAAAGATTGTCAGTAATAGCACCCATAGAAACTTTTCTAAAATCATCGATCGCATCATTGACAGACTCCTTAAAGTCACTTAAATTCTTATAATTCTGTGGAACAAAAACAATCCTATGCCATCCACTCCCACTTATTTCTTGACATGATGTATTTCTCTTGGGAATAGTAAAAGTTAAACGCATATCCTCATCCGGCACAAAAATGTTTTGAATTCCGGAACTATAACTCGTCGATCTTGTCCTTGGAGGATACATTAACAGTTTAATTAAATAACTAGCTCCATTTACCAGTGGCGCCTCGGTATTTGGATCGTATTTATAATCAAAATCAAATATAAATTTATTGTTTTTTTGCTCTTTAAATTGAAACTGGTAATTGTCTCCACCATTTAATGAATCGCAATACTTATCTTTATAATTTTCACAAATCCGTATCGAATCAAACGCTGCTTCATCTATTTCATCAACTGTATAATTTTTTCCGGATTCGTCGATTATTTCTAAACTGCCAGATAGAATACCAGGAATTCTATCGTCAACAAATTGATGACGAATCTCAAGTTCTATGTCATAACTTTCACCTTCTTCAATATTTAGTAAACATCCTTCATTAAGTTCACCATCATTACATTTGACAATTTTTATTTCGTCTTTGTTCAACTCTTCAATCTCATAACCCTCGCTGTCAAAAAGATATGGAAGAACCATCACCATTCTCAATCCACGCGAAATTCTACCACCAGTTTTAAACCCTGTCTCTGAATCAATAATATTTTGATGACGTATAACCTCAGACTTGGAACAATCAAGTCTCATCGTGTCAGATGCAACTCGACATGAAATAATATGAATGTACAAGTCCGAAGGAATTTTGTCGTATGATTTAACATCAATACCAATTTCTGCAAAACGACCGCTACTTGGAGGATAAATATTCACCGGAAGGCAACTATCTCTAAATATTAGATTGTTATATTTACTGTCATAGACCATTCTAGGATATTTTATAGTTAGCTGTTTATTTGAAGAATTTTTCCACTGTGACACTTTCTCTGGATTTGCGATTGCATCATTAAGAATTACCCTTGAAACTTTATTTTGAATATTAGGGCAGACTTTAACAGATAACAATTGTGCTTTAGATTCCAATAATCATTTACTTTTCGAAATCTGATAACCAAACAAAACGCCCGTTATTGTTGTAACAAGCAATAATGCAGTTGGGAATATGTAAAATTTATTTTTGTGCAAATTTATGTTTATTTGAGTCATTTATTTTCTGGGGATAAATTTCAAGTCAACAAGGTAATTTTTGTTGTCAACTTAAATATTCGTTAACAACCTCTGCTACTTCTGCACTTCGGGTTGTCCAATTTGGATGAACAAATACTTGTACCATGTATGTTAGATCACTCTGAGGTTCGTGAACTCTATCGCCACTTTCACCCACTATTGGTAGGTGAATTTTTTTAAATCCCTTATCTTTACCCATATACACGCTAACATCTTCTGGTGGGATTTTCAATTTTTTACTTATTTCATCTGCCAATAAACCCCTATTATCCGAGTCAAGAAGGTTATTTGCCAATTCCTCTGAAATATTAACTTCCCTTAGGTTGAAAACTCTTGGGTAAAATATCCACTTATCTGCTCGTTCCATGAGCGTTCGTGTTCTTTTATTGCATTTCGTCAATAAAAAATGCAGCGCTTCTGCATCTGTCATTAGAAAGTAATCTCTACTGATTTCCCCATCTCGTCTTGCAAAATCTAAGGCTCTAAAAAGAATCGTTCCAGCAGAAAGATTATATATACCATATACAAATTCATAAACTGACTGCCGAACTCTTTCCCAGGCAGCCAATCCACCAATATGATCAGCAAGAAGCACAAGTTCTCCCTCTTTTATTGCAAATGCTTTTGCTAACTCTTCAGGCGAGTACATCAGTTCGTCTAGAAGTCCCACACTCACACCATAACGGAGGGTATTATCTAAATTGTCAATATCTATTGTCCCATTGACAATATCGCTCACAGGTTTGTTTTCACCCTTTATAAGTTCTATTATTCTCTTAATATCTCCTCCCTGTCTCCTTACTTCTTTCGCAAACTCTCCTCCTTCGATAATTTCTTCAACAAATTTTTCATGGTTTTTACCAGTCAACTTTACTTGAAAGTATTCGCTTGTGTGGGAAAACGGAGGTGTTCCTAAATCATGGGCAAGAGCAGCAAAATATAAATCTCTTGCAATATCTTGAAATTCGGCTTTACTCCCTACAATGGTGGCCAAATGGGCAACTCCTATAGAGTGTTCAAATTTACTTGCACATACTCCCGTTGGGATTGTCCATGTTGGTATTGCTGATAATGACACATGTCTTAATCTCGCCATCTCTCTTGTTTGAAAAAGTTTAAGTTGGTTTGCGTCATATTCAATTTTTCCATAAAGCCGATCACAAATAAAACCCACAGTGTCCCCCATGTATTTGTCTTTTTGAGTCATTTTCTCGGGATAAACTTGAGGTCGGCAAAGTAGTTTTTTAAAAGATGAGCTTTTGTCCTAAATGGCGCATATTTTAGCCCAAACATTAGTCTGTTTCTCTCCTGATACCTACTATGAACCTCGGACCCTGGCCCACCGGTTGATTGGGAATTCTTGTGCCAGATAATAATTGACGGGTCATAAATTAGTTTGATTTTTTTATTTTTTGCCCTTTCACACCAGTCGGCATCTTCATAATATAGAAAGTACGATTCATCAAAATAGCCAACTTTGTCAAGAGTTTTTTTATCAAAACACATTAAACAGCCGGTCATAAATTCCGTCTCTATTTTCTTGTTAAATTGTCCTTCATCTACTTCATCCACTCCAACATGAGTGGTCATAACATTTTCCCAATCGCATTTCCCCCCAGCGTACCAAATGACTTTGCCTAAATCTTTTTTCTGGTAGCGATCTTTGTGATATTCAAAACCGGGCGCATAATATATCTTCCCGCCAATTATTGAGGCAGGATTTTTGGAAATTGATTCCTCAACTGATATTAAAAATCTAGTTTCAACTTGTGTATCGTTATTAATAATAACAAAACCATCATATCCTTGTTTTATCGCATACTTCAAGCCCACGTTAACGCCATTAGCATATCCTTTATTAGCGCTCAACATCACTGTCACGTTATCCTGATCTTCAAATGGAACAGGAGTAGGGGAAACATCAACAATAAATAAGTGCCGATCTTTCACGTCCAGTCCTGCTTTTTGCAGGCTCAAAATAAATTCATTTGTCAGGTGATATGTTTTGTAGTTAACGGTAACCACTGCCAGCTTCATAAATTACCTAAGTAGTTTTCTAACAATTTTTGATTTAAAAGATTTAACAGGTGAGTGAAGGCTTTCTTTGTCCATCCAGTGACTGACTTCATACGCTCCTTTTTCAAAGAAATGATTTGCCGCCTCAACTACGTCTCTGTCTTCAGCTTTAAATTTTTTACCTTCAAAATAATAGCAGTAAACTAAAAACGTATAAAACATCTGAAGAGTTGCCAGAACCAATCCATGGATGCCGTCACGATATCCTTTCTCGGCAAAAAATCTTCCTATGAATTCACTAAGTCCTTCATTAAATGAGTCAATAATCGTATAATTTTTTTGTTCATCTAGTCTTTCTTTTGCTTGAGCCTTAGCATACCTCATTCCTTTTGATAGATACTGGTCAATTGTGCCATAATTGTGATGAATAATTGCAAAACGCTCGTCCTGGGCAACAGCAAAACCGTTGCCAGTTAGTTGAGGTTGGCTATGGATAATTTTAGGCCAGGTAACTTTTGATTTTCTGAAAAGTCTTACTTGATAGTCCGGCCACCACCTTGAGTTTTCAATCCACTTGTTAAAAATAATATTTTTACGGGGAATGCCAAAATAATCATATTTACCAATATTTTTCTTCAGTAATTCAACAAGCTCTGCCGACAGCTCCTCGTCTTCATCAAGAAACAAAATATAATCATGCTTGGCATGCTTTTTATTTTCTTCCCTGATAAGCTCGACATATGCAACCGGATCATTAACTTTGATAATACGGTGCGGGACCTTAAACTTTTTATTAACAAGTTGTGATTTAAGATCCTTACTAATTCCAATATCAATAAAAACAATTTCAGATATTAATGGAATTGCCGATTCAATTGATGTAAAAATATATGGCGGATTGCCGTGCACAACCATCACAAGACTTACTTTTTCTTGATTCATCATAATTATTTTCTCATAAACAAATCTTTAACTTCTGTCAAAAGTTGTATCCGAAAAAGCATATACGCCAATCCAACATAACCAATCGCTCCTATTGGGATCATAACAATGATTTGATAAATTGGCGTTGAAATAACACTTTTTATACCAATCAAAATTGCCCCCATAATAACAGATAATATTATTGGTTTATCGATTGAACTAATAATCTCAAAATGCAACAATTGACGAGCCTTAACAATTACAAAAATACTTGAGAGAGCCAGGATCAGCTGTGTTGCTGGAAATCCATACAAGCCAAAAAGTTTTGTAAATAATGGCGTACAAATCCATGTTGTAATTGTCCAGAACAGCATAAAACTAAAAGATAATTTAGCTTTACCCAATGCATTAAACATATTAATAAACGGAGTTGAGTAGCTGGATAAAAATGCCGTAACACAAAAGATGTAAAAAATGGGAATTGCCGGTTCCCACTTAGAATATTTAGGAATAAACTCAACTATAGAAGGTACTACCATCGCCAGCCCCACCATCGCCGGCGCTAAAAGAAGCGTTTGATATCGTAAAATTTTATGGATAACCGAACTGATCCTTTCCGGCTCATTTTGAAGCCTTGAGATAACCGGAAATAGCACACGACTAATATTGTCCATAATAATTCTGATTGGCGCCTCGGCCCATTTTTTAGCCCAACCAATATATCCCAAAAGCTCAAATCCCAGAACTTTACCCAGAAATAAAATGATTAAATCGTCCTTAAATAAAGCCAGAAAAGAACTTCCCTGAAAGGGCAGGCCAAATGATAGTAGCCCATTAAGGCTTGATTTGCTTACCCCAATCCTTGGCATCCAGAATGAGATCGAATAGATCAAAACAAGGCCAACAATCGCCCGGATCATTACTGCAAATACAAAACTCATTAACCCAAATCCTAAAATAGCCAGTGAAATTACACAAATATAGAAAAGTGTATTTTCAACAATCTGAACCATAACGATCTTTTGGAATTCAACTTTGCGCTCTAAAAAAACTGACGGAATTGTCTTGAGCGAAGATATGAAAAATGCTGCTAAAAGAGCCCAGTAAAGGACCACTCCTTGTTGGGGAAGATTGTAAAAACTCTTCACAAATTGGGTTGAGACAAATCCGATTAAAATAAGAGAAATTATCAGGCTCTGCTGAATCGTAAATGTTGTTGTGACGTCATGATCAGTTATTTCCTTTTTTTGGATAAGTGATGCTGCAAGCCCAACGTCAGAAAAATAATTCAATAATGAAATTATTGACAGAACTGTTATATACATGCCAAAAATTGATGGAGATAAAACAATCGTTAGAACGAGACTGGCAATAAAACCTAAAACAGCAGAATACCCGCTTTGAAAAAAAAGACTAAAAGCGCTTTTTATTGTGTTTTTTTTTAGAGTTTCAATTTCTTTTTCTTTTGGCATAAGTTAAAACTGGCAGCCACCCGGCAATAATAACCGACATGATTAAACTGAAAATACCTAACATCTGTATAGAAGTTTGTTTGTAATAAATTTGAATAATTGATGGCTCGGTTATCGATAAAAATGGTCTTCCCAAATCATCAAGATTTTTTTTGTCAGGAATGAATTGTTTATCGTTGACAACAATTTTCCAAGATGATAAATAATGAATATTTATCGTTAACTGGTCCTGTGGTTGAACTTTAATGATTTTCTGAAACGGATTATTTTTTATGATTTCATATTTTCCACCTGTAATTTCCGCCGGCTGAGAAAAAATCGGTAAATTTGATTGATTATCGGTTGGCTCAAAGCTGCGCCAATAGTCATAATTAACCGTTTTTGGCAAGTACTCCGGCGCTTGGTAAGCAGCTTTTGTTGATATATAATCTCGACTTAAATATTCATGAGCAAATTGACTTTTAAGTATTTTTTGTCCATAAAAATATTTACTTGTTATCATTAATGTTATTGCGATAAGACTGTAAGAAAGAATAGTTTTATATTGTTTTGGCAAATATTCGATACTAAACGCTCCCGCCCAGGCAAATCCAATGCCGGCTATAGCCAATAATCTCCATGAATATTGCATAAGTTTTAAAAATTCAATTTGATTCCAGATTAGTTTTGATAAACCCGTTGTCATAAAAAGAAGAAACATCGTTACAAAAATAAAGAAAACCGTAAGATTTGCTATTAATTTTTTATCATCTCTTTTTATTGATAAATGCCAGAAAAAGGCGATTGCTGATGTTGTCAACAGTCCTAAATGAATTTTACCTACCTTAAAACTCATCCCATCATTTAAACATCCCGGAGCCGACCCACCAAAACCCCAGTCGCCACTCCATAGTTGTTTAACGCATAAAAAATGATCATTAATATTTGTTTTTAATGCTACGGTTTTTGCCCAAGTGAGAGAAGATTCCAAAATAAATGGTAGGTAAAAGTAAAACGATCCAAAAAAACCCAAAGTAAATATTATCCATTGCTTTTTGGATGCTTGGGTTACTACCAAGAATAGTAAAAGATAAAACCCCACAAATAGTGAAAGACCGTTGTGACTTGTCAATAATAGAGTTAAGACGATGACTCTCAGTATTGACCCACGTGATGTAATTTTTTCCACCGGTAAAAGAGAATAAAATCCCCAAGGAAGAAGGGCAATTAGCCATGATTCGGCTAAATTACCTCTTACAAAAATTGACAGTGGCACATACAAAGATGTGATGTAAATAGCTGCCCCCAATAATGATGCTTGCTCACTAAAATACTTTTTCAAGAAAAAATACGCGCCGATTAAGCCTACAAGTATGCTTGCCAAAAAAGATACTTGGATTACATCAGGTGGTGAGAAATTAAATAAAGAAAATATATTGGAGATAATATAGGCACCCGGGGCATAAAACGTAAAAATCGGATAGCCTAAATTAAATGAAAAGTGGGGGGCAATTCTTGGCAATATTTGGCCCGATAAGAAAGCGTACTTAAATTCGGTAATCCTTGCAGCTTGAGTTACATCATGAAAAAGAAAAATCTGTGGTGAAAATGGATTTAACTGCTTACCTAACAAAACCACAACAACTACTAACAATAGTAGGAGAGAAATGTTTTGCTTGAAAAAACTATTTATAAAGTTCATATAGGTAAATAGTTGACTTATTACCTGGCTTCTTATATTCTGCTATTTTCTTAATCGGCCAGTCCGGTGGAAACTCCTCCCTATGGGAAAAAACGATTAAAACAGTTTGTTTATCAAGAAGTTTTAAATTCTCAAGTACTACTGATAAGTCAAGGGGCCAATAACCCTTAATTTCAATATTGGTGTCACCGGGTCTAAGATGGGCGTCCAGCACATCGCCACTCATTCCAAAATTTCCCTCAGCCAAGATTGTAACTTTTTTTTCGTTTGATCTATTACGCGAATATTCCATAATTTCTTTAATCCCCCATCCTGCCGGCCACCCTTCAAGATATTGTCCTCTGTCTACCTCCGGAAACGGAATACTCGCCGGATTGAAAAGAATTGTGTAATTAAAAAAGATTACAGATGCTATCACTGCAAGAATCGCAGTCCATAATTTTTTCCTACTTAATTTGGAAATTAAATATCCTGCCGGCAAAAGAAGCAGCAGCCCTAACGACATCACATATCGAGGATACAAAACTTCAGCAACAAGAGAAATTACTAAATAAGAAGCTAACAACCATAAACCAATATAAAATCCTTCAATTCTTTTCCTTCTGATTAGGATAAAAAGGCCTAGAAGCCCGATTAAGGGGACAACATAAGCCATTTCTGAAAACACATAATAGGGAAGAAGCTTTAGGTTCGTAGGCAAAACTTGAAATGGGTTTTTCAGAATTTCGTGAAATGTAAGAACAAATGTTGTGTTTTTCTCCTTAACATAATGAAAAAATGGCGAGAGTCTCTGAATATTATAGATCGTAAATGCTACTACACCAGAAATGCAGTACAAAACTACAAAACTGATCAATTTATTTAATCTATCTTTCTTATGTTCAAAAATAGTATACAATACTGATAGAAAGGATAGACCCAAAAAGAGTTTTGCTGATGATTTGGCTAAAAGAGACATCCCTCCAACAATTCCAAGCAAAAGTGAAAAATCCAACCTTCTAGTCCTAGCTAATAATGTGCTTAGTAAAAACATCCATATCACACCCGCGTTTACTGTTGAGTCAACTAGGGCGACTCTGTCATGAAACAGGAAATAAGGGGTAAATATATAAAGTGCCGTGGTTAAATAAGCTGTTCTTTTACCAAAAAGGTAGTATGATGCTGTAAATAACCCTGAAAGTGATAATAGCCCAGAAAAAACTGCAAAAAGCCTGCCAGCAAATAATGCATTGTTAGGAAATAACTTTAAAAATGGAATTGTTGCCCAAGTCTGCAACGGCTGTCTTCCGTCGGTCAATGAAATAAACCGCCACGTCGCATCATGCCAGGCAACTTTTGCCCATCTGATATAAATCCCTTCATCAGTAAATATTGGAAATTTATTAAGATTAATTAGCCGGGTAAGTGAGAAAGCTCCAAGCAAAAGTAAAATAATTAAAATATCTTTCTTGAAAATATTTTTTCTAATCCAAAAAATGATCTCTTTTACATCAACCATATTGTGATATTACAGTCTGAAAAGTGTAAAATCGCTATTTTCAGAAACTATGTCAACATTGTAATCTTTCAGATAGTGCCTGTCACCATTATGAATCAGAAAGAGCCCGTTTCCTTTGCCTAATCTTTTTTGAAAGTCGTTGGTTCTGTAGTAGTAATTGATATGTTTCTTAGAATAATAATGAGCACAGGGGTTGCCACCATAGATCCAGGTAAACGAAGTGTAGAGAGTTGGATTTAAGATCTCTCTTGCCCGTCGTTCGGAAAATTGCACCAGATAATCTAAATTCTTTTCAGGTTCTCTGCTTGATATAATAGCTATTTCGTCTCTTGAGCTTGTCTTGACAGTCTCAAACAGTTTGTTCTCTTTGATTACAAAGTAAAATCCATCAGCTGCGATTAAAATAGCAATTACTAAAACAATAATGTTCTTCAGTTTAAGAGTGCGGATCAGCAAATGAAGACAACATGCAAGATATATCGCAAGAAAAGGATATATAGGTGCAACGTACCATTCGATTTTTGTCTTTGCCATCGTCAAAAAAACTAATGGGATGAAGATAAGCAATACAATCTCAATGATTCTCTGCTGACTCCTGATCTCTGAAATGAGATTGTCTAAAGTGATATTTTTTAATTTTTTTAGGAAAAATAAAGGCCAGACAAAAATCAACAGCACCCATGGGAACAATTCTTTAAATATATGTTTTAAATAGAACAATCTGCCTCCAAAATGGAATTCTATTGGGTATCTGGAGCGCTGAATAATATTTTCAATAAAGTAAACATTGATGAATTTTTCTCCATAAACCATATATTCTACCAGTAGCCAGGGTACAATTGTTATTGTAAACCCAAAGATCAACCAAGTTGACAACCTAAATTTTGATTTTTTTTCAAATATCAAAATCATAATGAGCAACGAAATCAGAAATGGAAATACACCAAGACCCTTAACTAGAGCTGCAAGTCCTAAGGCAAATCCCGCTAATAAACCCCGTTTCCTAAGCGTTATTGAGCTTGTGTAGACAAGATATCCTAATATGATAAATAGTGCATAGGGGATATCGGTGCTTATCTTGGTAAAGTAACGAACAAGAACATCTCCCGTTAAAAGTATTAGTATGGCAAATATTCCAATTCTTTTTGAGAATCTAATTGTTGTAAAAAAATAAACATAAAACAACAAAAATAGCGTGAAGACAACATTAACAATTCTTAGTGCAAATTCTGAAGAAGAAAAAAATAACGGAGTTTGCAGGATGACTGTATAAAAAGGAATTTTATCAAGCATCACCTGCCCATTCCAATAGTTAGTTAATGCATTATAGCTCATCCTCATGCTACGGGCATAGCCTGCATATAGACACTCATCCCAATCCCAGAGTTTTGTTTGCCCTAAAGTAAGCAAGAAAATCGAAGCTAAAATTACTAGTATTGCCAAAAACACCTTGTGAGAAGATATTAAGTTAATAATTCTTTTCATTTTGAAGAGTATTTGCCGGTTATTTCGTACTTTTTTATTTTTGCAATATCACCTAAAGCTTCAAGTGAATCTTTAATAAAATTTACTCGTTTTGTCTCAACATGATGCCATTCAACCGGAATTTGAACTATTTCATATCCTATTTTTTTAGCAATATACAAAAATTCAAGATCAAATCCGGCAGACACCGAAGCTCCTAATACCCTTCTTTCCGGGGTAAATACTCTTAGCCTATCTAATATTTTTATCGCAGCGTCCTTAGAAAATCCCTTAAACCCGCATTGTGTATCAATTACACCATTCAGATCTATCATTAAGTCTCTAATGATTACAAATCCTTTTGACTGGAGTTGTCTTAAAAAAGGCGCCCCTTCACGTCTCGTTTGGCGCGATCCTATTACAATTTTTGCTCCTTGTTTAAACTCTTTTGTCATTTTTTGGGTTTCTTCAATGGGGGTCGCCAAATCCATATCTAAAAAAACGATATATTTACCTTCGGCTTTTCTTATTCCGGTGATTACCGCCAAGGCTTTGCCACCATGTTTATTTCCAACAAGTTTAAATTTGGGGAATTTAGGGAGATAGGATTCTTTTATTATTCGTGCCGAGCTATCGATTGACCCGTCATCAACAATCACAACTTCGTGAATATCAGGATTGTCTTTGACATAATTTCCTACCTTATCGAGCACGCCTTTTTGAAGATTGAGTTCTTCGTTATAACAGGGAATGACAAATGAAATATTCATACTTATCGTGTTAGCTTATAGATTGTAACATTCTCAACCACCCATTGTTTAGTAATTTTCCTTGGTGCAAAAAAAGCAATATCCCAAGTAGGATTACCTATAATCAAATCGCATCTTCCCTCACACAATACAAATAACTCATCAGCTTTTTCTAATGTGTCCTTTTCAAGGGGTTTTTTGCCTGCAACTTCAAGAAAATATCGATAACTATAGTCTGAGTATCGCTCGGGCAAGGATGTAATTTGAAATTTTTTTACATGAATGTTTAAAAACATGCTCTCTGTTATTCTTTTTGCATGGCGTATCTGGTAATTAGGATCGCCTCTTAAAAAATCATAATGTTGTACTGAGATATATGAAAATAGAATTAGGAAAATCCCCATAATAACAGGAGTTATTTTTTTAGGAAGTGAAAGGATCATAATACCAATTACTGCTAAGTAATAAATATAGACAGATCCCATATAATGGGAATATTTTGGACCTCCATATAAAGATAATCCCGTCAGAATAAAAATGAAAAACAATGATATTAAACTATACTGTCGGTTCTTCTTTAGCGCCCACAAAAGTAATGAAAATAAGACAATTAATAAAACAACTGGTAATGTTTTATTTAAGTCAACATTGAATATGAATTTGTTGAGGGCCTGGAAAACCGATAAAAATTCTTCCCATTTCCCTCCGTTGACTGTTCCTGTTTGAGTAAACAACTTCAGAAAGTTTTTTAGGTTTAAAAAACCATGTCTCAGGTCAAACATTATTAAAGGAGAGGAAACAACTGTAAAAGATATCCCTGTAATAAAAGCTAAATTCAGAATTTCTTTTACCTTCTTTTTTTCAAAGAAAAAGTAAAAAGTGAATATCAAAATAACGGGAGGTAGTAATATTAAGGCAATATAATGGAGCTGAACTGCAATAGAAAGTAATACTCCAAGAACGATGGCACTGATATTTTTTTTAGTTTTGAACAAATGCTGTGTTGATAAAACAACTAAAAAGGCAACGTAGGGCAGAAGGTTAGGATTCCAGGAAAATCGGGCAAATGAATACAAGGCCGTTGCAACTCCTGAGGTTATTATAATAAACCAGGCAAGTTTTTTTGAAAATAGTTCAGCAGTAAATAGGTAAATCCAAAATAATAAAACTGAGGATGTTACAGCAACGCCAATAGCTAGGCCTAAGGGATTAAATTTAAACAATAGAAGCCATGGGGCGACAAAATAGTAGTAGAATGGGCCAAGAAATATCTGGCCAACTGATGTTATCGGGCCAATTGCAGTTAGGTGTTCAAGGGTTGCGATACGCTTGATAATGATCGCATCTCTTCCCTGATCTCCCAGAAAAGTTGCAAAGCCATCCATTTTGTAAAGTCTTAACGCTAATACTCCAACCACAAACAGCAAAGCCAGAAATAAACTTTTGTCTTTCTTAAAATGGTTAATGATTTGTTTTAGATAAGTTCTCATGTGATACAATTTTTCAAAAGGTAGAACTAAAATACATGAAATCATTATACAAGAAAAAGCTTATTCCCTACATTTTGATCGTAATTTTTGTAGTCTTTAGCACATTTTCACTTTGGTTGCCCTTTTTAGCAAATTTAAAAGAATTTTGGGGAATAAAATTACCGCAAGGTGGGTTTGAAGTTATCGAAGCTAATTGGGACGGGCCACTTTATATTATCTCCACAAAAACATCCTACAATCCCAATAATGAGATATTTATAGATCCACCGCTTGGATTATCAGCACAATATTATGCAGCTCATTTACCGCTCTACCCTTTAACAATAAAAATTGTTGCCAATGTTATGAGTTATCCAAAAGCAATGTTAATAAGTACACTTCTTGCTTCAGCTCTCTTGTTTTGTCTGTTTTATTTTTTTATAAAAAAACATTCACTCACTGGTCATCCACTTTTGTTGACAACGTTGCTTATGTTCTGGCCAAGACTATTAATAGTTCGCAGTATCGGCAGTCCTGAGCCTTTGTTTCTCTTGCTCGTTTTAGTAAGCGTATTTTTGTTTATTGAGAAGAGATTTTTTTTGGCATCTCTTTTTGGAGCGCTGTCAGTTGTTACTAAAACACCGGGAGTCATTTTGTTCCCTGCATGCGGACTTTATTTTATCTACGATTACTTCAAAACAAAAAAAATAAGCCTGTCATCATTATGGATCATATTAATTCCACTTTCACTTTTGGGAGTATTTCAATTTTACAATATCCAGCTAAAAGATTTTTTTGCTTATTATCACACTGGTGCCGTTGTGCCAATAACAAGACTATTTGCCATGTTTAATCAAAATGCTAAATGGGTTGGAACAGCATGGCTTGAAGATATTGTCTTTATATTCCTCCTTTTATTATCTGCAGCTCTTGTTGCCATCACCAACAAGCAAAAAGAAATTTCACCAAAACTCACGATTATCGGTTTTTTTATGATAACTTTTCTATTTTCACTTGGCTTTGTTGAACATCGTGATATTTCCCGTTATAGTTTACCTATTGTTCCATTCGCGTTTATCTCGCTTGAAAAGTTCTTTACTGACAAGAGATTTCTGGTTGCCTGCTGTCTTGTTTTACCGGCTATATATCTTTATGCTATTAACTTTATTGCTTCAAATGCTGCCCCTATAACAAACTGGCTACCTTTTATGTAAGCCTAATAGTCAAGTTGATGGTATAATCTGTTAGTTTAAAAATTGTGGCATGATAATGATGTGGTAATGGGCGGTCTGGGAACCTTAAATTCCTGGCACGTTGGCGAAGAGGAAACGCAGGAGTCTGCAAAACTTCTATGCGCCGGTTCGATTCCGGCACGTGCCTCACGCATGTAGGGGTCCGTCTTCCCAACAGGGCCCAAAAATGATATGAAAAATGTCAATAAGTTGTTTTGGTCAAAAAAAAATATTTTAATTGTTATTATCGTAATAACTGCAACTTTCTTTTTTGTTCAAAAAAACTTATCACAAGCCAGCGATAAGATTGAGACAACAAAGGTCAAGCAGGGAGATATCCAGGAGGAACTTATATTATCCGGAGAAATTGACGCCGGTGAAAAAGTAACTTTAAGATTTCAAACATCGGGTCGACTCTCTTACGTTGGAGTTAAAACAGGACAATGGGTTAATCGAGGACAAGTCATTGCCAGCCTTGACAGACGAGAACTTCAAAAAAAGTTAAAGAAAGAGCTAAATACGTTTGTGAATGAAAGATATGATTTTGATCAAACCAAAGATGACAACAAGGACAAGGCTCTGACCGATGCCATTAGACGAACCTTGGACAAATCTCAAAACGACCTCAACAACGCAATCATTGACGTTGAGCTACAGAAAATTGCGCTGGACTTTGCTACATTAATAACACCGATTTCGGGAACTGTTACAAACGTCACCTCACCGATCGCTGGGGTTAATATCACCCCCTCACAAGCAGAGTTTGAGATAATAAATCCAAACTCCCTATTGTTTGTCGCAACTGCAGATCAAACCGAAGTAACGAAATTATCGGATGGATTATTTTCTGATATTAGCCTTGACTCATACCCGGACGAATCTCTAGCAGGTAGTGTTAAAAGAGTCTCATTCACTCCAAAAACGGGCGAGACAGGAGCGGTTTACGAGATTGAAGTTGCAATCGATAGCCCTCGACTAATTAAGAAACTAAGACTGGGAATGACTGGTGATATTTCATTCATTACAAGAAAGTCAGAAAATACTTTCTATCTACCCATAGAGTTTGTTAAATTCACAGGAAGTAAACCGTTTGTGTACGTAAGACAAAATAACAAAATTGTTAAAAAAACGGTAACAACCGGTATTGAAACCGAGGACAAGATAGAAATTACTTCTAAGTTGAAGAAAGGTGACATTGTATATGATAAGGCTCGATAAGGTCACAAAGGTATTTTATCTTGGAAATGAACCTCTGACGATTCTGCATCCAATTACACTTAACATTAAAAAAAGTTCTTTTGTTACGATCGTTGGGCCGTCAGGGTCAGGCAAATCAACATTAATGTACTTACTTGGGCTTCTTGATGCCCCAACAACGGGCAAAGTATTTATCAATGATATTGACACTTCCAGGCTGTCTGACGAGAAAATCTCTGCGTTAAGAAATCAATTTATTGGTTTTATTTTCCAACAATTCAACTTAGTTAACAAACTAACAGTCATGGAAAATATCCTTTTGCCGTCTATCTACTCTCTTGACAAAAGTCAGGATTTTAAACAGAGAGCATTTGATCTCATGAGCCGATTTGGAATCGATCATAGAAAAGATTCATTTCCTAACAAAATTTCAGGAGGCGAGCAGCAACGAGCAGCAATTGCAAGAGCTCTCCTTCTTAATCCAGAGGTTATTTTGGCTGATGAGCCCACTGGTAATCTTGACTCCAAAAACGGCAAAATTATTCTTGATTATCTTAAAACATTGCATAAAGAGGACAAAAAGACGGTCATAATAATCACACATGAGCAACAAATCGCTGCAATGGGGAAACAGAAAATAAAAATTAAGGATGGACGAATTAACTAACTATGGAATTTATACTCACTACGATTAAAACAGGAGTTGATAATTTTAAACGTAATAAACTCCGTACATTTCTTACCTCACTGGGAATACTAATTGGAGTTGCGTCGGTTGTTTTACTTCTTGCCTTGGGTACTGGCCTCAAAAAATATATTCGTAATCAGTTTGAAAGTTTAGGAACTAACTTAATAAACGTCCTTCCCGGACAAATCTTGCAAGGCGGGGGAATAAGACCAGGCGGGGGAGCGTTAGGAGGGGCTGAATTTGACGAGAAAGATGTCCAAAGATTAAAGCGCGTCCAAGCAGCTCAATATATCATCCCAATTTTCATAAAAAGTATCAATGTGTCGTCAGGCAAAGAAACTAAATTTGCCGATTTATACGCTTCAAGCGAAGAAGTTTTTATCGCCCGCAACTTAGAACGCCAATACGGAAGATTATTTACCAGAGCCGATAACGCAAAAAGGGCAAAAGTCGTCGTTGTAGGGCCCAATCTTGCCAAAAATCTATTTGGAACCGCTGAAAGCGCGCTTAGCAGAAATATTGATATCAACGATCAGTCTTACAGAATAATTGGAATACTAAAGTCAAAAGGAGGAGGAGGATTTGGCGGTCCGGATTTTGATTCATTTGTCTATGCTCCGTATAAATCAGTCTTTAGTCTTAATCCTAAAAAAACGTTTTTCTCAATCCTTATCAAAGCAAAGGACGAAAAATCAACTAATTCTCTTAAGACTCAAGCAAAAGCAATTTTATCCCAAAGATACGATGAGGAGGATTTTTCTTTGGTGGAGCAAACAGAGATACTTAATGCAGTCACATCCATTTTTGCAGTTATGAATTCGGTCCTTGTTTTAATAGGAGCAATATCGCTTATTGTAGGTGGAATTGGAATTATGAATATTATGTATGTCTCAGTTGTTGAGCGAACTCGAGAAATTGGAATAAGACGAGCAATTGGAGCCACAAAGCAGGCAATTCTCACTCAATTCCTTGCCGAATCGGTACTGCTTTCTTTAACTGGCGGATTAGGAGGGGTTGTAGTGAGTTACTTAATTACATTTTTTATTCAACAATATTTCCCTGCTGAGATTAGTATTATGTCAGTAATTATTGCCTTTGGGGTTTCAACCTTAATAGGCGTCGGATTTGGAGTCTTCCCTGCCCGCAAAGCGGCAGAATTATCTCCAATTGAAGCGATACGTTATGAATGATTGTGTAGAATACAAGTATGGAACAAATAATGGTTGAAGAGTTGACTCCCAATCTCGATCAACAGTCTGACTTTGTTAAAAACAAGTCTCTTGTTTTGGCTTCAATACTTATTGGTGCATCAATATTGACAATTGGTGTTGCCTTGGCACAGATTATTCGGTCATCAAACACAAATACAACACAAATTCCAACTCCTACCCCGAGTGTCACTAATAGCCCACCATCTTTGAAACCCACATTATTGCCTAGTTTAACAGCATCTCCAACATTGACAACAATCCAACAAAGAAAAAATTGTAAAAGTGAGGTTGATTGCGGAGGGTTTAAATGTATAAATGGTTATTGCGCAGGAGTTGATGAAGAGCCATATAAAAAGCAAAAAGGTTGTCGTGACGAAAATGATTGTGCAGGCTCGCCATGTGTGAGTGGATATTGTCAGGGGATCGGTGAAGGAGCCGATTGTGTTGACGGTTTCGTTAAAGTCTGTCAGGCAGGTGTTTGTGATTGTTTAAAACAGTAATTCGTCTTTGGGTAACATTTTTTGACATTCTGGGCAGTAGAAACTACTCCTTTCTCCTTGTTTTATACGCATAATCACTTCTCCACACCGCTGACATCGCTTTCCCTCCTGCTGGTAAACCAAAAAATGATACTGATATTCACCTTTCGACCCGTCAGAAAGAATGTAGACTTCATCACGCCCTGAAGAACCATGATATTTTATGCCGTGCTTGATAACTTTAATAATAGATTTATACAAATGATTCAATTGTTCAATTGTTAAATTGTTGGCTGAAATTTCTGGATTGATTTTTGCGTCAAACAATGCCTCATTGGCATAAATATTGCCAACTCCAGCAAAACGGTCCTGATCCATGAGGACAACTTTTACTGGGCGCCTTGTGTTTTGAAGATTCTTTTTAAAGTAGTCAAGAGTGAATTCCGACGTTAAAATATCCACTCCCTTAGGACCTTCAATTTTAGGAGAATACTTAACCCACCCAAACTTACGCATTTCATTGAAAAACAATCCACTTCCGTCATCAAAGTAAAAAATTACTCGAGTGCTTCTTCCAGGCATTCTATTTGTTGATGAGAGTGGAATTGTGTTTTTAAAAATGGCATTTTCGGCATTATTTGAGTATAAGATTTGCCCTGATAATTTGAAATGAAAATTCAAATATGTTTTATCCTCAAGTTTTATTGCCAAAACCTTCCCCAATCTTTCAACAGCAACGATTCTGTTATTAACTACGTCTTTTTGGTCTCCATGAAATTGACTTTTGTCTAAAACATTTATTTTAGTTATTGTTTTGTTAACGATTTTTTGTTGAAGATATCGTCTAATTGTTTCAACTTCTGGAAGTTCTGGCATATCGGTTAATAATATCACCAATTTCCTCGCCATTGAAATTGATTATGCAAGAGAGTAGAGTTCATTTTATGGACCCGCAAAATCCGCCAACCCAACTCCCAACTGAAAAACCGGTGATTTCGGAGTCAAATGTTAATAACACTAATATTACCCGAATACTATATTTTATTATTGTAACTCTCACGATTGTAGTTGTTGGTACCGGAGGATATTGGTTATGGTTAAAAACAAAAGGAAATAATCAGATAAATAATCCTTCAACTGCGAGTAATACAACTCAACCGACCCTTCGACAAAACTCTGGACAAGCTCCAACAATTCAACCCAACGAATTTGCGGGGTGGAAGACGTATTTATATCCTGAAATTAACAGCCTATTTTCTTTTAAAGGTCCTTCTGAAATGAAAATGAGTGGCTTCGACGCATCAGTGATATATTCTTATTATGGACCTTCACAACAAGGGAATGGTCTATTAGACGGTTTCAATATCCAGGTGGTTGATGCTGTTATTTCTCAACCAACTGCATTTGATCAGGTAAAAGAAGAGCTAAAATTAAACAAAGAAAGAGGGGTTGTATTAACAAAGGATTTAACAACATTGAGTATTCCTGATGGGCAACAACATTCATATTTTATTAGAGAGGGGAATCGTGAATATCAATACTATTATTTTGAGCCAACCGTAAAAACACCAGAATTTTTACTGGCACGATTTATCGTGTCTATCGAGGATCCAAATAATAATCGTTATAATATGATGGTAGATGCAATCCTCTCCACGTTTCGGTTTACTGATTAAAACCAACAAAGTGATACGGCAAATTGAAATTTAATAAATTTGAGAAAAAAACTGGAAAAAGTAACAAAAACAGCAAAAATTGCCGTTTTTGAAGGAAAACAAATTAGACGACATTGGGACGGTCGTCAGGAGAAGTGATGGTTTTCTGTAGTTGATATTGTGCAAGTGTTAACTGGGAGTACTATTTCTCGACGATATTGGTCTGACTTAAAGAGAAAATTGGTCTCCGAGGGAAGTCAGTTGTACGATAAAATCGTACAACTTAAATTTCAAGCACTCGATGGTAAATTTTATCTTTCAGATGCAGCTGATACCGAAACCATGCTTCATATCATTCAATCGATCCCCTCGCCCAATGCCGAGCCCTTCAAGCTTTGGCTGGCAAAGGTAGGGTATGAACGAATTGAAGAAAATCATGATCCGGAATTAACAATAAACAGAGCTCTTAAAACATACCTTCGCAAGGGATACAGTAAAAATTGGATTAATCAACGGTTAAAAAGTATCGAAATCAGAAAAGCACCAACTGATGAATGGGAAAATCGGGGAGTTAAATCTACAACCGAATTTGCGATTTTAACCGATGATATTACTCTTGCCTGGTCCGGTATGAAAGCCGCTATTATAAGAAGACACACGAGGTGTGTGTTTCTATTACACCTTAGGAATTATGACTTTTATAATATCTCCCTCTGGGTTTTGCGTCACTATGGTTTATTATTTCCGGGTGATTTAAAAAAAAATAAAAGGTGGTATAATAATCCTATATGACCGCAAAAAATAAAAGCAAAGCGATAATTCTTATTGAAAGGCTCCGACTGGCGGAAAGTGAAATGTTTCGACTTTCTTCTAAATATGGTGTGAAAACCATAGACGAGCTTGATAGCCTCATCAAAAAAGGTAAACTCTCCGAAAAAAAACTCGGTGATGATATTTTTTTGTTTGATAGTCTTATTGAAGAAAAAGAGCGGATAGAGAAAGATTTGGCCAAGTTGTCTATCAGCAGAAAAAACACATGGGAAAATTTACAGACTTTGCTCGAATTGCCGAAATTGAATATTCGGACATCGTAATTTCTTGCCAAGATTTAGGCATTAAACTACGCATTTATCTTACCGATAAAAGTTTTATTGATTTCTTCTATACCACAAAATTAAAAGCTACCCGTTTCGCCATTCATTGGGAACGCAAACACATAGATAATACTATCTATAGAATAGATAACACTCCGGATAAAAAGTGGTCTAAGGTTGTAACATTTCCAACCCATTTTCATAAAAAAACCTACGATAAAGTTACAGTTCCGCCTTTTAAAATCACACAGGATGAAAAATTAGCAGTAATTTTACGGCGTTTTTTGCAATTTGCTCGCAGTATAATAAAGATTAATGGGAAATAATCAACCTTCGCTAAAACAAGAGATATCCCCAATTCTCGTTCCTCAATCACAACCAAAAATTCCCCATCCACAAAACTGGTACAAGCTCGCTATTTTTGGGCTGATTCTTTTAACTGCAGTGGCTGTCGGTGCTTTTTGAGTAGGAAGAAATACGCAACCCCCACAGCAGTTTAATACCTCTCCAAATACCACAATCCCCGCCACAACAGGCATAACTCAACCGCCTCAATTGACAGATTCAGATAAAATCTGGGTAAAAACTGACCCAAAACAATGTTATTCAAATCCGTGGGAACAGGATTGGAAAGAAACACACAATAATGATACAAGTGCTTATCCAGATAAAAAACCAATTAATATTGAACCCGAAGAAGAAGAAATTATTAAACAATATTTTAACAAGACAGGTATTAACGTATATCAACTATATTCTCAAACATATCAGGAACAAGGAAAAAGCCAAGTTGCGTGTCGGGCTTGTAGCTGTCCACAGGGTTATACCCTTTATATTCTCATCCAAAAAAACGATTTATTAAAAGTTAGCCAATTTGGTTTTGTTACATCGGGAAAAAACTGCCTTATTAATGGAGAAAAATTTTTAGATGGGCAAACTGTTCCGGCTGAAAAGGCAGACGGATGTAACGAATGTATTTGCAAGAATGGAGTTTTAGGATGTACGAAGAAAATGTGTGCTAATTATAGAAAACCAACAGTCATTCCTGTTGATTAAAAAATATGGAACCGACTAATCAAACACCAGTTCAACAAACCCCAACTCAAAACGTTGTTTCCCTTCCTGCACAACCGCAATTCAACTGGTATAAAATAGCGACGTTTGGATTATTGTTTATTATCATTGTCGGAACTGGCACGTTTTGGGTGGGAAGGAAATCACAGAATTCTAACAATACAAATTTTCCTTCTTTTAATTCAACTATTTCTATTGCACCGTCCTCTCCATCGCAAAAATATCAGGATTGGCAAATATATACTTCTTCGGATAATTTATTTTTTTTAAGTTACCCGCCAGATGTCACTATACAAAAACTCGATGACGGGACAATTAGCTTTACGAAATGGGGTCCGACACAAAGAGCTGAGACTGAATTGTATGATGGTATTAGTGTTAGTTTTAACGTTATTGACAATAGCGATGGTAAATCACTGCGTGAAATTGCTGCCGAAGAATTAGAAGCAACAAAGATGCTTTGGGGAAATGATGTCATTATTGAACCCGGAATTGTTGATATTAATATTAACGGCATAGTTGGTTATGTATATAAAACAAATAATGGATCAGCAACTTACATTCTCAGTCTTTCCAGTTCTAAAGTCTTAAAAGTTCATAATTACACTCATGATCCGACCAGTCAGGGTTTTACCGCAATTGCCGAAAAAATTATTTATTCTATTAAATTTAATTAGCAGAAATGATTGAAATTAACGATCCGAATTTAATGAATTACTTACCCATTTTTTGGAAAATATTGTTTGTTGTTTTAATAATTACTGTAATTAGTAAACTTATATCTACTTTAATTATAAAAATCAGTAAGCATAAAAATAATACAAAACTCTCTTTAATTCTTAGTTATGGTTTAGTTATTTTCTTTTTTCTACTGTTGACTTATAAAACTACAGTTATAAATCCAGCTGTTTATGTTTTTTTTATCGTCTTCTTTTACTATGCGTTTATTATGTTTATCCCTTTTGCAGTTATTGTTACAATTCTAGACTTCTTATTTCGACGCCATTTTTATGCTACGGTCGTTGGATTAATAATACTGATAGGTTCTTTGGGATTGTTTCTTCCACGCAGCTATGAGTGGACAAAGACGACAATGAAAGGTAATATTCAATATAATCAGACTTATATTTGTGAATGTTTTGGTTACAAATCAAAAGGACTCCGAGCATCGCATTGTTTCGGAATTCCGTACTCATGTCATATCACTAAGGAATTCGAAGGTGGTATTCCAGGAATTTTTCAATAAAATAATATGGGTACTCCAATTCAAAAACCTAATTCTGAAAGTAATCCGGATATAACTTTGCCGGAAAATAGAACAGTTGCCAAACAAGGTGGAACCATTGCCGGTAATGCCCGAAAACAAATAGAGAAAAAGTCCGGAAAGAAGGTAATAACTAAATCAAGTGCAAAAAGATTAAAATTGATTAAGTGATGCTAAATTCATTAAATGAAAATATATGGATCAAAATGAACAAGTACAGGAGATCGGTAAATATAATCCTTGGAAATATATTTCTATTTGTTTAATCGTAGTTATCATTATTCTCGTGAGCTATCATTTATCCTTAAATAGAAAATCACCTATAAATAGTCCTCTGATTCCTACAACTTCAGAATCTCCTCCACCATATATAAATCCAGATAAATATCATTTTGAAGAAGAGACATGGCAAAATCAATGCGTACAGGACTGGTGTTTTTCTCTGCCTCCTCAAGCCCAAGCAATTGAAGCTATGGCGCCCGATATGGAAGCCAATTTGGATATTATTCTTCTTGATAAAAGTAATTATAAAAAATATCTTATCGGGTTTGGTTATCCGTTATCTAGCGGCAACCCGCCCAAAACTTTTGAAGACGTGATTTCGCAACAAATACCAGCACTTTTTGAAGAACTTAAGCCTATTTGCACAGAAAATTTGACGTTAATTGATTCTTCATTCAAGGGCAAAATAATTTATCGCTGTAAAGGAGACTTATCAGAAGGAGGAGCAGTTATATGGTCGGATAAAGACCAAAAAAATTTTATAATCGAAATAAAGAAGGTAAGTTTTAGCATTAGTCCATCTGACGATGAACTTATACGGTTTTTGCGATTATTTGCACCAAAAGTTAAACCGAAACTTTGATTTAGCCTATGGTTCAAAACGAACAACTACAGACTAATCAGCAAATAGAACTAACTGCAAAGCAGCCCGTTCCTATTCAACCAGAAAATAGCAATAGATTAATTTTAATGGTTGTAGGGGTAATTGTTGTTTTGACCGCTATGGTTGAAGGATATTATTTTTGGAAGAATAGACAGACAAAACAACAAGCAGCTGTTCCAACCGAGATTCCGCTTGCAGAACCAACCTTAATTCAAAACACACCCCAACCCGATAAATTTGCCGTGTGGAAGACCTTTGCTGATATAGCAACCGCAAAACAAAATGTCGGTTTTTTATACTGTCATGCTGAACTCGCTGCGCCCTTCCGTAGTCTTGTACGAAGGAGGGTTTCAGCATCTCAACAATGAGATCCCGAAATAAAACTTGTCCCGAACTTGATTCGGGATTCAGGATGACAAATTAGACAGTTTGAATTGCGCTAGCTATAGTTCATCTCAATTCATTTTTAAATATCCGAACACATGGACCATCGATTCTTCTGAGTCAAATAAACTTGTAATCACCCGCCCGACAAACCAAAAAATGGATTTAGAATTTGTGCCAGGATGGGGAAGCATAACAATTTCTAAAACTAATGATTCTGTTGAAACTATGATTAAAGAAACCTCTGGACTAGATAAAAAAGAGGAAATCATATTTGATGGCAAATCAGCGTTTAAACTGTCGGGGAGTTCGGGAATAGCCAGTTCAGTGCAGTTTATAAACATCGTCACTGACCATCAAAATATAACATACATAATAAGTCTTACTTCACAAGATGATCAGTTATTTCCAGTATTTACTTCTGAATTCGATCAAATCCTCTCCACCTTCAAATTCGTCGGGCAGAACAATTAATTTGATCCTTTAGTAGATCCTATCGCACATTCATGCAAAGAGCACAAGCTGAGGCGTCACCAGCATCAACTCTGTTGTCACTGTTGGCATCGCCCTTGTAGATGCGATTTCTTGTGTCGCCAAGTCGCCAACAGTAATTAGGGTCATTTCTAAAAATACATTTTTGGGCAAGAGTATCGGTAATCTCTGATTGTTCAATTTTGCCATCATAATTAAAATCACAGGCATTACAGTGAAGACGAGATCCAGTTGGTGTTGGAAGAGGGACGTTATAACGATTACTATATGAAATATCAGCAGCATCCAACCTAAAATCACCATTCGGGTCACGACCGCACTGATTAAAGATACATTGTGAAATTTGCATTATCTCCCTTCTATCAATACGACCGTTATGATTAAAATCAATATTGACGCAACGGGGGAATCTGTTGAAGTCTCTTACACATAGGTTTGCAGCGCTCAAATCTCCGGCATCAACCTGATCGTCAGCATTCACATCAGCAGCCCCACAATAGCCAAAGCCACCGGTATAGCACTGTGACATTTTTGTAGCATCATAACTAGTAAACACTCTATCTGTGTTATAATCTCCCTGCCAATAGTAAGGCGTCGGCAGGGCGCCAGAATCGTTGTCTGTGGCATAGGGACTGCTTTGAAGAGGTCTCTCTGTTTGAAGTTTTTTAACCAAGGAAAGAGTAATTAAGACAACTACAACCAAAACTCCAATTACAGCTATAGCTTTTAGGCTTGATTTTAAACCCCGACCTCGTCTTGCCATATACTTAAAATATATTATTTTTTTGAGTTACAAGTCAAGTAGAATATTGACTTAAGGGTTTAAGTGATAGAATTTTTCTTTTAAATTCAGACTCAGAATATTTTTTCGATTCATTTATGGACGCCTGACACATTTTCTTATAATCATTTTCGAAAAGTTTTTCTAACTTTAAAATTGCTCCTGTTAATGCATCTTCTGTCAACTCATCAAATAAAAAACCATTCTTGCCGTCTTTTACAGTTTCCTTCAGCCCTCCTGATGCATAAGCGATAACGGGCAGACCGTAACTCATTGCTTCAATGGGGGCAATTCCAAATTCCTCATCAACCGCAGCGTTCAAAAAACCTCTAGCATTCATATAAATATCGGCCAGATCAGAGTCATTAACTCTTCCTAAGAACTCAACATTTTCATTGGCAATGCTTTTTAAATAATCCTTATCTTTTCCTGTACCAATAATTTTTAGAATAAAATTATTTTTTTTAGCCGTCTTCATTAATAGATCAATATTCTTTGATGCTACCAATCTTGACAAGGTCACAAAGTATGACTGTTTACTTTTTTTAAACATTTTTCTATTTTCATTTGGTATTACTACAGGAGGATAAATAGCAACAGATTCTCTTCTGTAGAATTTTTTTATTCTTTTTTTTGTCTCTTCGGAGTTGGCAACTAAAATATCTGGCCGTTGACTTCCTACAAAATCCCAAAGACGTAAAAAATGGTTAATAAAATAACCATATATTTTGATTGGTAAATATCTTTGCCAGTCCATTGCGGTTGCATAATAATATAAATATCTTGGTTGGTGATGAATGTAGGCAATGTGAACCGTCTCAGGACGTGTAATTATTCCCTTACACATATGTCCTCCTGAGGAGGAGATGACAACGTCATAACCTTTAAAATCAAATGATTCCCAAATCCACGGATCAAGAAATCGCAGCGGAGAAGCAAATCTTGAAATAAACGGAATATGTTGAGCAAACGATGCCTTAAGATTCCATTCTCTCCAGCTAGGCGCAAACTTATCAAGTTGCGAAGGAGTATAGTAGGCAGTAAAAACATGGGCTTCAGGAAATATTTTTTTAAGAGTCAAAAAAACTCTCTCCGCTCCGCCAAATTCGTGAAGTTGGTCATGTACTAATGCTATTTTCATGTTTATACATTATACTCGTGATATGAATCCAATACAGGCTTTGATCATGGGCCTTGTTGAAGGCGTGACAGAATTTCTTCCCATCTCATCAACTGCTCATATGATCATTACGGCCAAAATTTTACATATTAATCAAACAACATCAACGGCTTTTTTTGAAATTTTTATTCAGTTAGGAGCAATTCTGGCAGCTCTCATTCTTTATTTTCATCTGCTTAGAACTCACAAGCATTTAGTCGAGCGAGTTATTGAATCTTTTGTGCCAACGGCGCTTATTGGGATTTTTGCTCACAAATATATCAAACAATATTTTTTTCAATCGCTGCCAATAATTGGATTTTCACTTATTATTGCATCAATTGTTTTTTTGGTAGTGGAGACAGGAATTAGGAATAATAACATCAAACTAACTAAAACTCTAAGAGGTCTAACTCATTCGGATGCGTTTATTATCGGAGCAGCCCAAGCCATCGCGCTTTTCCCGGGAGTGTCGAGAGCTGGGGCAGTTATAGTAACTATGCTTATTTTGGGATATAATCGAAAAGAGTCAACAATTTACTCATTTATTCTTGCCATCCCGACTATCTTTGCAGCTGCTCTGTTTGATTTAGTTAAGACAAAAGATGTTCTGAGCACCACAGACCTTATCCCGGTAACAATAGGGTTTATAACGGCATTTTTAAGTGCTTATTTTGTGATAAAACTGTTTATCAAATTTACTCAAGATCACACGCTCATGTCGTTTGCGCTATACCGGTTCATCATTGCAATACCCTTGCTTACTTAGTTATTTCGAGCGAGCTTTAACAAGTTTAGCATCTTCAACAATCTCAAAAAATTCTCCATCGGTCACTTGTATTTGATTAGTGTTAGCAAGTCGCCGATACTCAAGTAAGAACTTTGATAGAGTTTTTTGCATATCTTTAATCTCCTGACTCAATTCTTTCATTTCCTCTCGGGCCGATCTGACTGATGGAATATTCATCACTTGCTCACGAAGCGCAATCATTTTTCTTTTTAACTCATCGGCCTGATATTGCTGCTCTTCATATAATTTATCTTGAAGAAGAGCATCGTTAACAATATCGCGATTTTTCTTTAGATCTTCCCGTTTACTTTGTAGACTTTGATAATAAGTTCTTATTGATTTTTCAAGGTCAAGAAGACGAGTTGCAGCCCCGGGAACCGGATTAAGTTGCGCCTCGTCAGGAACGACATTTTCTTCAACAACTTCTGCATCAACTATAGTTTTATCCGTATCGTCTGAGTTATCATCCATAGAAACAAAACTATACAGGAAAAGTTATTGAAAAATCAAGCGGATATTTAAGTGATATATACTATTGATGTTGCACCCGTAGTTCAATGGACAGAATGTGGGCTTCCGGAGCCTATGATGCGGGTTCGATTCCTGCCGGGTGCACCATACTTTATGAAAAAAGACTCATCCACCATCACACAACATCTGAGATTGTTGATGTTGTTGACGAGCGCTGTCATGTCCTCTACTCAACTTCAAAAAAGGAAGCACATGAGAAAGGTTTGCTTCACAAAACTGTGATTGGTGGGGTAGTTGATTCAAAAGGAAATATCACCCTTGTTAAACAAAGTTTGCAAAAACAAGATGTCGGACAATTTGTATCCCCTGTTGGAGGACATGTTGGAGCGGGGGAGTCTGACAATGATGCAATACGGCGTAAAGCCTTTGAGGAGATTGGACTGTCAGGTATTAAGTTTAAACTAGTTGGAAAGAAAATATTTAATAGAAAAGTGTTAGGAAGACAAGAAAATCATTATTTTATAGCTTATGACATTTTAACCGACAAACCGCTTAACTTAAACGATGAAGCAGTTGAATATAAGAAATATACTCCTAGTGAAATTAAAAGAAATTATAAGGAATCTCCCCATATTTTTGGCGATGCTTACATTTTCGTATTGAAATCCTTTTACCCTAAACTGATAAAATAATTATGTGCCTGATATAATATGATTGACAGGGCCTGTAACTCAGTGGTTAGAGTGCTGTCCTTATAAGACAGAAGTCCTTGGTTCAAATCCAAGCAGGCCCACAATTCGTTATAATAATCAAAGGCAAGGTAGCCAAGGTGGTCACGGCGGGCGTCTGAAAAACGTCAGATCTCAGTTCGACTCTGAGCCTTGCCACAGTTCGACAAGCTCAGTGCGAACATTTTAACATTTAACGACGTTATGAGTAGGGGACTAATCTATTTTTTTGATTGATTTAGTTGTTTTAAGGCACTTCCAAAAACCATTCTGTCATTGTCAAAAGTAAGCGTTTTCATTGCCACTTCAAAATCAACAAATTTAGCTTCGCTAATCTCTTTGTCATGCAACTTTGGATCACCCGATTCATATTCCATTAAAAAATAATGAACCGTTTTGTGAATCCTAGTCCCATCACTGGTAAAAAAATATTCAATTGGAGGTGTGATTACTCCAACTACTCTCGCTTTTACTCCACCTTCCTCCATCACTTCCCTGACTGCTGCATCAATTAATGATTCGTCTATATTTTTATCTCCAACTTGTCCCTTAGGGAAAATCCAACATTTAAAAGCAGAATTTTGACAGATTAACCATTTGGCACCACTTTTAGTTTGTTTAAAAACAATTCCTCCAGCCGACAACGACTCGATCATATATTCATGATACTTCCATCAGATATGATTATCAATGAATTGAAGATCTTTTGTTCATTTAGTATCCTTGCATAAAGGAATGAATCGGATAAAAACAAAAATAAATAGAAAAGCGCTCCTTCTTGCGTTAGGAGGAATTTTTTTGAGCGTAATTTTAGGTTTTTATTTAAAAACTAACCACTTTTATTCAAAAATATATACGGGAGGAAGTTTCTTTGGGAGCAAAAAAATTGAACCCAAAACGCAATATAACATGCTTATTATGGGCTACGGTGGTGGGAAACATGAAGGAACATATCTCACTGATACAATGATGGTTGGCCATATTGACACTGTTAAAAAAACAGTTACGTTAATTTCTCTTCCTCGTGATATGTGGATTCTAGTTCCAACAAAAAATAAAGACGAGACGTTTCATGCCAAAATCAATAGTATTTATCAGATGGGACTGTTACCTCGTAATTATCCAGCAATTGAATCAAAATACCAAAGCGTTCAGGGTGCTGCCGAACTGCTTAAAACTATTTTAAAAAGAGTAACCGGATTAACTATTGACAACTACGCAGCCCTTGACTTTACTGGCTTTACAAAAGCGGTTGATCTACTTGGTGGAATGACGGTCAGCGTTGATAAATCCTTTGATGATTATAAATATCCTATCGATGGAAAAGAAAATGACCCGTGCGGGAAAGTTGGAGAAGAACTTGATAAGGCTGAAAAAGAAGCCACTGAGTCGCCCGAACTTATCTTCCCATGTCGATACGAGCAACTTCATTTTGATTCAGGAAAACAACTAATGGACGGAAAGACTGCATTGAAATATGTTAGGTCAAGACAATCTACTCAAGATGGAGGAGATTTTTCAAGAGCGCGTCGTCAGCAACTTTTTCTTGAGGCAGTTCGGCAGAAAGTTTTAAATCTTGGGATTGTTACTAAAGTAGTCCCGTTAATGGACGAGCTTGAAGATAATATTCGCACCGATGTTACTCCCGAGCAGATGAAACAATTTTTGTCTGAGGCTGATAATGCTTCTCAATATAAAATGTCTCATTTTGTTTTGTCAACAAAAAATTATCTAACTGAATCTCATTCATCAGACCGACAGTACATTTTGATTCCTAAATTGGGAGTTGATCGCTGGATAAGTGTAAGGGCCGGGATCGCAAAAAACCTATCGGGGATAACTCCAACACTAAAGCTCTCTCCTAGAAAATAACAATCCACGGTTTTCGCTATCTTGTAATAACCTCATTTTAAGGTAAAATACTACTTAGTTCAGAGATAATCAATATCCTATAGTATGGAGGGTTGGCCGAGCGGTTTATGGCGCAAGTCTTGAAAACTTGTGGGAGCAATCCCTCAGAGGTTCGAATCCTCTACCCTCCGCCAGTTAGGAAATGAAGTCATTGTCTCGCCC
>Ga0209542_10001150_pt1 | contig 63046 bp, 68 predicted proteins | sample RifCSPhighO2_01_FD_184028 | JGI IMG/M metagenome (GOLD analysis project Ga0209542, IMG submission 184028) | Soil microbial communities from Rifle, Colorado - Rifle CSP2_plank highO2_0.1 (SPAdes) (version 2) | ecosystem: Environmental > Terrestrial > Deep subsurface > Rock core/Sediment ...
CTTAACTATCTGGCTTGTTAAATACAACTCCTACAGACCTCATGAATCACTTGATTTAGATACACCCCTGGAGTATGCTGACAAAATCTTCTTTAACAAAGTGTTACCTATGTGGCCTGCCTATACATTCATTTGACATCCGATTTATCCTCCTGTAGTATGATTGCACTCTGCCCTCAAGATATGTTCGAAATTGTTTTTAACCCGCCAACCTCTCAGGTTTCTTTGGAATCTCAAATTGAGAGTTTGCAAACCACACTTGCATCTTTAAACCAAAAAATTATCAGCTTGCAGGAAGAGGTGCAGGAAAGAGACAGAAAGATTACACAGCTGGAAGATATGCTAACCGCAGCACATCCGGAGACGGTTAACATACCGCCTAGGGTTGCATCATTGGTAGAGCCGGTTCCTTCCCGGGCTGATGATACCTTGACAATAGTTGGAGGCTTAATTAAGCTTTACAAGTTTACATTCCCGCCCGGAGAAGAACAATCTGCCCCTATCAATAAATGAATTTAATTGTAATTTTAATTTTTGTTGTCTTAAATGAGGCAATCATTGAATATTTTATTGGGAACATTAAATCTTTGCGTATCTATATTCCCCTTTTATCTTTGGCTACTGCAATTCTATTGGCGTTTGGCTATCAGGTAAGTTTGTTTCATATTTTTTTGGGTACAGAAGTAATAAATCCCTTTTTTGACTTTTTGCTCTCAGCCTTTGTAGTTGCCAGACTGTCTAACTTTTTAAACGACTTAGCCCAAAAATATCTGGGAAGTAAATAATCCCACCTTCCAGGTGGATTACATTGGCACCTTATCTTCCGCAAGACTATTCTATTACCAAGTGTTTAATTGATTCCAGCTGTCTCGCATAATCTACCTGATCTAAAACGAACTTTTCGTATTTCTTTTTTGAAGGAAAAAGACCTAATACAATATTTCCACTCACAAGTTTTTTGTCGGAAAGTCCTAAAAATTCAGGATAAGATGACCATTGATAATTTTTCAGCACTTCCAGCTTAATCAAAAAAGAAGAAACAGGATTTAAATGAATATACCTCGATACATGCACAAGTTGCTCATCTGATTCTATCCTTACAGCCTTAAATGTTCCTTGAAAGAGAGGACCTATACGGTCATGCTTGGTATTGAAATATCGGGTATAGCTATTTGTAAAATTTGATACAAAAATCGAGATTCCATCCTCCATTTTTTGTTTGAGCATTAGATGAAAATGATTAGGCATTAAACAAAAACAAACTATTTCTACCAGTTTCTCATAATCATTTTCTAGCTTCCCCAACAACTTTAATTGTTCGTTTTCAGGTTGGATTAGAAACTTTGATAATTTAACAGGTAATTCGGCAAATCTGTAGAAATTTAAGGTAAGTAGCGCTCTATCTAATTCTCGCTTATTTGTAAAGGTAGGTCTTTTCTCAACTCCCCTGTTAAATGCATGATAAATTTCCTCAATTGCGAAAACTAATTTTCTATTAGAGGACATATTTTAAGAATAGTGTTAAAAAGAGTAGGTGTCAAGCCATTCCACCTTCCAGGTGGGATGGCACAGGTGGGATGGCAGGTGGGTAGTCACGTCCTCTTCTGTTGGTAATCTAACACCATGAACCCATAAAGATGTCCTAGAGTTCTTCAAGATTTCCAAAAGCTCACCTTCAAAATCAGGTACTCTTAATTTGTTTCTAGAAACCATTCTAGTTATTTCCTTTTTAATTACCCTAACTGGAACTTCCTTAATTTTTTCCAAATTTAAATAGGGTTGAGTTTCCTGCCATATAGTATCAGGAAACAATAAATATGAAAATTTTTCTGTTGGCATAATTCCATTAGTAATAATACGTTTATTGTCATGATAATAAGGAACTTTACAAACAATTAATACTACAGAACACACTCTTCTTGTAAGCAGACCTTTTTCGTCTGGGGAAAGATCGATATAGACTTTGTGCTCTCGCTCCCGTTCAATCATAACGGGCAAAATAGAATCCCCACCTGCATATAGGGCATCTCCTATTTGTTCGGTTGGATTGCTAAAATTATTGAGTATACGTCCATGCAATGATCCTGGACTTCCATCAACTGATCCGAAATAATGCGTACCTTCCATATTAAGTTCCTTAGAGGATCTAAGGCCATCGAGGAGAATAGAGTTGATAATGCCTGCTCTCTTTTTTTGAAGTGTTGGGTTATTCGGTTTTTCGGCTGGTTCTTTTCTAAAGACACCATGAATAAATTCCATCATAGCTTAAATAGGTTTGCCGGCTAAGCCGTATAGTAGAAGATCTCTTACAAAACCAATTGACTGAATCGGCCAGGATAGGATAACGCTATAAAACCCGGGTGATAAAAAAGATAAAAACGGCCAGCGGTAATAAAGGGCAAAAGCGATTGCAAATATAAAACCAAGCATAAAATAAACAATTGCAATACTTGAGACTATATTTGATCTTTTCATTAAGTTGTTTCTTTGGATGAAACCACTGTTGCGGCAGCCACTTTCTCACCGGGTCTTACCCTCATTAAGATTACACCTTGAGTTTGCCGCTGTAATGTGGGAACTTCTGCCAGGTTCATCTTTATGAGTTGTCCTTTAGTTGAAGTCATAACTAAGGTATCCATATTTTCATTTAAAGCCTGGGCTGTGACAATGGGGCCGGTTTTAGCAGTAACTTGGGCCGCTTTTACGCCTTGTCCTCCTCTGCCCTGTCTGCTCCATGCAGAAAACTTGGTTTTTTTACCTAATCCGTTTTCCATAATAACCAAAAGTGTTTCCTCGTCGCTTTGAACAGTATTTAAAGAAACCACTTCGTCTTTGCCGGTAAGCCTTATGCCTCTTACTCCTGAGGTGTCCCTGTGGGTTGGTTTGACCTGGGCTTCCGTAAAGCGAATGGATTTCCCGTCTTTTGAAACAATAATCAAATCATCTTTGCCGCCTGTTGCAGCCACCCAACCAAGCTCGTCTCCTGAATCCAACTTTATAGCAGTCAGGCCATTTTTGCGGATATTGGCATATTCTTCCAGGCTCGTTTTTTTGACTGTGCCTTTTTTGGTACACATAAAGAAGTATTTAGCGCTTTCACCTTTTTGGCGGGTGGTTAAAACTGCCGTTATTTTTTCTCCCTGTTCAACATTTATTAAATTAACAACAGCCTGTCCTTTGGCAGTCCGCTGGGTTTCCGGAATTTCCCAAACCTTAATTTGAAAAACTCTTCCTTTATCCGTAAAAAATAAAATATTGTCATGTGTTTGAGTATAAAAGATATGGGAAACAGCATCTGTTTCTTTGGTGGAAATACCCATAACTCCTTTTCCGCCTCTGCCTTGCGTCCTGAAAGAATGCGGAGACTGGCGCTTGATATAACCTCCTTCGGTTATGGTGGCGATCGTTACTTCATTCGGCACTAGATCTTCTTCTGAAAACTCCCCTACTTTTTGTTTATAAACGCGGGTTCTGCGTTCGTCTGCATATTTTTCCTTAATCCTGATAAGTTCGTCTTTTATAACCTTTAAAATTTTCTCTGGGTGTGCCAGCAGATCTTCTAAATATGTAATTGTTTCCCGTACCATCTTAAGCTCATCGTCAATTTTTTGCCTCTCTAATGCTGCAAGCCGCCTAAGCTGCATATCCAAAATTGCCACGGATTGAATTTCTGTTAATTTAAACTTTTCCATTAAATTCTGTTTGGCAGTATCTGCGTCTTTGGATTTTTTAATGATTTCTATTACTGCATCAATATTATCTACTGCTATTTTTAATCCTTCTAAAATGTGTTCTCTTGCTTTTGCTTCCGAGAGTTCAAATTCTGAACGCCGTCTGACAACTACTTGTCTGTGGCGGATAAATTCTTCCAGGATATGTTTTAAAGTTAAAAGGTGCGGTACACCGTCTGAAAGGGCAACTAAATTAACATTAAAAACAGACTGCATTGCAGTATGCTTATAAAGGTTATTTAAAAGGGATTGGGGTTTGGCATCCCGTTTCAAATCGAAAACAATTCTAACCATCTGTTTTCTGTCGGATTCATCGCGCAAATCCGCAACACCTTCCAGTTTTTTGTCTTTTACCAAATCTGCAATTTTAGCAATTAAAGTGGCTTTATTAACCTGATAAGGCAGTTCGGAAACTATAATCTGCATTTTTCCGGCAGCTGTTTCATCTATTTCCGCTTTTGCCCGCATCACAATTCTTCCTTTGCCTGTACCGTATGCTGCCAAAATTTCTGTTTGGTCGTAAATAGAAGCACCTGTTGGAAAGTCCGGACCTTTCACAAATTGCACCAGATCTTCAACGGTGGTAGTGGAGTGGAAGCTATCAGTTTTCAGTATCGCTTCGCTTGCCTTCGGCTCGCCTCGATCCGGCGGAGCGGGCGTGGCTCCGCTGTCAGCTGTCAGACTTTCTGAATTTTCTGACGACTGACGACTGACGACTGACGACTCTTTCTCCGGATGTTCTATCATATAAACCAACGCATCGCAGACTTCTCCCAAATTATGAGGCGGGATTTGAGTGGCCATACCCACAGCAATACCGGAAGCGCCGTTTAAAAGTAAATTCGGGATTACAGAAGGCAAAAGTACCGGTTCTTGCGTAGTGCCGGAGTAATTATCTATAAATTCTACTGTATTTTTATTGATATCCCGAAGCAGTTCTTCGGAAATTGCAGAAAGACGGGCTTCGGTATAACGCATGGCAGCCGGAGAATCGCCGTCAATTGAACCGAAATTTCCCTGCCCGTCCACCAGCATATATCTCATGGAAAAATTTTGGGCCATTCTGACCATAGCTTCATAAACAGGGGCATCCCCGTGCGGGTGGAAATTCTTTAACACTTCTCCGACAACTGCTGCGCTTTTTTGAAAACGCGAAGTGTGATGCAGGCCCTGCTGATGCATGGCATAGATAATTCTTCGTTGGACCGGCTTTAAGCCGTCCCGGACATCAGGTAGCGCCCGGGATACAATAACAGACATGGCGTAGTCGAGGTACGACTTTTTCATTTCATCAATGATGGGAATTAATTGAATTTTGCCTATATTCATGCGGTTTTTAAACAAAAATTGAGCTTGCAGCTCAGATTTAATTATACCTTTTTTTGATCTCAAAAGGCAAGGACTTTTAGGGGATGTTCTAGCGGTGATCGTAGAAAAACTTTACCTGGTCTTTGGGTAATCCCAGCTTTTGGTATCTTCTTAAAACTTCTTTTTTTGGTAAGTTTTTCCAGGATTTTTTTGTGAGGGTGATAAATTCCCTTATCTCGTGTGGGAAAATTATCCAGGCTTTCGTTTTACAAGCAAAAAAGTCAGGAATAATAACTGAATGTGGTTTAAGAAATAGCGATGCAGTTTCCACTTTTTTGGCGCCCAATTTTTGCAGGTACTTTTTAACTTCTAAAAATGTTTTACCAGAATCCGTTACATCGTCAAAAAGAAGGACAGTTTTATTTTTAACAATAACACTAACAGGTAAGCTTTGTTCCAAAATTAACTCAGGGGCAGTTTGTCCGATACCTGAATATAATTTAGCCTTAACAGAGGCTAGATTATCGGTATCCAAAAAATCAGCTAAAGTCCTGCTCCAGGTCCAGCCGCCTTTGGCTATGGATATCAGCCAATCATATTTTCTTTCGCTTTTTAAAATTTGTTTGCCCAGTTCAAATATCAGTTTTCCCATTTCTTCCCAAGAAGGAGCAATATAGGAAATATCTTCCCTAAAATTAACTTCCTCAAATCTTAATTTGCTCATGCTAATTCAACCAATTTTTTTACCAGTTTTGGGAAGGGTAATCCTATTGCTTTGGCAGCTCTTGGGAATAGGGATTCGGAAGTAAAACCCGGTATAGTATTTACTTCTAAAACATAAGGGATACCTTCTGATAATATGAAATCAATCCTTGAGTATTGGCCCAGATTTAACTTTCGGTGGATATTTTCAGCAATTTGCTGAACTTTCCTCTTTTGGTTTTCATTTAAAGATGGTGCTCCTACAATTTCTTTGGTGGCTCCGGAATATTTATTTTTATAGTCAAACCACTTTCCTTCAGGAGGGACTATTTCGATAACCGGTAAGGCATTATTGTCTAAAATTGGTACAGTTACTTCTATTCCAGGTAAATATTTTTCAATGAATATTTCTGCCTTTGAATTGATTAAATCACGGAAATTTTTTCTTTTTAGATCACGCCTTGTTTTTAAAATGATAACTTCTTTGGAAGATCCGCCGTGAGAAGCTTTTAAAACAACAGGGAAACCAAACTCCATAATGTCGTTTTCGTTTTTGACAATTTTCCACCGGGAAGAAAGGATTTTATTTTTGTCGCAATATTTTTTAAAAGGAATTTTAAACCATCCCTGTTTAAAACCTTTGGGATCTCCGCCGACATAAGTTTTGCCGTTTTTCGCTAAAAATTCCTGTAATGATCCACCTTCTCCTTCTTCTCCGTGAAGCATGGGGAAAAATACGTCGTACAAGGGCAGCATCCTGCTTAAAGCAGAATATCCTTTTTTTAAATCAAATAATTTAACTTCAAAACCCTCCTCTTCCAGAGCTTTCTTAACCTCTTTAGCAGATATTAAAGATATTTTTCTTTCGGAGGATATGCCTCCGGTGATTACTAAAACTTTCTTTTTCATGTTGTATTTTTTTAGCCAATTTCTCCAAGCTTCTTTATTTCTATATAAAGGAAACTCTTTTTCTTCTACCCAGTGTAATTTATCAGGATCTTTGATGCAATCTGTAAATAATTTTCCGTTTAGGTGATCTATCTCGTGTTGAAAAATCCTGGCTGTATATCCGCCATATTTTTCCTCCACAACTTTAGCTTCCCAATCCCGGATTGAATTTGAACTTACAAACCGGGATTGTAGCTTCAAAGCTTGTATTTTAATTAAGGCTGGACGGGAGACTATTCCGCAGACCCCGCCCCGCCCGCCACGCAAGCCGAGCTTGCGAGGTGTTGCGGGCAGGCCGGTTGAATAACATCCCTCATACCACTCTTCTTGCCTTTTTGATTCCCAAACTATTTTAGGATTTATAAATACGTTAATACCGCCTACTTGGCCTTTACCTTCTGCTTTTACATCAACCAAAATTATTCTTTTAAAAATACCAATCTGCGGCGCAGCCAGCCCTACCATTAAAGGTTTGCTTTTATCTTTTTGCTCACCATAAGCAATCTGAAGCATTTTTTTGACAGTTTGTTGAAGTTCCGTTGAATTGAATTCCGTTTGGGGAATTTCTTTTGAGATTTTTCTTAAAGCCGGATCAAAAGGCTTGACAGATTTAACTTGCATTAAATATTTTTTGGACAGCTTCGTTAAATTTTCTACCTCTGTCAAATTCATTTTGGAATAAATTAAATGAGGTTGCTCCGGGAGAAAATAAAATAGTGTCACCTTCTCTTGCTTCTTTTTTTATCTCTTTTAAAAGATTAACTAAATCATTATAAAATCCTTTCCCGCCGATGATTGCAGTATCGCGAATATATTTGGCAATTTCTTTACTGGCATCTCCTTCCAAAAAGTAAACTAATTTAATACTTTTGGCTGTTTCAATGGCAGCAGCTACTTCGTGGTACTCCAATCCTTTATTCATGCCGCCGGCAATCAGGATTATATTTTTCTTATCAGATGAAGCTTCTATGGCACTTATAATTGATACCGGATTTGTAGCAGCAGAGTCATTTATAATTGTTATTCCGTTAAAATCGCCCATGGTTTGCATTCTAAACTCTCCCCCTTTAAAAGCGCTAAAAGCCTTAAGTGTAACTTTGTCATTAATACCTAAAGTTTCTGTGACTGTTAATGCAAGGGAATAATTTTCCCGATAAGCATACCCCTTTAAAGGTAGATCTATATTTAGATATTCTTCCTCAAAATCTCCTATACAACTTGTAATAATTTTTGATTTTATTCCCGTAGTTAAATCTTTTGCAGCTCTTCTTCCGCCGCTATCACCGCAGGGAATAATTAAAAAATCTGTCCTAGTTTGATTTTTGGCAATCTCTTTTTTTGCTTCAATATATTCCTCCATAGAGGAGTGCCAATTAAGATGGTCCGGATAAATATTGGTAATTACCGCGACTTTTGGAGCAAAATTTTTATCCTTTAACGCTTGCAGCTGAAAAGAAGAAATTTCCACCACTATCCAAGGATCTTCTTTCAGATATGGAATGGTATCTAATATACTTTTGCCGATGTTGCCTGCAAAAACAACTTTTTTTCCTGCTTCTTTTAATGCTTCATAAATTAGTGAAGCAGTTGTTGATTTGCCTTTGGTGCCGGTGACAGCGATGATCTTCTTTTGGTTTGCAAAATTTAAAAAGATAGAAAAATCCGTTTCAATTTCCTTTCCTTGTTTTTTTGCATAGTCCATATAAGGATTACCGGGTTTAACAGAAGGATTTTGAATAATTAGATCCGCCCATTCAATATCTTCGTTTTTGTGGCCCCCTAATGAGTATTCAATATTGTGAATTTCTTTTAACTGTTCTAAAGAGGGTTTTAAAACATCTTCTGATTTTAAATCAGTGACTTTTACTTTTGCTCCTTGAGAAGCAAAAAATTTAGCACACCCCACCCCGCCTTGATTTAAACCTAAACCAAAAATAAGCACTTTTTTGTCTATAAATGTTTTATTTATCATTTTTAATCCCGCTTAACTCCTTAATAAAGAAATCAACTCCATCCGATTCCAATTTTATATATCCTAAATTAGAAATTGCGTTAGTAAAATAAGTTTTATCTGATAAATGGTTTAGTAAAACCCTCATAACTCCGCCGTGCGAAACAATTAAGACCTTTATTCCTAAATGAGCAACAGCCACTTCTCTTAAAAATGTAATATACCTGCTGATTATTTCTTCATCTGTTTCGTAATCATCATATGGTTTGTAGCTGAGTCTTGCTTTTCGGGTTAAGCTTTCCCATGTTTTATGAAAGTCTTTCATATCATTGTATGGAAGACCTTCATATTTCCCAAAACGCCTTTCCCTAAGCGCTTTTGCTGTTTTGATTGCCAGCTTTTTTTCCAAACTTATTATTTCTGCAGTTTTCTTGGCGCGGATTAAATCAGAAGAAAATACTGTGTCAAAATCAATGTCTTTTAAGTTTTTCCTTAAAGTTTCTGCCTGCTTTATACCTTCCGGGTTTAGAGGAATATCGGTTTGTCCCTGGTTTAACTCTTTTACATTCCATTCGGTCTGCCCATGCCTTACTATATAAAGAGTGCAATACCTTTGTCTGTTTTTAATCATAAGTGGTATTATAACTAACAAATGAAAAATAGACCAATTGGTATTTTTGATTCAGGCATAGGCGGTTTGACAGTTGCTAAAGAAATAATAAGGTTGCTCCCCCATGAAAGCATTATTTATATTGGTGATACTGCAAGGGTTCCGTATGGTACAAGATCAAATGAAATTATTGCCAAATTCGGAATTCAATTAACAGATTTTCTATTAAAAAGAAATGTTAAATGTTTGGTGGTGGCCTGTAATACTATTTCCGCTGTAGCTTTGGAAGAAATTGAGAAAATTTCAAAAGTTCCGGTCTTGGGAGTGATAAAGCCTGCTGTTTCAGAAGCTCTAAACACAACTAAAAATAAAAAAATTGGTGTGATAGGCACATATGCAACAATAAACAGCAGAGCATACGAAAAAGAAATTAAAAAACAAAACCCTGATGTTGAAATTTGTTCTACCGGATGTCCTCTTTTTGTGCCTTTGGCCGAGGAAGGTTTTTCAGACCACCCTGCAGCAGGGTTGGTTGCAAAAGATTATTTGGGGTCTGTAAAATCTTCGGGAGCAGATACTTTAATCCTGGGATGCACCCATTACCCGATTCTTTCCGGTATCGTTAAAAAAATCATGGGGCCGGAAGTAAGTTTAATAGATTCTGCTGGGCCTACTGCAAAGCAGCTGCAGGAATTACTCAAGGCTAGAAATCTTTTAGCAGATAACAGAGATCCTTCGTATGAATTTTTTGTGACAGATGCACCAAAACGGGTTTTGCAGGTGGCAGGCAGATTTTTTGGAGATACTATAAACGGCAGACTAAAAAAAGTCAGTTTGGATTAAGAACAATTTTTCTTGCCAGTTTATCTATATCCCCTGCTCCCATAAAAAAAACTACATCATCAGGTTTGATTTCCCCCCCCAAAATTTCTACCAGCTCATTTTTACTATGATAGACAAGAATATCTAAGTTTGCTGTATCAACTAAATCTTTGGCATGGACTAGTCCAGCATCTGCTTCCCTGCTGGGATAAATATCTGTCAAAATAATCTTGTTAACAGGAATACTTCCAAAAACTTTTATAAAATCATTAAATAATGCTTTTGTTCTGGAAAACATGTGAGGTTGATAAACTAAAACTATTCTTTGTTTAGGAAATTTCTGCCTGGCTGCTTCCATAGTTTTTTTTATTTCTGTCGGATGGTGGCCAAAATCTGAGTAAACCTGTGCATTTTTATAGTCACCGATATATTCAAATCTTCTGCCTACTCCGGTATAGTTTTGCAAACTTTCCTTGATAATTTGCGGGTTTAGACCAAGTAATAATCCCACCCTAAAAGCAGCAGAAGCATTTAGTTTATTAAATTCCCCCGGAATTTTTAGATTTAAGTTATAGTCATCGTTTGAATAATCAAAGCTTGTAACAGAAGTTTGTTTCATGACATCTTTTAAAATTAAGGCAATAGCAGGATCTTTTAAATTCGCCACAATTGTTTGTTTAGTCTGCAGCAAAAATTTTTTAAAGCTTTCTTTTACTGCTTCAAAGTTTTCGAAATATTCCGGGTGGTCCATTTCAATATTGGTAACTATTGTAATATCCGGTTTCAAATGCAAAAAATTGTCATTAAATTCATCCGCTTCTACAACGAAATATTTACCTTTACCAATTCTGTAATTTGATTTCCATGATGGAACTATTGCCCCGAGTTCTGCGGTCGGATCTAAATTTGCATCTTCCAGCGTTTTGGCAATCATGGCTGTTGTGGTGGTTTTGCCGTGTGTGCCGCAAACAGCAATAACGAATTTATCTTTTGTTAAATACTCTCCCAAAAATTGCTGCCAGGTCATTACTGTAATCCCTTTTTCTTTGGCAGCCAGTAGTTCCGGATTATTTGGGTCCAGCGAAAAAATTGCCGGAGTAAGTGCCAAAATATCTACGTTCCCACTTCCGATGTGGGAAGATAAATGCTGACTGCTGTGGCCGGTAAAAAGCTGATCAGGTTTAAATTGGGTTGTGAATTCATTATGAGGGTTTAAATCACAGCCTGTGACTTCAAACCCAAGAGATTGTGCAATTGCCGCAGCTCCTGAAATTCCACTTCCTCCTGTTCCTAAAAAATGGACTTTTACTCCCATGATCAAATTATATACCGGATGTGCTTTAACAGGGTACTTACATTTTTGATAGTGTGGGCCGGAAAGTTGGCAATCCTTATATGGTTTTCTCTATTTGTCCCATACCCTGCTCCGATTATAAAACCCTTTTTAGAAAGTTTTTTTCTTATTTGCTCGGAGTCTCCTAAAACATCAAGTACTGGTGTTGTTGGCGAGCAAAACAACGGGTTTTTTATAAAAGGAAAATATCTTGTGGAAGTTTTGAAATACCCATATATCATTTGTGCCTTTTTTTCTGTATCTTTTCTGATTTTATTTGCACTCAACTTCAACATGTCTTTTACAACTGAATTTAAAAGATAAATATTCAAAACATTAGGAGTAAGTGGGGTTTGATAATCTTTGGCTTTTTCTGAAAGGCTTCTGAAACTATGATAACTACCCACTTTTATACCCTTCTTGATCATCTTTTCTGTTTTTTCCAAAGCTTTAGGTCCTGCTATAATTACTGCAAGCCCTGCAGGCAGACCAAAACCTTTTTGAACAGAGAAAAAGGCTATATCTATATATTTAAAATTAATGTCAATATATGGCGCAGAAGAAACAATATCTATTGCGACTAATTTTTCCGGATTTTTCTTTTTGAGGTTAATAATTTCCTCAATCGGTATAGAACAGCCTGTGGATGTTTCGTTTTGAGTAATGCAGATAATTTCTGCAGCTTTAGGCACTGTTAGATTGTCCAGATTTACATCCGGGGTGTTTTCAAATATATGAGTCACTGCATTTTTCCCCACTTGAGAGGCATAATTTGACCATGCTTTTCCAAAGGCTCCGGCGACGATATGAAATGAGGTGTCCTGGCAGCAGCTTTGGATAACTCTTTCCATGCTTTCTGTTGCGGAAGAAACAAAAAAGATCTGGAAATTTTCAGGAACATTAAGGAGTTTTTTTAGGCCGTCTGCGGTTTCCTTATATAAATTCTTAAATTGCTGGCTCCTATGGTTTAAGGAACATATTTCCTCTTTTATAGCTTTACCCATATGTTTATGCAGTGTTGGGTAAACTTGCGATGGTCCGACAGTAAAATATATTTTTTTCATGATTTCCCCTTCCGTCATTCTGAGTGACTAACGAAGAATCTCTTGCGTATGCAAGTACAGTAATGTAACTGACATAAAGTCAGAGATCCTTCGTCGCTACGCTCCTCAGGATGACAGAAGATTAATTAATAAAGCACTCTAAATCTAATCGTTTCCGGGATTTTTTTCAACTGGGTGATTACATCCTGGTTATATTTCTTATTTACGTCCGTAATCACATAGCCAATATTGTCTGAAGTTTTTAAATATTGCCCGTTAATATTTATTTTGTAATCTGCAAAAATTTTATTTATTTGAGCCAGTACTCCGGGAACATTCTTATGTAAATGCAGTAACCTGTGAGAATCGTTTTGCTGGGGAAGCTGCAGTTGAGGGAGGTTTACGCAAAGGTAAGTATTACCGGAATTTATAAAGTCGGTTATTTTGCCCGAGACATAGCGGGCAATTTCCCTTTGCGCTTCTTCTGTGGATCCGGCTATATGAGGAGTTAATATGACATTAGGTAAATTTTGCAGCTGCGATTTAAACGGTTCGTCTTTACTTTTTGGTTCAGACGGGAAAACATCAAGGCCGGTTCCGCGCACTTTGCCTGATTTAATAAATTTTACTAAAGCAGTATTATCCACTATAAATCCCCTGCTTAAATTTATAAAAATCACCCCGTCTCTCATAAGAGAAAATTCTTTTTCGCCTATTAGGTTGGTATTTGATTTTTCTCCGCTTACATGAACAGAGATAATATCGGAAATTTTTAAAAGTTCGGTTAAATTCTTAACCTTTTTGGCATTGCCCAGGGGAAGTCTTTCAAGCGCATCATAGTAAATTACATTAATCCCCAAACTTTCCGCTAAAATAGATAGTTGAGAGCCGATATTTCCATAGCCGATTATTCCAAGTGTTTTACCTCTTACTTCATTAGAATTTTTTGCTGATTTTTCCCACATTCCCTGATGGGCCTTATTGCTTTTATCAAAAACTCCTCTAATCAGTATAATCATCTCCCCGATTGCCAGCTCCACAACTGAGCGGGTGTTTTGAAAAGGAGCATTGAAGGCAGCTATCCCTTTTTCGGTTAAGGCAGGAAGATCCATTTGGTTTGTGCCGATGCAAAAAGCGCCTACAACTTTTAACATATGGGCGTTTGCCAAAACTTTTCCGGTTATTTCTGTTTTAGACCTGATTCCAAGGACTGAGATGTCTTTTATTTTTTCTGCAAGCTCTTCTTCGTCAAGGGCAGTTTTTAAAAGCTCAACCTGATAGCCTTCTTTCTCCAAAGCTTGCTTTGCCGAGTCTTCTATATTTTCCAAAAGCAGAGCTTTAATTTTAGATTTTGGATAAGACAGGGAGCCCTGCAATTTATGCAGATATAAAAATTCATCAAAACTGGAAACTATTTGATCAGCCCTTTTTAAAACCTGTTCTCTTTTGACATTTTCGGTGAAAGCAATAAAACGGGAAGCTGCTCCCATTTGTTTAATTTGGTAATCGGTAATTCCGTCCCCTATTACTAAAATTTCCCCCTTAAGCTTTAATTTTTTAACAGCTTTTACTTTACCGTTATCTTCTGAGAGCGCATTTTTAGGATCAAAGCCGCTAACTTCTCCTTTTTTATTGAAAATAAAAGTATTAGCGAGAATATGGTTTTTTTGGATGCCAAATTTTTCAGCAATAGGCAAAACCCATTCGGCAAAACCGCCTGTGACAATATAAATCCTGTTTTTGTTTTTTTTGAGAAATTTTTTGTTTCTTAAAATTGAGGGAGAAATTTTCTTTTTTAAAACTTTTTTTACTTTCTCAAGATGCGTTCTGTTTGCTTTCAAAAGAGCTAATCTTTTTTTCAAACTTTCCCTAAAACCGATTTTACCCTCCATCCCTAAATTGGTAATTTTTTTAATCTCTTCTAGAATTTCTTCTTTTTTAGGATTGTCTTTCAAGACCACTTCTGCAAGTTCTTCAAGCCCCTCTGTCTGGATAAAAGTAGAATCAAAATCAATGATAAAATACTGCTCTGGCATGATTTTAGGTCAGGGAAAATACATGATATACGGTTGAATTCTTTTTTAAAAGAGGGGAAAATTAAATGTCCAAGGTGGCCATCTTCGTCCTTCGACTTCGCTCAGGACCGCGTTAGCAGCTTTATCATATATCTAAGGTAGCTAACTTGGCATGCGTTTGGATGAATTTTTTGCGGGGAGGAACTTCATCACCCATCAGCATGGTGAATACTTCATCTGCTGCTGAGGCATCTTCAACTGTGACTTGTTTTAAGACCCGGTTTTCAGGATTCATAGTAGTTTCCCAAAGCTGGTCAGGGTTCATTTCTCCCAAACCTTTATACCTTTGGATGATTACGTTGCCTGTTCGCGGTCCTGCCGGCTCGGTTTCCCGCCGTGCATCCTCGTTTGCTTCACTCACTGCGGCTACGCGTCGGGATCCCTCCTCGCCGTCACCCCTCACCTTGCCGCCAATCATCTTTAACACCTGATCTCTTTCCTCATCCGAATAGGCATAATGGACTTCTTTGCCTTTTTGGACTTTAAACAGGGGCGGTTGGGCAATATACATATAGCCTCTAGTGATAACTTCAGGCAAATATCTGAAGAAAAATGTCAAAAGCAAAGTCCGGATATGTTCTCCGTCAACATCTGCATCCGTCATAATAATAATCCGATGATAACGGACCCTCCCATAATCAACCGTATCTCCAATGCCTGTTCCCAAAGCAATCACCAAAGCTTTAATTTCTTCAAATTCCAATATTTTATCCAACCGTGCTCTTTCCGTATTGAGGATTTTTCCTCTTAAGGGCAGGATTGCCTGGAATTTCCGGTCTCTTCCCTGCTTGGCGCTTCCTCCGGCAGAATCTCCTTCCACAATATAAAGTTCTGATTCTGCTGCATCCCGATTCTGACAGTCTGCCAGTTTACCCGGCAAAGTCATTCCTTCCAAGGCGCCTTTTCTAATGACTGCATCTTTGGCAGCTCTTGCAGCAGCCCTGGCTCTTGCTGCCAGCATGACTTTTTCCAAAATAGCCCGGCCGTCCTGTGGATTTTCTTCAAAATAAGTATCCAGTCCTTCTTTAACAACTTGCGCAACAATCGGCTGGACTTCGGCATTTCCTAATTTCTCTTTGGTCTGGGATTCAAATTGTATTGAGTCCGAATCCATCTTAAGGGAAATTACAGCTGTTAATCCTTCTTTTACATCTTCTCCGGTTAAGTTTTCATCTTTTTCCTTGATTGCTTCTATTTTGCGTCCGTAATCATTGATCGCCCGGGTTAATGCAATCCGGAATCCGGTAAGATGGGATCCGCCTTCTGTTGTGGGAACAACGTTGGCAAAGCTTTCAACATTTTCTACAAAACTGTCGTTATATTGGATTGCCACTTCCACATCTACATCATTTACGACCCTGTGAATAAGTATTGGTTCAGGATGAACCAGAGATTTATTTTTGTTTAAGTGTTTAATTAAGGTGGCAAGACCTGACTGGAAGTAAAAATGTCGCTCCTGACCTGATCTTTCATCATAGATATGAAAAAATATCTTTGCCACAAGGTAAGCAAGTTGTTTAACCTGTTTTTCCAGCCGCTCAAACTCAGGTGTTATGGTGGAAAAAATAGTTTTATCTGCCAAAAACGTAGTTTTTGTTCCTGTTTTGGCTGTCCAGACAAAATTTGACTTAAAAGGCAGGCTGGGATTTTTTTCTGTTTCAGTTACCTTGGATTTGGCTTTACCTTGAGCATATTCCTGAAAGTATTCTTTGCCTTCCCTGCGCACTTCTGCCCGTAAATAATCAGAAAGCGCATTTACTGCTGAAACTCCGACACCATGAAGTCCGGTCGAGACTTTATATCCGCCTTCGCCGAATTTTCCTCCGGCGTGCAGGGTGGTCATAATGACTTCCAGGGCTGATTTTCCCACTTTGGGGTGAATTTCTACCGGTATTCCTCTTCCGTCATCAGCGACAGTCACGAAATTTTCTTCATGCAGAGTGACCCAGATATTTGTGGCATAACCTGCCAATGCTTCATCGATGGAATTATCCACCACCTCTTTAATAAGGTGATGTAGGCCCCGAAGATCGGTGGAACCAATATACATGCCTGGCCTTTTTCGAACCGGCTCTAAACCTTCTAAAACTTGAATCTGTTCTGCTGAATACTTACTGGATGCTGACATGATGAAAATAAGAAAAGCCCTAAGGCTTTAAATATAGTTTAGCATAATTAGAGACTAGTCGCTAGAGTCAAGAGTTGAGTAAGATTATTTGTTCTCCTAGACTCTAGATTCTAGACTCTTGATTCTAACTTTGGCATTACGAGCATTAAATATTCCAATATTGCCCGAATATTTACATTTTGTTTGGCCCATTGCTCCGCCGGTAAAAGCTCTTTTAAAAACTGTAGGACATCAGGCTTTTTGTATGCATTTTTAAGCATTTCCTGACGGAAAAAGTAAACCAGGCAGTGTAAAAACTCCTCTTTATTTTTAATTTTTTCAACATATTCAAAGCGATTTTCAAAAGATGAGTCAAGCAATTTTTCTATTTCTTTTATATAGACCTCGTAGGTCGTAGGCTCGCCGCCTGCGAGGCCGGTTGTCTCAAGGCGGACAATTTCGCACCTGGATAAAACAGTGGGTAAAAAGTTAGCATCGGAGCTTGCGCCCAATATTAAGAGAGCATCCCTGGTTAATTCCTCAATTGTTTTCAAAAGGGCATTTTGGGCTTCCGGGGTTAAAATTGAGGCATCTTCTAAAACTGCTGCCCTGCCTTTGGCAGAGAATGGTTTTAAAGAAAAGTGTTCTTTTATTTTTCTGGCTTCAGCTATGCCTAACTTTTCTCCAGCCGGAAAAAACAAAATGTCCGGATGCTTTACGTTCCCACATTCGATGTGGGAAGCTAAAGTTTTTTGAATTTCTTCTTTGATTCTTTCTTTGTCCGGGGATAATAAAAGCCTTGCAATCACGGCGGTATTTTAACATAATGGGTATATGCCCAACATAGCTGCCCAATCCCTGGAGGATATTCTTTTTAAACAAGGTTTTATAAGCGCTGATCAGCTTTCATCAATAAAGCTTGAAAGTATTAATTCCGGTCAGCCCGTAGAGAAACTTATTGCTGCGCATAATTTAGTGACAGCTGATAAGATGACCCAGGCAAAAGCGCAGCTTTTAAATGTGCCTTATATTCAGCTTGCAGGCCGGGCAATTGCAGCTGACGTTTTAAATTTGATTCCAGAGCCGGCTGCGCGCCGTTATCATATTATTCCGTTTGAAAAGAAAGATGATGAGATCTGGGTGGCAATGGCAGATCCTCTGGATATTCAGATTGCACAATTTATTGAAAAAAGAGCAGGACTTAGGGTTAAGCCGTTTCTTTCGCAAGTAGAGGATATTTTGAAGGCAATTTCTGAACAATACTCTCAAAACCTGACTTCAGAGGTGACTTCGGCTCTAAAGGAAGTCGAAGATATAAAGCCCGAAGAATCATTTCAAAATACCCCGGAGGTTTTACGTGAGGCGCCTGTTTCAAATATCATAGACCAGCTTCTGGAATATGCTATTAAAAGCCGCGCATCTGATATTCACATTGAACCTCAGGAGGACCGGACAAGGGTCAGGTACAGGATTGACGGAATTTTGCAGGAAAGAATACTTTTACCAAAAGGAGTGCATGATGCTTTGGTCTCAAGGGTCAAGATTTTGTCTGTTTTAAAGATTGATGAGAAAAGACTCCCGCAGGACGGCAGGTTTACGTTTACTTTTGGGGATAATGTGGTGGATCTTCGTGTATCTACCGTACCCACTGTTTTTGGTGAAAAGGTGGTTTTGAGACTGCTTCCTAAATCAACGGCGGCTCCGACTTTTTTGGAATTAGGACTGAGAGGCTCATCTTTAAAGAGTCTGGAAACTCAATTGCAAAGGCCGCACGGGATAATATTAATCTGCGGCCCGACAGGAAGCGGAAAAACCACAACCCTTTATTCAGTTTTGAGTAAGATTTCCACCACGAAAGTAAATATTGTCACTATTGAGGATCCTGTGGAATATCAAATCCCGGGTGTAAACCAGGTGCAGGCTAACACTTCTGCCGGGCTTACATTTGCATCAGCTCTAAGAAGCTTTCTGCGCCAGGATCCGAATATTATCATGGTCGGTGAGATACGTGATACTGAAACAGCTGATTTGGCAATCCAGGCTGCTTTGACAGGCCATCAGGTTTTTTCAACGGTTCATACCAACTCTTCGGCAGGCGCTCCTCCCCGGCTTTTGGATATGGGGATAGAGCCTTTTTTGCTGATCTCTGCTTTAAATGCGGTTGTCGGGCAAAGAGTTGTGCGTAAAATTTGTCCGCACTGCCGGATGGAACTTACAGCCCCGCCTGAGGTCGTAGAGGATATTAAATCCGTTTTGGGCAAAATCTTGTCTGCTTCGTCTGCGCCCGGTTCTTTAAAGCTTTATAAAGGAAAAGGATGTTCGTATTGCGCAAACACCGGTTATTTGGGGAGAGTAGGCATTTTTGAAGTGCTTTCTCTTTCCGAAAGTATTGCGAAATTAGTGCTGGAGCATGCTTCTTCAGGAAAAATCGAGGAAGCGGCCGTAAACCAGGGCATGGTGACAATGAAGCAGGATGGATATTTGAAAGTTTTGGAAGGAGTGACAACTATGGAGGAAGTGCTCAGGGTAGCCCAAGACTAGCTGTCAGTCATCAGACTTCAGCTATCAGACTTAAAAAATCTGACGACTGAAGACTGAAAGCTGATGACTATTGTTATGAATATACAACAATTACTGGATTTAACCATTCAAAGAAATGCTTCTGATTTACATCTTTCGGTTGGATTTCCCCCCACTCTCCGTATTTACGGCGAACTTTTTCCCGTACCCGGCGAACCGGTAATTACGTCTGCACAAATTGATAGTCTGATTCTCCCGCTTCTTTCCGAAATGCAAAAAAAGATTTACATAGAAACACTTGAGCTTGATTTTTCTTTCCAGGTTGAAAAAAAAGCCAGGTTCAGGGCAAATTTGTTCAGACAGAAAGGTCACCCCTCGGTGGCTTTAAGACTTATCCCTTTTCAAATACCGCCGCTTGAGCAGTTAGGCTTTCCCCAGGTTGTAAATAAATTGGTGGATCTTAAACAGGGCTTTATTTTGGTGACAGGTCCCACCGGCCACGGCAAATCTACAACTCTGGCCTCTTTTATAAATAAGATTAATCAAACCCGCGCATCACATATCCTTACAGTTGAAGACCCGATAGAATACGTGTACCCTTACGGCAAATCTTTAATTGAACAAAGAGAAATGTATTCTGACACCCGCTCGTGGGATAATGCTTTACGTTCTGCTTTACGGGAAGATCCTGATGTGCTTTTGGTCGGAGAAATGCGGGATTTAGAAACTATTTCCTCAGCTATGACGATTGCAGAAACCGGGCACTTGGTTTTTGCGACCCTGCATACAAATTCTGCCGCCCAGTCTGTGGATAGAATCATCGATGTTTTTCCGGAAATTCAGCAGCCTCAGATAAGGCTTCAGCTTGCATCAACCCTGGAGGCTATTTTGTCTTTAAGGTTAATACCTACAATTGATCCGGGAAGAGCACTGGCGTCGGAAATTTTATTTGCAACGCCTGCAGTGAGGAATATTATCCGGGAAGGGAAAACGTACCTAATAGACAATACCATAGAAACATCTGCCGAACTTGGTATGCAGACTTTGGAAAGATCGCTTGCCGGTTTAATAAAAAGCGGAAAAATCTCGCAGGATGTGGCTTTAAGGTATGCCCTCAGACCGGAGCTATTAAGTAAGTTGTTGCGGTAGCTATCAGCTATGAGAAACTCTGGATAAAAGAAAATTATATAAAATGGCAGAATTTATCTATAAAGCAAAGGATTTGCAAGGCAATGATCATATCGGAAGCGTTCAGTCTCCTGATGCACATTCTGCTGTCTCTATACTGCAAAAAAAAGGTTTGATCATTATTTCTTTAAATTCCAAAAATCCTTTTGCCAATAAATTCTTAAGCCGTTTTATAGACAGGGTCGGCTTTACGGAGTTGGTTATTATTACCAGGCAGCTTGCCACTATGGTTTCAAGCGGACTGGTTTTATCCGAGGCGCTGGATATTTTGGAAGAACAGCAGACAAATAAAACTTTAAAAAAAGCCCTTGCAGATATTTCGGAGAATGTAAAGGGTGGATTAACCCTGTCCCAGTCTTTGAGTAAATATCCGGATATATTCCCCCGTTTATATATAAATCTGGTGAAAAGCGGCGAAGCTTCCGGTAAGCTTGATTCGGTGCTTTTGCAGATGGCTGACGGATTGGAAAAAGACAGAGAATTTAAAGCAAAGATTAAAGGAGCGATGATTTATCCTATTGTTGTTTTATCCATGATGGTGGTTGTTATCATTATAATGATGGTTTTTGTTATCCCTAAGCTCACTTCTTTATATAGCCAATCCACTATGGACTTGCCTCTCCCCACTAAAATCTTAATTACTGTATCGGCGCTCTTTACAAATTATTGGTGGCTTGTAATAATCCTTTTGATTGCAGGTGCGTTTGCTGTTACAAGGTGGAACCGGACACCCGAGGGTAATTTGTTTTTCGGCAGAGTGATTTTAAAAACTCCGCTTGTTGGGAAAATTGTTACTTCTGCAATTTTGACTAATTTTAACCGGACGTTTGGGCTTTTGACATCTGCCGGTATCCCCCTTTTAAATTCTATCGGCATAGTAACGGATTTGATGCCAAACCCCGTATATAAAAACGCCCTTAGGGACGCTTATAACGGGGTTGAAAAGGGTTTGCCGTTTTCCATGCTTTTGGCGGGCGATATATTTCCTAAGATCGTAGGCCAAATGATTAAAGTGGGTGAGGAAACAGGTAAAGTGGATGAAGTTTTTTTTAAGCTTTCCGAATATTTTGAAGCCGAGTCGGATCATATGATTAAAAATTTAACAGTGGCTATTGAACCGATTGTTTTAATTATTTTGGGTATCGGAGTGGCATTTTTAGTGCTTTCAATAATATTACCGATTTATAAACTTACAACTTCGTTCTAAGTTTGTGATCCTTCGGATCTAAAACTCACTACGCCTTTTTAGACTTCGTGAGTTTGCGAGAACTGCATATGCTATTGAAATCGTTGTTTCAATAGCCATTCCATTCTCTAAAATTAACTACCAGCTTCTAATTTGGTCTCTTGACTGTATGTTACAAGTTATGTCTACAATGAAAGGTAAGGAGGTGAGAAATTTGAAAAAATCTGCTCAGGTTCACAAAGGTTTTACCCTTGTTGAACTTTTAGTAGTTATTGCAATTATTGCCATATTGGCAGCTGTCGTTGTCTTGATTATTAATCCGTTGGAACTCACAAGAAGAGGTCGTGACGCAGCCAGACTTTCCGATTTGTCTAATTTACAACAGGCGATTAATGTGACTTTGCAAGAAGCCACAGGTTCTGCCACGGAAATTTTGTGCAAAGGCGGAATTTGTACCGGAAACAGCGTTAGCGATTCAAGGGCTGCAGACGGAGACGGATGGGTGAAGGCTAATTTGTCAGCACAGACCAGCGTATCCGTGCCGATTTTGCCTGTTGATCCGGCTTCCAGTCCCAATACTGCCGCCAATCATTACACTTACTGTTCTAATGGCGACACCTGGAAAATCGTGACCGATTTGGAATCAACCCAACAGACGCCTAAGGAAACACAGGACGGGGGTACCAATACCACAGGTGGTAGCACAGGTACCGGAGGTAGCGATAATCTTTACGAAGTTGGTTCTAATATGGCTTTGACATGCGCCTATTAGATTAGGTTTTAGTATGCTTTGAAAGGTCGTGCTTGCGAGAAAAATTTGCGGCACGGCCTTTCTTTTTTTAGTCAGGTTTTTAGAAAATACAGATATGAGTTATTTATTCACGGTTATTGGTTTTATCCTGGGAAGCGTACTCGGAAGTTTTGTCAAAGCACTTGCTGATAGAAGTCTAACCAGAAAATCTTTCTGGGGAAGATCGTATTGTTTGATGTGTAAGAAGAAATTACAATGGTATGACCTTATCCCTATTTTTTCATATTTATTTCTAAAAGGAAAATGCCGATACTGCAAAAAAAATATCGGGACAGAATACCTAGTAGTTGAAGTGGTACTGGGATTTTTAATAGCTTTTTTGTTTTGGCAAACTTTTCTTGGATTTCAATTTTCCCTTACTGAACTTTCGGTTTCATATGAGGAAAGATTCCGCTTTTCAATTTTTTTATGGAACCTTTTTTATAAAACCTTCTTTATAGTAGTTTTGGCGATTCTTTTTTTGACTGATATTAAGAAAATGCTTATTCCGGACAGGATAATTATTCCTTCCATTATAATCGGTATTACCTGCTTAGTGATCGTCACTATATATAAAGTTTCCTATCTTTATTACCTGCTTTCCCAGTCTTCTTTCGGACGCAAACTTCTGCCGCCGCACAGCGACTACTTTCAAAGGCATGCTTTTTTATCTGTTGAGCCTTTAATTTACGGAATTGCTGCAGGTTTTTTGATCGGTTTGTTTTTTACTGGGCTGATCATAATTACCCGCGGCAAAGGCATGGGCGGAGGGGATGTAAAGCTGGGAGCATTTATGGGGATAATACTGGGATTTCCGCAGGCTCTTTTAGCGCTTATGCTGGCGTTTTTTACGGGAGCTATTTTTTCTTTATTCTTAATTATTCTAGGAAAGAAAAGTTTTGGTCAATCTATTCCCTTTGGGCCTTTTTTAGTTTTAGGCAGTTTAACTGCGCTTTTTTGGGGCGATCAAATACTTGATTGGTATTTGCATTTGGGAAGATAAAATAATTTACAATTTACAATGTACAATTTACAATGAAGGCAGATGAAATTTTCTAAAAGGGGCTTCACCTTAATTGAACTCTTAGTGGTGATTGCAATAATTGCGGTATTGTCTATGGTGGGAATCGCTGTTTATACCGATATTGGGGCCGGCGCAAGAAACGCCAAAAGAATGGGTGATATTGATGCAATAGCCAAAGCTTTGGAAGTTCACCAGACTTCAAACGGCTATATTCCACTTGCTAATTCACAATTCGGAAGCGGCGGTATTCCCCTGACTGACAGTCAAAGGAATGTCTATTGCGGGAATTCTACACAAAACGATCCTGCTGATCCAACTGCATTCTGGGGAATAACGTGTCCAACAAGCTACGGCGTATTGGGTGCTCATCCTCAAGCAGGTACCAGTTGGAAAATTTGTGCCTGGCTGGAAGGTGCGGGAGGTGAAAATGCAAAGGCTTATTGCAGGTCTAATGCTGAATAAATTGAGGCTATTTTGGGGTATTGACAAGTATTTTTAGGTATGTGAATAATAGATTAGTAACAAATTTTTAATGAAAAAACTACTGCCCAAAACTGCTAATAACCCAAAAGGTTTTACCCTGATTGAACTCCTTATTGTTGTCACTATCATTGCAGTTTTATCTGCGATCGGATATGCAGTTTATGCAAATCTTGGTTTGCAAGCAAAATCAAGAAATGACAGAAGAAAAGCTGATATTGATGCAATTTCTAAAGCATTGGAAGTTAATAAGATTCCGGAAGGAAACTATGCTGAGTTAGATAATGCCCAATTTTCTAATGGGATAGTGCCAACTGATCCTGGTACAAGTACTTCTTATTGTGTAACAGTAACCGCTACAAATGTAACGGCATCGAATCCTAGCGCTTGGGGAGCATGTAGCGCTGTTCTACCAGCTAATGAGTGGTCTACTGTTGCTGATGCTGTTCCGGCTACTACAGTTCAATGGAAAGCATGCGCCTGGTTAGAAGCTGAAGTTAATCCAACCAAGGCGGCTCAAACATACTGCAGACGTAACTCCCAGTAGTTTAATAGAACTTATTAATGTTCCGGAATACAAAAGGTTTTACCCTGATTGAACTCCTTATTGTTGTCACTATCATTGCTGTTTTATCTGCCATCGGATATGCAGTTTTCAGTGGTCTTTCCACCTCAGGAAATGATTCCAGAAGGAGAGGAGATCTGAAAGCCATCTCAGATGCGTTAGAAGCAAAAAAAGGTACTAATTCCAATTATCAATTAATTAAAGCAGGTTCTTTTACGGGAGGGGTTATTCCCAAGGAGCCAACAGGAAGGGATGAAAAATACTGTTACGGCGAGGATAATACACCGATTGATAACCCATCTGTCTGGACCGGCAGTACCTGCCCTGTTGGTATCCCAACTAACATTGATAATGCTGCTACAATTGGAACCAATAATTTTCCTTATTATAAAGTATGCGCAGTTAATGAAAAAAAAGACGATGTAATTTGTTTTGGCAGCAGACAATAATGCCTTTTCTACTTGAAATAATATTGCTTACTTGAAATAATAGATTTAATGCCCAAATCTTTACGCGGATTCACCCTTATAGAACTTTTGGTGACTGTGAGTATTATTGCCATATTGGCAACCATCGGCCTTATTGCCTACTCTTCTATTTTAGCGCAGGGACGGGATTCAAAAAGGCAATCGGATTTGCGATCCATTCAATCTGCCCTGGAGCAGTATTACAGCGACCAGGGGTTTTACCCTACGGCAGGTCCAGTTGGTACCCAACAGCAACAGGGGCTTAATGATCTGTTAGCGTCTACCACTACCCCGCCTCCTGCTTTTGACAGCAATACAGGCAATCCTGTAACTTCCGGCATAATTAAAAAATACATTAACCAATTGCCTCATGATCCGGCAGAAATAGATTATTATTATGAAGCGTTTTCAAGCAATTTATCATCATGTGACAATAGTACTACTAACAAATGCACAACTTATTGTCTTTATACTCAATTGGAAAGCCTTTCTGCAAATGACTTAAAAGGATGTCGAGAAGTTTCCACCTATAATTTTGCCCTCACTCCCCCATAAGAAAGGTTGCAGTTTACAGGGTGCAGGTTTCAGTTTACAATAGAATCAGATGAAATTTTCTGCCCGTGGTTTTACCCTTATGGAGCTTTTAGTGGTAGTTGCCATAATTTCTATTATAGGAGTATATGCACTTTCCAATTATAAATCCTTTGGGGAGGATCAAAATTTAAAAAATTCGGTTTTAGATATCCAAAGCAAGCTGCGTACAGCTCAAGCTAATGCCACTTCCAATACAAAATGTGATACCCAGTATAATGCTACTTGGGAAGTTGGGTTTGAAAATGATAATGCTGTTAATTTAAACTGCAGGGAATTACCTGATAATATCTATACAAAAAAAACCATAAATTTGGGTAACATTATACTAACATCAGTACGGGGAGAGCCAGACGCATCCTGCCCGGCGGAGACAGCTTTTAGTGTAATTTTCAATCCACTAAGCGGTAATATAAATTTTAAGGATGATAATCCGGGAGGAGGTATTTTGGATGGTTGTTCGAAAATTACGCTAACCTTAGAAAATACTAAAACAATTCCTCCTATACAAAAAAAATTAATTATTGAAAAAGGAGGAAGGATATATGCAGAGTAACCAATTAACAGTTAACAATGAACAGTTAACAAGTAAAAATCAGTTACTGGACAGAATATTACGATTTGCAATTGATATTATTAGTCTTGTTGATAAACTTCCCCGGAGTCCTGCAGGTATGAATATTGCAAATCAGCTGGTTAGGTCGGCAACATCAATCGGAGCTAATACAGAAGAAGCCCAAGGAGCTTCTTCAAGGAGAGATTTCATAAATAAAATGCATATTGCTTTAAAAGAGGCAAAAGAAAGCAAATATTGGCTTAAGCTTATCCGGCTCTCTCACCTGCAGTCCAGCTATTCAGTGGAGCGCGAACTAAAGGAAGCGGATGAGCTTTGTGCGATTTTTTCTGTTATTGTGAAGAAAGCAAAGGTTAACTTGTTAAATGTTAAATCTCAAATGTTAAATGCTAATGGTCAGTCGCTTTTGGAGGTCACAGTGGCTGTGGCTATTGGCACCCTGGTGGTGGCGGCTTTAACTTTTGCAACTATTTTTTCTTTAAGAAATGCTAATTTTGCCAAAAACTCTGCCCAGGCCACAAAACTGGCTCAGGAAGGGATAGAAAGGGTCAGAAGCAGCAGAGACCGAAATCAATGCATAGAAGGTTTGACTAATGTTAACTCCTGGAACGGTAGCACGGATTGTTCTGCCGTATCTGGATCAGGATCGATTTGGACTTATCCTATATCAGGTGACTGCGACAAACCTGATTTACCTCAAGCAGGTTTTTGCTATTTTAAGGTTAATTCAACTACCGGACAATTAACAAATATTGGTTTTTCGTTTACACCAACATCCTCTGTCCCATTACCTGCTCAGGCAGAAGGTATTCCTACAACTAACCCGGTATTTAAGAGGGTAATTCTTCTGTCAGATGATCTTAATCATGATAAAAATTTTACTAACGATGATTATCAAAACCAAAAAGAAGTGACAGTTATTGTTACCTGGAATGATTTTGCAGGGACTCATGAATCAAGGTTGACTACTATATTAAGAAAACTATGAGAAGATTTGATTGTCATTCTGAACGAAGTGAAGAATCTCTGACGAATGTCAGACCCACATTCGTGGGAGATCCTTCGGCTAATCGCCTCAGGATGACAAAGGAACAAGCTCAGGATGAGGGGAGAGAAAATGGTTTTACCCTGGCTGAAATTATGGTGGTGATGGCTATTACTGCTGTTGTCGGAACAATTTTGGTTTTAATATTTACCAATACGTTAAGAGGCAGCGGTAAATCGCAAATACTGGCGGTTATAAAGCAGAATGGGCAGTCGGTTTTAGGCAATATTGATAAAACAGTAAGGGATGCAGATAATATAATTTGTCCGACTGGTATTTCTCCTAGTGGCAGCATTTTAGTTGTTGTCAAAGACGGTGTTTATACAAGGTATCGGATGGTTCTGCCGGATTCATCTGATCCCGTGCCGCTATCCTGCAATGAAAACGGCTGTATTGCCTGGGATCAGCCGTCTAAGGAGAATGACCTTGATCCTAATACCGGACAGTTGAAATCAGATTCTCAATTTATTAATGATGTTTGCCTGCCAAATTCTTTAATGAGTCAAGCTGCGGTTTTAACTGATACCAATTCTCAAACCGGAGTCTCGGTAGAAGATGGGTTTTTTACCCGGAATAAATCTGCAGGATATAAGGATCAGCTGACGATTGAATTTAAGTTAGGCCCGGGTGCCGGAGTGCCTCAAGCAATCAAAGAACAAATTGATCCGGTGAAATTTCAGACAACAGTGCAGCTGCGGTAAATATTTGACAATGAGCGAACAACAACTGACAATGGAAGTAAGATGAAAAAAGAAGAAAAAGGTCAGATTATCTTAATACTGGTTTTGGTGATGACTGTAGCTTTAGCTATTGGGATATCTGTAATTCAAAGATCCTTGTCAGATATTTCAACAGCCACTAAAGTTGAACAATCTTCCCGGGCTTTTTCTGCCGCTGAGGCAGGGATAGAAAAAGCCTTAAGAGGCGATGCAACAGCAGTAAGTTTTCCGGAAAACAATTCCAGCGCTACGGTAACGGGTACAGATTTGATTCCGGCTGTTCCGGCTGATGGCACTCGTCAGGATCCTTTGGAATACCCGAATTTAGCCAAAGAAGAAATTGCTCATGTTTGGTTGGCTGATCCGGATTCTGCCACTAATCCTCCTGCAGCATTTTACAAGCAGCCAAGTCTGGATATTTATTGGGGAAATTCCAATTTTGATCAGGCTGCTTTAGAGCTGACACTGGTTTATTATAATGGCAGTCAATATACCACTCAAAATACCAAATGGTATCTTGACCATACTGTTACCAGAACTCCAGATAACAAATTTACTCCAGTTCCATGTAGCGGCGGATACAAACCGGGGACAAATACTTATCAATGTAAATATACGATAAATAGCCTGCCTGCTGGTTTGATGTTAATTCGGGCACGACTCTTGTATAACAGCTCCTCGCAGCCTTTTGCAGTGCATGCTGTTGGGATTTGCGGAGCAGACTGCTCGCTTCCTCCGCAGGCAAGAAAATTAATTGCCACTGGTATTTCCGGTCAAACCCAGAGAAGAATTCAGGTATTCCGTCTTGATAAAGTAGTCCCGCCTTATTTCGACTACGCCATATTTTCCACCGGAGAAATTAATAAGTAAGTAATGTTAAATGAAAAGGGTGTTTCTTTAATTGAGTCTTTGCTGGTTATTGTAGTGATAGGCTCGATATTATTTCTTATGGCAAATATTCCTAATGCGCTTCAGTTGGTTGGCAAGAGCAAACACATGAATTTAGCGCGGGAAATAGCCGTAAAACAAATTGAGGATAAAAGAGCAATAGATTATGCAGATATTGCCCTTGGCAGTTCTGCTGTTTCTGATTACCGCTTAGGTATGCTGCCCAGGGGAAGCGGCACAGTAACGGTGGGAGTGGAAGATGAGGAAGGAGAATGGGTAAACTGTGATGCCTCAATTTGTGCAAACGGAGAAGATGTGAAACAGCTAACAGTTACAGTTAACTGGCATGATAATAAACCTCAAACAATAACATTAAAAACTATGATCGGAGAAGGAGGGATAAACCAGTAAAGTGCAAAGTGCAAAGTGCAAAGTGCAAAATTTAAAAAACCGGGGACTAACCTTAATAGAAATTTTGGTGGCTATGGGGATTGCGACAGTTGCCGGAATGCTGCTTCTTGTAATTATAGTAAACAGCGCCGGATTGTTTCAGGGACAATCGTCAAAAGTACAGACCGGCCTGAATGTTAATGACGCTCTCTCTAAAATCCGGGCAAGCGCAAAGCAGGCGAGCGCTATAGCCAACTCTTATACCGACGGTCAAACTGTATATACAACCGGCTCAGACCAGCTTGTTTTAAAAGTCGCATCTGTTGACGGGGAAGGCAATATTATCGAGAATTTATCTGATTATTTTGTGTTTTTTAAAGATCAAAGCTATTTGCGTTTTAAAGTGTTTCCGGATCCTTCAAGCTTTAGAAAAGTTAGTAATGAGGTGCTTACTGCTTCTTTGGAAAGTGTGGTTTTTAATTACTTCAACCTGGATAATCCCCCGCTTGAGGTAAATCCCTCCCAGGCTTCCAAAGTGCGTATTAGTATAAGTTTAAGACAAAGAATTGGAACCAGAGTTGAAATTAATACTGCAACATCGGAGGCAAATTTGAGAAATGATTAAGGATCAGTCAGGGCAAATTATAATACTCGCTTTTATTGCCCTGGGAGTCATGCTTTTTACCGTACTTTTTATAATCGGCGGCGCACAACTTTATTTCCAAAATGCCTCATATTCAGCAAATGCAGAGAAAGCAATAGCAATAGCCGAGGCAGGGGTGGATAAAGCCATAGCATCACTTAATAAAACAGGAGGAAGTTATACAGATGAATCAACTATACTTGGTGACGGGGCATATTCAGTGACAGTTACTAACAAGGATGCTATCACCAAAGTGATTGAATCTACAGGTTTTATTCCGGATAAGAACAATCCGAAGGTTAAAAGAACCGTTAAAATCAACGCCTTAAGAGGGACAGGTGTATCCTTTAATTACGGACTTCAGGTAGGAGAAGGCGGACTGGAGCTGGGTAACGGAAACATTATTAAAGGTTCAATATATTCAAACGGCAGTATTATTATGGGTAATGTTAATGAAATTACAGGAGATGCCTGGGTGGCTGCAGGTGTTTCTCCAACAGCTAACCAACAGGCAGACTGTCAGGTGTGCGCTGAGTTTGTTTTTGGCAAAATTATCGACGGGCAAACCAGACTGGATATTGCTCAGAGCTTTAAACCTTCTATAACCGATAAGATCAGGAAAGTTGCCCTAAAGGTTAAAAAAACAGGACCGGGTCCGCACGCTGATCCGATAGTCAGGATTATGGGTGATGATAATGGTAAGCCTAAAAGAAATGAAGTGCTGGCTACAGGAGTTTTAAATAATCTGCTTGTTACCGGAGACCCCGGTTTTATTGATGTAACTTTTTTCACTAATCCTACTTTAATAGCAGAAACTACTTACTGGATAATGATAGATACCTCAGCAAATAACACCAATTACTGGGTTTGGCAAAATGACACCGCAGCCAGCTACAACAGAGGACAGCCTAAGTGGTCTGCTGACTGGGGAGCCGGCAACCCTGTCTGGAATGATTTAACCGGGGGTCCTAATTTGAATGATTTCAGCTTTAATATCTATATGGGCGGGACTATAAATTCTATTACTTCCGGCAATAACTCTAAGGTTTTGGGGGATGTTCATGCGAACACAATAAACGGATTGACAATACAAAAAGAGGCATATTATCAGGCAATCGCCAATTCAACAGTCGGCGGAAGTGCTTGTCCGAATCCAAAATGTCACCCCGGTTCAGAAGATCCTGCTCCGCAGGCTTTCCCCATATCTGAAGCAAACATAAACAGTTGGAAAAGCGGGGCTGAGTCGGCCGGTCCGCTTCCTTCACCAACCTGTGGATCGCCGGTAGCCTGGGGGCCGGGTAAATATAGCGGAAACCTGATACTGGGTAGTTCCTGTTCCATAAAAGTTAAGACTCCTGTATGGATAACAGGAAACCTTACTTTGGAGAACGGTAATAGCTTTATTTTGGACTCATCCTATGGCAGTACCTCAGGGGTGATTATTTTAGGGACGGATGGAACTCAGGGGTATGCCACCATGGGTAATCAAAATAAAATTTTGGGTACTGGCGAAGGTAGCAGTATTCTGGTCCTTTTAACAACATATGATTCAAGAGTGAACCAACAAACTGCTATTACTATAGGTAATGTCGGGAATTCAGGAGTGTTTTACGCTGATAAAGGGATTATTGATCCGGGGAATAGCAACAAGTTTAAAGAGCTGACAGCCTGGAAAATAACCCTCACCAATGATTCAATCATAGATTATGAAACTGGATTGGCTTCAACGCTTTTTTCATCAGGGCCGCAAGGTTCATATTCTTTGGTTAAAGGAACATATCAGGTAAAATAAGGGTTTAGGGTATAGCGTTTAGGGTATAGTTTGTTCTAAAATAATTTTAGGACTGGTTATTAGACTTGATATCTAGTATCTGGTTGCTGCTCATATGTCCAAGATATCAGTTGGTTTAGATATAGGCTTTTCTTCTATTAAAGTTGTTTCTTTATTAAAAGATAATGATAATTTCAAGCTTGTTTCGCTGGGGTCTATCCCCTCTCCCAGGCCGGGCATAATATCTGACTCTGATACTGATTTGGAGACTTTGGCAAATTCCATAAAACAGCTTTTTGCCGCAACAAAGATCGATACGAAGGAAGTTATTGTTGCCTTGCCTGAATCGAAAGTTTTTACCAGAGTTATTGATGAGCTGCCCTATCTGACTGATAATGAACTGTCCTCTGCTATCCGTTATACGGCAGAAGAATTTATCCCTATGCCTCTTGCAGATGTGAATTTAAACTGGCAGGTATTAATCAGGTCAAATGTAAAAGGCGGGGATGCAAAGACGGTGGTACTCGTAATCGCCTCTCCCAAACATGTGGTTTCCAAATATGTCCATGTTTTGGATCTTGCGGGACTCCACCCGAGAGCTTTAGAAACAGAGACTATTGCTGTTACGCGGTCTTTAGCAGGCAGCAATCCTTTTTCTCCCAGCACAATGATTATGCAGTTTGGCGCTACAACAACAGATTTTGCAGCAGTATCTAAAGGCTTGATTTGGCTGACGCGTTCGATTTCTACCGGCGGCATGGCTCTTACCCGGTCCCTGGCTCAGCATTTTAATTTTGAAGCAAATCAGGCAGAACAGTATAAAAAGATTTACGGTTTAATGGAAGATCAGCTGGAGGGAAAAGTTTTTGAAGCGCTCAAGCCAATAATTGACATTATTGCCGAAGAGGGTAAAAGGATGATCCGGGCTTTTGAAACAAAATACCCTCAAAACCCCATCAAAAGAGTAGTTTTATCAGGTGGAGGAGCAAAAATGCCGGGATTTGTTATCTACCTTGCAAATGCTTTCGGGCTTGAGGTTCAGGAAGCTGATCCCTGGTATTCCATTGTCAAAGATAAAGAATCGGCTTCGCGTCTTGTGCAGGATGCTCCGTCTTATTCTGTAGCTGTAGGCTTGGCTTTAAGGGAAGACTGAAAATGTCAAAAATATCTATCAATCTGCTTCCTCCGGAAATTCTGGCGCAGGAAGTAAAAAAAGCAAGATTTTATAAAATTCAGGCAGCGGGCGTGGGCGTTGTATTAGTTCTTGTTTTTCTCACTTCCCTGACCTTAGCTCTGCGTATTTTACAAAGCAGGAATATTTCTGAAGTGCAGGTAAAATTGGCTAAAGCTGAACAAAGAATCTCGGATTTAAAAAGCACGGAAACTTCTTTAATGCTGCTAAAAAATAGGTTGATGGTGGTAAACCAGTACTTTGGTGTGTCTTCCCAGCAGACTGAAATGTATAAATTGATTGAGAAATTAACGCCCTTATCTGTGGCGGTGAATTCAATCACTGTTGGCAAAGGAGGAGATGTGACCCTTCAGGCATTTGTATCCGATCCTGTAAGCCTGGATGAATTTGTAAATAATTTGACTTCTGTAGAATGGAATGAAAATAAGATCAGTCAGGTTTCGGTGGATAATCTTAACAGAGGGAGAGATGGGGTTTTCCGTATCAGTTTAAAAATAACTTCCCAATAGTATGAAGAAAGAAATAAGTAAATTTTATCAAACCTATAAGCTGTTTATTTTTCCTTCTGCTGTTGCGCTTTCAAGCTTGTTTTTAATTGCATTTGCAATAATACCCCAGACAATTAAATTAATGGATAATCAGAAAGCAGCGCAGGAGTATATGAATAAGTCTAATTTATTGGAGGCAAAAGCGCAGACTTTAGAAGACTATAACGGAGAAGATCTATCTCAAAAAATACAAATTGTAATGGGGGCTTTACCCGAAGATAAGGATTTTGGAAGTATTTTGGGCATACTTCAGCAGGCAACAGCAGAGTCAGGTTATATTATCAGTTCAATATCTTTTGGTCATGCCGGTAAATTAGGGAATGCAGAAAGTTATGAGGTAAGGTTGACTGTTAAAGGTGCTAAAGATTTACTTAAGCTCTTAATAAATAATTTGGAAAATGCGCCGCGTCTTGTCAGGATTAATTCGATGGATGTTGGGTCGGTTCAGAGTGCCGGAGGAGCAGATATATCTTTAATATTGGAAGTTTTGTATTCGCGTCTGCCCAGCGCTCTCGGATCCATAGACTCAGCTTTGCCGTCCCTTACTCAAAAAGACGAAGAAGTTTTAAACACTCTTGAAAGGATAAGTCAAAAAGCTCCGACAACTTCATCTTCCTTTGTCCAATCCCCACGGGGTAAAACTAATCCTTTTGAGTGATTTTTGCTTTATCTCGATAAAATCCCGACTGCGAAGTCGAGGGTTTTCCAAAACCGGACGAAGTCCGATCGAGAGAAGATACCCCGACCGTTAGGTCGTGGGTAGATTCATTTGCTAAATCAGGCCTGACTTTTTTAGTTTTTTCAAGTGATTTTTTTAACCGCCATTTTTTTATTTCTGCATGGTTTCCGGAAAGTAAAACTTGGGGTACTTTTTTACCTTCGAATTCTTCGGGTCTTGTGTAATGCGGGTACTCCAATAAATTTTCGGAAAATGATTCATCTTGTATGGCTTCGGGTTTTTCCAGTACACCGGGAATAAGTCTTGTAATTGAATCAACTATTGCCATAGCTGGGATCTCGCCGCCCGTTAAGACATAATCTCCAATGGAGATTTCCTCGTCAACGTAATTTTCTATAAACCGCTGGTCAACCCCTTCGTAATGGCCGCAGACAATGATTAGATGGGCAAGTTTTGATAACTTCCGGGCTTGCGCCTGCTTGTAGGGTTTTCCAGATGCTGAAGTAAGGATTGTGTACGGCTTTTTGCTTTTAGCTGTTAGCTTTTGGCTGCGAATAGCTAAAAGCGAATTGCTAATAGCCCGTTTTAATGCTTTTGCCAAAATATCTGCCCGCAAAATCATCCCTGCTCCCCCGCTGTACGGCCTATCGTCAACTATCTGATGTTTGCCTTCTCCAAAATCCCGGAGGTTTATAAGTTCAAATTCGACAAGACCTTTTTTTTGAGCTCTTTTTAAGATAGAAGAATTTAAAATGGGTTCAAAGACTTGGGGAAAAAGAGTGATAATGGAAATCTTCATTAGAGTCTAGTTACCGGATTCCGGAATCACAGAGATTAAGCAGTCAATTTTTCGCTAGAATCTTGATTCTCGGCTCCCGGCTCTTTTTGAGGTTCTGTAAGCTGAAGGTTCACCCTGACATTTTCAGCAATGGCCCTGACTGTCAGGAGTTTTCTGATTGCCCTTATTGTTTGCCCGTTTTTACCGATAATGATTCCCATGTCTGAAGGGTCAACTGTTAAGTTTAAATCCAAATTACCTTCGTTTTCAGTTTCGTCAACAATAACAGCTTCCGGTTTGGTAACGAGGTTTTTAACAATAAAATCAAGAAGGTCTTTCATCTTTTTTCTCACTTTCTTCTACAGCTGGTTCCTCTTTAGTTGCCGGCTCACTAGTTTGCGGTTGGGAAGTTTCACTCTGAGCCTCAGTGCCGGCTTGTTGAGATGCAGATTCAGTGGGTGTTTGCGTGGTCGGAGTTTCAGCAGTATCAGCAACTTTTTCTTCCGGTTGAGCTGATGGCTCTGCTTTTTTCTCCCCGCCTGCATCGCTTTGTCCACTCGCGTCACTATGCGAAACATTGCGGGCAGGTTTCTTTGGTTTTCTTGGAAGTCTTTGAGGTGCCTGACCAATTATACGTAAAAATCCGGTGCTTTTAACAGCTCCTTGTTTCACCCAGTAATCAATTCTGTCTTGAATTAATTTAATTTCTTTTGGTTCTGTTAATGGATTATAAGTACCCAATAGTTCAATATAAGCGCCTGTTCTTTTGGCGCGCTCATCCACGGCAACCACCCGGTAAAAGGGCTTTTTCTTTGTTCCAATTCTCATCAAACGAATTTTAAGCATGGGGACTAGTATATCTGATATTAACCTGCTTCGCAAGGAGAGATCTTGGAGCTTATTTTGAGGTCAGATGTCCTAGGGTTTGGGTGGCTGCCTGCTCTTCTGCTATTTGTTTACTGGTGCCTTCGCCCCGGCCCATTTCCCGGCCTCCAACAAAACAGGCAACGGTAAAGCGCTTGGCATGATCCGGGCCTGCGGTTTTCAGAATTTTATAGTAGGGCGAAGTTTTGAACTTTTGTTGTGCTATTTCCTGCAAAGAAGATTTTGCATCTTTTGGGGGTCCCATTTTTAATTCTTTTTCAAATAAAGATAATAGTGTTTTATAAATAACTTCTTTTGTAACTTCCAGTCCCTGATCTAAATATAAACTGCCTAAAAGCGCCTCATAAGTATTTGCAAGTATTTGCGGGTTATTCCTTCCCCCGGATATTTCTTCTCCTTTGGATAAGCTTAAATATTTCCCTAAGTTTAATTTTTTTGCGGCTTCGGCCAAAGATTCTGTCCGTACTATATGGGCCCGCAGGTTGGTCAGTTCGCCTTCGGTATCAGAAGTCCTTAAGGAAAAAAGATAGGATGAGACTACTAAGGATAGTACTGAATCTCCTAAAAACTCCAACCGCTCATTTGACTCTAAGACTATTTTAACCTCATTCAAATATGACCTGTGCAAGAAAGCTCTGTTTAAGATCTGAGGATTGTTAAATTTTACATTGAGCAGTTTAAGGAGGTCTGCGAAATCTTGTGTTGACATTAATCTAATAAATTATCTTCAATTAGGACAATTAAATCATCAATTTTCCGTAAGCCTTCTATATCAGAGCTGTCGAAAGACACATCAAATTTTTGGGATAAATCAACCAGCAGGTCGTTTAATTCAATCGGCCCCAAATCTAATTCTTCACGGAGCAGGGCATGACGGTCTAAATCCTCCACAGAGACGCCCAAATGTTCTGCTATTGCCTGTATTATTTGTTTTTCTGTTGTCATTTTACTTAATCGGTTTTGATCTTTTCCAATTGTATTAATTTTCCTAAGGCTCCGTTAATAAAAGCAGCTGAGGAATCAGAACCATATTCTTTACCAAGTTCCACAGCCTCGTCTATCACCACTTTTGGCGGAACCCCTTTCTCTATTATTAACTCAAAAACTGCAAGACGCAAGATAGCTAAATCAATTCTATTAATTTCCGAGATCGGCCGGTCCGGAGCAGACTTTGATATCAACTCATCAATATCACTAAGGTTTGAAACAACTGGTCTGATCTTGATGGTTGGTTTCCGGTCAGTTTTAAACTGCCAGGAGAAAAGGTCCTGCATGAGTTCAGCTCTTTTTTTGTGCCGCGGGTCGGATTTTTTCTTCATGATTTTGGACTAATCAGCACTAACCTCTTTTGTTTATTTCTCTTGCCGAATTGTCCACTACGACCTCTTGCCCGTTTAAGAAGTTAAGCCCTTATTACCTCCGCTGTTTTTGGGGTTTTAATCTTTTTCCCTCCATAAAAACCACAATACTTGCATACTACATGCGGCAGTGTCAATTTACTGCAGCTTTTACAGGTTACTAAATTAACCGACAATTTTATAGCGGCTCTTCTTACGCGTTTTCTGGTTTTAGAATGTCTTCTTTTTGGTTCTCCAGCCATTTTATTTTGGTCAATCAGGCATCACTTCTGATGCAATATCCTGTAATTTTGCCTTGATTAGTGGGTGTTTGTCAAGAGCAGGATCTTTTGCAAGCAAATCCCGTGCTGCCTGTTTGGTTTTTTCAAGGAGGGAAATATTAGAAAAAGATGCAATTTTAAATTCAAATCTTCCGGATTGTGCGCTTCCAAAGATTTGTCCGCTGCCTCTTATTTTTAAATCAAGCTCTGCAAGTTTTAAGCCGTCAAAAGTTTTTTCTAAGAATTTCAGCCGCCTTGAATCATCGCCTGAGGTGTTTGAAGTATAAAGCAGACAATAGGATTCTTTTGTTCCCCTGCCAACTCTGCCCCTGAGCTGATGCAGTTGGGCAAGGCCGAAACGTTCTGCTCCTTCGATCACAATAATGGTGGCATTTGGATTATCCATTCCCACTTCCACTACAGAAGTGGAGACTAAAATTTGGATTTTGCCTTGGCGGAAATCGTGGGTAATTTCTTCTTTTTCCTTACCTTTTAACCTGCCATGAAGTAAGCCCAGCTTAAAATTTGGAAAGACTTTTTGTAGATTTTCAAATTCAACTTTTGCGGCTTTGACTGTCTTTAGTGTTTCTGAGGCCTCGATTAAAGGCGTGATGATATAGGCCTGATCGCCGCCTGCAACTTTTTTGGCAATAAATTTATAAGAATCCAGTCTTTTTCTTTCAGGTACCAGATAAGTTTTGACAATTTGCCGGCCCTTTGGAAGTTCATCAATCACCGACATATCCAAATCGCCGTATAGAGTTAAGGCGACAGTCCGCGGAATTGGTGTGGCAGTCATTGTTAAAAAATGCGGCACTTTAGCTCTTTTACGAAGAAAGGTTCTTTGCTCGACACCGAAGCGCTGCTGTTCGTCTACTATGATAAGCCCGACATTTTCAATACTTAATTTAGGCGAGAGTAAGGCATGAGTTCCAATTGTAATATCGGGAATTGTAGTATGTATTATGTATTTAGTATTAATGGTTTTTTGTTTTTTTCCATAATACTTGCTACTTAATACTTGATACTTTCGGCTTCCCGTATAAATTCCAACCGTCACCTCAAATGGTGATAGAAGCTTGGTTAAAGTCTCAAAATGTTGGAATGCTAAAATTTCCGTTGGAGCCATAAAAAGTGTCCGGAGATTATTTTTGTGCACCAAATATGCGGCAATTGCGGCAACTACTGTTTTCCCTGAACCGACTTCCCCCTGTATCAGTCTGTTCATCGGCTGGTTTTTTACAAGGTTCCGGAGAATTTCTTTTAATACTTTGTGCTGGGCAGAAGTCAATTTAAAGGGAAGCTTACCGATAAAATCCCTAAGGTCTGATTGCTTGATCTTTAAAGGTTCTACGAGAGGTTTTCTGCGCCATGCAAGTCTTGCTTTTTGGGTGGCTAAAGAGACGTAAAATAGCTCATCAAAGCTTAGTCTTTCTCTGCTTTTTTCCAGATCTTCCCAGGTTTTGGGGAAGTGGATTTGTTCTAAAGCAGAAGTAAGGCAAATCATCGTGCTGCGGATATCATCCGGCAAAGGGTCCTGTATTTTACCTGTAATTTGCGGCAGAAGTTTGGTAATTTTTGCACGCAGCCATTTGGATGAAAGTCCCTCAGTTTCCGGATAGATTGGTACTAATCTTCCCGTATGTATTGTCTGACGACTGATAGCTGAAGACTGAAGACTCTCTATTTTTTCCCATCTTGGGGCAATGATAGAGAGTTTGTTTTTATATTTACTGATTTTTCCTGAAACCTGCAACCTGTCGCCTGTTTGGATTTGTTTTGTCAGCCATGAAGAGTTAAACCATGTTAATTCTATGGGTGAGGTGCCGTCATTAAAAATTGCTTTGGTGATAATTTTGCGGGATCTTGTATAAATATTGGAAATTGACCAGATTTCCCCCTGCAGGGTTACACTTTCCCCTATTTGTGCATCCAGTGCAGATGTATTATTCGAAAAATCATCATACCTGAAAGGAAAATGATAAATTAAATCTTCTACAGTATTTAGGTTCAGCTTATTAAGCTTGTATAAAAGCGATGGGCCAATACCTGAGATGGCGGCAAGTGAAGAATTAAGATCCATGAGGGAATTATATATCAGTATTCCTCCGCACGCATTTAAAATGCGGTTAGAAGCGGCAGAAGAGAAAAAAGGATAATGGCTATTCCGGCAACAACAGACAAAATTATCCAAAAAATTCTAAACTTCGGGTTATACATTATTTTGCAGTTAACCTTTCAATTTCTTCCAAAGCTGCTTTTCTTTTTGGGTCTTCAAAATATTTTCTTGCCGGTTCAAGTTGAGCAATCAACCATTCTGCTACGGCATTTTTTAAATCCTGAGGGTGTAATTTTTTATCTGCATAATCTTTTTCTAAATCCTCATAAGTTGAGTAAGGTATATCTCCTCCCCATTTTTCAGGCCTTTTAATAGTTAAGTTGGCGGAATTATAAAATATCAAATACTTAGTCCAGTCTAGAATAGGATTAAATTCCACTATGCCTTCCGGGCAATATGCATTATTTATTTTCCTTTTAATTTCATCCGGATTATCATGAATAAAAATAGCGCTGTCAGGTTTGGATTTGCTCATTTTCGCTGCTTCCATATCCAAACTTTTTTGTCCATTTTCACCAGTGATCAAAACAGGTTGGAGCAATCCCTGCAATAAATGGTGATGCAGGGCTGCTGGTTTTTGTTTGTCTAAATCTTTGGCTGCCTCCCGTGCTACAACATGAACATTCCGCTGGTCGGTTCCGGCATGAGCAATATTTACCTCTAAAGCAAAAATATCAGAAGATTGCATAGCCGGATAAATCAGCATGGCAGCGTCTGAAATGTCGCTTTCTTTGCGTCCCATGATAGTGGTCGACCGGATCATTCTCGCAAGAGTGGTTGCCTTAGATACTCTTACCACATTTGCCCAATAATTTTGTCCTAATTTCTCATATAAATCACTTCCTAAAACAAACTCAATTTTATCCGGATCTGCCCCTATGCACAAAGCTGCAGCCTTCATACCTTCCTCAAAATATTCTCTGGCCATTTTTCTGGCGGTTTCCAATGTTCCATCTAACTTTTTATTAATCCAGGTATGCCAGTCAGCCAAAAGTACGGTTGTTTGCACACCGGCGTCCTGTAAGTCTTTTATTTTAAGCATGCTGGCAAAGCCTGTTCCGAGATGAACTTTGCCGGAGATTTCAAAGCCAATATAGTGGCGTAAGGCTTGACCTGATTCAACTAAAGATTTCAATTCTTCTTCAGTTAAAACTTCTTCTAAATTCCTGGTTATTAAATTAGTGCGTTCCTCAGTTGTCATAGTTTAATTAGGGTATGGTAATATTTAGATATAGTATAACAAATGGCTAAAACATTAAATAAGTTATCTTCTGCTTTGATTGCAACATACGATCGGATTTCTGCGCCAAACCATGATAAAACTATCTCAGTAAATCCTTTAGTTGCAGAGCTGGCCAGCTGGTATGAAAAATTCCGTACAGCTATGGATTACCGGGAAGATGAGGTAATCCTGCGTTCTGCTATTGAGCGCATTCTAAAAAGAAGGCTGACTTTTGGCGGAAAAGGGCAAACAGTTGCTGCGCCGCTGATTCGGGAGCTTGTATGGGCGCGCTATTTTCCGGATTCTTCTATCCCCGAATCGTTAGTTTCTAAAGTTGAAGAAATAGTTGATCTATATTTAGAGCTTGAGATGCAAATAAATAAAAAACACAGCATTAACAAGGGAAAAGTTAATGAGTGGATAGTGCATCTTTTGTCTTCTGAGATAGAGCATACTTTAAAACCTAAGGATTCAAAAGATGTGATGTGTAATTTTATATTCAGGATTTTTAAAGATATGATTACCATTTCTGATGACAGCGAAGAAACAAAAGACGTGCAGACTTTTATTGCAGTAAGAAGAGCGTATGCAAATGATGACCTTGCCCTGCTTCGTTATCATCTTTTTAAACAATATTTTGGAACAATTAATGAGCATAACTTAGATGAAATTGCGACAGCGTTTCCCAAGGTGGCTACAAACATTGAAAATCAATTCAATTATCCAGCAAAAGACAGGATCTACTCATATGTAAAAAATCAAACTATTCCCTTTATAATTTTGGATGATGTTTTAAAAAAGCATAATGGCAAAGCCCTTTCCTTGGCAACTGATGAGGATCTTTTAAATTCGGAGATTTTTTCAGCCTGCAATACCCGCTACCGGAATATTAAAGGAAAAGTTAAAAGGGCAATAGTAAGAAGCGTTATTTTTATATTTTTTACTAAGGCAATCTTTGCTCTTGCCGTGGAAGGAACTTTTGAAAGATTTTTATACGGCCGGATTCTTTGGTCATCCATTGCCTTAAATACTCTGACTCCCCCCATGCTTATGATTTTAGTGGGAGTTTTGATTAAAACCCCGGGCAGGGATAATTCTTTTAGAATATTAAAAAAAATTAGTACAATTTTGTATGATGAGCACCCGGCGCTTGCTCCCCCGCTTGTTGTGAAGAAAAAACAAAATAAAACAGATCCATTGCTTTGGACTATATTTATTTTGCTTTGGCTGACAACTTTTGTCTTGAGCTTTGGGGCGATTGTGTTTGTCCTCAATAAACTGCATATTAATCCCCTTTCGCAGGCGATATTTATGTTTTTCCTTGCAATAGTCTCATTTGTGAGTTTTAGGATCAACAGGACAGCCCATATGTATATCATCAAAGAAAGAAAAGAAAATTTAAAGTCGCTTTTTGCAGACTTTTTCTTTATGCCTTTTATTCAGGTGGGAAGAAGATTGACGCTGGCAATTTCACAAGTGAATATATTTTTATTTGTGTTTGATTTTATTATTGAAACTCCTTTTAAGGGTGTATTTGCCTTTTTTGAACAATGGTTTCTTTTCCTGCGCTCCCAGCGCGAAAAGTTGGACTAGAAAAGTGGACGTTGACGGATTTTAGGAGCTTCTTGTAAAATACCTGGAATTCAAGGAAAATAATATCAATGGAGCATGCAATAGTTTTACAACCTGAAACATTAGGATTTATAAAAAATTTTCCTGTCACAAATACCCTTTTAGTTTCCTGGATAACAATAATAATTTTGACTGTTTTGTCTTTTTTGGCAACCTGGAAAATTAAAATGGTTCCTTCGGGTTTGCAAAATTTATTTGAGGTGATTATTGATGCAGGATACAATATGGTTGAAGATTTGGCAGGCAGTAAAAAAGCCAGGGTGTTTTTCCCGATTGTAATGACGTTTTTTCTGTTTATACTTTTTTCCAATTGGCTTGGTCTTTTGCCGGGTTTTGCAACAATCACCTTCCGCGGTGAGCCCCTGCTTCGTTCTGTAAATTCAGACCTGAATATGACTTTGGCGCTTGCTTTAACTTCTGCATTTTTAACCCATGCTTTTGCCATCCGCTATTTGGGCATTTTTGATTACTTAAAAAAATGGTTTACCCTAAACCCGATATTTTTATTTGTGGGAATATTGGAACTTGTGGGTGAGGTGACAAAAATAGTATCGCTATCTTTTAGGCTTTTTGGTAATATATTTGCAGGGGAAGTGGTTTTGGCAACGGTTTCATCAATCTTTGCCTTTTTGATACCGCTCCCTTTTTATTTTTTGGAGATTATTGTAGGATTTGTACAGGCTGCTGTTTTTATGATGCTGACTTTGGTATTCATGGTGTTATTGTCAGAAAAACATGGAGCTGAGAGTCACTAAATAGGAGATAAGAGATACGCGATACGGGATATGTTATTAACTTATCACTTATCTCGTATTACTTATCACTATCACTTAAAGAAAGGAGATAATATGGAAAACTTACCATCCGCCATAGCAATCGGTGTAGGCGCTTTAGGGCCGGCACTTGGCATTGGTTTAATTGGTGCAAAAGCTATGGAAGCAATAGGCAGAAATCCTGATGCTCAAAGCAAGATATTGCCCGCAATGCTTTTGGGTATGGCTTTTGCTGAGGCTATTGCTATTTATGCATTAGTCATAGCTTTCACAAAATAGTTCGCAGCTCGTCGGTGCACAAAGCACCCCTCGGCTAGAAAGGCCTGAAACATTAACAGTTTCTCTAGCCTCGCTATATGAAGATTTTATGGAGGAATACTACACATAAAATCTTCAAATTGCTTTGATTGCACTCGACTTCGCTGCTTAAAAGTAGCTGTTCTAAAATATATGGAGATTATTAAACAATTTGGCATAAATCCAATACTGTTGGCTGCACAGGTGGTCAATTTTATAGTGCTTCTTTTTATCTTTAAAAAACTTTTATACAAACCGATTTTGAAAGTCTTGGATGAAAGAAAGAAAAAGATTGAAGAAAGTTTAAAAAATGCAGAAGAAATAGAAGCAAAACTGCAGGAAACTAATGAGAAAATCGATAAAATGCTTGCTAAAGCCTTAGATGAAGGACAAAAAATCAGGGAAGAATCAAAAAAAGAAGCAAGTGTGTACTTGGAGGATGTTAAACAAAATGCTTCTAAATTATCTCAGGAAATAATTAAAAAAGGTGAAGAAGCATTAAGGGTGGAAAAAGAAAAAATGCAAACAGAATTAAGGGTGGAATTTTCAGAGATAGTAGCTGCGGCTTTACAAAAAGTTACCGGTAAGGTACTTTCTAAGAAAGATCAAAAAGACATGATCGAAAAGTCCATAAAAGGGCTGGTATAAACCAATCGTACTATTATGAAAAAAAATAAATATTTGCAAAAACTGATTAATAAACTGGTAGATTTAAGTTTGAAAGAGGACAGGATTATTGAAGGTCAGGTGACAAAATCTATTAAGATTTTAAAATCTCTGCCGCAAGCTCAGGCTATCGATGCCCTCTCGGAATATTTGCGGCAATTAAAGCGGAAGGAAAGAGAGCATACTTTATATATAGAAACAGCGATCCCCTTAACGCCGGAGCAAATTAAAAAGATGAAAAAAATTGTAGAAAAAAAGGTTAAAATCACGAAAGTTTTGGTAAACAGCAATACAGGAATACTTGGAGGATTTAAGATAAGAATCGGTGATGAAATTTGGGATGATTCTATTTCAGGCAGGATAGAAAAAGTTAAGGAGGTAATCCAGGGATGAGCGATTTAATTGCTGATATAGAAAACCAAATAAAAGGCCTTAAATTAAAGACTCAGAAGCAGAACATTGGGGTTGTTACAGAAATTGGTGACGGTGTGGCCAGAATAGAAGGCTTATCCGGCGTTCAGTACTCGGAGCTTATAGATTTTGGCAAAGGAATAACCGGACTTGCATTGAATTTAGAGCAATATAATGTCGGATCAGTTATTTTTGGGGAGTTTCCCAAGATTAAAGAAGGCGATGAGGTTAAGACTACGGGTAATGTTTTACAGGTTCCTGTTGGAGAAGGTTTGATCGGCCGGGTGGTAGATGCATTGGGTAATCCTTTGGATGGGAAGGGCAAAATAAAAGCAAGTGATTATTATCCTGTGGAAAAAATTGCTCCTGGTGTTATCACAAGACAGGGTGTTAATACTCCCCTGCAAACCGGCATAAAAGCGGTTGATTCCATGATTCCCGTCGGTCGGGGTCAGCGTGAGCTTATTATCGGAGACCGAAACACAGGGAAAACCACCATCGCCATAGATACCATAATCAACCAGAAAGATGTTATTTGCATTTATGTGGCAATCGGCCAAAAAACCTCCAAAATTGCCCAGTTGGTGGCAAAACTTGAGGAAAAAGGTGCAATGAAGCATACCATTATTGTGTCTGCAACAGCTTCTGATTCAGCCACCATGCAGTATATTGCCCCCTACTCCGGTTGTGCTATGGGTGAATATTTTATGGATCAGGGTAAAGATGCATTAATTGTTTATGATGATCTGTCAAAGCATGCCTGGGCATACCGGCAAATATCTTTACTTTTGCGCCGTCCATCCGGCAGGGAGGCTTATCCGGGAGATGTATTTTATCTGCACTCAAGACTTTTGGAACGGGCTGCAAAATTAAATAAGGATTACGGCGGCGGATCTTTAACTGCTTTGCCTATTATTGAAACTCAAGCCGGTGATGTTTCTGCATATATTCCCACTAATGTTATTTCAATTACGGATGGGCAAATTTACCTGGAAGCAGATCTTTTTTATGCAGGCTTTCGGCCGGCTTTAAACGTTGGTATTTCTGTTTCCCGTGTGGGAGGTGCCGCGCAGACAAAAGCTATGAAAGCGGTTGCAGGAAAATTAAGACTTGATTTGGCGCAATTTAGGGCATTGCAGGCTTTTGCCCAATTTTCTTCTGATTTAGACCCGGCCACAAAGACGCAAATTGAAAGAGGTAAAAGAATTACAGAGATCCTAAAACAGCCTCCATATCAGCCTGTTCCGGTAGCAGAACAGGTAGCATCGCTTTGGGCAGTTACTAACGGGTATTTGGATGAAGTGGAAATTGAAAGAGTGAAAGAATTTGAGACTAAATATATTGATTATCTAAAGACCCGGGAGAAAGCACTTCTTAAAGATATTGCAGAGAAAAAAGAATTGGATGAAAGGCTGATCAAAGAACTTGAAAAAGCCACTAAAGCGTTTGCGGGAATGTTTAATAAAGGCAAGAAGGGAGATACGAGATAAGTAATAAGAGATATGTTTTAACTTATCACATATTACGTATCGCTTATATCTAACACATGGCTAATACAAGAGAACTTCGGAGAAGAATAAAATCTATAAAAAATACGGCTCAAATTACCAAAGCCATGCAGATGGTGGCTGCAACTAAAATGAGAAGGGCGCAAAATCAGGCAATAAGCGGCAGGCCTTACAGTTTTAATTTAAATAATGCGCTCTCAAGGCTTTTACCACTGGTGGATATTGGTTCTCATCCCCTGCTTTTGGGAAATGAGTCTTTGAAAAAAGGAATTGTGTTACTTTCTACGGATAAGGGTTTATGTGGGGCTTTAAACACAAATTTATTCAGACTGATGCTCTCTTCAAATTTAACTGGGGGGAATACTATATTTTATACTGTCGGCAAAAGAGGCAGGAGCTTTGTGGTCAAATCCGGCGGGCAACTTTTGGCTGATTTTGAGAATTTGGATATTATAACCTTCAGACAGGCAGCACAGCTGGCAAGAATGGCTGTTGATTCTTTTATGGCAAAAGAGGTAAGCGAAGTTTTTATTGTTTATCCTCATTTTATTTCAACTCTGCGCCAGGAATCAATCAAAATAAAGCTATTGCCGATAGATTTAGAATCAGTTATTGCAGGTATAGAAAAAGAGATTGACACCTCGCCTGCGGCTCCTCGCAATGACAAGGCAGGAGAATTCCTGTTTGAGCCGAATCCAAAGATTTTGTTGGATTATATTTTAGTTCATCAAATTCAAACTAAAATTTATCAGGCTCTTTTGGAAACCAAAGCTTCAGAGTTTTCAAGCAGAATGATTGCCATGCAGAATGCAACAGATAATGCTTTGGAACTTGTGGATGACCTAAATCTTGCATATAATCAAACGCGTCAGGATTCTATAACAAAAGAACTTTTGGAGATTACAACGGCTGCAGCCGCGATGACATGAAGTGTCATCCTGAGCGGAGCCCGCTTCGCCAATTCAGCGAGGCGAGCGAAGGATCTCCCACGAATGTGGGACTCAAACAAGTTGAGAGATTCTTCACTAATCGTTCAGAATGACAGAAAGGAAATATGAATAAAGGAAGGGTTGTTCAGATTATAGGTGCAGTTGTAGATGTAGAGTTTGATTCTAAAACGATTCCTGCCATCTATAATGCCTTGGAGATTATTCGCGGCAAAGAAAAGTTAATTTTGGAAACACAGCAGCATTTGGGGCAGGGTCAGGTGCGTGCGGTTGCTATGGGAGCAACAGACGGTTTAAAAAGAGGTACGGAGGTTACAGATACTGGTGCGCCTATTTCAGTTCCTGTAGGTAAAGAGGTTTTAGGCAGGCTATTTAATGTGTTGGGAGATACTATAGATGAAAAAGGCACATTTAATCCTAAAAAACGCCTCCCTATTCACCGTTCGGCTCCCTCTTTTGAAGAACAGTCCACAACTTCTGAAGTTTTGGAAACAGGAATTAAAGTCATTGATTTAATTGCCCCTTTTGTTAAGGGAGGAAAAGTTGGTTTGTTTGGTGGTGCTGGAGTTGGAAAAACAGTTTTAATTCAGGAGCTTATCCGAAATATTGCCTCAGAACATGGCGGATTTTCCGTATTTGCAGGCGTTGGTGAACGGACCCGCGAGGGAAATGATTTATATCATGAGATGATTGCATCCGGGGTGATTGATAAAACAGCCATGGTTTTCGGACAAATGAACGAACCTCCCGGAGCAAGACTTCGGGTAGGATTGACCGGTCTGACTATGGCAGAATATTTCCGTGATGAGGAAGGCAAGGATGTTTTACTTTTTATTGATAATATTTTCAGGTTTTCGCAGGCAGGTTCAGAAGTCTCCGCTCTTTTGGGACGCATTCCTTCTGCTGTAGGTTATCAGCCGACTTTGGCAACTGAAATGGGACAGCTTCAGGAAAGAATAACTTCTACCAAAAAAGGATCAATTACTTCTGTGCAGGCTGTATATGTGCCGGCAGATGATTATACAGATCCTGCTCCGGCCACAACTTTTGCTCACCTTGATTCAACTATTGCTTTAGACCGGGGTTTAACAGAACAGGGACTCTACCCTGCAGTTGATGCCCTGGGCTCTGCTTCCAGAGCCTTAACTCCCGAGGTTGTGGGACAGGAGCATTATGATGTGGCAGTGGCTGTGCAAAAAGTGTTGCAAAGGTATAAGGATTTACAGGATATTATCTCAATTTTGGGTATTGAGGAATTATCAGATGATGATAAATTAACAGTTGCAAGGGCCAGAAAAATTCAAAGATTTTTGACTCAGCCATTCTTCGTAGGAGAAGGCTTTACCGGCAGAAAAGGCAAATATGTTGCCATTAAAGACACTGTTAAAGGATTTAAAGAGATTTTGGAAGGTAAACATGATAGTAAACCCGAACAAGCCTTCTACATGAAGGGAACGATAGAAGAGGTTGCAACTTAATCTTTTAGTAGTTTTTGATTCTTTTAGCTCTTTCCAAAACCCGGTGCATTCTTGCCCGTGATGATCTTTGTATCATCACAGGGTATAAATTTCCTGCTCCCCATGCGGCAGATGCGACTATAAGAATATTATTATTTAAGCTAGTTGCTGTTATCAAGCCTGTTATTCCTAAAAGTGTGCCTGCGGTATGAAGTATTTCATGCTTTCTTGAGTATGTTTCATATTTGAGTATTTCTTCTAAAGTAGGGGTTTTTAGTGTAAATCCTTTCTGATGGTATTTTGGATCTATTTTCCTTCTTTCTCTGACTTCTAAATCTCCCCCGTTTGGGATATATCTTTTAATCAGTTCCACGCCGAGTAATTTATATAAGATGCCTTTTTGTGCTGTTTCCCAAGGAAATGGCTTAAAGTAGCGGGCCGGAAGTATCTCGGCTATTTTATAAGCAATTGTGTCGGCAAGATTTTGATATCTATTATTAATTTCCCGGTAGCCGCCTTTGCAGGTTTCAACAAGGCCCATGCAGAGCATTTTAACAAAAAGTTCGTTTATATTCCAACTATAGGGCTAGGAAATTTGTTCAAAAGTTCCATCAAGGTGAAGGTAGTAAGTATTAACTTCCAGATCAGGGTATTGCCCTTTAATTTTTTCGGCAGCATTTTTTAAATCTTCACTGTGTTTTTCTGCAGTACCCGCTTCTCCGTATGCTCCGCAGTCTTCGTGATTTACGAGTATCACTTTATTAATTTGATGCAGTCTTTTGGAAATACTAACTTGTTTTAGAACATATTCAAAATCAAACACTCCTCCGGCCAGACTTACCCTATCATAGGTTTTGGGGGCAAAATTTTCCGAGATAAATTTATTTATATATTCCTGAAAGCGGAAATCAATGCAGGTGGCTATTAATGCATCGCATGTATGGTTACTCATAAACAAAGATATTACACTATTTTGGATTTTTTGACCAGATTTGTTATACTACAACCTTAATTCGACCCAACAGGGGTCGGATTTTTTAAAATATGCCTGAACGAATTTTAGACAGAGTGCCGCCTGAATTTCAACTAAAACCAGATTCGCAAATCCTCCGCCAGGAACTCTTGGAGGCGGATCCTTCATTGGCTTCTGATAGATTACTGCTGGAGGAGGCTCATGGATTAATTGTTTATAACAATTTTGTGGCCGGGATATATACTTCCCCCGAGCGATTAAAGGTGAGAGACATGAATAAAGTACAAGCAGAAGCTAATACTGCTGATATTGATTGCGTGGATGGGCGTCGTGGAGGGAAACAACAAGAAGAAGGTCCAACACATACCGAACCAGGCGGTTTTACTAAAAGAGCACCTAGGCTTTACCAAAGAAAAAAGCATGAATCAGGCGGAAAGCATATCCCGAGGTCAGCCTTTTTAAGGGGAGGAATTAAAGCAGCCGCTTATGAGGGTAAGGATCTAGTTGAATTTCCCAAAGGCCACTTTATGGAGGAACCTTTAAAAGATGCCAATGGTAAACATTTATCTCCTTTTCAGACCTGCGGACAGGCCGCCAAAATGCAGGATCAAGGAGAAATCAAGGATCCTGATTTAATCAGAGGCCATATTGGTAAGCTTAATGAAATAACAGTACCAGCTGTAACTGATTGGTATGACGATTGTCTGGATATGCAGGGAAGGGATATTCTAAAAATGGTGTGTGTACCTTTGATGTTGGATGCTGAAACCAGAGGCTATGTTTTAGATCTAGACAAAAAGAATTTATATTCCCCTTTATCTGTAGCGGAATTGATAAAAGTCTATAGAGGTAGGATAGAAGCGAGTTTAGGGAAACTAGTGGGCAGTTATGGGTCTAAGGCAGAATGGTTACTCAACCCAGCAAAAATAACTGATTTAGCTTTGGTAAGATACGAGATAACCCGCGGCTTAATGCAGGATGATCAGCTGCGCCCATTCAGAGAAGATATTTTAACCTATCTTTCTGAACATTATGCTGATTTAACTGCTCAGCAACGGCAGGGAGTATTATTTAAGTTTTCTAATAATGGTTCATTAGTTTATTTACAAGGTTCAGCCTATAAAGAAGCAGAACATCCTTATAAATGGCATAATGAAAGATGTTTAGTGATTAGCCCAGAAGGCAATCCTCCTTTTGTGTATTTCCCCGATATCCAGAGCTTTGTTGCTACACCACCCGAACCAGAGAGAACAAATATTTACGCAAACACAATGATCGATATTTGGAATCATTATCACGAGGAGGCAAAGACAAGAAACTCGCACACTAGAATGCCAGATGAGATTTTAATATTTTTAACTACACCGGTTTATGGAGAACTTACTCAGAGGAATCATAATTATGTGGCTGCTTTAAATACTAGTGCTGAATTATTCCATCATATGATTAGTGATCCTACTAAAATTGAGAGCGAGAATGGTGCTACTAAATTTGATTTATATAAAGCTGGTAAATTAAAAGTTTTCTCATTACTTTATGATTATCAGACTAGAATTATTAGAGCAGTAGTGAATAATCGCGCAATCGCCAACAGATGATATAATCAAATAATTATGTCACAACTGCATTTGAAAATTGTTACCCCTGAAAAGTTAATATTAGATGAGGAAGTGTCTCAGGTTAATGTTTCCACTCAGGAAGGGGAAATCGGCATACTTCCCCATCATGCTAATTTAATGGCTAAAGTAAAACCCGGAGAGTTGGTTATCAAAAGAAGCGGTAAAATTGACTCTTTGGCAATTGGAGGAGGGTTTTTACAGGTTTCCGACAATATTGTGACAGTAATGACAGATTTAGCAACTTATGCCACTGATATTGATGAAAGGGCTGTTGAGGAAGCTAAAAAGCGGGCAGAGCAGGCTTTGACTCAAACTTTATCTGATGAAGAATATGCAGAAACCCTGGCAAACTTGGAAAAATCTTTAGCCCAACTTCGCATCAAACGCCGCCACAAAGTTAGATAGCTACTTATACAACTGGCTGTGAGTGCCGAGAAGTTCAAATATAACCGCATCTTTTTCTTCTGAATAAATAGCCCGCCAGTCCCCTGTGATATTGATACTTCTATAGCCTTTGTATTTGCCGGTAAGCGTGTGATTATTAAGCTGTGGATGAAACTGGTCAGCTATAAATAAGCCGAGCCGTTGGCGTAAAGCAATTTTTATGGAAAGTGGAGCTTTTTTAAGTTGTTTGTTAAAGCCTTTGGAATAATCAATTCTGCTTAGACTTTTTTTCATCAGCAATGATTTTATCTAAGTAGTCTAAAGCATCATTGGGCTTTTTGAAAGAGATTACTCTGCCTGCTTTTATATCTTTTCTAGACTCCTTCAAGGCTTGGATCATGTATTCAGACGGTTCTTCTCTTAAGCTAAAAGTTACAGTCTTAGTTTTTATAAGCTGTCTCAAATAGCCATTTATCAGGCTGCTTAAGGATAAGCCCAGTTTTCCGGCAACTTTTTGGGCATCTTTTTTAACCTGAGGATTAATTTTAATATTAATTACTGCTGTATTCATATATACATAGTATATACTTTATATATATCAGAGTCAATACCCGCTACAAAGTCAGATAGGGGTTTTAAAAGTTACTTAGCTTTTTTATGTTTTAACTCGTGAGCTACAACACGAACAGATTCTATTCGGGTGATCCTGACGTCGTGTTCGGAAACTTTACCAGTGATATGGTCAATTTTGCGTTCCAGTCTATCTATATCAGATTTATCTGCTTTCTCTTCGATTAGAGGCAATAGTTGGTCTTCTACAAATTTACCAATTTCACCGAGTACTCTTTTTTCAGATTTCCCTATTTCTTCCGATAGTCTTTTTTCCAGCCTTTTTTCAGAAGCAGAAACTTCTTCTTTTACAATAGTAGTTACTTCTTCTTTTACAATAGTAGAAACTTCTTCTTTTACAATTGTCCTGATTTGGTTTAAATCCTGTTTGTTCATAATTTATATGATAGTTGACTTAAATTAAGAGTACAAGATGGATCAAATATATCATTTGAGAATAACTTCTTTATAATACTTTTCTGCCCATTCCAATGTTTCTTTCGCTAAAGTTTCGTTCCACTTAATTAATGCATCTTTTCTAAACGTGCTTCTGTCTTTGCCGTCAATTGAATCTTTCAAATAACCAATCTGGTATTGCTGTTTGCCAGCCGGGGTTTTCCAGGCCCAGCCATGAGCTAAAAACAAATAGGCTAAAACTACTGCTTCCAAGCCAAATGGATTAAAACTCCTGTTAAAAAAAGTTTCTGAGAATTTATTTTCCCTTTGAAAAGTTTCCGTTAGGGCCTGATAAGAACCGATATCGCCGCTTAGGCTTGAACCCGGTACGTTATCAGCGCGGTATTTTAGGGGTCCTCCTGCTGAAAGTTTTTGACAAATATTTTCTAATGCTGTTATCAAGCCTTTGGCTTTACCCGGTTCCCTGCTTTCCGGGTAAGTTCTTAGCAACGCATTTTTTGCAGGCTCGTTTCCGATATGTACAAATAAGTATCTTAATCCTCTGGGAGACAGCCCCATGCCAGTTTCCCTGTTTATAAGGTAGAGCATTCCTCCCGGATTCATCAGCAGTTCATCAACGCTGTTTTCTCTGGTTTGTAAATCTACTAAATCAACCTTAGAAAAACCTGAATCTTCTTGTTTTGACAAAGCTGCCAAATCAGGTCTGAAAATTTCATAAAATTGCTCCCCGCGTAATTTTTCAAACTTACGATGCAGTATTTCTTTTGCTTCGTTGTAGCTATCTATACAAACAGCAAAGCTCTCAGGATGGAAGCGGTTATTCTCGGCCCATACCCTGTTTTCTCCGGTTAGTTGCGGTAGATTAGGGTGCCCTTTTTCGCGGAGTGAAAATCTTTTATCAAGTAATTTTCCTCGTAAGTTTGTATCAAAAACCCCTAAAAACCCGTTGTCTATTTGTTCTAAGCTTTCTGCCCACTCAACATATTCTGCTTCTTTTTGTAGCCTAATTTCAGAGGTTAGGGGTAGCGCCAGGATTTCATTAAGACGGTTAAACCCGTGATCTATTTCTTCTTTTGGCTCATTTTGCGGAGGAGGGTCGATTTTCGTTATTTCTTTTATTGCTGGCGCAGTTTGTGATATATCCGACTGTATTAATTGATTACTTTGGTTTTGATTTGCAGTAGGTATATCTGCTTGAGAAGCCTGGGCAGTATTGGTTCCGGAATTTACTAAAGCACCGGGTATTTTTGATGCAATATATGCAATTCCGAAAGCTGCAGCTGCTTTGCCAATTCTTTTAAGTGTTAATCTTTTGCCGGGATCTTTTGGTCCTTCAGACTCCTGATTATTAATACTCATACTTAAAATCATAGGGTTTGTATATAAAATATGCAAATTCGATTGGTAATTAAGCTATTGTCGTTATACAATTATCAATATGGGTGAAAAAAATCCTGATTTGAGCATAGTAATTTTAAGTTACAACGTCCGGGATTTATTACTAAATTGCCTGGAGTCAATTTTCAAAAATATTACAAAAGAAGATAATTGGCAGGTTATTGTGGTGGATAATGCTTCAACAGACGGGTCAGTGGAGGCAGTAAAGGAAAAGTATAAGGTAGCTGAAATAAATTCAGGGATTCTTCGCTTCGCTCAGAATGACAAAAAAGGTGCTCGGAATGACAACGTTGTAGAACTAATAGAAAATAAGGAGAATTTGGGATTTGCGGCCGGGAATAACGAAGGTGTAAAATGCGCTAAAGCTCCTGTTATTTTATTTTTAAATCCTGATACTATTATTGTCGGCGATGCCATACAAAAATCTTTGGAGGTTTTACTTTCAAATCCGGATTTAGGAGCTTTGACCTGTAAGGTGGAACTGCCTGATGGAAGATTAGACTACTCCTGCCACAGGGGCTTCCCTACTCCCTGGAATTCATTTTGTTATTTTGGGGGAATTTCCAAAAGATTTAGAAAATCCCCAATTTTCTCTGGATACACCGCCAGTTATTTGGATATGACTAGTCCGCACGTTGTAGATTGCATCAGCGGAACTTTTTTTATGGTCAGAAAAATAGCCGGAGAGCAGGTTGGTTTTTGGGATAAGGATTATTTTTTTAACGGCGAAGATATAGAATTTTGCTACCGTTTAAAAGAAAAAGGATGGCAGATTTATTATTATCCGTTGGTTAAAATAATTCATTATAAAGGTTCATCTTCCGGGCTTTGGCGTACATCGGGTATGAAAGTGCAAAAGACGACAAAACTAACTTCTGCTTCTCATGCTGCTTCTGCTATGAAATTATTTTATAAAAAACACTATTATGTTAAATACCCTCCCTTGTTTCGGGATTTTGTGCTTTGGGGAATATTGCTTTTGGAAAAATACAGGAAGTTTAAAATATTAACTGGATTAAGGTATGAGTAAATGTCATTCTGAGGTCGCCACAGTGACAGAAGAATCTCTTGCGAATGCAAGGTACCTCAAACAAGTTGAGAGATCCTTCGGCTAATCGCCTCAGGATGACAATAGATATATGAGCAATTTAAATTTATCAGTAGTTATTTTAAGCTATAACACAAAAGATGTAACCGGAAGGTGTCTTGCGAAAGCTTTGGCAGCAAAAGAGTACTGCGAAAAAAAATTAAAAAATAAGGTAGAAGTGATAGTTTTGGATAATGCTTCTGCTGACGGTTCAGCGCTGGCTATTAAAAAAGATTTCCCAAAAGTAAAACTTATTGCCCAAAAGGAAAATCTGGGTTTTGCCAAAGGAAACAATTTAGTCATGCAAAAAATTAAAAATCCCTTTATTTTACTTTTAAATTCTGATTGTTACTTACAGGAAGAAAGTTTATATAAAGCCATTGCTTATTTTAGGGTAAATTTAAATTGTGATGTTTTAGGCGCCCGGTTAAATTATGCCAGCGGTTTGCTGCAGCCAAGCGCGGGCAGCTTGCCGAATATTTTGAATATTATTTTTTGGATTTTGGGTTTGTCTTTATTGCCGTTTTTTAATATGATAGTTTCTCCGTTTCATCCAAAAGAAAAAAAATACTTTGCCAAAGCACACAAAACCGGCTGGATTATGGGAGCTTTTTTTATGCTAAAGAAAAAAGTATATGATGTTACAGGAGGCTTTGACGAGAATTTTTTTATGCATATGGAAGAAGTTGAATGGTGCAAAAGGATTTGGCAAAAAGGCTATAAAATTTGGTATGTTCCGCAAGTTGAAGTTGTTCATTTGCACGGCGCATCAACTAACTTTGATTTAAACGCAAGTTTTTCAAACGAACTTAAAGGAATTAAATATTATCTAAAAAAGCATTATGGCGTGTATTATTTTATACTCAAGCCCGTTTTAATTTTAGGCTTAATTTTAAGAATGATTGCTTTTTCGCTTTTGCGGAAAAATAAAAGAGCCAGGGTTTATTTGGAAGGATTGAAAGCCATATGAGAATTGCAATAATTACGCTTAATTATAATGGTAAAGAAGATACGCTGGAACTTTTGGAATCACTTCAAAAACTACAACCTACCTCCTACGAGCTACACACTATTGTAGTTGATAACGCATCTTCTGACGGCAGTGTCTCTGAAATCAAAAAGCAGTTTCCGGAAGCCAATATTTTACAAACAGGAGCTAATTTAGGTTTTGCCGGAGGTTTTAATAAAGGTATAGATTATGCAAAAGTCTGGGGAGCAGATTATTTTTTGCTGATTAATAATGATTGTTTAATTAAAGATACAGATTTAGTTACAAGGCTTATTGAAACTGCAAAGAAAGATGCAAAAATCGGTTTGGTTTCTCCGAAAATTTATTTTGCCCCGGGATTTGAATTTCACAAAGACAGATATAAAAGCAGTGACTTGGGAAAAATAATTTGGTATGCGGGAGGAAAATTTGACTGGGATAATATTAGTTCCATTCACAGGGGGCTTGATGAGGCGGATAGCGGACAATATGATGGCGAAGAAGAGACAGAACTTATAAGCGGAGCTTGTTTGTTGATTAAAAAAGAAGTATTGGAAAGAGTTGGTCCGCCAGCTGGCGGATTTGATGAAAGCTATTTTTTGTATTTTGAAGACAGTGATTTTGTAAAAAGAGTCAAAGATATAGGTTTTAAAACATATTACACCGGAAAGACATCTATATATCATAAAGTTTCCCGTTCTACAGGTATTGGTTCGCCTGTCACTGATTATTATCACACCAGAAACAGGCTTATTTTTGGAATGAAATACGCAAAAGGCAGAACTAAGTTTGCGCTGTTGCGGGAATCCATAAAACTTTTAATTTTTGGAAGACCGGCGCAAAAAAAGGGCGTTTTAGATTTTTATATGGGTGTCCATCTATTACACCCTGGAAGTGTGCAGCCACGACGAATAGAATATCCCCTGAAATTGTCTATTGGGATAGTAAACTACAACACCGCTGATTTAACAAAAAAACTCCTGATAAGTATTTTTAACAAAAACTCCGGGTTTGATCCTGAAACCATGGAAGTGATTGTTTTAGATAATGGTTTAATTGATCCCTGCAAAGACAAAATCAAAGAATTTATTCACAGGATTAAATACCTTCAGAATAAAGAAAATGAAGGTTTTTCCAGGGGCTACAACAAAACAATAAAATTTTCCAGAGGAGAATATTATTTAATGTTGAATTCCGATATAGAAGTTTTAGAAAACGGGCTCTATGAATTAATAAAAACAGAAGACGAATTTGTGGGTAATGCTGTTTTGGGCGGGAGATTGGTCTTTCCGGATATGAGCAGTCAGGACAGCGCTTTTCATCTGCCTACTCTTTCCGGTGCTTTTGGCGAATATTTCCTGGCTAAGTGGGGGTCGTATTTTATGTTTGAACCGGAAAGCTATAAACCGGCAAGAGTGGAAGGTTTGGTTATGGCCTGTTTTATGATTCCCAAAAAGATATTAAATAAAGTAGGCCTGTTGGATGAGAAAACATTTATCTTTTTTGAAGATATTGAATACTGCCGGAGACTTAAAAAATATGGTGTACCGGTTTATTTTGCATCCCAGGCAAAATTTATCCACCATCACGGTGCATCTACGCAAAAAATCGGCCTTGAAAAAGCCAATGAACATTTAGTCCGGGCCTCAAAGCATTATCACGGGATATTTTATTACACACTGCTCACTTTAGTTTTACGCTTGGGCCAAAAATTCGGCCGGGTAAAAACTCCTACTTGCAGATGGACAAAAGATGATTAATAAACCATTGCTTTATATAATTTTAACTTTAGGCCTCCTGTGGGCTAAGATAAGTTATGCAAAATTTGCTTCTGGCAATTTTGTTGCAGAACTTGGAATATCTTTATCCAAAGTCCAGCCCAAAAATCCCTACCCTTTCTTCAAAGAGTTCTTATCTAATTTTGCTATCCCAAACTCCCAAATTTTTGGGACCATGGTTTTGTATGGAGAAGCGCTGGTGGCAATTTCTTTAATTTTAGGAAGCAGTTTATTATTGTTTAAAGCCAAAGTTGACAGATTGGCGACTCTATTTTTAATTGCCGGACTTTTGGGAGGATTATTTTTAAATATTAATTTTTGGTTGGGATTTGGCTGGACCAGTCCGTCAACAGACAGCTTGAATTTGTTAATGGGAGCAATAGAAGGACTCGGCATATTCTTTTTAGTAAAACATTTGAAAACTGCTTAATTTTTAAACAGATAACCCTTGCTTTTTTAGAAGCTTTCTGGATATTATAGTTATTCTATGGATGACCAGCAACCCCAAACAGCAGCAGAAAAGCCTGCAGAAAATGATGCGGTTTTGCTTCTTCGGATAGAAGAAATGATCAAAACCCATATGTCTCAAATAGATACCCTGCAGGAAGATATTACAAAGCGCAAAGATATGTTGAATGATATTTTTACAAATGATGAAACTTATCAGGAGCATGATAAAATTGCCAAAGAAGCAGCCAAAGTGCGCACCGGAACAAAACAGCAAATTATGAAAAGGCCGGATGCTGCGGATTTATCTAACCAGCTAAAATCTTTAAAGTCTGAGCAGAAAGAGCTAAAAGAAGGCTTGTCTGACTATCTAAGAGAGTATCAAAGATTATCAGGTTCTAATGAGATTGAGGGAGAAGACGGAGAACTCCGGGAGATTGTCTACACAGCCAAACTGGTCAAAAAATCAGCTCAGTTCAGTTCAAGGTAATTATTTTTTGAAATGCTTCCCTATTTTTTTATTTGAGATCTTTCCTGTATTTTTGAAACTATTTTATCTGCGAAATCTTTATGTCCTTCACTTTTTAATTCTTCATATGCTCCTGAAGCGGCTCCCCTAAGCATTGCTACAAATTCTCTGTCTACAAAAACACTATTCTCTTCACCATCTCCCATTTGAAAATCTTTGCCTCCCAGTTTATTTAATTCTTCTGTAAAGTCATAAGCGCCTTTGAGCGCCCTGTCTAGCATTCTTGCATATCCTAAGGTCTGCTGACTAAGTGGTTCCCTTTCCTTCATAGTAAGCAAGGATCATACAAGAAATTTTTTAAATAGTCAAACTATGGGGCTATTTCGCAATTAATGAAATACCTTCCCACATTCGATGTGGGAATTCGTTTATGTGGAATTTGGTATATCTCATTTACATTATTTTTTGGATATGTAATAGTTTAATTAATTCTTTAAAGGGAGGGGGTGAATATATGAATATAAAAAAATTTTTAGCGGGCAGCGCTGCCAGTATTATGATGCTGGGTATTACAGCAATTCCGGCTTTTGCCGCCGGCGGATTTGACCAGTATGGCTATAACGATACAGCAAGGATTTTTAATGGTACAGGTTCCAGCTGGTGCCAGGGCAAACTGCATTGGAGCAAAGCTGTCTGTGATGCTTATATGGGCATTTACGCAAATGACAAATTAGTCATGAAATGGAATGCTGAATGGGATAGGGGGAATGCTGAAGGATGGACTGATCCTAATGGTTATCAGGCATGGACAGATAATGAATGGAATGGAAGAGCTAATGGATCAGGCGAGATTTGGCATTACAAAATAGCCTGGGATAGAGGTTGTGCAGACTCAGGTACTCCATCAGGAGCAGCTGAGAAAGGAGCTGCTTATTGTATTTGGGGTCCTTTTGCAATGCTGCAAAGTCAGGGATCAGGGTCAGATAATGTACATTACTGGGATGTGTTGTTGAAACCTGCAGGTTACGGGGCATATTAGTTTTGGTAGGATTTTAAAACAACCCATCGGTTTTTCAATCGGCGGGTTGTTTTTTAATGTCCGGAGGGAGGGATAGAAAGCGTCCGGCTCTGCCGGAACGAACAGTCTTGTCCCTCGAAGACGGGACTACGCAGTTTGAATTCTTAATCCTCAAACTTTAAAAATTGGATGCTCGTCATCCTAATTTTTAAAGTCCGGAGGGGAGGGTTCGAACCTCCGTAGGGAAATCCCGCCAGATTTACAGTCTGGAGCAATTGGCCACTCTGCCACCTCCGGTTTGGTACCAATTATACCCTCAATTTAACTTTGCTTCAATGTGAGATTTACTTCTGCTTCTGCTATAATAATTTCAATATATGACTTCGGGTTCGTGGAAAGCCAGACAGGACAGTAAAAAGATCTGGCGCTTTAAATTTTTATCCAAATTATCTACCGGAATGCTGGTAATTGTGGTAGGGTTTTTACTTCTTTTGTTTGGGTCAATAATTTTCTTTGCTACCCAAATTCCAAGCCCTCAGGAATTAACAAACCGCGACATCGCAGAAGCAACTAAAATATTTGATAAAAACGGCGAACTTTTGTATGACATTTATTCTGATGAAAACAGGACCCCTGTAAAACTTGCAGATATTCCTGAGGTTGTTAAGCAGGCAACAATTGCCATAGAAGATAAAGATTTTTATAAGCATTCTGGTTTTTCGATAATGGGTATTACAAGGTCAGTCTTTGAACTAATTGTTCACAGGCGGGTTGAGGGCGGTTCCACGCTTACCCAGCAGCTTATTAAAAATGCTCTACTGACGGATGAAAGAACCCTGACCCGGAAGCTGAAAGAATTTATTCTGGCTATACAGGTGGAGGGGGCTTATGACAAGAATACAATTTTGGAGATGTATTTAAATGAAATCCCATATGGAGGGACTGCTTATGGTATAGAATCTGCTGCGAATTTATATTTTGGCAAATCAGCCCATGATCTTAATCTCGCAGAAGCTTCACTTCTTGCAGGACTTCCGCAGAGGCCGTCTGTTTATTCCCCTTACGGTTCGCGTCCTGAACTGGCCAAAGTAAGACAAAAGGAAGTTTTAAGAAGAATGGTAGATGACGGCTATATTACTCAAGCGCAGGCAAAAGAGGCTGAAAATGAGGAACTTACCTACAGGACCAGTAAAAGCGAGCAGGGTTTTAAAGCACCCCACTTTGTTTTATATGTTAAAGAAAAATTAATAGAACAATTCGGTGACAAAATGGTGGAGCAGGGTGGCTTGCGCGTTACCACAACTTTGGATTACGAATTGCAAAAAAAGGCAGAAGAGATAGTTAAAAAGGAAATTGAAAGTCTTGCTTCTGCTAAAGTCGGCAACGGCGCGGCAGTTGTGTTGGAAGCAAAAACTGGGCAAATTTTGTCTATGGTGGGCAGTAAGGATTATTTTGGGGATTCTTTGCCGGAAGGCTGTAAGGAAGGATTGGAATGTAAATTTGAGCCGAATGTGAATGTGACACTCCGCCCGAGACAGCCGGGTTCAGCCACCAAGCCGGTTGCTTATGCCAAAGCTTTGGAAAAAGGATATACGGCAAGTCAGGTTTATATGGATGTCCGTACTGAATTTCCCGGCGGAGATCAGCCTAATTACGTTCCTGTAAATTATGACGGGCAATATCACGGGCCGGTACAAATGAGATATTCACTGGGCAATTCTTATAATATTGCGGCTGTTAAGAATTTGGCTTTAACAGGCGTAAAAGATGTGATGGAGCTTGGGTATAGGATGGGCTTGACCACATGGGAGCCGTCGGAGGAAAATATTTCTAATGTAGGTCTTAGTTTGGTGCTTGGAGGAAGAGAAACGAGGCTATTGGATTTAACATCTGCTTATGCAGTTTTTGCAAATAAAGGTGCGCAGCTTGAACCGGTTTCCATACTGAAGGTTACAAACAGCAAAGGCAAAACCCTTTTTGAATACCGCCAGCCTGAGGGTAGAAAGGTTTTGGATCCGGGTATTGCCTATATTATTTCTGATATTTTATCTGATAACGGCGCAAGAACTGCGGCTTTTGGTTCAAATTCAGTATTAAATATTCCCGGTAAAGCTGTGGCTGTAAAAACCGGTACTACGGATAAAAAAGAGAGCAATTTGGCTGTGGGATATACGCCTTCGGTGGTGGTGGGGGTTTGGGTCGGTAATAATGATAATTCGGTGATGAGTTCAACCATTGCTTCCGGCGTCACAGGCGCTTCCCCTATTTGGAATAAAATCATGAAGGCTGTTTTGCAGGATAAGCAAAATGAGCCTTTTGAAAAGCCTTCAAACGTAGTGCAGGCAGAAGTTGACGGGTTGATGACTGGTAGGACTCATGGAGGTTCTCCCACCAGAAAAGAATATTTCATAGCAGGTACAGAGCCTAAAGGAGAATCAGGGGTCTATCAGCGCAGAAAGGTTTGTAAGGCTAATCCGCACAGGTTGGCAAACGATAATGAAGATAATGAAGAAAAAGACGTTATAGTTTTGCAGGAAAATGACCCGACAGGTGCTAATAAATGGCAGGCAGGAATAGATGCATGGGTGCTAACTTCAGCTGACCCGCGCTTTGTGGGAGCAACTGTAGGATGTGCGGGAGTGCCCGGGTTTACTGCAGGCACAGGGGGGGTTATAGAGATTGTTAATGTAGGAAATGGGGCAAATGTGCCGAGAGTTTTTGATGTTTTGGCTAAAGCTAATTCCCCTGCCGGAGTTAAGAAAATCACCTGGTCAATAGACAGCGCGCAAAAAAGCACCCAAACATCTGAACCGTTTGCGCTGCACGTCGAATTTCCGCAGGGAGATAAAGGTTCGCATACCATAACAGTTACTTTGGAAGATAATAACGGCGGAATGTTTTCCCACTCAATAGGTGTTACTATAGCTTTATAGTGCCGTTTTTGAACCTACTATTAAGACGAAGTATCGGGCAATTACTCGGTTTTCCTTGTATAGTTCGTCTCATCGTTTCGCTTACTGCAATATGATATATTTTGTACCCTTCTGGTATAAAAGTGGCTTCTGGACACCTTCTACCATTATCCCATTCACAATTATCACAGTGGCCTGTTAAAGATGAGATATTAGCTTCAAGATTTTTCATCTCTTCTTACTCTCGAGACATTCAGCTGTTTCGACAGTTACCTCAAACAGTAGCAGACTTGCTATTCTTTTTAGTCCTGCTGCTTTCAGTTCGCGGAATGCACCACGAGTTACGCCGTTCATTACAGCTTGAAAATTCTCATCCGCTATAGGGAATGCTTCTTTTTCTTCTCCCACCACATATTCTGAAATGATACCCTGTGAACCGGGTAACTTACCCTGAGTGTTGTTTAACGCACTTTGCATAATTCGTATATTCTTAATTCTCTCAAGGGCTTTAAGATAAAGCCTTAATTGCTGATTTGATCCGGCAATCTCTAATTCTTTCATACATTGAGAAGTTTTCTGCCCTATACTATTATAAGTTTATATTAAAGTCAACTATATGTATAGGCAGGCCACATAGGTAACACTTTGTTAAAGAAGATTTTGTCAGCATACTCCAGGGGTGTATCTAAATCAAGTGATTCATGAGGTCTGTAGGAGTTGTATTTAACAAGCCAGATAGTTAAG
>Ga0209542_10001151_pt1 | contig 63033 bp, 56 predicted proteins | sample RifCSPhighO2_01_FD_184028 | JGI IMG/M metagenome (GOLD analysis project Ga0209542, IMG submission 184028) | Soil microbial communities from Rifle, Colorado - Rifle CSP2_plank highO2_0.1 (SPAdes) (version 2) | ecosystem: Environmental > Terrestrial > Deep subsurface > Rock core/Sediment ...
TCTAGCGGAAACCAAAAAAGAACCATTCTAGATGAAACTCAGTACATCTATAAGAATGATTACTTTGTGGTTACTGGCGGAACAAACACCGATGGTTCAGCTAAATCGTACTTGTTGCAATACCGTGGATCTGATAAAAGCACTGACACCAGTCCAAAGATTAATTTTAAGAATCTTGGAAGTGGCGAATCATTGGAATACTCAGCAACTAACGTTGCTGGTGGAGCCACAGTTGCAACTATCAAGTTAGGAGGATATTCCTTCGTAGTAGAAACTCCTGGTAGTGATCAAACAACTAAAGATTACCCAATTAGGGTACAGTTAGATACCAGTGCAATTGCTAATACCACCAACGGAACTTACATTGACTTTGTTGACGCTTATGGTTCAAATTGGGCGTTTAACTGGTCTAATGGAAGTAATAGGGTCTTTGCTGGTCCTAGAAACTGGACATCTCAAAACCATACTAAGGGAGTTCCAAATAGTGGTAGTACTTTCTACAATGATGTAAAGTCAGTACAATTGTTACAATCAACACCTAATGGGGACGATTACGACAATGTAGTGCCAGCAAATTTGGGAATTAACATTAGTGCAACATCTGGGCCTGAGTTAAGAGCAGCGCTTTTTTCATCAATCGCTCCGAACATAACCATTAAAGGAAATCAAAATGGGCCTGTAATTTTAACAACACCTGACGGAGAAACTGAGGTAAGTTATGGTTACACTTCCATGGGAGCAAAGATTACCTTTAATGAACCGAGCGGTAGTCCAGATGAATTAGTGTTTGAATACCCTGACGTGCAAAGGCTGCCAAGAGTATACTTTACTTCAGGTTCGACTACTAGAGCTACTGCCACTGGCGGTAATTTAGTGGCTGTAGAAGTTGTTGATGCGACTAAACTGGATAGTGAAATCTCTTCAGTATCTGCGCAAAACTTAATCGTTGTTGGCGGACCGTGTGTAAACACAGTAGCTGCTGAATTGATGGGCAACCCTGCAGGGGATTGTACAGCCGGTTTCGTACCAGGTAAAGCACGTGTCAAGTTGTTCGAGCATGCTAACGGCAATATGGCTATGTTAGTAGCAGGTTACAACGGAGCAGACACTAGATTAGCTGGTAAAGTTGTTGCTAACCGACCAGGAGAACTTTCAGGAATGGAAGTTCAAATTGAAGGTACAACTGCTAGCAGTGCAACCATCAGTAGACCTTCATCATAGGTTTACAACTAATTTATTTTTTTTTATTTTTTATCATATATTTCTTGGCAAGTTTTATATACAGAAAAATCATACTATTAATTGGGTGACTAAAAATCAAATATCGAGTTCATATTCCATTAATTCTTTTCATTCTACTGTTAATACTTTCATTCTTTGTCATTAAACCAATTTTATTGTCCATTTTAGGCGGTGCCTTATTAGCTTACATTTTCTATCCTGTACATCAAGCCGTTCTTAAACGAGTGAATAGAGGCGGTTTATCAGCTATTTTAATCTCGATAAGCGTATTTTTACTTTTTGTTATTCCTGGGGTGTTCCTAGTTAAGGCTTTAATTCAGGAATCATATAGTTTATTCCTTTTGGGAAAAGCCAGGTTAGCTGAGGGCATTTTTCAAAACTGCAACAATTCATTTTGTAGTTTTATTAAAAATTTTGATTCTCAACTCCAGGAAGGGCTTAAATTAGTAACCAGTTTTATTATCCAAAAAGGTTCTTCCATTATTGTCAGCGTACCAAAAATTATACTGAACTTGTTTGTGATCTTCTTCACTATGTTTTATTTTTTAAAGGATGGTAAAACATTTCTTAATCGAGTCGGCGACTTTTTAAGTATAAAGGAAAGAAAATATTTATTTATAATTAACAGATTAAAAGACATCATCCATGGGTTAGTTTACGGTTATTTATTAGTGGCAGTCATTCAAGGAATTTTAGGAGGCCTAGGCTTCTTGATTTTTGGGGTTCCCTCACCATTGTTTTGGGGTGTAGTAATGGCTTTTCTGGCTCTGATTCCTTCTTTGGGGACAGGTTTAATCTGGTTTCCAGCTGCATTAATTCTTTTTTTAGATGGTATCTTTCAAGATTCTGCTGGGTTAATAGTTAGGGGAGTACTATTATTTGTTTATTCGTTAGTGATTGTTAGTACTATAGATAATATTCTAAAACCTAAATTAGTCAGTAAAAAAGCAAAAATTCATCCAGCTATTATTATGTCTGGTATCTTCGGAGGGCTTCTGGTTTTTGGAGCGTTAGGTGTTATTATAGGACCTTTAATTTTGTCTCTAACTACTGTTTTTATTGATGTTTTTCTAACACCCAAATCAGGAAATGGTTCTTGAAGAGTAGGTGATTAATTTTTTAATATAATCAGTGATGTTTATATTAGTAGGAATATGCTTTATTATAAAAGATTCATTCAGCTTAATATTATATGTTTTAAATATCTTGTCTTTAAAATTTCTGCCTGGAGCAGTATTAACAATTTGATCGTAGAAAATTTGTTTTTTTCCAAAAGTGATCCTATTTTTGTAAAAAACATATTTTTTTTTAGCACGAAGTACTGAAATGATTAGACCAAAAACACTTAATCCTATAATCAGAATAATTGAAAACAGTTTTGCTAATTCCTCTTGTCTTTTGGTAGTATCTAAAAGTGCTAAATTAATTAAAATGCCTAGATAAAAAATTAGTGATAAACTGATTAATGAAAAAACCTGAGGTATAACTGCCCTCTTTTTAAGTTGCGGCAGAATATATAATGGCTTTTCAAAAACTGGCATGAATAATTATAAAATAATCTGATTTATATATTTAACTTATAGCGAAGACAATCCTCTATATCGCTTCAATTCCAGTACTAACAATTCTAAATTTCAATTCTTTACCTTCTGGTATAGAGCGGTGTTTTTTTAGAGTTATTCCATAGAATCCAGAGAATTTTTGCAGCTCTAATAGACATTTGGAGCCATACTTCAACAAGTCACCGCCCACCATCTTAACTTTATCTCTGTTATCAAAATCAGTATAGACTTGGTTAGTTATCAAAACTGGTATCTTTTTACGCCTTGCAATTTCCACTAAACAAGCTATCTGTTGGCCTAGTGATGAATTAACTTCATAGATCTCTTCGCTTTTTCCTAATTCTAGGCGATAAAGCATAGAAATTGAATCTACAATGATCATTCCTAAATGTTCATTAACCATTTCACGCAGTTTGTCAAAGACCTCTTTTTGTTCATTGAAATTAATTGGATTAAAAAAAATAATCCTATCCAGGACATTTTCATAATCGCTGCTAATTTGTTTAATTCTCTCTACTGCAATTCCGCCTTCTGTGTCTATAAATATTATTTTTTTTCCAGCTTCGGCCATCCGAACAGCTGCTAAAAGGCAGAGATTAGTTTTACCGCTTCCTGATGGGCCAAAAAAAGTAGTAATAATGTCCTCTTCATAACCACCTTCCAGAAACTCATTTAAAAAATAATTTCCGCTGGATATCCTGGCCATTTTGATGTCAACAAATTGCCTAGATATAAATATTTGTAGTATCAAGACTCTGTCAGAAATAAAACTCTTTTGTGTACTAGCTCTGGCTGTGATAGGACCTAAGATTCTTATCTATTCTAAACCGGTCTTACTATTATACGAAATGAGCCGAAATCCATGGCATCTATGGCATCTATGGCATCTATGGCATCTATAGTAAGATACGAATGCTGTTTAGGATTTTCTTTAAATAACAGGATTTATAAAATGCGGCGGATTAATTTAATTGGATGGATTCCAAATCGAAAAAGTGGCTAGTCGGTATATTTTTAGGGGTTTTACTTCTGAGGCTAATCCTGGCTTTTTCTAATGGAGGATTTACTTACGAGTCTTATTTCCACCTAAGGCAGGTCGAAAGTATCAAGGAGACAGGATTTCCTAACTATGATGACGAACTGTCGTTCGGAGGAAGACATTATCGATTTCTGCCTCTTTTTCATTACTTGATAGCTTTTTTTTCATTATTTTTGCCGCTAGAATTTGCTGCAAAGTTCATACCTAACATTTTAATCTCTTTTCTTACAGTAATTGCTTATTTAATAGCCGGAAAAATAACTAGAGATAAGCATGCTCCGTTGTTTTCAGCCTTTATTGTCGGATTACTGCCGATTCTGTTTAAGACTAACTCTTTTACTCCAGAAACGCTCTTCCTACCTTTAATTTTTCTTTGCATTTACTCTTTTTTAAATATTGATAGAAGCAAATTTCAATTTATTTATGTCATATCTTTTTTGTTAGTTTCTTTAGTAAGTTCAGCCACGTTTCTATTAATAATTGGTTTTGTTATATATCTAGTTCTTTCATTTTTGGAAGGCAAAAAAACTCCTAATTCAGAACTAGAATTGATACTGTTTTCCTTAGTATTCTTTATCTGGACTCAGCATCTATTTTTTAAAAATCTGTTATTAGAGCAAGGGGTAAGATTTATTTGGCAAAATATTCCAGTCCAAATAATCCAGCAATACTTCCCTAAATTATCTCTCTTGCAAGTGATATTATTAGTTAGTATCATACCATTTTTAATTGGAGTTTATGTTGTTTATAGGTCTTTATTTAAATTAAAAACTACCAAATCTTTTTTATTGATAAGCTTGGTAGTTTCTACCAGCACTCTAGCTTGGTTAAGGCTAATTAAAATTGAATTGTCTTTAGCCTTCTTTGGTATATCTTTAGCTCTACTCTTTGCTTCTTTTTATGAAGAAATAGTGCAATTCATTCAAAGAACAAAGATATCTCACTTACAGAGAAAAATCTCTGTCTTTGTAGTTATTATACTATTCTTGTCAATGATCTTCCCGGCCGTTAACACTTCTATTAGCCAGGATATACCCTCGTTGACAGACTTGCTGGCTTTTCAATGGTTAAAAGAAAATGTTCCAGAAAATAGTACAGTTGCTGCTTTGTTAGAAGAAGGCCATTTAATAACTTATTATGGCCAAAAGAAGAATATTATAGATGACCAATTTGGTTTAGTGGAGGATATAGAATCTAGATTTTCAGATCTAGGCGACATTTTCACTACTACTTTTCATACTCATGCAGTAGGTCTTTTTGATAAATACGAGATCAATTACATTGTTTTTTCAGAGAGAGCTGAAGAAAATTTTTTATTTCCAAACTTTCAATACATAACTCCCGAATGTTATGAGAGGGTCTATGATGAAGGGTTGAAGATTTATAAAGTAAAATGCGGGTTAGGAAGTTAAAATGGAGATAATAGAAAAATACTTGGAAACGGTCGTAAAGAAGCAGAAGTTTTGGTTAATTCTGATTACTCTAGCTATTCTTATAATTCCATTATTTACCAGCCTCATTTTAGGAAAATCATTATTTTCGGACCCAGAAAGTTATTACCATCTGAATGAAGCCAAAAACTTTAACTGGAGAAATCTAGAATATTTCCCTCTTACGTTAGCTTTGAAATTATTGCCGTTCAATTTTCTGATTATAATCCCATTGGTATTAGCTTGCTTATCTATACTCTTGCTGCGGCAGCTTTTCGAAGAAAACAAATTACCTCCAGAAATGAGTTTTCTATTTTTGGTTTTTACAATTATTTCCCCAACATTTATTCTTTCTTTTTCTAATTTCACGCAAAGTTCGTACTTTATTTTCTTATTAGTTTTTGGTCTTTATTTGCTATCCAGAAATAGAATTACTCTTAGAATAATAGGAATCTTACCATTATTAATAATAACTTTCTTAAATGGTTTTAGCTCAGTGTTATTAATATTAATCTTAACTATTTATTTCTGGGCTTTTAAACGGCTGAACAAACAGTTAATTTATTTATTAACTTTGATCTTCTTAAGTTTTATTTTCAATATGGTCTTCTTAAGAAAAGACTTTTTCATGACTACCTTAACTAATAACCAGCATCTTACCAATCTGATCGCGGCGCTGGGCGGAACTAGCGGTATCAGTTTCTTAGTAATCCTTCTAGCGCTAGTCGGATTAGTAGTTACCTGGCGTAAAAGTTATTTTTATAAATCTTACCTCTTTCTGCCGTTATTTGCTGTAGCTTATTTTTATAATAATAGGGCTATTTTTCTATTATCGTTAATCATCAACTTTTTCGCTTCTATTGGCTTTTTGAAAATTTTCCAAAGGCCGTGGATCTTAAAAGAGATTAAGAAATATACTTTCTTACTGATTATCTTAGGTCTACTCTTTACAACTATTAGTTATCTAGACCGCAGTTCTTCATCCGGACCATTAGCAGGAGATAAAGAAGTCTTGACTTGGATAAAAGACAATACTCTTTCTGATGCAATTATCTTCTCAGATCCAGTAGATAGCCAGCCGGTCAAGTTTTTCTCTGATAGACCAGTATTCTATTTGATATATAAGGATCGGAGCTATAGTGAAAGGCTCTCAGAAGAAATATTCTCTGCGACTTACATTAGCGACTACCAGAAGATAGCTTCGGATAGCCGGATTTCATTATTTTATATCACCCCTAGACTGCGTGAAAAACTGCCCTCAGAGCAAGGATTACTATTCCTGCTCAGAAGCGAAACGTTTAAATTAGTTCATTCTTCCAATGGCTTTGAAGTTTGGGCTTATAACGGAAATAATTAAAATGATATTTACTTGGTTTGACATTACTTTGTTTGCAGTATATTTCATATTGCTTTTTCTATCAATATTCTGGCTGTTAGTATTTTTCTCAGATGGCATAAAAAATAAAAGTAAGCTGTCGCGCTATCCGCTCTTTTCAGTAATCGTACCGGCTTATAACGAAGAGGAGTCCATTGAAAATACCTTGAAATCATTAATCGATCTGGAATATCCCATGGATAAAATTGAGATTGTCGTAGTTAATGATGGTTCCACTGACAAAACATCTGAAATAGTTAAACATTTTATTCTTAACCATCCTGAAAACAACATTACTTTACTTCAGCAGGATAATCACGGCAAAGGCAGAGCTATGAACCATGGTTTGAAAATAATCCAGGGCGAATTTTTTGCCTGTCTTGATGCTGATTCATTTGCTGGAAGCAATGCTTTGGAGGAAATGCTGCCTTATTTTGAAGATGATCTTCAGGTAGCAGCAGTCTGTCCAATTTTAAAGGTTCAGAGACCAAGAAGCATTCTTCAAAAAGTTCAATGGTGCGAATATATCATTAATATGTTTTACAAGTTTCTTAATTCTAAAATAGACTGTATTCATGTGACTCCGGGGCCATTTAGCATTTATAGAACTTCAGTTATTAAGGAGCTTGGGGGCTTCGATGAAACCACTATCACTGAAGATTTAGAGATAGCTATTAGGCTGCAAAAACATCAGTATAAAATTGTACAAACTTTTGACACTATTACAGAGACTGTGGCTCCATCTAATTGGCGTTCACTCTTTCACCAAAGGGTAAGATGGTATAGAGGATCGGTTGACAACTCTTTAAAGTACAAACAGTTAATGTTCAACAGAAAATATGGTGATTTTGGTTTTCTTAGAATGCCTACAATTATTCTCTCCGGCTTAATAGCCATAATCTTGACCGGAACTCTAGCTTGGCAAGCCTTCTCTAGATTTTTTCATTGGATTACTGCTGTTAGTGCTGTTAATTTTGATTTTATAACTCTATTAAAACATTTCGAATTAAATCTTAATTGGTTAAATCTGCCTTTTTTCAAGTTAGCTATTGCTTTAACTTTATTAGCCATTAGTTTTTTCATTATGGTTTACTCGTACAAGTTAGTCAAAGAAGATATTAGAAATCACGGAAAGACTTGGGTTTCTTTAGTTACTTACTTACTTATTTATTCCTTGTTCCTTTCTTGCGTTTGGATTTATATTGCTTACTCTTTTATCACTGGCAAGAAGAACAAGTGGACATAATGTTTAAATAATTGACATTTTGGTCTTAAGATTATGGAACGTAAACTTAGTACTAAGAAATATTTAATAGCGTTTATCCTTACTTTGGTAGTATTTTCTGGAGGAATTCTGGTCGGTTTATTTTTTGAGAATGTAAGATTAAGCCATTCACAACAGATTAATCTCCAAGAGAAAACCAACTTGATAAGTTTACAGTTGCAACAGCAATACATTGGATCAGGTATTGCTGATTGTAAGGCTTTAAATAATATCTTAGAACTAAACATCGTTGAACTAGGCAACAAAGTTGAAACACTTAGCGATTATGGAAAGCGTTCAGTCTTAAATGATGAGGATTTTAAGCTGCAGTTGAGGGACTATTTTTTAACAGAATTACAATTCCTTTTTGTCTCTAATGAGATTGACACTAAATGCACCAGTGATCATATTAAAGTTCTGTTTTTTTATGATGAGAATCAGAACGATATTCAGGGGGAAATTTTAGACTATGTCAAAGATTTATTTGGATCAAGAGTATTAATTTTCTCTTTTGATCCAACTTTTGCAGATGAACCTATGATCAATGTGTTGCTTGCTTCATACAATATTGAAAAATTCCCTGCTGTTGTTGTTGGCAGCACAGTTTTTCAAGGTCCAACTTCATTGAAAACTCTGCTTAGGGAAATTTGTTCACAGCTAGTGGGGGAGTTACCTCAGGAGTGTAAGATTGTTGCCTCTTCCTAACTCTAATAAAATCTCCTAAAGTCAACTCATCACTACTGCTTCCAGAATTATTAATTTCAGAGTCAGTTTTGTCTTTTTCTAATAACTTAGTTCCTATGATTTTCTCCAACTTTCTAACTGTTCGAAGGTCTGGAGTTATATTACCTTTTTCCCATTTGGCAATAATACTTTCTCGTTCATTTAACGACTTAGCGAATTCTTCCTGAGTTAAACCCAAGTTCTGTCTTATCTTGATTAAGACTTTTGAAAATGAGTCAATTAACTTCATTGGAGGTTCTTCTTCCTTTAAATAATTCTTGCTTAGGGGTGGATGGTAGGATATTTCAATTTCGCCGTACTTTGAACAGCTTTTACAAACATTTAATCCTACACCCTCTACTTTAGCCTTTAAAATACTAGGACTACCGCACATTTCACATTCAACCATATTTAATCGAATAATTTAGAGATATTAATAGTTTACTAATTCCCTCATTTGAACCACAATAATGTTTATAAAGCAGTTCAGTTGTAATTTTCACGATGGTGGTTAATTGTGGGAGATAAGGAAATTGAACCAGAAATTAATCCAGTTAATAAACTAGAAGTGAGTGTAAATAACGTAGACATTAAAGAAAGTCCAGAAATTGTTATTCAGCCCTTAAAAGAGAATAAGTCTGCTGAGTTAAAGACATCTAATAACCCAAAATGGGATAAAAAATTATGGCTTAAGAATAATTCTAAATGGTTAATCCCATTAATTTTGATTTCAGTAATTATCTTAACCTCTACTTATTTAAGGATGATACCCGACAAAATACCGGTAGTAGATTTAAACGTTGAAAGTTTAGTTTTAAATGCTTACAAAAAGGAAATAGCTAAGGAAGTAGCTGGGAATTATCCTACTTTATCTTCACAGCAGAGAGATTCCATAGTTGAAAAAGAACTAGCTAAGATTCCTAAAGAAGAGATAGATGCCAGTATAGAAGAAACAACTAAAACTTTCAAAAATAACTATAAGGATCCTGACGGCAACACGTATTTGATAGATCCTGACACTTTTTTGTGGTTTAGTCAGGCTAGAAATGTTATTAGGCATGGCCATTTAGGCGATAAAATTGTCGATGGAAAATCTGTTAATACTTTAAGAGATGGCCGTCTTGATAAAGAGACTACTTTCCAACTGCACCCTTATTTCGCAGCTTACACTTACAAGTTTATTAGCATCTTTAAACAAGATATATCTTTACAGAGAGTTATGTTTTTACTATCAATTTACTGGATAGCGCTATCGGTAATTCCGGCATTTTTTATTGGCAGGAGAATTGCCGGAAATATCGGTGGTTTTTTTGCTGCCATGCTTCTTGCCATTAATTTTTCATTATTGAGCAGAACAATGGGAGGATTTGCCGATACTGATTCTTATAATGTTTTGTTTCCTTTGCTTATTGCCTGGTTGTTAATAGAATCCTACTACGCTAAAAACCTTTTAAAGAAACTGATATTAATAGCTTTGTCCGGGTTTTTAGTTGGCGTATATTCCGCAACTTGGATTGGCGGCTGGTCATTTATTTTCTTTGTCATGATTGGAGTAATATTAATGGCAGCTGCCTTATCTCTGGCCATGAATTTGAAAAAAAATCAATATCGCTTTTCATCTAGTCTGTTAAAGGAAAGTAAAGTCAAAAGTTTAATTCTAATTTTAATTTTGTTTATAGTAAGTTCCGGCGTTTTTATCTCTATAATTAATAGTTTTGAAACTTTTCTTAATGTTATTGGATATTCATATCGGCAATTCACTAACCTTGGAGCTTCAGAGATTTGGCCTGGCGTCCAGATAACTGTTGCAGAATTCAAGAAGGTTGGTTTTTTTAATTTCGTTAACGAATTTGGAAAATTTTCACTTCTGGCTGCAATAGCCGGTATTTTTATAACTTTTCCTATTCGCAAAAAAGATAATAAGGATTTCTTGTATTTCTCTCTTTTAATGGTGTGGACTGCAGCTTCAGTTTACTTCTTCTTGTCTAAAGGATCTCGTTTTATAATCTTAGTTGTCCCTCCATTAGTTATAGCTATTGGTGCAGTATTTGGTCTTGCTTATAGAACTCTGAATCATTGGCTTAACGAAAATACTAATTTTGATGAAAAAGTTAATTCGGTCTTGGTGTGCATTCTTTTTTTATTGTTTTTGATAATGCCTATGGCTGCTACGCTAAATAGAACAACATCAGCAGCTTCTTTTAATATTATGGATGATACATGGTATGAAACCTTAATGGCAGTTAAAAATGATTCAAATGATTCCATTATTACCAGCTGGTGGGATTTCGGACACATTTTCACGGCAATTGCAGAAAGAAGAGTGACTATGGACGGTGGTGATCAGAAAAAGAGAGTCCATTGGGTAGGGAAGATTTTGCTCACTGAAGATGAACAGGAGGCCGTAGGCATTTTACGAATGTTAAATTGCGGTCAAGAAAGGGCTACTGAAGTATTAGATGAAATTACCAAAGACAGCTTAGAAACCGTAAATATTCTTTATAGTATTTTTAAAATTCCGGATAAAGATCAAGCCTTTAGCAAATATCTTGAACTTGGTCTAACTGAAGAACAGGCTAAATCACTTCTTAAGTACACTCACTGTGAAGATTTGATTGCCAATTACTTTATCACCTCAGAAGATATGGTCAAGAAATCAGCTGCTTGGTCTCATTTTGGCAGCTGGGATTTTGAGAAAGCTTCTATGTATTATTTTACCAAGAATCTTGCTTCTAAAGAAGCAGTAAGCTATCTAATTGAAAATTACAATTTAACTAAAGATAAGGCTCAAGTGAGGGTCTATGATTTAAGAACTGGAAATATCGACTTTTGGATTGGGCCTTCATATTGGTATTATGATGAGTTAAAATCATGCAGTTTTTCTTCAAATTCAACCATCAATTGTTTTTTTAACACTGAGGAGGGCAGACTTTCTTTTGTAATTGATATTAACAACTTTGAAGCTTATGTTGATGCTAACCATGAATTCAAGCCTAAATCGCTGACTTACTCAGATGGCCAGGAAATAATTCATAAACGTTTCTCCGGAAAAACCTTAGACCATTCTGTAATTCTGGTAAAAGAACAAGGAGAGTATAAGTTTATTATCGCTGATTCTGATTTAACTAAGAGCCTATTCACTAAACTTTTCTTTTTCCATGGTGCTGAAACAAAGTGTTTTGAAGAGTTTTACTTTAAAAGGCAGATCACTGGTGAAAAAATCATCACCTGGAAAGTAGACTACTCTTGTCAACAATAATGTTTAAATACTATGCTATTTCGAACTTGTTAGGTGGTTAATTAGTGGAAGGAGATAAGGATTATACTGAGGAGTCAAAGGAATATGATAGTATTAAGATAAGTACTAAATCTACTCTAGATAATAAAATTCATACTTCTTCAAAACTAGTACCCCCTTTAGAAATCCTAGACTTAGAAAACCAAAAAAGGAATAAAAAAAAAGAATCTGAAGATGAGGTTATAGATTTAACTAAATTAAAAGAAAATTTTTTAGGCTTCTTCAAGAAATCAAAAAAAAAGGAGACTTATAAAAATGACTCCATATCTCGCACTTCAAATGCAGAAAAGCCTCTTCTAGATGGCAAAAAAGCAGAAACTGAAGACTTGTTTAATTCTAAAAAATTCACTAAACTAATTAAAAATAATCTTAGCTGGCTGATTCCATTATTACTTCTTCTCATTGTAATTTCAACTTCAACCTATCTGAGAATAGTGCCTTTGGGATTACCAATAACTGACAGTTGGGCAGAAGATTCAGTTTTAAAGTTTTATCGGCAGCAAGTATCGGAAGCCGTTAATCGAGAATACCCCGGGCTGCCTCCGCAAAATCGCGACGCTTTAGTTGAAACAGAACTAAACAAAATTCTTAGAGAAGACAAAGATCATATTGAAGGTGAAATCTCTAAACTTTCATTGTATTTTAAAGATCAATTCAGGAATGACCAAACTGGTGAAAAGTATATGACCGATATTGATTCTTATCTCTGGTATAGTCAAGCTAGAAATGTTATCAACTATGGTCATTTAGGAGACAAGATTGTTGATGGTAAACCTTATTTTACGTTAAGGGATGGGAGGTTAGATAAAAAATCTAACCTCCAGTTACACCCTTACTTTGCTGCATACCTGCATAAATTTCTTAATTTTTTCAACCCAGACTTTTCATTAATGAAAACTTTTCTGTTTTTGCCGATTGTCATTATTGGTTTAGCTCTTATTCCTGCTTTTTTTATAGGCAGAAGATTAGCCGGAAATTTAGGCGGTTTTTTTGCTGCCATCTTTCTGGCGATTAACGGCACAGTGTTTTCACGAAGCTCTGCTGATACTGATCCCCACAATATTTTATTTCCGCTTTTCATCGTTTGGTTGTTTTTTGAGGCTTATAACTCAGAAAAAAGATATCTCGCTCTTCTTTATTCTATCCTCAGCGGCCTATTTGTAGGAGCTTATGCCTTTGCCTGGAGCGGCTGGCCTTTCATCTTATTCATCGTAATTGCAGCGGTGGTCATTACAAATATTTTAAAGATGATTAAAGAATTATATCAAACTAAGATAAAATTAAGTGAGATAGTTAATGGTAAGAAAATATTTAATGATTTTAAACTTCTGGCTGTTTTTTTCTTATCTTCAGCAATTTTCGTCACTTTGTTTGTTAACTCTAAGGTTTTTGTTAGGAGTTTATCTAGAGTCATACGTTTTACTACTATTAAAGAAGTTGGCATTAAATCTATTTGGCCCAATGTACTGACCACTGTAGCTGAATTTAATACAGTTTCTTTTACTAATTTTATTCCTAGTATTGGCGGAAAAATCTTCTTTCTGGCAGGATTAATGGGTGTAATTTTTTTATTGATTCCAAAAGAGATTAAAGACAAAAAAATTAACTTTATTTTTTTAATTTGTTCTGCATTATATTATCTCATCCTGGCGTATTTAAGCAGTAAATTCAGCAGTCCTTTTATTTTTATTCTTCTAGTTGCTGTTCCAATCGTGCTGGCTTTAATCAAAGTAGTTGTATTAAAAGAAGAAATTAAATTGATCTATCCGATCTTGTTACTCTTATGGATGCTTTCAACAATTTATTCTTTCACAAAAGGTGTAAGATTTTCTTTACTAATAGTTCCGTCCTTTGCTATTGCTTTTGGTTTTGCTGCAAGTTATCTATATCACGAATTCGGCGGCTGGATAACTAGTCCTATTAAAAGAAATAAGAAATGGCATTCAGCTTTAAATTTAGCAGTGCGCTTAGTTATATTAATAGTTCTACTGTTATCCTTAATAGCACCGGTCAAAGTGGCTTATCATTTAGCTAAGAATGAAGTGCCTGGCATGAATGATGCCTGGTATCAAACTTTAATCAAGATTAAAGAAAATACTAAAGATGCAATAATCACTAGCTGGTGGGATTTTGGCCATTGGTTTGTAGCAATAGCTGAGAGGCGTGTAACTTTTGATGGCGGCGACCAAGGTCAAAGGATTCATTGGGTTGGAAAAATTCTTAAAACGGATAATGAACAAGAAGCTGTTGGCATCCTGAGAATGCTTAATTGTTTTCAGGAAAAAGCTCCCGGCAAATTAGATGAATTTACTGGCGACAGTCTGAGATCTCTGGACATCCTTAATGAAGTACTTCTTATTTCAGATAGAGTTAAAGCTTTACAAAAATATCAAGATCTTGGATTAACTAAAGAACAATCAGAAATGATGGTTAAATATACTCACTGTGATGATTTAATACCTAACTTCTTTATTACCTCACAAGATATGGTTGGTAAAGCTGGTGTCTGGGGCCATTTTGGAAGTTGGGATTTTAAAAGAGCTACAATGTATCAAAAGACTAACAATCTATCGAAAGCAGATGCCGTTGCTTATTTAATTAAAAAATTTAACTTCTCAGAAGCTGAGGCTGGCGATATTTATGCTGATGTTAAGACAAAAGATGCAGATAGATGGATTGCTCCTTGGCCTGGTTTTTTAACCTCACCTCAAAATTGCAGCCAAGATGGCGACAAAATTATTTGTAATGCTAATTTACAGGATGCTCAGTTCTCTATTGAAATAACCAAAAATAATGCTAGAATTTCAGGTACAGATGCTGTTCCAAATTCTCTAGTTTTCGCAACTCCTGAGGGAGTATATGAACAAAAATTTGAAGGTAAAAAAATAGGACTTTCAGTGATATTAATTCCTGATGGAGATAACTATAAATTTGTATTAGCTGATCCTTCGCAGGCAGCTGGGATGTTTACTAGATTATTTTATCTTGAAGGCCATGGGCTTAAATGTTTCAAGAAATTTTATGATGTAGTTGATCTAACTAATCTAAGAATAATAACGTGGGAAGTTGATTTCAGCTGTCAGCAAAATAATCGGGAATTTTTTAATTAAAGTAATCTAATATCCTTATAGAGAACTTTGAAAAATAGGGATTTAGATATAGCAAATGTGTTAAATATTCGTACATTTGATTAACACATTTGCTACTAGTAATTGTGACTAATTGTTCGAAAATATCTCACAATTACTATAAATTAAATGTACGAAAACTAATGTATTTTCCTATAACTGTTTATAATAAAATCCCGACAATTTCAAAGTCTCTCAAAGAATTTTATGGATAAAAAACTAATTATTCAAAATTCTCTATAGTTTAGAAAATGATATTATTGACTGACTATTACTCCTTGGGCAACTGAAACAGAATTTTAAATGAAATTGGCAGAAGTATTGAATAATTCAGACTTTATGTCAAAAATTTTCGGTTATTACTTGCTCTAACTATATGTAGCGCCCAATTATTTTTTTGGGGTATTAATCTGTAATATGTTTTTTCATACATAAGTTTTATATAATCACTACTAAACTGGGACTAACAATGCAAGGTAAATGGTTTGAAATTAAAGAAGAAGTGAGGGAAGAAATAGATGCTACTGGATTTCAACAGAAATGGGTGCAAGATCCTCAAGGCTATTTTTTAATTAGAGTTAAAGATGGGCTAATTGAAGTCGGCCACTGCACCAACAACCATAAGTTAGTTGAAATAGTCCGGGGTAAAACTCCTGAAGAAATTGTTTACAAGATTATTGATTTAGGTTTGGTCTCAATTATGGACCATGCTGCTTATTTAGGCAAAGAATTACAAAAAGCAGCATTGTCAATTAAGCTAGGTTTTAACTATGTTCAAGATCCTGATGGCTGTCCTTTGAAGAATTCTTAATTATGCATTCAGAACAAATTCCTGTCAGTTCAATTTGAAAGTGACAAACTTCTCCATTGTAAGTTTCCTTAAGAAAATCAACTTTTTTGATGTTAATATGTTCTAATTTTTCGCATTTTTCACATTTGAAATGGGCGTGACTAGTTTTATTACTGGAATAAATTTTTTTATTATTACAAAAAAAAGCATGAATTTCTCCGTCATTTTCTAGGTTATTTAGGAAACGATAAATTGTAGCTATACCCACTTTTGGGTATGTTTTTGAAATTTGATTATAGAAATCATAGGCATCGAAAAATGAAGAAAGTCTCTTAATTTCTTCATAAAGTAATCTCTTTTGTTTAGTCATGCGCTTCATTTTAAGATTTGAATAGTTGTATTCTTTTTAAACCTTATTGATAATAGTTATCAGTTAAGTTTAAATATTCTTCAATTCACTTTCTGGATATGATCTTAATATTATGGATTATTGGCAGTGTATTTTTAGTATCATTATTATCTCTTATCGGTGTTGTGACTTTATCTATGAGTAAAAAATTCTTAAACAGTATTTTACTGATATTAGTTAGCTTATCGGCAGGAACTTTGTTTGGGGATGCTTTATTTCACTTATTGCCAGAAGCAGTTGAAAATAGTGGGGAATTTGATCCTTTAATCTCATTATTTGTTATTATCGGTATTGTAACTTTCTTTATCGTAGAGAAATTGATACATATACATCTAAGTTGCCGCAACAAAAAGTCAACCCATAGCCATCAATATCCTCTGCTTCATGAACCACACAAGCATCATCTAGGTCTTATGAATATTTTAGGTGATGCCCTGCATAATTTCATAGATGGCTTAATAATCGCTGCCAGTTTTTTAATTAATATTCCTGTTGGAATAGCTACAACAATTGCCGTAATTTTTCACGAGATACCACAAGAAATAGCTGATTTTGGAGTTTTAACTTATTCTGGTTTTAGCCGTGGTAAAGCTATTATGATCAATTTTTTAACTGCTGCTACTGCTATCTTAGGAGCAATTTTGGGAATATTTATTGGAAATGCTTCTAACTTATTTTTAAAATTCAGTATTCCTTTTGCTGCAGGAGGCTTTATGTATATCGCAGGAGCTAACTTGATACCAGAATTACACAAGGAATGTGGTTGGAAGCAATCTCTTATGCATATTTTAGCTTTGTTGATAGGAATTAGCATCATGGCAGCTTTACTTTTGTTAGAATAAAACTTTAGACAGCACCGTTGCCGCTGACTTCTTTAATTGCCGACATCATTTTTGCATAACATATATAAACCAAATTCTATCAGGAAATACGATTAATATGAGCGACTTTATTGTTCTGCCTGCCTATAATGAAGGATCTAGGATACAGCCAATTCTTAAACAGATAAAAAAAATAACTAAGAATATCATTGTTGTGGATGATGGCTCTAAAGATAATACTGTTGGTTTAGTTAAACAACTTGGTATTACAGTCTTGGAACACGGCATGAATCTTGGCAAGGGAGCGGCTTTAAGAACTGGTTGCGAATATGCAGTGCAGCAGGGAGCAAAAAATATTGTAGTAATGGATTCAGATGGTCAGCATGATCCTAAAAATATTCCTCAGTTTCTTGAAGCTTTAAAAGATGTAGAGATAGTTTATAGCCATCGTCAAGGAGCTGGCAGGCAGCCAGGAGTCCTAAGATTTGGTAATAACTTCATCAATAATACGTTAAAATTCCTTTTTGGAACGAAAATTAATGACAGTCAGTGCGGTTTTAGAGCCTTTACTGCAGAAGCCTATCAGAAAATAAAGTGGGAAGCTACAGATTATTATATGGAGACTGAAATGATTATACGAGCCAGCAGAACAGGATTAAAATACAAACAGATACCTATAGATTTGATTTATGCTGATAAATATAAAGGAACAACTGTTTTAGATGGTGTGAAAATAGTCTTAAAAATAGTGGGTGGAAGATTTTGATAAGTACAACTTTCTGGATTCAGTTTTTAGGGGTAATTTTCGGTTCTTTAATGTCCTATTTTACATTTGTAAAATTTAAAAGAAAGGAATTAACTGAGTTGGAACTAATAGCCTGGATGGCTGGTTGGACTGTTCTTATTTTTTTAGCTATAGTTCCGTCAATACTTGACTTAGTGATAGCTCCGCTGCATTTTTACCGGAGATTGGATTTTTTTGTAGTAATTGGTTTTTTTGTTTTACTGGGAGTAGGTTTTTACAACTATAGTATTGTGAAGAAAATGGAAAGGAAACTAACTATTTTTATTAGGAAAGAGGCTCTCAGAAAACAGAGTATTAAAGAAAGAATAAAAGAGTAAATCATGAAAATTCTTTTTGTTTGTGAAAATTATCTGCCTAATTTAGGCGGAGCCGAAGTTCTTTTTAAAAATTTAGCTGAACGTTATGTTAAGAAAGGTCATCAAGTAACAGTTTTAACACATCATATTTCTGGAACAAAAAAAAAAGAAACTATTAATGGGGTTAAAATAGCAAGGGTTTCATCATTTGGATCACGTTATATTTTTACATTTTCTTCGATTTTAGCTGCAATTTATCTTGCTAGGAAAAATGATATTATCCAAACGACATCATTTAATGGAGCTCCCCCGGCTTGGTTAGCAGCCAAACTTACAAAAAAACCGGTAGTCATTACAGTCCACGAAGTATGGAATGGAAAATGGCAGGAGATTACTGGATTTTCTTGGATAAAAAGTAAAATACATGAAATTTTAGAGGCTGCTCTATACTTCCTATCTTACGACAATTATATTTGTGTTTCTAATGCTACTAAATTGGATTTACTAAAATTGTCAATTCCTAATCCTAAAATTACTGTAATCTATAATGGTTTGGATTATGATTTTTGGGATAAAACAAAAGTTGCAAAAAGTAACTTACGTCAAGAATTCGGTTTAGGCAAAAAATTTGTTTTTTTCTCATGGGGCAGGCCTGGCCCAACTAAGGGTTTTGAATATTTAATTAAAGGATTTAAAGATATTTCTGAAAAATTTCCACAGGCTGTATTGCTGCTAATGCTAGGCAAGATAAAAACTTATGAACCAATGAGGTTAAAGTTATTAAACTTAATTGACAAATTAAATCTTCAGGCAAAAGTTAGAGTAATAAACCCCGTATCCGATGAGAAATTAAGGGAGTTTTTAATAATGGTCAATTGTGCTATCATTCCATCCACTTCAGAAGGGTTTGGTTATACTACAGTTGAAGCATCTACTTTAGGCACTCCGGTTATTGTAAGCAATGCTGGATCTATTCCAGAAGTAGTTTTTGGCAAACATTTAATTTTTGAAAATAAAAACCATATAGATTTGGCTGATAAGGCAGTTAAAGCTATACAAAATCAGTTTTTTTTAAGTGAGAACAAGATTTTTCCATGGGATACTACAGTAGAGAAATATTTAAGCATCTATCAATCCTTTATGAAGAGAAATACATAAGGATTATAAATAGACTTTTAACTTCATTTTCTATGAAAATTCTCTTTGTTTCAGAATACTATCCTCCTAAAATAAGCGGGGGAGGTGAGATAAATATAGCTTCTCTGGCTAATAGCCTTAGTTCGCACGGTTTGGATATTTTTGTTCTAACCTCCTATCATCCTAGTTTGAATAAATTTGAGATCATTGATGGGGTAAAGATTATTCGAGCCCTAAAAACCGGCAGTAATCCTTTAGATTTTAAAGAGAATTTTAAACGCAGCTGGTACTTTCCAAAATCAGTTAAGATCGTAACTCCAAAAATTGTTTCCAAGTTCAAACCTGACATTATCCATCTTACTGGTGCAAGTTTGATCGCCGCACCGCAGTTGAGTAAACTGCAGATTCCTTTAGTAGCTACTATAGAAAGTTATCCTTCTCTGTGCCCTAAAGGAGACAGAATATACCATGGTCAGGAAGAATGTCAAACTAGATGTTCATTCAGGAAGTTTTCGGACTGCCAAAAAAAATCATCTGAGATAGGTAAAATGAAAAATAGCATTTATCTTAAATACAATCCTCTTTTCAAAAGATATATTTATAATCATTACCAGAAGTTGAATTCTGCTTTAAGATATTGTCACTTAATTGCTGTAAGTAAATACGTCCAAGAATTGTTAGTTAGGCATGGCTTGAACAGCGAAGTCATTCCAAACTTCGTTAATTTAAATGAATATTCAAAATTCAAAAGGCCGAAAAATAATAAACTAAAAATTCTCTATGCAGGATCCCTAACTAGGTTCAAAGGCCCGCAAACTCTCTTAAAGGCTATTATGGGAATAGACTGCCGTTGTGAATTATATGGGGAAGGTCCGCTGAAAATAAATTTACATAATTTTATTTCTGAACACAAATTAGATGCAGAAATTTTCGACTCAATTCCCCACTCTGAAATGCCGAAACTTTATTCTAACTATGACGTTGTTGTTTTTCCATCGCTATGGCCTGAACCGTTTGGCCGTATTCCAATTGAAGCTATGGCTTCTGGAACTCCAGTTATTGGGTCTAATATAGGTGCAGTTAAAGAAGTTATAGGGAGCAATGGCTTACTTTTTAAGCCAAATGACCCTGAAGATTTACATCACCAGCTTAAGGAAATACAAAAAAAAAATGTATCTAATAGGCTAGTACATAAAGGATTAGTTCAAGTTAAAGAATATTCCGAAAAAATTGTTATAAATAAACTGATCAGATTATATGAGGATTTATTAAAATGAAAACGCAAGTTGAAACTCCGGCAGATATTGCTAACTATTATAAAAAAAACTCCGTTGCTAATAATTATATCAAGAAGAGATTTACCGACCCTATTAATGCTTTAGAGCATCAGAAGCAAGTTAATGTTATTAATAAAATAATCTTTGAGACTAACAGTAAAAAAATTCTCGAATTTGCTCCAGGGCCCGCCAGATTAACTGCAGAACTGGAAGTAGAGAATGGAACAAGTATTGATATTAGTAAAAGTATGTTAGAAATTGCCCAGAAAAGAATGAAAGATTTAGGTAAAAAATGGCATTTCAGACAAGGGGATATATTTAAACTAACATTGAAAGAGCAGTATGACTTAGTATTCGCTTTTAGGTTTTTTTTACATTTTAAACGGCAGGAGAGAGATAAAATTTATTCTAAAGTCAGAGAATCCCTAAGAGACGAGGGGTTCCTTGTAATGGAAGTTATGAACTGTAAGGTAGTTAAGCTACTTAGAAAAATTCTTGGCCGGAGTAAATATTTTGTCTATGATGAAATCTATACCAAGACAGAATTTGTTAAAGAGATTGAACTAAATGGTTTTAGGCTACTTAAACTCTATCCAGTTTTAAGCAATTTCTGGCTACAGGCAATTATCTCAAGGCCTCTTAAGATTATAGGATTTAGGAACTCGGCCTTTAAGTTAGTTAGTTTTTTTGAAAGAAATAGATCTAAAAATCCTTATGAATGGGTTGCTTTATGCCAAAAAAAATAATCTACTACGTACAAAGATATAGGCCCAAATATGAAGCTATTTCTAAAGAAGTTTCTCTATTAGCTAATCATTTTAGAGAAAGTCATTTTGTAAAACTCCATGATTTACACCTTGATGGTCTAACTAAAATTAAATTCAACCAGAAGATTTCATCCTATCACTTTTTATATTATCCTTTTCTCCTGTTTTATATAAAATTTTTAAGTTACGGCAATAAGATAAACCATATTTATACCTCTCTAGGTGATTTGCCCTATCTTAATGTCCTTAGTTTGAAAAACACAGTTTTAACTGCTGCTGCTTCGAGTTCATTTAATAAAATTTTGCGTAGGAAAAAAAAACTGGAGCAGCTGAATAGGATAGTAGTAGAAACCAATAAGCAGAAAAATGATTTAATCAAAGCGGGCATATCTGGAGAAAAAATTCAGCTAGTTTATCCTTCAGTAGATTTAGATAAATTTTTTTATCAGAAAGCGCAGGGAGTTTTTAAATTACTATATGCTAGTTGTCCAATTCGCCGATCAGATTTCAAAAAGCGTGGTATATATCTGCTGCTTCGGTCAGCTAAATCCATTAGAGATGTTTATTTCATTTTTGCATGGAGAAAAGGTGCTTACCAGGAAATAAATAGTTTAGTAAACATCATGAACCTAAAAAATGTAAAAATCGAGAATGAAATTGTTAAAGATATGAATCAAAGATATGCCGAAATCCACGCCACAGTTATTCCTTATACTAGATTTCATGATTATCTTAAACTGATACCTAATTCTGTTATTGAGAGCTTAGCTGCCGGAAAACCAGTCATTGTTTCTAATAAGACCGAAGTTGCTGGCATTGTCAAAAAATATAAATGCGGAGTGGTTTTTGAACCAACTGTCGAACACTTCCAAGAAGCCTTGAAAGATCTAAAAAAAAATTACCAAGATTATCAGAAAAATTGCCGTAGAGTTGCTGAAAAATATTTTTCTAAAGATGTTTTTTTGAACAGCTATGAGAAAATCTATGCCGAGATGAGGTTTTAATGAAATACAAAAAAACCCTTCCTGGGATTATAAAGGTATTAAAACTTTTTAGTTCTAATAATTTAAATTATCTGCTTTTCAAATGTGACCATATTTTCAATGGCCAGAATAAAAATTTAGACATTTTGTTTGAAACAGCTGACGATTTTAAAAAAGCAAGAGAACTGCTCTACAATCAAGGTTTTAGGATGAGGTTATCTGAAAAAGTAGAGAAGTATAAAGAGATGTTATCTGGTTTTATTGACAATACTATGTATTCGATACACTTGCATCGCGAAATTGCTTGGCATGGGATAAAAGTCTTAAATAAATTACCGGTTTTTAAAAGAGCAATAGCTCTAAACGATTTAATTAAAGTGCCTAGTTTGGAAGATTGCATTTTAATTCATTCTGGCCATGTCTTGTTTGAAAATTTTGTCATAACCGATAAAGAAAATTTTTACTTAGATCAATTTAAAAAAGCAGATAATGATTATATCAACAAGCAGCTCAGCTGGAATAGATGGAAAAAAGGATTCAACAGAATAATTATTGATCGAACTAACCTCCGATTATCTGAAATAATCACCTTTTGGTCAGAGAAATTAATTCATGAACCTTTGGTATCTCTCTACTTGATCAAAAAGATGGCCAAAACTATTTTTAGAAAACTTAGTCTAAATAGAAATGGTTGCATGATATCTTTCATTGGTGTTAATGGAAGCGGCAAAAGCACATTAACTAGGGAACTATCTGAAAATTATAAACAGACACTTAAACATCTTGGCAAAAATTTTTTTATTTATTATTTTGGATGGAAGCCAAAATTCTTCCTGACTAAGATGTTATCAAAAAGGAATGAGAATAATCATTCATTTCGTAAAACTGTCATCAAAGAAACAAGAAATAGATCATTTAGCTTAGTTCAAGAGCTGTCATATCTATATCAATGGTTTGAATTATATTATCGTTATCTCAGTGAAGTTAGGCCTAAATTAAAGAAGAATTACGTAATAATAACTGACCGTTATCCTTACGATCTTTATGGACAACACCCTAGTGCCAGCAAGAGTCTAGTTTTACCTCTACTTCTCTATCTTTTTCCTAAGCCGGACTTTACTTATGTTTTGGATGCAGAACTTAAACAATTAACAAATAGAGACAAGACTGATAAAACAAAGGGCGATATCTTGCCTCTAAAACGTGCTGTATTTCCTCTGACGTATCTAAAAATACAGAGAAATAATTATATCAGGCTCGGTACAGTATTTGGATGGACTATATTTAATACAAGCCGATCATCTGTTAAAAAAATAGTTCATTCAGTAATTAAAGATACTTGGGGTAAATTATTATGATTGACGAATTGAACGATTTTCTAAGCGATTGGTCACAAAAAAAAATAGTTGATCGGTTATTTGATCAAGATTTTAATCTTGAAGGAGTGCCCTTAAGCTGGTTTTATCGGCCAATTATCTATAGTAACTTATTACCCTCATTATTTCCTTCTGTTGATGAGATCAGGAATGGAAAGAAGAGAAAGCCAGGTATAATTAGGTTATTATTTATGAAAGAATATCTTTGGTATGTTAGCTGGAGAAAACGGAATAGGATTGACAAAAAAAATAATATCTCATCGTCAGAAGATCAATCCAACAGTAAGGCTATGTTTCTAGCATTTACTAATCAAATCTATTTTAATAAAGAAGAAAAAATTCCAAAATTAGAACAAGTAATAGATAAAATAAATTCAGAAGGCATTCTTAAACCAATAATCATAACGGTTGATCCCTTCTCAAAATACTCTCCTAAAATATTAAAAAATTGTAAAAATACTTTGTATGATTATAACTCTAAAAACGTTATTGATAGGGCTGATAATATTTCTAAAGGCTTTTCTTCTAGATGGAAGAGAATAGACCGGCTGAATAAAGAAAAAATGTTAACTTCTAATAGTAAAAGTTATTGGGGGCTTTCAGAAACAATATTTAATTTTCTATATTCTCAGGAGTTTATTTTTTCTACAATATATCATTATAAATTATTATGTGAGGCAATGTCTAAAAATAATATTAAAGTGTTAATACTAACTTCTCAAAACAATATAATTGAAAAATGTGCTTTGGCAGCAGCTAAAAAAAAAGGTATTCCAGTCTTAATAATACAACATGGTATTGGTCTTGGAACTTTTAAAACAGTTGATCTAATCTCTTCAGAAAAATTTGCAGTGTGGGGTGGGTGCTTCGGGAGATCTTTAAAGTCATTAGGGCTAAGTGATAGTGCTATAACAATTACTGGAAATTTAGCTTTTGATGGTTTTAATAGTAATGAAATTACATTTTTAGATCATATTTTTATTGCCACTAGTTGCTATATTGAAGATCGTTTCATTTCCAAAAAAGATTACTTTAAAACTTTTTCTAAAGTAATTAATGATCTTGTCAAACTATCAAATAAGAAGATAATTATCAAAACGCATCCCCGGGAGAGAAATATTAAAGAATATCAGAAAATTATAACTTCTTTTAACAATCCTAATATTTTACTTATAACCAAAACCGATAGAGATGAGTACAAAAAATTATTACTCCATTCTTCTATAATCCTTACTTTTGGTTCTACTATTTGTTTAGAAGCAGTAGCATTGAATAAAAGAACAATTGTTATTGATCCATTTAGTGGAGATAGCCCTTTAACTCTGATTAAACCTCATATAGGATCTATACCTTTTGTTAGCTGGCAGGATGATATTTATTTAGCAGTTAAGAATCTCCTTAAAGAAAAAATTGATCAACAAGAAAACGTTGGTGATTTACTTTATCGAATTGATGGCAATGCCTACGTAAGAGTTGTGGATGAAATTTATAAGTTAGCAAATCAATCATCTAAAGCGTTTTGACTCTTTAATTCTTCTATAATTTCATCTTGAGTTAAATGCGGTTCTTCTTCAGAGCTATAAATTTGTTGGGCTGATAAATTAATGCTCTTCTCAGAATAAGTTGGGCTGATAAAATTTGGTTTTATAACAATTATTTTATCATCATTTCTTATAACATTAACTGATTCTTCCTTATTCATTAGCAATTCATGCATCTTTTCTCCTGGTCTTATTCCTATTTCTCTAATCTTAATATCGGCTGGATTATGCCCATATTTTGAGGCTAGGTTATTTATCATTGATTCAGCTAAATCAGAGATTTTAAGCTTCCTCATCTTTAAGATGAAAATTTCTCTGCCAGTTGTCGTTGCAGCTGATCTTAAAACTAGATTAACTGCATCTTGCAATGACATAAAGAATCTGGTCATGTCGGGATGAGTAAGAGTGACTGGACCACCTTTCTTAATTTGCAACTTAAATGTAGGTATCACTGAACCTCTAGAGTTCAAGACATTTCCAAATCTTACGCAGGAAAATTTAGTTCTATAATTGTATTTAGTCTCATAATCCCCTAAAGCGCCATTAATAATTAGTTTTTCTGAAAGCAATTTAGAAGCTCCCATGGTGTTAATTGGATTAACAACTTTATCTGTGCTGATTCCTATGAATGTGTCTACATTAGCTTCTCTGGAAGCTTCAACTATGTTTTGTGTTCCAATCACATTGCTTAAAACAGTTTCATAAGGATGGTATTCACATAGAGGTACATGTTTAAGAGCTGCTGCATGAAAAACTATATCTACTCCTTTAACTGCTAGTTGTAATCGTTTCTTGTCTCGTATATCTCCAATCAGATAGCGGACATTATCATGTTCTTCCAATTCCTGGTGAAGATAAAACTGCCCTGACTCATTATTATCAAGAACCCTAATCAATTTTGGCTTAAACTTTATCAATTGACGCACTACTTCGCTGCCTATTGACCCGCATCCACCAGTAATCAAAATATCTTTATTCTGAAAAAAAGTGTGCAATTCTTTCATTTTAATAGCAAGACTTTGGATCCTGGATTCTTACAGGTATTCCTGCCTCCCTCATTTTTTCTTTGACCATGTTGGGTGTAATGTGCGTATAATGAAAAATACTTCCAGCGGCAACAGCTGAAGCCCCGCCTTCTATAATGCCGGCTATAAAATCTTCTTCTTTTCCCACACCTCCAGTAGCAATAACTGGTATTTTAACAGCCTTAGTAATACTTTTTATTAATTCTAAATCCATCCCTTCCATAGTTCCTTCTTTATGTATCGCATTAACGAGAATTTCACCAGCTCCTAACTTTTCCACTTCTTTGGCGAAGATAATCGGGTTAAGGCCAGTTAATTTGGAGCCGCTTTTAGTGACAACCTCATAAGATCCGTTGCCTTTCTTAACAACATCTATCGATACTACTATGCATTGGCTGCCGAATTTCTCGGCGCCTTTTGTTATTAAAATTTTGTTCTCAATAGCAGCTGTATTAAGAACAACTTTTTCAGCTCCATGCGTTATAACTTCTGTCATTTTTTCTATAGAATCTATGCCTCCTCCATAAGAAAATGGCATATGCAGTTCCTCAGCAATTTGGGTAATCAATTTTGAGTCAATATCTCCTTTATCTATAGTCCTGCCAATGTCTAATAATATTAATTCATCGGTTTTGCGGGCTTCAAATACTCTTGCAATTGTTACGGGATTAGCAATAGTTCTGGTTTTCTCTGGCAGGAAATTAATTCTTTTCTTCAATAAACCATCCTGTAGTAACAGTATGGGGATTATTCGGTTTTTAATCACTACTGCAATCACCTTTCTCCTTATTAAGATTGATATACTCCACAAAATTTTTTAAAATTGTAAACCCATAGTTTTGACTTTTTTCTGGATGAAATTGAGTCGCAAAAATGTTATTATATTGAATTGCTGCAGTGAATTCTTGACCATAATTACAGGTAGCAGCAACCATCTCTGGATCATCACAAAGAACATGATAGGAATGTACAAAATAAACATCAGGGTCTTCAGGCAAGTTTTTAAGTAAGACCGATGCATTCTTAATTTTAATATTATTCCATCCAATGTGGGGAAGCTTTAATTCTTCATTAATTTCTAACTTTCTTACAACTGCTGGAATTAAGTTTAATCCCTGATTAAAACCGTTCTCTAAGCTTTCTTTACCTAATAGCTGCATTCCTAAGCATATGCCGAGAATAGGTTTCTTTAATTGTAAAACGTTTTTTCTGATGCATTCAATAATTCCAAGACTTTTAAGAGTTTCCATTGCTTTTCCAAAAGCTCCAACTCCAGGAAGGACATAAGCTTTTGCTTCTTCGATGTCAGCAATAGAATTGGATACTTTAGTTTTAACTCCCAATTTATCAAAGACCTTTTGTACATTACGCAGGTTTCCTAATCCACAATCTATTATTAATATCATTATGGATTTTTTCTTAGTTCAATGAATTTTTTTTTCATAACTAGGCTATGATCCATATCTCTAATAAATTCCCCCTCATAATCAGTTTCGAATAAGGCCCTGTTAGTAAATCCATCACTGATCTTGTCAAATTCTTCTGGGGAAATTTTAAAGTGGCCGCAAAATTTTCTAATCGCTTCTATTGGATATTTTCCGTCGTAAGACTCAACTAATCTTAAAGCTTGATCCCGATCAATTAAATTATTTCTTAAATCCCGACAAGCGTCATCAGTTCCGCGACCAAAACCATATTTAACATATTTTAAGTAATCATGAATATGCATTGACCAGCAGTCAATATTTTCATAATCTTCATAAGTAGTCTCAACACGGTCTAGTTTAGTTTGCCAGCCAAGTTTTTTTACTATTTCCAATTGTTTCGGTACGTCCCACTTAAAGTGGTATCCTAGAAAGACACCTCTGACTCCTACTCTTTCTAAATCATCCTTGGTTGGCCAAACATAAAATCTAATATCATCATAGGTTATTCCTAATTCTTCACTCACCATATCTTCCGGTCGGTTGCCGATTAGTCCGCCATAATCGTATAACCAGCGTTGATTTAGTTCTTTAGCATTCCTAGCATTATCATCAGGTCCACCGTATTCAGTCTGTGGACATTCCCCCCAAATAATTAAGGGGATATTGAATTTTACTGCAAAATGGAATGGAGTAGTAAAAATACCCAAGTGGTTTGGCCATTCGTTGTCTCCTACTCTTCTCAAGCCTTCCATTACCATCTTTTCATAGATCAAGGGATTTCTTTTGAAATGTATTAAGTCTACACCTAAACGATTAAGCATATCCAAGTTTTTTCGACCTATTTCTGTAGGCAAGGTAGGCTCAAAACAAATGCATAACGGTCTAAGTTTACATACCTCTTTAATAAAATAAACTTGATAAGTGCTGTCTTTCCCTCCACTGACGGGGATAATACAATCATACTTCAGAGGATCATTGCTTTTATTTTGATTAATGATATCCCAGAACTCTTTTTCGCGCCTATTCCAATCTATAGAATCTTTATGCAAACCATGTTTTTTTTCAAAGCTTCTGCAGGCATCACAGACTCCTTCATTATCAAAAGTTAAATCAGGCTTAGTATCCGGCATCACGCACTTTTTACAGTACTTCATAATTTCACCTAGACTAAAAAATGATAATATCTTTTTATAAATGTTATCATCTTAAGATCTATAGAAAAGGCATCATTATTATTTAACTAGAACGATGTTATGTTTGGTTAGAGTTTATTCCCCTGTCAACAGAACGTCAGTGAGGGAGAAGTTATGACTTAGCCGCAATGTTTTGAAGTTAGTTAAACAGATATAGGGCTCCAATTTCCGTAAAAGTTTAAATAGTTAAGATTTTTTTAAAGTAGTTATAAAACATGAAAAAGAGCTGGTTGGTTGTTTTAGTGGTAATTTCTTTATTTTTAGTAAGTTGTAACCTTGAAGTTTTAAATGCAGCTGAGATTCCAGAAGACCTTCCAACTCCTCCAGTAAGTCCTGCCGATTCTCAGCAAGCTTTAGCCGGGGAAGGTATCTCAACCGGAACTTGGGATAATGACATTCAGTTATACAATATGCTTTATTCTAATGGGAGGACAATTATTTATTATGTTAATAATGGCAGATGGGATTATTTGGGGTATTTAACCGCTGGTGATCAAGTAAAAAGAGGAGATATAACTCTTACAATCATGAACAGAAATTCACCAGTAGCAGGTTCTAGAATTAAATTAGAGTCCTCTTGTGCTAATTATGAAATTGAAATGGGCGGTTCTGGAAATTATGCTGTAAAAAGAGATGGTGTTACTGAAGATTTTGTAGTTCCATTAAATAGATATAATGCCGTCAGTAATCGTGTTTTAGGGAGTTCTGAAGATGTGATTACTGTTCATTCAGCAAGTTCTGGAGTGGGCTGGTTTACGTTGAGGTGTGATGAAGCTGTTGTAGCCGATAATCTTAAAATTCTTGGTGTCTCCTCTTCTGCCTCTCCAATTATTCCAGGACAACCCGTAACGGTTAATGTGAGAGTACTGAATACTTTTTCTACAGCCAAAGCTGGAGTAAAGTTAAGAATTCAGTTGGTTGGACAGTTTGCTGCATCAGAACAGACTTATAATTTACCTCCCGGTGAAAGTATACTTTCTTTGCCAATTGGAATTTTACCGTGCAAAGGAAGTTATGACCAAAGAGCCACAATAGATTACGATGATATTGTTCAAGAACGTGTTGATAATGATAATGAATTTGATTTTACTTTTACTGCTAGTGGAAGTAGTGAGTGTTATTGTAATAATGATTGTGATGATGAAAATCAATTTACTACAGATTCCTGTGTTAACAGTGTTTGTCAATACTCTCAAACTGCTATAGAACCACGAGGAACAATTAATGTTCTTGTTTTCCAAGTAAAGCCAGATGATTTTCTTGAACGAGAAGAAATTGTTTGCTGTACAGCAGGAACATGTTCTGCTGTAGATCCTGCTCTTGCGCGTCCTGATTGTGATAGATTTACAGTTATATCAGCTTTTAATAGACAACAAAGCACTAACTATGCTCCGTCAGCGTATGACATTAAGACTTGGTATGAAAATAAAGCAAGAGCAAATGGGATTAATAATTTTAATATAAATTTACAATTGGTTGGGCCATACATCATCAATAATAGACTTGCTTATGGATTTAATCCAGATCCTGGAGTTGCTACATTTTTTAGAAACATGTTAACACAACAAGGATATAACAGAAATGATTATGATATTGTACATTATGTGTATTTTGAGGATTTTGGAATAAATCCAAGTACTTTAATACAAGCTTTTAGATCGTATGCCGATAGGGCTAATGGAGATACATTCAATGCATTTAGTATTCCGGTGGAGAATACACAAACAATTATTCATGAAATGGGCCATACGTTTAATGGTGATGATTTATATGGTTCTGGTTTTGGTAATTGTCGCATTCCAGATGGTATCCCTGAACCAAACAGACAACCATTATTTCCACAAAGTCAAGCTTGTTTAATGTGTGGAGCAATCATGACTAGTCAAACATCTACACAAAATATCAATGGTCTTAATGATTTAACTCTATGCGATTATACATTAAGAAAATTTGGTTGGCAGTAATTTTTCCTGAATGGGTGCTCGTTAGAAATAGTTTAACTTATTCAATAACCACTACGCCCAAATTATTTTCTGCATAAATTATTTCCGGCGACTCAACATCAATTATTTTCAAATTTATAAGATAATCATCAGTTTTATGAGTAGAGGTAATTAGTAAATCAAAAGTTTTTACTTCTCCAGACCTAATAACCATTATATCTGAAATTCTGATATTTAATGCCGAGTTATCTATTTCACCATTTGGTTTACGAACTTCAATTTTAGTGGTGAATGATAACGGAGTATTTTTGTTGTTTTCTACTGCAAATTTGATTACTTTACTTTGTTGTGTTCGTAAGCTAAACCCAAATTCAGATACAAGAAAACTAAATTTTTTATCTGGATTTACAATTAAATCCCCTAAAATCTTTTGTTCTATTTGTTCTTGGATCTCACTTTGTTTGCTTTTTGATTCTAGTTTATTTATTGGAAATCCAACACATTGGCTCCATCCGGTATCATAAATCCCAACAGCTGTTTTCTCAAATCCAATACAGGTACATTCTAGTGATATTTGTGTTATTCCTCCCAATTTGATCCAAGAGTCACATTTAGGAAATGGAATAACAATTATTAACCAATAGACAACAATTAATAAACTGATAATCATTAATTTCTTCTTTGAGTATTCCGTCATAATTAAAACAAGAAAAACTACGAAAGCTATGAAAAATATAGGAAGAAACAATGTAAGATAGCCCACTTCAAATGAACCTATGAATGTTATTAAAGCAAATAGAAAAATTCCAATGATTAGAAATAAAGCAAATAAACCTACTTTTTTCCAATTCATAATGATCAGGAAACTCTTAGCATATTTAATAATTACTATAATCTCAAGTGATAAAAAAAGGAAATAGGAGCTCGTTAAAAATAGTTTTATTGTTTCAGTTTAAGATCTTAGTTTTATTTCAAAAGGCGGCGTAGCCATAATTTCACTTAACTATCTTTATCTTAAATTTTCTTATGAAACTTAGCGGGACTACCAAACCAAATCTCGCCAGGAGGTATATTTTTTGTGACTAGACTTTGCGCTCCAACTATAGAATTTTCAGAAATAGTCACGCCGGGCATAATTACTGAATTGGCTCCAATGCTGCAGCCTTTTTTTAAGGTAACAAGGCCACTTTTCTGGTCAATGGAAGAATAACTAAGTATAACTGCGCCAAAACCTATCTTTACATTATCTTCTATAACCACACCCCTATAAGCATCAATTAAGACGAACGACCCAATTTCAGTATTTTCGCCTAGCTCCAAATTATGATGATGCTTAACTATCCAGTGCCATTGAGTCATACCTTTTTCATCAAAGATAGGCTGTTGGAGTTTTTCATAATTTCTTATCCTTTTGATATCAAAATGAGGATAATATTCTTGCAGCTGCTTCTTCGCCTTATGCTCATAATCAAGTTGTGCGGTCATACTTCTGTTATGTCGAACATAAGTAAATACAGCTCCAGGCACATGGATCCCGCAATAATCTCGCTCTAACTTAATCAGTAAGTCATATTCAGGGAAAAGCAGTTCTTCTGACAGACTTCCTAACTTTAAAAAAAGATCTCGAGAGAATAATATTCCCCCTAATGTACAGTTAAAGATGTTAGTAGCCGTCGAAATCAATGTTTTGTCTCCATCTCGTTCTTCGTAATAATCTCCATAACTGTAATCTCTATCTTGTACTGCCCGATGTAAATCCTCCAGGGCTCTTTCCTCCAGGATATCATCAGCATCTAAAAATAGGATATGTTTTCCTCTGGCTTTAGCTGCACCAAGATTAGCTGCTTTTATTGCTCCAAGGTTTTTCTGCTTTACAAGACTAATTTTACTATTAGTTAAGAACTTTTGAATAGTTTCCACTAAATTATCATTAGATCCATCATCAACAATAATTATTTCCCATTGGGAAAAACTTTGATTGATTACACTAGCCAAAGCTTTTTGGATAAACTCAGCAGAGTTAAATGCCCGAATAATTATACTAATCTTAGGGCCTGCTAAAATATCATCCCATTGCAAGGAACTGTTTATTTTGATGTCGTTAGTTGCTGCTGCTTTTTTCTCTAATAATAGGGTATAATACTTTGGTTCTAATCCTCGTGCTTGTTCTCCTGGCCGGAGTACTGCGATATTATCACTGCTAAGGATTTCTCCTTTTTTAATATCTTTAATAGCAGTAATGCAACGATAAGCAAAACGCTGCACATATTCTTCTCCTGCATGTAACTTGCGTTCAGAAGAACCTAGTAGAATAGAAGGAATAGTGATATGCTCGCCAGCAGTTATCTTTTTTTCTGTTTCTCTGATGCTTTGCACCATTTGTTTTAATTCAGCTGGTTCTAGCGCAAAGCTGTGATCTGCTCCAGGAAGAGTTTTATCTATGGTAAAATGTTTTTCTATTACTTTTGCTCCAAGTGCCACTGCTGCTGTAGGTGCTTCAATTGGATGCAAAGAATGATCTGAAAAGCCAATTATAGCATTAGGAAAAGCATAGTTATATGTAGTAATTATATTAAGATTATTTTCTTCGGCAGGTGTAGGGTATTGAGCTACACAATGCATTATTACGATTTGGTTGTTATTCTCAGCAAGAATACTGTGGTAGGCTTCCTCTACTTCAGCCAGTTTTGAACCAGCAGTAGAAAAAATAATTGGTTTCTTAGTTCGAGCTGTAAAGCTTAATAAAGGCAGATTAGTAATATCATAAGAAGCTATTTTAAAAGCTTTCACGCCAAGTTGTTCAAGTATCTGTGTAGAACTGTTGTCACAGGTAGTGGATAAAAACAAAATATGTCTTTCTTTACAATATTTTATTAGCTTAGGAAGCCACTCCACCGGCAATTCCATTGCTTTAACTAAATCATAAATTAGTTCCATAGTTCCATTAGCTGTCTTATATTGTCCAGGGTTAGAAACATACATCTCTTTAGCCTTGAATAACTGGAATTTAACAGCATCACAGCCAGCTTCTACAGCAATATCAATTAATTCGATTGCTTGTTCAAATTTACCATCATGGTTAATTCCGGCTTCTGCTATGATAAAGACCGGTTGTCCTTCTCCAATTATCCTATCTTCAACAACAATTGTCTTTACCATATTTTTTATTTCCAGACCCTAGCTTCTCCTTCTGGTAATTCACAATTAATTTTAACCACTTCAGGGTTCTGATTTAAAAAATTTACAGCTTCATCCAGCTTAATATATCTCCCGTTTGCTCCTAATTGGTCATAGATTATCTTCATCAATTTTAAATCCAATTCTGTATCTACAGTTAATCTATACTTAGGCCTTTGCAGTTTCAATGGCGCTTCCTTTTTATTGACTTTGAATAATCCTTGGTTTTCGTTAATAAATAATGTAACTAACTCACTGTGATGTTTTGGTCCGCCTCTTTTGCAGGAAATTTCTAATGCGCGCCGCGAAATAATTTCAATAAAACAACCTAGCGGAAGTTTGTCCGTATAAGTAAAATCATAGTTGTTTTTAACATGATCTAAAATTAATTCGCTTAAATTTTCCACATACATTAAAGGATTTTCAGAAGTGGCTCTTACAATATGATCTGCTCCAAAACTTAAAGCGCACTTGTGGAATCTATCTAAAACATCTTCTTCATCTCCAACGAAGAAGCCAACATTTAATTTTTTAGCTAAAGGATAAAAAACCTTATTTTCTTCTTTATCAGAAGTAGCTATAACTATCTCATCGATCAAAGGACAGGTTTTGAGCCTTTCTACACATAATTCAATAATACTTCTTTCATTTATATTCTTAAGCGGCTTACCATACATCCTTTTAGAATTCATTCTAGCAGCTACTATAGCCACTACCTTTGATTTTTCGTTAATTCTTCTATTACTGACAATTAGATTTTTAACAATTCCACCTACTTTAAGTACATCTCTTTTTTCCATAGCTGGATAAAGTGGTAATGATATTATATTCTTAGAAACTTTCTCGGCTACTGGAAAATCACCTATTAAATAACCATATTCTTTCTGATAAAACTGATGGCCATGCAATGGAATAAAATGTACACTAACTCCAATATTGTTTTTTTTCATTTCGATAATAAATTCATCTCTAGTTATAAGTAACTTTGAAAAATCAATCTCAATTGTATACAAATGCCAAGCATGTTTCAAGTCATCAGAAATTTTTTGTAATTTTATGTCAGGAATATCGGCAAATAGTTCGTTGTAAATTCTGGCATATTCTTCCCTGACATCTATAAAACTCTGAAGTTTTCTAAGTTGATGAATTCCCAGAGAGGCTTGGAGGTCAGTAAAGTTATATTTATATCCCATTTCCAAAATTTCGTACTGCCAAGTGCCGTCAACAGTATATCGTTTCCAAGCATCTTTACTAATGCCATGAAGCCTTAAAATCTTTAATCGGTCTTCAAATTCTGATCTATTAGTGGTTATCATTCCGCCTTCACCGGTAGCTAAATTCTTTGTGGCATAGAAACTAAATGCAGTAAGATCACCAATAGTGCCTATCTTCTTGCCTTTGTAGGCAGCCCCCACGGCATGCGCAGCATCTTCTATAACTATTAAATTATATTTCTTAGCAATAAACATAATTTCATCCATCTCGCAAGGCAGACCAGCATAGTGAACTGGCAGAATTACTTTAGTTTTGAGGGTAATCTTTTCCTCAATTTTGGAGGGATCAATATTATAAGTATCAGGATCGATATCAACAAATACTGGTTTAGCTTTAAGATAGGCTATTACTTCTCCTGTAGCAGCGAAAGTGAAAGGCGTAGTGATAACTTCATCACCTTCTTTAACTCCAGCAATAATCAAAGCTAAATGTAAAGCTGCTGTGCAAGAACTAATCGCAATAGCTACTGGTACACCAATATATTCTCTGAATTCATTTTCAAAAATCTCAGTCTTTTTACCAGTAGTCAGCCAACCTTTTTCAAGGGTATCAATTACCTCTTCGATCTCCTCTCTGCCAATTGAAGGCTTAGCAAAAGGTAGAAAATCATCCATCGTGGTCAAAGGTCAATAAAACGCTATTTAAGGATTGCGAATTATGGTTCTCTTATAACATTTATTCACATTTTAATTTTAAAACTATCTTTTTTATTTTTCCTTTACCTTTTAAAGGTGCATGGGCTTCTTCTGGAAAAAATAAAGCAAAAAACCCGGGGGGAATTTTAAACCAGTTGATTCCTAGAGCTTTAAACAAAAAGTAGTCATCCTTTTCATGATATTCTCCACAATTATCAGCCGGCTGCCAGCCGATATAATCTTGCCCTGAAACAGTCATATGGACATCGATATATTTTTGGTGTGATTCAAATTCAACTTCTGGCTGTAAATCTGTTTCAATAACTATAGCAAAAAGATTATCTCCATTAATATTATGCCTTCCCTGTCTTAAGTCCGTCCAGATATTCTGCTCTAAAAACTTTATCCCTCGAATTAGGTGAGGATTAAGATCATTGTACTTCTCAAGATTGACAACTTTATCTATGATCATGATACAATTTTAACTAAGTTTATATTTAAACACTGTGGAATAGCCAACCTAAAACTATTATCCAAAAGACTTATTAATGGTTTTTGCGAGATAGGATTCATGAAAGATTTGGAGTTAAAAGATGGGCGCTGCTTAATCATGGCTGAGATTGCTTCTGCTCATTGCGGTGATTTAGAGATACTTAAAATTATTTTCAGAAATTCAGTGGAAGCTAAGGCTGACCTGGTCAAGGTGCAGATTTTTAATGCAAGTGAACTTTGTTCTAAGTATAATTCTGATTTTAAAATTCTGTCACAAATTCAACTTAATCAAAATCAATGGAAAGAATTTTTCAAATTCGCTTCACTATTTAATGTGACTGTATTTGCTGAAGTCTTTGATTTAAAAAGCGCAGAGTTTGCTGCTGATTATGTCGATGGTCTATCCGTCCATGCTGCAGATTTAAGTAATCCTTTCCTTTTAAATCTGGTTGGTCAATATGGTAAACCGACCATCCTCAATGTTGGTGGTTCAACAATAGATGAAATTAGGAACGCAATAGAATGCTTAGAAAAAACTGGAAACAAGAGTTTAATCTTAATGTATGGGATTCAAAATTTCCCTACTAGTATTGATCAAGTAAACCTCAGCCGGATAAAAACTTTACAAAAAGAATTCAATTATCCTGTTGGGTATCATGATCACACTAATTCTAAAGATCATATGGCTCTTAGCTTAAACCTAGCCGCTTATGCTTATGGAGCTAAGATTATTGAAAAGCATGTAACTGATGACAGAAGTAAACTCGGTTTTGATTACATCTCTTCGCTGCACAAAGATGAATTTGCACTTTTAGTGCAAAAGATACGTGATTTTGAGAGAAGTCTTGGACACCAAGATATTTCATTATCAGAGGCGGATAAAATATATAGAAAAAGAATTAAAAAATTCATAGTTGCTAATGATGACTTGCCGCAAGGAACAATATTGGGATTAAGCCATCTTGCTTTTAAAAGAACTCAACAAGAAGGTTTCAGTCCAGATGAATTTGCAGAATTACTGGGAAGAAGATTGACTAATGGAATTAGTAAAGACAATTTAATTCGGTTGACAGATTTAGAATGACTAAGACCATACTTATCGCTATTGACAGTGCTACTTGGGATCTGATAGAACCATTAATCGATGAAGGAGAACTGCCAACATTTTCTGATCTAATCAAAAATGGAGTTAGATCATCTTTAAAAAGTTTGCGCGGCTTTAAGTCTCCGGCTTTATGGATGAGCATTGCTACCGGCAAGATGCCCGAAAAAACTGGAGTAATTTATTTTTCTAATATATTTTTAGATTCAAAAGAATTTTCATTTAGAAAAAATTTAACTTCTAACCTCTTAATTAATTGGCCGCTTCGTCTTGGCAAAAAGCTGTCGGATTTGAACTATCCTTCCAACCATACTTTATTTCTTAAAAAACTATACATCTATTCTATGGTTAAGTATGGCAAAGTCTTAGAAAAGTTTAAACTAGGCGGGAATTACTTAATAACCAGCGATTTATTACAAGAAAAACCAATTTGGGAAATACTTAGTGATGAGAAAATATCTTGTGCGGTTATAGGTTGGCTAGTCACTTGGCCGGCTTATAAAATCAATGGCATATTAGTTTCTGAACGAGCTTTAGAAAGTGTAAAGATTGCTGAAGAAACATCTGAAAAGTTTAAGATTTTTGGGGAAGGACAATCAACATACCCCTCGTCTATTTTTGATGAAATCAGTAAATATGTTCTCTCTCCATCTTTGATTAGTAGAGAAGAGATGAGCCGTTTCTTTATTAACCTAAATGGAAATGATCTTGAAGATATCAGGAAAAAAACATTTGACAAGAACAACCAGCTGCAGTTTTTTTCTCAATTGTATCGAACAGATGTTTTCTCAATCAATTCTGGGATTCATATCAAAAACAAATACGCTCCAGATTTTCTAGCAGTTTACCTGCCAGGTCTGGACGGTGTTCAGCACTTTTTCTGGAGATACCATGATTCCGAGAAGTTCCATTTTATTGAAGCTTCAAAGGAAGAGATTTTAAAATTCAGTAATACTATCAAGAATTATTACAAATTTTTAGACCAGCAAATTGCAAAGTTAATTGATGGTGAATCTAACGTTATAATCGTCTCAGATCACGGTATGGATGCCATTCCACGCATGAATTATGATGTTAGCAGTATTAGATCAGGCCAGCATGAAGATTCGCCTGATGGTATTTTTATCATCAAAGGAAAAAACATTAAGAAGAACGTTAGGATAACCAATGCTCACATCTTGGATATTGCTCCAACTTTATTATATTGGTTAGGCAAGCCAATTTGTGAAGATATGGATGGTAAGATTTTGACTGAAGTGTTTGAGGAAGATTTCCTCAGATCAAATCCTGTTCAAAAGAAGCGTTATCCTAAGAGAAAACAAACTGAAGGTTCAGATTACAGTAAGGAAGAAGAGGATAAGATTAAAGAAAGATTAAATGCCTTGGGGTATTTGGATTAGGAGTTTAAATCAGGACTTTTCCTTTAAATTCACCTTCAATCTTTTCTTTTATTCCCATAACTGAAAAGATAGTAGGCAGTACGTCAATAATCTCAATATCATTCCTTTCTTGTTTAACTATAGACGGATGGTGCAACATGAATAATCCTGTAGGTCCATGGCCGGCATCATCACTTCCTTTAGTAGTTCTTTGAGAATATAATCCTTCATTGCCGACATCGTTATTAACTCCCCACTTTAATTGGTCAAAGTAAAGGTAAAGGTCTGGTCCATTTTCTTTATAAGGGCCATCATAAATATCCTGGGATTTAAAAGCAGTTGTATCCATTCCTTCTCCTAAATCATTTTTCAGAGATTTTAACTTAGTTATTAATTCATCCTGTAAAATTTCAATTTGATTTTCCTCTATAATTCCATTATTAGGATCTCTGTTTTTGCGATTAAAATAAATTCTGCCAAAATAAGCGCCTATGGCATAACATTTAGTTTTACTCCAATCAACATTCTTAAAATCCAATTTGCCTGGTTCTTTGGGAACTTCTTTTAAAACAAGGTAACCTTCTCGTATGAACCAGTCATTTAAGTTAATACGCCCATCCATTCTATCAAAACCATGGTCAGAAGCTATGATCAAATAAGTATTTTTGTCTAACTTAGACTTAATTTCTTCAATTTCTCTGTCAACAAACTGATAGTATTCCTTTAATGAATTTTTGTATTTTGTTTCACCTGGATAGCGGCGGTGATTTACGTCATGAAACCGCCACATAGTATGTTGCATTCTGTCTGATCCAAGTAAAACGATCATGAAAAAGTCCCACTTCTTATTAATAATAAAATCTTTGCTGATATCAAGGTTAAGTTTAGTCATTTGGTATGATCTTTCAATCATTTTATCGGTATCTAAGTTCTTATAACCGGCCAGTCCTACACTAACGTCAAAGGGATAATTAGCAGTATAATTTCTCTCTATTTCTTTTCTAATCCCTGCTGGATAAACAGACTTATCGTTAAACTCTGGAGATAAAAATCCACCTATCATAATGCCATTTAATTCTTCTACAGGATAAGTTAATGGTACATTTAATAAGATTGATTTCTTGCCGAGCTGGTCTAAGTATTTCCAGATTCTCTTAGCCTTGACATTACTTGAACTAGACAGTCTTATTTTATTCTCTTCATCTTTGTAAGTATAAGAGTAAACATCAAAGTGGCTGGGATCTTTTCCTGATAACATTGAAGTCCAAGCTACTATGGTAGATGGTGGCACCGAACTGCTCATTCTTCCGTATATAGAATTGTCCATTAACTTTTTAATGTTAGGAAGGTCATTCAACCATTGATCAAAAATTAACTGAGGAGGGGCTCCATCAATACCAAGAACAAAAACTTTCGTTTTCTGGCTTCGAAAAAGCTTCTTGAAGTATTTAATCATATGGCATATTATAAATGGCCTGTTTTTAAAGATAATGCAACTAATAAAATTAAAGAAAATCCTAGCCTCTTTTAGTTGCTGAAAAAAGTGCGTTATAGGTTTAACAATATTTATAAATAGCACTATGGTATTTTAAATTGTGGAGAGAAGATAATGAATATTGCGTTTATTTCATCAAGCTTTCTTAGTAATCGTAAAGAAGCAACGTGGTTAACTCTTACTGGTTTAGCTGATTCACTGCAAAGTCTTGGTCATGCCGTATATATTTTTGCTAAATCTAATATTAATTTCCCTGAAATTGAAAAAGTTAACGGAATCGAAATCTATCGGATCGACAAATCAAGGTTTTTAGGGGCTGGCAAAAAAATCTCAGAAATAGCTGGAAAAAAAAAAATTTCATTTGATATAATTCATGGTTTCAGCTCTAGTCCGCTAATGGTTCTTAAAACTTATTCAGCAGCTAAATTTTTTCCTAAAGCTCTCACTGTACACACTATTAAATCTTATTCCAAGTCATTTTTAGGAAATAAACTCTACCGCATCCTTAATTCTATGGACTGTGTCACCACTTCAACCATGACTGCCAAAAAAAAGTTAAGCGCAGCAGGATGTAGAGATGATAAAATAAAAGTAGTGCCATCTCCAATTAATATTCAAAAGTTTATTCCTAGGAACAAAAGCGAATTAAAGCATAAATATGGTTATGCCGGCAAGAAAATAATTCTTTATTACGGCTCTTTGTTAAAGAGCAAGGGGGTGAACAACTTAATTGAAGCTCTTCCACAGGTAGTCCAAGAAAATCAGGATGTAATTGTAGTATTTGCTATAAGGTCGAAGACTTATGAGGCTCGTGATTATTACTTAAAGATGGTGCAGAAGTTAAATTGTGGAAAAAACGTTGAAATGATCATCAGAGATATTAAGATAGAAGAATATGTAAGCATGGCCGATGTTGTGGTTTTAGCTTACCCCACTCTCTCCGGAACTGAAGGCAACCCTTCTTGCCTTTTTGAAGCAATGGCTAGCGGAACTCCTGTTGTAACAACTAAACTTCCAGAACTAACTGAGATTTTAACTGATGGCGAAGATGTGATTATGGCAGAAACTAACAACTCTCGATCTCTAGCAGAAAAGATTAATTTTCTTTTAGGTAATCAGGAAGTCATAGACAGAGTGATTAATAATGGTTTAAATAAGTCGCAGGATTTTGACTTCAGCAGAGTTGTTATCCGCTTTTTGGAAATTTATAATAATCGCTAGTACCAATTGTAAAGCAAATGGGAGTAGACTGTTGAGATTATTTGTTGATTGCTTCTTGCTGAATTATCAGTTCTCAATTTTAAGGAGTAATTGATTCTTTCAAATATTTCCATTTGTCTTTTTAACTCCATTATTGATTCTTCCGGCCTGCGCTGATGCAAGATTTCTGGATAGTTATACAGGTAAATGCAGATAGACGGTTTTGGGAAGATGCTCCATAAAATTTTTTTGATGCTAAATGGAACGTTTTTCATTAGAATTACATCAGTCCCGTACCTATCTGTAACTACTATTCTTTTTCTAGCTCTCTGCGGCAAAATTTTGAGCCAGTATCGAAGTAGCAGATCAGTAGTAATTACCAGCGAAAAAGCAGTATAGATAATTTTACGTTTTAATCCATCAAACGTTTTTCTCCTGTTCTCTGTTTGTGAAGTTTTTTTATCTTTCTGCTTCTCTAGTTGTTTATATCTCCTTCCAATTGCAGTTATTGGTAAAAGATGGTTGCGTCCTCTTCCAGAATAATTAATAACAACTTTTCTACCTTCTGAGGTTAGATATTCGCGGATCACCTCAACTGCGGAAGACTTACCAGCTCCGTCTGGTCCAACGATACTGATTAAAGGGCACAGTTTAAACGGGTTTTGTCTTTGCTTAATCCATCTTAAAGTCAATGCTGATAGTGTGGTTATTCTAGTTGGCTCTCTAAATAAGAAGCTGGCTATTAGACTATAGTTATTAATCTTTTCAAATTGATTATCCTTAATTGTATTAAGCAATTTATCAGAGTTCTTAAATCCAAATATTTTCGATAATTTGTTATGTATATATTCTTCGTTAATCTTCTTGCTAAATATTAAGTCCATAATTATTTTCTGATATTTTTTCTTGAAATACCTTTTACCTAGAATTGAATGAACCAATAACATCACTAAATTATCGTTATCCGAGAGCTTGTAAAAATTGCTTTCTTTGATCTTATTTTTAAGAACTTCTTCACCTAAATAAACCATATCATTCCAATGTATGCCTCCTGTTTGTATGTCAAAACTAACCACTTTAAGGCTTTTTGTTAATTTAAAAAAAGCCTTATGTTTCAACGAAAATTGCTGTCTTCTTTCGATGAAACCATGCCTTTCGAATATATCTCTTACTTTATTCAAATCATTTTTTGAAATAGTGGTATCTAAACTCTCGACTGGCATCTGATCGCCGCATAAGAATTCGTAATTTCTTAGAAGCACGTAATTTATGTCAGAACTGTTAAATTCATTTAGAATATCATTTATTAATACAATCTGGTCTAATCTTCCATTATTTTTTTCCATCATTTTCTTAAATATTTAAGGTCATTCTTAAAATCATCTAGGTTATATAAGTTAGTTATATTGAGGAATATGGCATAAGAGAATAATGCAGTAGTAAAGCTGATCAGCATCTCTAACCACTGGTTTAAATTCAACTCATTTACGATAGTTAGCGCCATTAAGTAGAATAGTAACAAGGCTAGGACAACTTTCAATAGATAGTTAAAGCTAATTTTCACTTTTATTATTTTATTTAGTTCAAAAGATGACTGAACATACATTAGAAAATAACTAATAGCAGTTGTTGCAGCGGCTGCAGTTATTCCAAAACGCGGGATAAAAATGATATTTAGAATAATGTTGGCAATAGCTGCTATAAAAGTGATCTTGGCAACAGTCTTAGGCAGGCCAATTCCAGACAGGATGGTGCTGTTAACAGAAGCGGGGATATAGAATATAACCCCTATCAGTAAAATAATCAAAGCAGTAGTTCCAGAAACATAATTCTGTCCAAAAAAAGTTTCAAGAAAGAATTTTGAAAAAATAATAGTAATTATAATTAATGGCCCAACTACTATAAAAATGTGTTTTAATATTATAATTACACTTTCAGTTAGCCTTTTCTGATTATTACTTATCCAAAATTCTGTCGATAAAGGTAAAAAAATAGAAGAAATAGATCTTCCGATAATTGTAAACATTAAAGCAGTTGGTAAAACTACATTATAGACTCCGACTTCTTCTAGTGATCTGAAATGCGTTAGCATTAGTGTATCTAGATTTCCAATAAATTTTCCGGCTAAAGCAGTTGCAAAGATAGGAATCCCAAACAATAATAGTTTTTTGGAAACTATTTTGAAATCGATAACCTGAACGTTTAAAACGTTGAAATGTTTTAACATTATGGGAAGATAGATTAATGAGATAATCAGACATACCAAAGCAAAGGCTATTGCCGGAGATAATGTAGTAAATCCCAATTTAAAAAAAATTAGAATTAAACCAATCACTAACAAATTTTTAACAAATTCCATGGATGAAAATAAGAGCATTTTCTTTAGCCCCTGGAATGTTGATTTTATTACAAGAAAGAAAACGCTTGTAAAAATGTAAATTATCAATAAGAACAGAATAGGTTTAGCTAGAGGATTCTTAAAATAATTCTCTGTTAGCCAGGGGCTGATTGCTGTTAATATTAAGGCTAGAATGGCAGAGCTAATCAACTGGAAGACAACAGTTGAATAAATCGCGGTCTTAACTAGGTTAAATTTCTGAAGAGTTTTGAACTCGGCAATATATTTAACTAAAGCTTGTACTAAGCCAAGATCTCTAAAAAATAAAAGGAACATTACAAAAGTGTAGACTGCGAAGAATAAGCCAAAATCTTCAGCAGTCAGTTTTCTAGCCAAAACAATTCGTGTGATGTAGGCGGTTACTGAAGCTAATGACCCAAATAGAAGTGAAAAACTGATACTACTGGCTACCATCTTAGAATAATGACTCATAATGTTTTTTGATATTATAACACTTTTAAAGATTATGAACGAAAATCTTTAGTCTAGTTACGGAAAACTTTTAAACTCATTATCCTGTCAATTTCCATCAAAAATGAGGAATAACACTAATGGTTAAAAGAGCTCTAGTCACAGGGATCACTGGTCAAGACGGACCGTATTTAGCAAAATTCTTACTAGCTAAAGGATATAAGGTATTTGGTACTTACAGAAGAGTCTCAACTCCCAACTTCTGGAGATTACAGCAGTTAGGCATAATAAATAGGATAACTTTAATACCAGCTGATTTAACTGACATGTCTTCGTTATTGGAAGCAGTTAGTATTTCAGATCCAGATGAAATTTACAATTTAGCAGCTCAAAGTTATGTTGGCAATTCTTTTGACCAGCCCTTGTTAACTACTGATATTGATGCTAGCGGTACAACTAGATTTTTAGAGATAATCAGGCACCTTAAAAAAGATATTAAATTTTATCAGGCATCAACTAGCGAGTTATACGGTGCATTTGAAGGAAATCTGCAGGATGAAAAATCTCCGATGTTGCCTAATTCACCTTATGCAGCCGCTAAATTGCATAGTTATAACATGACTAGGATTTATAGAAACTCCTATGATGTTTTTGCTTGTAACGGGATATTGTTCAATCATGAAAGTCCTCTTCGTGGGCTTGAATTCGTTACCAGAAAAATCACCAATTCAGTAGCTAGAATCAAATTAGGCTTGCAGAAAGATTTGAAGCTTGGAAATTTATATTCAAAGAGAGACTGGGGATTCGCCCCTGAATATGTCCAAGCTATGTGGAAAATGATGCAGCATAAAAAACCAGACGATTATGTTATTGCTACTGGTGAAACTCATTCTGTAGGTGAATTTGCTCAAAAAGCTTTTGAAGCAGTCGATTTGAATTGGAAAAATCATGTTATCAGCGACAAAAAACTGCATCGTCCTCTAGATGTCCATCAATTATGCGGCAATCCTGCTAAAGCCGCTGGTGTTCTCGGCTGGAAACCTAAAGTCACTTTCGCTGAACTGGTTAAGATTATGGTAGAATCTGATTTAAGATTATGGAAAAAACATTTAGCTGGGGAGCCATTTCCTTGGGATGCACCTAACCACTCTAATGAATTAGATGTCATTTCTCGTAACGTAACTAGGGATGCTAAAAAAGAAGCTAATTTAGCAATCAAAAAACGATGGGAGAGATTGGTTGGGAGGAGATAACTAATTTATATACTACCTAGAAAGATATGCTTGTCTAGTCTGTAAGATGAATTCTAAAACTTGGGAAAACATTATTGAACCACCAGAGCCGATTCGAGTTAGTAATCTGAAAGTACATGTTGTAGATGGAGAGTCATTTTCTTTAGCTACCAAAAGACCAGACCTCTACACAACTGTCTTAGATTATTGGAGCAAAAAACAAGGTGATATGGCGGTTAAGAGAGCTCATGATCTGGCTGAAGCGGTTAGATTAGCAAAATCAGGAGACGATGCAAGACTTAGGAGAATGCAGAATCAAATAGGTGGTGTTGAGATAAAACATCGGTTAAATATGGCTTCATTGATTAGTGAGAGATTAGCATTAGTCCGTAGCGGAACTAATTATATGGAATTTATTGGTACTAATGAAAGAGCAATCGATGATTCAGAATGGCGTGAAAAATTGATGGAAGCTGGTTTTAATGATCGAGGTGACGTTAATGCTTATTTTGCCAATCCTTTGGCTGAGTGTACTGTACTTTATGGTGCAGAAGCTGGCCAAATTAATGATCGAAGTAAAGTTTATGTTGTGGTTGGTTGGAGAAGTGATAAAGTGATGATTTATCCTAATGTTCCCCACGTTTTTGGTGGAGTTTTGAATGACTTAGTAATTGGTGGAGGAAAAGAACTAAAGGAAGAAATTGGTCTTGAAGATCATGAATTGGGGGTTCCCATATTTTATGGTATTATTAGGCAAGGAAAATCTAGACACCCTGAGGTCATTTTAGGATCATCAGTGATGATTGGGCAGGATGAACTACTTGACAGATGGGGGAAAAGTTCAGCCCGTTTTGAACATAGAAATATTCAATGCTTAAAATTAAACGAAATTCCTAGTTTACTTGAAGAATATGGAGATCGCATGGTACCATCAGGTGCTGCAGCTCTTACAGCTCTAGTAAATAACTATAATCCTCGAAGAAAAAAATCTCATCTTAGTTTGGCTTTATGAAGATAATTACTGAAACACTTTGGAATCATCTAGGACTTCTTTGACGTAAGGATGTAAATCTTCTTCTATTTTATTGATCCATTTATATTTATGATGAGTTGCGTCTAAAGTGATTCTAATTCCATCTTTCGGCTTAACTAGGAAACAAACGGCTACATCATGCACTTGTAAATTAAAAGCTCCTTTTTCAAACATGATTTCGTAAGTACCAATTATCTTTACAATATCTACATCTATACCTATTTCATCTTTGGCTTTCCTTCTTACAGCATCAATTAACTTCTCATTCTTGTGAACTCTGCCGCCTTGAATCCACCATTGATCTTTAGCCGGTTCTTCGGTTCTATAGGTTAATAACACTTTACCTTCATTCTCTAGAACAAAATCTATGCAGAGAATGGGCATATTTTCTAGAATTTGTTGATATAATTGGTTAGGGATCATAATAATATAAAAAAAATTACTCTAGTCTAGTAAAGTATCTTTCTGTTAGTGCTCTTAAGCCTAGATCTGTGGAATACATTACGCCGGGGAATTGTCTACCTTGGGCAAAAAAGTTATTTACCAATTGATCTCTTTCTTCGGGTTTAGTAATTTTAACTAATTTAGCGTCATGTTCTTTATCTTTTCTATCTTTTAACCACTCTCCTGATTCGAAGAATGAGTCTCTTTTATTTATTCGTACAACCCATGTAGCATCAGCATCTCCTTTCAGTGGATGCGAAGCAATGCCTACAAATTCAGGTTCGCCAACTGCTTCGATGCTTTGACCGTATTCTCTCCTAAGTTCTTCATTTAAGGCATCTTTTAAGAATTGTTTTAATAGTGAACCACTCTGTTCTGACCAAGTTTTGTTCCCAGCAGCTGCATTAAGCCAGCCTTGATATAACCTAGTATTTATTCTTTCGCCAACAAATACGTGACCATCTAAAGTTACCGGAGTAACTGCTACACCAATATTGCGTGCGTGATATGCCCATCTGTCACCATATATTTGCTCTCCTTCTTTTTGTAAAGCAATATTTTCTTCATCGCTTCTTCTAATATCTGCATCATGAGCTTGGTAATAAGTCATACTTAATCTAACTACTATTAAATCATCTCCTACTGCTCTTACTTCTCTTAGTGAATGCTTTCGATCATCGTAATTGCCTGTCGAACCATCGCTAGTTATTCTTCTCTTGACTAATTCTGGAATAACTAGTCTTTGTACATTGTCATAGTCTCTCAACCTTGCTATTACTGAGTTTAATCCTTCAACTCTCCATACTTGGCTGTCTGCTCCGCGGCGAAATAAAACGTCTCTTCCTTTCAGGTCTTCTGGTGCTAAGTCATAGTGTACATTATCATTTATTTTTCTTCCTACCATTTTATTCCCTCGTTTAATCTATCATCTCATTATGTTTAAGAATTTCCCTAATGAACTCTACTGTTCCTAATGGTCCAAATTGATTAGTTTTAATGAACCAGTTTCCATAGTCCGTTAACTCGATAATATGGCCTGGCATTTCACCAACGTAAGCCGCCCTTCCACCAGCTTTCATGACTTCTCGCAGCATCGGCAGGTCCCCATCAGAATCTCCAATGGCTGCTGTATTAGCTAAAGAAATTTCAGTAATCCTAGAATATTCTAATGCAGGTTTATCCTTAGAGGTTCCTTTAGCCATAATATCCACAGCGTCAGCTGACCTTCCTACTTGAGCAAAAGGGAATTCAGCTTCAATAATTGGTTTAACTTGATGATATACTGTTTTTAATAGTTGTTTGTCAGTTTTACCTTTGCTTCTAAATGTCGGAGTAACATAACCAAGTTGTGTTTCGTATTTTCTGTTATTAGCCTGCGGCACCATTCCGTTAAACAGACTATGACAAATAATAAATGCTTCAATATCTTCTATTTGTTGGATATTTAAACCACCAACTTTATACCTCTGATCATCTCCCCATAATTTAACAGCTGAAGCTTCATACAAGATCCCTTCTAGTGGTTTAGGTTCAGCATTACCAGTGATGATTCTAAATAATTCTTCTTGTTCGAATAAGGGTCTTCCAGAAGCTAAATTAAACAATACTCCTGATTCACGCAATTCAGCAACAGCTTCTTTTAATTCAGCAGGAGTGCTATCAAATCTTCCCCCTTTAATCAAAACACCATCGGCATCAAAAAAAGTAGCTCTAATTTTTTTCATCATCCGGATTGGCAGACTATTAGTCAACTTTCTTCATCCTCCTCTCTTCTTGAGCTTCTTTCAAATCATGTTCCACCATTAGTTTTACCAGCTGTTTGAACTTAACTTTCGGGTTAAAATCAAAAGCCAGTCTAGCTCTGGTGGTATCACCAACTAAAACAGAAGTACTCCCTGGCCTGGCAAACCGCTGATCAAAACCAACATATTGTTTTGGATCTAAACTTACTTGATTGAAGGCCTCATCTAAAAACTCTTGGATGGAGTGAACTTCTCCAGTGCAGATAATAAAGTCATCCGGTTGATCTAATTGCATAATCTTCCAAGCGGCTTCCATGTAATCCTGGGCGTAACCGAAGTCTATCTTTGCATCTAAATTACCCAATTTAACATCCTTCTGCAATCCAACTTTTATTCTGGCAGCAGCTTTAGTAATCTTCCGCGTAACATAATCGGCTGTTCTGCGTTGGCTTTCGTGGTTATAAAATATTCCAGTTGCTGCAAACATCCCAAAAACATCTCTGTAATAGCGGCACATGACATAAGCCATTACTTTAGCAGCAGCATAAGGACTTTGCGGCCTGAATGGTGTTTCTTCAGTTTGCGGGGTTTCTACAGCCTGGCCAAACATATTAGAGCTGACTGGTTGAAAAAATCTAATTTTTGAATCAATTTGTTTAATTATTTCCAGTATCCTGGCTACCGCAGATCCAGTGATATCACAAGAGTAGTCCACTGATTGATAACTCCAGCTTACATGATCTTGGTCAGCTTCATTATAAACTTCGCTAGGCCTAACTTCACTAATCACTCTGTAAATAGAAGTAGCATCAGCCAAATCTCCTTTATGAAGGATTATCTTCTCCTCTCCATCTTTAATTAAATGGTCAATATTTTTAGTATTGCCTGTTGATGATTTCCTAATTAAACCATGAACCTCATAGCCTTTATCTAACAATAGTTCTGCCAAAATAGATCCATCTTGTCCAGTAATTCCAAAGATTAAGGCTTTCTTTTTGTTTTGCATTTTACATTACTTAACCAAGTAATCCTACTCTGGCAGCATACTTTTTCGCAGACTTTATAGCTGCATTAACTTGGCGATCTATTGTATCGTCGCTTTTTTTGTAAGATTTTCTACTCTCAACTGAGTCTAAAAAGGAATCATATTTCCCGTTATAGCCCCTAGAATATTTAAAAACATCTACCATCAAAGCAATAAAATCTTCTCCATGATCTCTAAACAAATCTTCGGGGTTATCTTCCGGTTTCATTGCTTCATACGATACTTTGATTACCATAAACTCTATTTTAGGCATTTTTGTTAAATATCTACGCAATTCTTGTTGTTTCATTGTATCAATATTCATCCCACCACTCTAAATTCTGGCAATGGCACGATAAATTTTCCGCCTTTAGCCCGCCATTCAGCTTCACGTTCATACATTTCATTAAAGAAAGTGTAAGGCAGAACTAGAAAATAATCTGGTTGCTCTTTCCTAGCGTCTTCTTCGCTAACACATTTTATTTTACTGCCCACGGTATACTTGCCCCATTTCCATGGGCTTCGTTCTGAGGCGAATTGGATTATATTATGATCCAGGCCATAGTATTGTAGAATTACATTGCCTTTAGTTGAAGCGCCATAAACCCATACTTTTTTTCCGGCTGCTGCCACCTTCTTAACAAACTCAATACATCTATTTTTATTCTCTTCCAAATCAGCAAAGAATTTTTTATAGGTTTCCTTATCTTGTAAATGCTTCTCGCTTTCTTTAACTGTTTCCACATGGCTTCTTTCCTCAATAGTTTGTTGTCTCGGGCTGCCTTTCAATTTTGAAAAAATTCTATAACTCTGGCCGTTAACACTATTTATTTCTATGTCAAATATTTCCAGCCCATTTTTATTAAATAAGAATTCTAAAGACTTAAAAGAATAGTATTCCAAATGTTCATGGCAGATATTTCCAACGTCTTTAGTGTCTAACATATTTTTTAAACACATTAATTGTGCTATGAAAACCCCATCATCAGTTAGAACTTTTCCTGCATCTGAAATAAATTGGTTGGGGTCTTCCATATCGTAAAACATGCCAATAGCCGTTACCACTTTAGCTCTCCTGCCAACTTTTTCCATATAGGGATTATAATTCCAAAAACCATGGATGTGGTGAACCAAGCCTTTTTTTCCTTCTTCTACTAAATTATCAGCAGGTTCTACTCCTACGATAATTAGCCCGGGAATTTGGTAAGTTCGCAACATTGTTCCGTCATTAGAACCAATGTCTAATACTACGTCTCCGGCTTTAAGGTTGAACCTTTCCTCGGCTTGCTGAGTGATATTTCTTAAAGCTGCTTTCATAGTATCAGTAACTCCAGATTTATACCAGTAAAATCCTTTGTAAAGCAATTCCTGTGGGGCAGTATGCCTTAATTGTACTAAAGTGCAATTTTCACAAAAGGCTAATTCCAGTGGAGCTTTAATACCGCTGTAGGCTTCTTCCTCTGGCACAAAATTGTTAACAAATTGATTGCCCAGAGAGAATAAATTAGTTAATTTGTCGGAATAACAAACCCTACAGGTAGTTCTAATTATAGTTTCAGGTACCTCTAGCTTTTTCTGCTCTCCACTATCCATTTTAGTAAAATTTTCGGCTTCTAATAGTTAATAAAGCTTACTGTTTTTAGTTCTCTATTTCCTAAAAACCAACGTTTTGTTAATTAGGTAATTTAGAACTGAGACCATCAGGGCCACTAAAACAATTGAAGCTAAATAGTTCCATTGCCAGAACACTGTAGTTATATAAACTAAAATCCAGTTCAAATTGCTAATAAATAATATTACTGACATAAACAACCAGAATTTACCGCGTTTTTTGAAAGTTACAACAGAGTGATAGAAAAATAAAAAAATGATTTCAATCAATAAAGCAATGCCAAAAGAGAGCATGTGCCATAATCCAATTATTTCTGTAAGTGCATAGGTAATCCCCAAGGCAATAAGCAAACTTATTCCTCCACCAACTATAAATTTAAAATATCTGTAGAATTCATCTATTTGCATTTTTATTCCTTCTTGATTGTTCCAACAGCAGCCCAAGAAAATGTTCTAAGGAAAGGAATATTCTTCAAAATAAAATTATCTATTGGTTCCAGCAGGCTAAATAGTTTTCCCGCTAAGTTTTTATCTTTAAAAATATAAAATAAAAAAGCTAAAAAAGAACTGAATAAATAAAATTCCCTATGCTTAGCCTTTAATAATTTGATTTTATTTAAAGTCATATAATCTGGCTCAGATTTCATATAAGGCGAAAATATTCTATAGGGAAAAGTAGCGATCCACGGCTTCAGCGATTCTTTGAAAATAAAAATTCCGCCTCGTTTTAAAACGCGCAAACTTTCTTTAATGGTCTTATCTTGATTAGCATGCATCAAAACACAGTTAATGTAGACTATATCAAAAGAATCGTTTGGCAAGTTCATATTTTCGGCATTGATTTTCTTAACTTCAGCCCTTAAATTGTTTTTTTTCAACAGGCTTCTAGTTACAGAAACACTTTTACTGGAGATATCAATAGCTGTAACTTTAGCTCCTTTTTTTATAAAATCGATAGTCTGCAATCCTGACCCGCAGCCGATCTCCAATAATTTTTTTCCATTAAGATCCCCCATAATTTTGTAGGTAAACTCTACTGCTGATTTATGCATTACCAGATCTATCAGCTTAACTTCATCAATCTTGTTATTAGAAGTCCATGCCTTTTCCCAAAAAACCACCTGATCCATTTTTAGTTTATCAATTTACTTTTGGATAGAACTGGTTTAGTATGTTCTGGTAAAATCTTTGGCTTTATGTTGAATTTTAATTCTAAAATTTTAACGCCATACTGCCAACCTAAGCTCAACAGCCTAACCAATCCGTCTGTCTTTGATTTCCCGCCGGCTCTATCTCTAAATTTATATCCAACTTCAGTAACGGCGAAACCTTTCCTAAAGCATTGGTGAGCAAATTCAGCAAAGTACTCGCCAAAACCATTCCTCTGCCATCTTACATAGTTCAGAACTTCTTTTCTAGTGGCAACAAATCCCGAGGTATAATCTCTAACCTGCCAACCTAACAATAAACTGGAATACCAATTTAACCCGACACTTAAAAGTGATCTCCAAATCGGCCTCAGATCTCTACCACCTTTAGCGTATCTTGAACCTATGGCTACATCATATTTATCCAACTTAGACACCAATCTGGGGATATCTTCTGGCGGCAATCCTAAATCGCAATCTAGCCATACTACCACATTTCCACTAGCAGCTCTTACTCCATCATCTAAGGCCGAGGCTAAACCTTTTTCTTTAGTTCTATGGATTAGTTTAACTCTTTTATCCATTTTACTAATTTCATTAACTATTTTCCAAGTTCCATCAGGGCTGTCATCATCAACTACAATAACTTCATGCAGACTTCCACCGACAGATTTCGAAATTCTGGAAATAACTTCTTCTACATTTTCTTTTTCATTATATGATGGCAATACGACTGAAACTTTAGGTTTCCATTCTGTGATTATTTCTTCCATGGTTCTGCACCTCCTTGATGGCATCAGTAATAAATTCTATTTGTTCTAAAGTAAGATGACTGGTTGACGGTAAATAAAATCCTTCTTTTTCTAACTTTTCAGCTACAGGGCAGTCAGTTTTATCTGGGAAATGCTCTAATTTTTTGTTGTAAGCTGGTTGTTTATGCATTCCTATAAAAAAAGTTCTAGTTTCAATTTTTCTTTTAGCTAGTTCTTTCATTAACTCGGCTGCTGACATCCCGAATTCTTCTTCATTAACCAAGATTCCGTACATCCAGTAAACATTTTTAGCCCAAGGCTTTTCTGGCGGCAAAATAATCCCTTTAACATTCTTTAGTAAATAATTGTACAAGTAAGCGTTATGTCTCCTAGCGTTAACTAATTCATCAATTTTTTCTAGCTGCGCTAATCCTATGGCTGCTTGCATGTTAGTTAATCTGTAGTTATATCCGACCTCTTGATGCAAGAATCTAGGTTCGCCAAAGAAATGATTTCTAAGTTTTTTGGCTCTCTCTGCCCATTTGGCGTTGTTGGTTACAACCATGCCACCTTCTCCAGTGGTGATAATCTTATTAGCATAAAAGCTGAAACAAGCAATATCACCTACAGAACCTATCTTTTTTCCTTTGTACTCTGCTCCATGAGCTTCAGCCGCATCTTCAATTATAGGCAGGTTATGTTTGTCAGCGATTTCTTTAACTTTATCCATATCCACTGGATGACCATAAGTATGCACTATCATGATGGCTTTAGTTTTGCTAGTGATCTTACTCTCAATTTCAGTTATATCAAGATTCCAAGTATCTAATTCAGAATCGATAAAAACTGGCTTAGCTCCAGCATAAAGTATGGAATTTGTTGAAGCGGCCATACTAAAAGTAGGGGTGATTATTTCATCACCTTTGCTAATTCCAATAGCTTCGATAGCTAGATGTAATGCCGTAGTGCCATTGGAACAACTAATTCCGTATTTAACCCCGCAGTACTCCGCAAATTTATCCTCAAATTGTTGAATAAACTTACCAGCTGATGATATCCATCCAGTCTTAACAGCTTCAGTCACATACTTTAGTTCGTTTCCACTTAAAGTAGGTTCACAAACTGGAATAAATATGGTTCCTGGTTTTTCAATAAAACCGCAATCCTTTAAGTATTGTTGTAAACAAGGATGCCAGGTATTTTCAATGTATTTGAAAACTTTAACTTCAGAATGAAGCTTATCTGTTTTAACTTTCTTTAAATCATCATCACTAATGTTTCCAACAAATAATGTATTAATAGTATGGGTTCCTTGCTGATGTCCAAAGGGATCTTCTTCAAAGATTGTTTCATAGCCACCGCTAACTTTTTCTAATTGATTTAATTCAATACCTGCTTCTTCTTTCACTTTTCTGATTACAGCCAATTCCAGTGATTCGTTTTTTCTGACTCTGCCGCCAATTACCCACCATTGGTTTTTGGCTGGTTCGTTATCTCTTTTAACTAAAAGGAATCCTCCATCGGAAGTTTTTAGAACAATATCTACACAGGCAATCGGCATATTCTGATGGATCTCCTGATAAAGGCCATCACGCATTGCAGTTCACCGGGAATCTCTTTTCAACATCTCTGCCCCTGTAGGGGCCTTGTTTTAATTCAATTAGTTTTGCTGGTTCTAATGACTCCATGCCGTGTCCAGTATTTAAAACGATAGAGTCACCGGTTTCAACTATCACTTCATACACCTTAGCATCGTTTTCCCGATCATCATATAAATCGATTCTAACTTTTCCTGAAATTACATAGAAAAATTCTTGCACTGGAAAATTTCTTAACTCTTTGAATGGGTTGTGGAAATGCGGTTTTATCACTAATCCATCCTGCCAGTTGTGCACCCCTACTTGAAATGGGAAGTTGTCCGGAGTAGTAAATTTTAACTTTTCACCTGAACCTTCTAATACTTTAGAAACATCAGCGCGAATAACCACTGCTAGAATTTTTCCATTATGCTCGATATTTTCTACTCCGCTCATGTTTCTACCGCTTTTGAGGTACTATAAAAAGTTTATGCTGTATTAAGATATATCTTTCGTTTTGGTGTGCCTAAAAACATAATATAACAAAAATGGTATACTTAGAATAGCCAGAATAATATCAACCCACAGAATTAAAAATCCAAATCCCTGAACCAATTGATTTGATCCGGATACTTCATAATAATCAACCGCTGTTTCTGGATGCTTCCACCCAACCGGATAAAACCAAAATTGATGAGTTCTATCAATTGCTTCATAAGCTTCAAGCGGGATGGTGATTGTTCCTTTATGAATATCAAAATTGTGGGTTGTTCTTATCTCTGCAACTTTTTTGGTATTCTCTTTAAAATAATTACTGATGGACTCGCCTTGATCAAAAATTCTTGCAAAATCTTCAGGCTTCCACCCGCAGTTAGAGCCTGTTATACATTCGATATAGTATAAAGGCGCGAGGATGGTTTCTCCTTGGTGTTTTGAAATGCTGCCGGCTAGTTCTGCAAAATGGCTTCCATCAAGGTAATGTTTGTCATTAAAAACCCAAGCATGTATCCCCCTATAAATTCTCGGATCTATAACTACAACAGCATTATCTGGAATATTTTTATGAACATAATTTCTCAACTCTAAGGTGATAGATTTATTGCTGGAATTTATGGAGGAGTTAACCGCTATCAGAGCAAATGCTACAGCTGTAATTACAGCTAAGTATGAGAACTTCTTCCAGTTGTTTTGTTTAATGCTGAAAATCAAATATCCAGAGTAAAGACTTAATATTAATGGAACCTGCAAGTAATGGGTTGGACTGCCGTTTTGTCCAGCCAAGTAAATAAAAAAGATAACTGTTGAAATTAGAACAAATAGGCTTCCAATGGATTGATAAGAAATTTTGTTCTTTTTAGTAAATGTTATAATCCCTAATAGGCCGGTTATCAGTATCAACCCGTCAAATTTTATCAATCTCTCTAATAAGATTTTGGCATTATTCCATAAGTTAGAAAATGCCCACGGCTTTCCTTGCAGGCCTTGGTGTACTGTTTCTCCAATTCCCAGAATATTTGAAACGTAATAGTCGCTTATTCCTAATTTTGTAACTGTAAAATAATTGTAGATTAAAACAGGGGATATTATAATTAAACCTAATAGTAGAGCCAAACTAACTATTTTTAATTCTTTTATTTTAGCTGTTTTATCTTTTCTTTTCATATGCCATAACCACATAATAATATATCCTGGTAGGAAAGCCGCAACCAGAGTTTTTATCAATAAGGCCAAGGCAAAAAAGATCACACTTAAGTACAAGCTGTTTTTTTTATCATTCATGTATTTAATAAAAAAAAGCATGCTTAAGGATAGAAAGAAAAATGCAATCATGTCCATTTCATAGTTATAGTTTATAGCATATCCTGATATCGCAAACAGAAATGAACTTAAGTAAGCTGTTTTTTCATTTCTAAATAGATCCTTTGATAACAAAAAAATAGTAAAAACCGTTAATGAACCAAACAGAATAGACCAAAAACGTATAGATATTGGAGTAATTCCTCCAAATATTTTATAACTTATGTCATTAAGATAAAAGAATAGTATCGACTGTTCGACAGTTCCTAGTTTATCAGCTGAAATAATATTCAATGGTATAATTGAATAAATCATTTCGTCAGTACTTACATCAGTATTGGCAGCAGCAATAATCCTAATAATAAATCCAATAATAAAGAAAATAAACAGGTAAACTGTTTTTTTAGTTATTTTCATTTTTTAAACACGCAAGTTAACTGGCCGTCAGCTATCGCCAACTCACCTCCAGCACCTTGGCAGCAATTATTGATCTCTCTCTGCTTACTGCAGAATTTTTCACCTTTTTCATCGCATTTCTCCTTTATACATTTATCATAACCTTCTTGACTCCTATTCTTGCCAGCTCCAATTGAAAAAATAATAATTAGAATAATTAAACCGTATATTACAGCTAAAAGTATTTTTTGCAGTAAACTTTGTTTCATTATTTAACCTCGAATACTACCAATACTTGTTCTTTTTGGTATACTGGTTTGAATAGTCCAGAATTTAATATTTCTTGATACCTTAGGGGCAGTTGTTCTTTAACTATATCATCACTAAATTCGCTGCTAAACAACTTATAATCCAAATTAGGAGCTACTAACAAATATTCATACTCTCTGTTTTTTAGAAAATTATAAAGCTCCTCCCCGCTTTTAGTTATTATTTCAGCGCGAAAATCAATCTCATCTTGGCACCAGTTGCAGCTATATTTTCCCAATCCTATAGTAAATTTTGGCCGTGGAGCATAAAGGAAAACTTTAGTATTATCAGGGATGGTATTAAACCAAACTGCCATCTCGTAAGCTTCTTGCGGATTGGAAAATGCACTAGAAGTTGGCCAGATAGCTGTATTCAAATCGTATTTCTGTTTAGCTGAAGTAAAAAAAATTCCAACAATGATCACTACCAGTATGGCTATAAAAATAACTTTATTTTTTTTGGAAAATACTTTCAGGAAATAGATCCCCTCAACAGTTATGATTGAAAGCGGAATTGCCATCAGCATCCAAACTCTAAATGCACCTCTGGCAATTGATACGGGAAAAGTAACACCGTTAACTCCCCAGAAGGTAAAAACCAGCCATAAAATAGTTACGGCTAGCCAGGTATTTTCAGGATTAACTATCTTGCTTCTATATTTAATTAATGTCGCCACTAATCCGACTAAAGCTAAAAGTGTTATAAATACTCCAATTCCAATTGGATTATTAATCAAATTTTGGGATTTAGCTATAAAAAAATCATTAAACCCGTAAGCTCTGGAAGCTGATCCGCCAGCATCAGTAACAGACTTGATGATCGGCACCAGCTTAGAAAATAGTCCGCCTGAAGCAGCAGAGATGATCTCTCCTCCCTCTACAATCCGCGGCTGCCAAGCAGCCACAAAATTACCGAATCCATATTTAGTTAATACTGCTCCCCACCAAAAAATGGAAAGAACCAAACCGCCAAATAAAGCTGCAAACCCTCTTTTGAAAATTTTTTTATGTGTAATTGAAATAACAACCAAATAAATTAATATCAAGATAGTTATCTGAATTGGTTTTGATAGATTTTGAGAAACCCAGACTGCTGCTATTAGCAGCATAGCTACGTAGGCCCATCGTCGATCTTCTTTAATCATTTCAAGAGCATAGAATGTTGGAAAAATTAAAGTAACCACTAATGAATGAGCCCAGATGAAATGGCTTAAATAAGACGGTATGGCAGCTAGGATAAAAGTTGCTAGCAGGGCTTTTTTTCTATCACCGCAGAACCGATTAACAAAAAAGTAGAAGAAAACAAATCCCAATGATATGATTAAAGCATTGAAAAATTTCATGGTCCAAGTTAAATTAGGTGAAGTTTGGTGTAGCACTCCTAATAAAATATTATAAGCCGGGGGATAGGGGTCAATGTAAGGAAGAACCGCATCTACTGTTTTGTCATACCTAGTAACTTCCGGGTCAAAAGCTGTTTTTTCTAAAGCCACATACTTAATTCCTTCAGAATGCCCCCAAGGGTCTTCATTTTCTAAATAAGGATAAGTAAAAGCTCCCTTTAAATAAATTGATAGCGATATTATAAATATAATTAAAACAATTAAAGTGGTGATATTAGCCTTAGTTAATTTAGGAAAATCAAATCTCCAGTTTTTAGTTTTGTTTCTCTTATAAATGGAAAAAGCAGGTAAAATTAAGCTTAGTATCAGGAATATTTTCCAATCTAAAATAACCTGCAGGGTATTGAGAATTATGGAAAGAATAGCAAAAACACCTAAGCCGATTCCGATATTCATGAAGAAGTTCTCTAAGCAGTCTTTTGATTTAGCTGCAAAATAAGTTGCTGAATAACCTAATCCCCAAGTATAGACAAAAAAAAGTAATATTGTAATAACGCTAACCATTGCTTGATTTTAATTAATAGAAGGTATTTAAATATAACGGAAGACAAATATAATTAATAAAATGTCTTCCGGAACACTCGGAAGTAACCTTCCGGTGTGCTGGAAATTTAGTTCCACGCATATCCCGAAAGACCTAAAATTTTAATGGATAGTAATTAGATCTTTCGTGATATTATCAAATTTGATAACCACCATCTCTTTGAAGTAAATAGTTTTTATTTTGTAAAAATTTTTGTCCAATAAAAATTCATAATCAACCTTTCCTTTAAAGTTCCTAGATGATATAAACCAAAATTCTTTTACGGAGCCAAGCTCTTTATTAATTTGTACCAGTCCCAGCTCAAAAATTTCTCCTTCAACATCTTCGGTTAACTCTATTATCTTGACATCTTTCTTTTGGTAATAGTTATAAAGTTGCGTGTTAGAACCAGATCTATCCAGAAGCACTACTGGTTTTCCTATAGATTCTTCTTCTATAAATTTTGCTGCTTGGTTCCAAGGAGTTTTAGTAGTTTCTGTATAATAAATTGTCAAAGTAATAAAATTAAATAATAAAATTATTACTAGTAATATGCCGGTTAGCTTTTTATGTTTAATTAATGTAATACCTTTGGCTGCTAGAATATAAATAAAAGGAACAATGAAAAAAGAGTGCCTAATCAGGGCAAAAGAACGCAAAGTGGTATCTAGAAATATTATTTGGGCTGTAAAAGCCATAATAATCATTATTCCAGTCAAGCCTATTAACTGCTCTCTTCTGATTTTCTCTAACCGCTTCAACATCACAAAAAACAAGACTAAAAATATAGTTAACAAAGTTAAAGGCAGGAGGTAAAAAACAATTCCTAACTGGCCTAAAAATTCCGGGACTCCTCTCAATACCAGGTTTTTGGTTAATGACGCCTGCCTTAATAATACCTGCTGGTACAATATTGGAATTCCTGGCGTGAACATAACCATTGCCGCTAGTATTGATAGCAGATTTCTTTTAATATTCTCTTTGAAATAAAACGCAGTAATTAAAAAATGAATTAGGATTACAAACAAAGCCATATAATTAGTGTAGAGTGACGCAGTTATTATTAAAATGTATAATAGCCAGATAATTTTGTTCTTTTTAGCCTGAATAAATAGGTATGTTGCCAATAAAACTAGAAATCCAAACAAACTGTACGGTCTAGCTTCTTGCGCATAAACTACCTGCAGCATGGCAGTCGCCAAAAAAATTGAGCTTAGGATTCCTACCTTCTTGTCAAACCATTTGCTGCCAACTAAATAAACTAAGATGATAGATAAGATATCGAATAAAACCGACAAAAATCTTAAAGAAAACTCGCTTTCTCCGAATGCAGCTATAACTGGTTTCATTAATAAAAAATATCCCGCCGGCATCAATTCTTTGTCAGTTATAGAACCAATTAAATGATTAAAATTTCCTCTAAGATGGCTGATAGTTACCATTTCATCAGTCCAAAGGGATTCGCCACTTAGATGATGGAATCTAATTATTGTCCCGACAATTACTATTAGCAATAACAGTATAAAAATTATTTTTTTTTGTTTCATTTTCCAACTCATAGATAGGTAAAGAAATCTTTAGCTGTGATTAACTTGTATCCTTTCCTTTTTAACCTATGGATATCTTCTTTTAAAGGCATTCTAGTGAAAGTAGCTTTCCCTGAATCTTGTTTATGTGAAAAAAAATCTTTATTCGCATAATTTTCTATAAACTCATTTAACATAATCCCAAAAGTTAAGGCCATGTCATAATGCAGCTTGTAAACAGAATGTTTTAAATTGTAATTAAATTTTTTTTGAAAAATAATGTCTCCTGTGTCTAAGCCTGGTTCCATGAAATGGATAGTGACTCCAAACTGCTGATCTCCGTTCAAAGGGTAGAAGATATATTGGGCTGGGCCTCTGTACTCTGGGAGATAGGAACCATGGGCATTGATAAGCTTATTTCCTAATGTTTCAAAAACTTTTTTTTTCAAAATTTGTGCTACCAGGCAGAGAATATAATCTGGATTTAAGGCTTTTATCTCATATAAAAAATCTTGATCACTAAGATCGTTGGTAGTAATAATCGGAATATTATATTTTTTGGCTAATTCTTCAATCGTTTTGGCTTCATCATTCTGATACTTTTTGGTTTTAATGATTTTATGCCAATACAACAGAAAGTTATATATTTTTGATTCGATTAATTTATAGATAAAAAAACTTAATGAAGAATTCTTAATCAGCTTATAAGCAACTAAGGCTTGGTCTTTGATAGATTCGCCTCTCAACTGGCTGGCTATAACTATCGTTTTGATTTCATGATGATTTTTTTTAAGAACTTCTCGAGTAGCTACTATGGAGGCCATAGTGTTTTGTGTAAAAAAGATGAGATTGGTCATTTAAATCTTAAAGACAACACTTTTTTTCCATAAACCCAGCCAAACCTTAGCAGTGATGTTACCTTGGCTGCAGTCTTGGATTCGCCTTCTAGTCTGTCAACAAAGTTATAAGGGACTTCCTTAACACTAAAACCTTTCTTACCAGCGGTATAAAGTAAATCTATACAATATTCTCCGTAGATAGAGTCTTTTAACGGTACTGTGTCAAAAACTTCTTTTCTAGCTGCCACGAATCCAGTAGTCCAATCCAGAACTTTAAAATTTAATACAAGATTAGCTGCCAGATTAATCATTCTGCTGGTAACTTTTCGGATCATTGGCCTCAAATCTTTTCCACCTTTAATGTATCTAGATCCACAAGAAATATGGTTCTCTTTTAGCTGATCAATTAGTTTAGGAATAACTTCCGGAGGCATGGATTGGTCAGCATCCATCCAAACTAAATATTTGCCTTTAGCATTTTCAACGCCATGCCTGATTGATTTAACTAATCCTTTATCTTCCATTCTTCTGATAACTCTCACGTCTTTACCTTTGACACTTTCGGCAATTTCCCAGGTTCTATCTGGGCTATTGTCATCTACAACTAAAATTTCCTTAGAATAATTTTCTAAAGCAGTATGAATTCTATTAATTAAAGGAATAATGTTAGTAGCTTCATTATAAGTAGGGATAATTGCTGTAACTTCTATTTCTTTTCCGGCCATATAACTCTGGGCTTAGTTACTGTTTAAATAAGTTATGAACAAATCAGTTATGATAAAAAATTTTAGAAAAGCTTTTTAAATAACCTTTGTAATTAATCAATAAAATGGGATTTGACACTATTACTGGTAGCCTATTGGCGTATAAAGAACTAGAGCCAGGCACCTTTCGCCATGCAGACCAGCTTACTACAGAAAAAAGAACTAATCCAGGATTAAGAAACCAATGGTTTTACACTGCTGATGGAGAACTTTATACTGTTCAAAGAAGAAAACAATTATTGGTTATTACTCGTGAACCACAAAATTTAGTCTTAAAAAATATTGACCAAGCATATAGGCAACTAACAGGACAAGGAAACTATTTTCCTGATGCTAAAGATGCTCATGCTTCTTTAGATCATTCTGATACTATTCTCCGCGCAGAGTACGGTAGGTCTGGAGCTTTTTTCTGCGTAAGACCTACTGGTGAATGCGCTTAAAATCCGAAGGATTTTCAAACTCTAGAAGTAATTTCTTTCTTACAGGCTAAAGCTTTAGA
>Ga0209542_10001152_pt1 | contig 63024 bp, 59 predicted proteins | sample RifCSPhighO2_01_FD_184028 | JGI IMG/M metagenome (GOLD analysis project Ga0209542, IMG submission 184028) | Soil microbial communities from Rifle, Colorado - Rifle CSP2_plank highO2_0.1 (SPAdes) (version 2) | ecosystem: Environmental > Terrestrial > Deep subsurface > Rock core/Sediment ...
TTTCTAGGAAAGGTTTGGAAAATTCAACTGGTGAATCTGTGCCAGTAAAGTTGATCTTATTAACGTTGTTTGTTGCTAAATCTACAATAAAGGCATAGTATGCAAGCAATACATTCGGCTTGATCTTATTACCATCACCTTCTTCTTTTTCGTTTAGTAAAAATATCTTCTTGCTATCATTGCTGAAACTGCTAGATTTTGTACCATAACTATATTCAGAATATCCACTTGTGCTTGTTTCTGGAACAAGTTTTTTAGTGTCTTTATGGGCAAACCTTTTTAAGAGATCTCCATTTGCACTAAGTAAAAGGAGATTATAATCTTTACTGCAATTATCATATACAGTAAACATAGTTGAATCTGGCGAGAATTCACCGATTCCGTAAGGAAAATTATTTTGAACTGGCTCTTTACAGTAAGAAATCACTGTTTTCTTAAAGTTACTTTTTACATTTCTTAGAACAATTGAGTGTCCCTCAGGAACATTTAATTCATAGATTATTTTTTCGCCATCTGGAGAAATCGCAAAATTCGAGATGGTTTCACCCCAACCTGGGTCAAATTCATTTTTTGATAAGTTCTCCTCAATTAGTGTAATAACTTTAGCAGGATTTGCAACGTTAAATTTTCCAATGTATGTAGCACCTTTTCCATAGAATTCCTCCCCAACCACGTAATATGGACTAAAGAAGTTATCCTTATAGATATCTATTTCTCTTATCGATTTTTTAGTTCCATTGCTAGTGTTAAATTCCCATATGTGGTTTGACACAGAATAATCAAGGCTTGTTGAATCTTCCTTCCATGAATATGATCCTAAAGATTCACTACGAAGATTTCCATTAACTACTTTATCTTGCCCTGAATGCATTTTAGTCAATCCCTTACTGTTTAGATCAATAAAGTCAAACTCAAAACCAGTCTTGTTGCTAAAACATTTATTGTCTTTCAAAAGATAATGATCTATATGGAATGCAATTTTGGATTTATCGGGAGACCATTTGAGAGACTCTATAGAATCGCATCTATCAGCGGTGAAAACAATTTCTTTTGAAGTAGATTTTGAGGAATCAACCAGTATAATTTCTTTTCCTTTAGCAACTGCTACTGCATTTTGGACAAAGAGACGATCAAGTTGCTTTAACTGTACATTTGGATTTGGAACGTTTGTTTGCACTAAACTATCTCGCTTAGTTCTCTGGCTATTTACAAATAAATAGGAAATACCGATTACCACGATTAGAAATGCCACGATTACGACAACGATAATAGCAACTCGTGTGTATTTTGGTTTAGATATTTCCAATGAAGAATTATCAATGATCTCTGACTTCTGGCCACTAGAGCCTACTTGTTGCAATGATTGTTCTTGGTTATTTTTCACACTAAATTCAGTATAGCAAATTTTAGGGAATTTGAATAATTAACCAATAGTATCCTAAAAAAGGTTACTAATAGTAAACTGGAGGTGATTATTAAAGATGTTACCTTTAGAAGTAATCAAAAAGTATTACCCTAATGCATCGGAAGAAGAGCTAAAAGAGATACAGGAAGTTGTCTATCTATTAAGCTGTGCAATTATGCAAGAATTTTATGGGTCAGAATGGATGGGAGGTTTTGAAGAACCCGATCAAGACGAGAAATAACAAACCTAAAGCTAGTTCGATTCCCGTTAGGGTATAATGTTATAGGACTGAATTTAGGCGAATTTTATCAGCTTCATGAAGCTAAAAATTGCCAGTTCGATAAAAATCGTATGGAGCGGGATACGGGAGTCGAACCCGTCTTTTTTGCTTGGAAAGCAAATGTTGAACCGCTCAACTAATCCCGCGCAAATAATTCAACAATAATTTGTCGGGGACAGAGGACTTGAACCTCCGACCTCACGGTCTCGGAATAATCGCTACGCGATTTTCTGAGTAAACCTTTACCCGGTAATTTTCTCTGTCGGAGACCAGGGAATTGAACCCTGTACTTCTCGGTCCCAAACCGAGCGTTCTACCGATGAACTAGTCTCCGAAAATATACCGGGCAAACCGCGCGCTCTAGCCAACTGAGCTAGTCCCCGCTTAAATTCACATCTATATTATAGCAAAAATTGATACATTCTATATTTATTATTTTGAATTTATATCCGATTGGGTAAATTATTAAATAACTCATTTTAAGACTACATAAAAAAAATAATCCCCTTTAGGGGGATGAAAAAAATTATTTAAAAAGCTCTCTGTCTCTTAAGGCGGAGATCTGTCCATTGAATTCCAGTAAAATATGTGAGTTTTATGTATTATTTGTTTATCCATATCTAAAAATCTTAAATCAAGAATATTTTAGATAAATGCAAAACTATTACTATCAAAACCTCACAACTTTCCCTAAACGCTTTTGGAATTTAAAATTTATAGTCTTTCGTGTGGAGCACATAATATTCTTCATATTTGGAAGTATCTTGATACTAGGGGAATATAATAAGAAATCAATAATAAAATTGTAAGAAATCGGATAGAAGATTATTGGTCAGCAAACCAGTAATAGTAAACAACAGGTATGAGAAACAACATGATAGTCCCGGAAAAAGTTAAACCTGCTATGGCACGTTTGAATGGAAGTTTTGCTTTGATATTAAGACACCTATTAGAGCAGGAAAGGAAAGCGGGGTATTTGTTATGGTCACAATTATCAGAACAAAAGATAAAAGCATAGCAAGAAGTATGGATGAAACTGAATTCTGATTTTCTTCATTGACTCCGCCGGTTTTCCAAAAATATCCCGACTGAAGGTTAAGACTATCTGCAGATTTTGCAAGCTTCGCATGATGAAAATCACCAAATCCGAAGTTTTAATTTTGATTTAAAACTGTAAGGCTTGATTTAATCAGGTCAGAATTAAAGATTTCAAAATATGAAATATTTGGTAAGAAAAGGCTTATAGTTTTTTTCTTACCATCCTATTACCAAATAATAATAAGGAAAACTTCTTTACAAGGAATAATTGTTGTGTTATAGTAATGAATCTTACAAAATCTACCATTTTAGATACTTGCGATAATTCATCAGACTGCCCCGCTGAGTTCTACGAGTGGAGTTTTTTTATTAAAGAAACAAAAAAAACAGAGCACGTAATGAACAAATTATCTGTCGTTATTCCAACCTGGAATGAAGAAAAAAACATCCAGGAATTAATAAAACAAATTGACAGCTCCCTATCAGGGTGCGGTATTGTTTATGAAATAATTTTTATTGATGACCACTCAACTGATAAAACAAGAGACGCAATTTTTTATCACGAAAAAAAATATCCCGTCAGAATGTTTTCCAAGAAGGGAAAACGGGGTAAGGCACAATCATTAATCGAAGGCTTCTCTAACGCAAAATATAATTTGATCTGCATGATTGACGCAGATCTTCAATACTCCCCAGAGTATATTCCTGAAATGCTCAAAAAAATTAACCGCAATACAGATATAGTGGTAGCTAAAAGAACAGAACAAAAAACAAGCTTACTGCGTCAAATAATAAGTAAGGCATTTTCATTATTTTTTGGCAAAATTCTTCACGGAATGCCTTATGACGTACAATCCGGTCTTAAAGTTTTCAAACGTGAAATACTTGAAAGAGTTAATCTTGATCCGTCTCCGTGGGCGTTTGACCTGGAATTTCTGGTAAAAGCGCAAAATGCGGGATACACAATAAAAAGTTCTGGAATTGTCTTTAGACCAAGATACGCGGGGAAGGAAAAAATAAATATTCTGAAGGCAAGCTTTGAAATAGGATTATCCGCCATAAAGCTTAAATTTTGCTCTCCTGAAATAGTACCTCTTCACCCCAGTACTGTAAAAAGGGAAGGGCCTGGTTTTCATTATAAAGGAAACAAATTTATTCATCATAGCCTTCTTGATCACGGGGAAAGCGCGTTCAAAAGCCTTTCAAAAAAACAATCTGTGGCTTTGGGAATTTTTGCTTTAATAACGCTTAGTGCAATAATTCTTGACTGGCACACAACAGCAATTGCTCTTATTGCTTCTTTGTCTATTTTATACTTTTGTGATCTTTTATTTAATTTATTTTTGATCTACAAAAGCTTTTCCAAAAAACCGGAGATAAATATAAGTAAAACCGAGATAGAAAAAGTGGATGAGAATACATGGCCAACTTACACAATTTTCTGTCCGCTTTATAAAGAATGGGAAGTCCTGCCTCAATTTGTAACAGCAATTAACAGGCTAAATTATCCAAAAGACAAACTTCAGGTTTTGCTTCTGCTTGAAGAAAATGATAAAGAAACAGTACAAAAAGCTGAACTTTATAATCTTCCCTCATATTTTCAAACGGTTATTGTTCCTGATTCGCTTCCAAAAACAAAACCCAAAGCCTGTAATTATGGCTTACAAAAGGCCCGAGGAAAATATTCAGTAGTGTATGACGCAGAAGACATTCCGGAACCAAACCAACTCAAAAAAACAGTTATAGCATTTAATAAGGCAGGCTGCCAGGTAACCTGTATTCAAGCAAAGCTTAATTTTTACAACCCGCATCAAAATATCATAACGCGTGTTTTTACTGCTGAATACTCACTGTGGTTTGATTTGGTACTAACTGGCCTGCAATCAATAAATGCTCCTATTCCGCTTGGGGGAACAAGCAATCACTTTAGAACCTCTGACTTAAAAGATGTTAAGGGCTGGGATTCGTTCAATGTAACGGAAGACTGTGACTTGGGGGTAAGACTGGTAAAAAAAGGCTACAGAACTGCAATTTTAAACTCAACTACCTATGAAGAAGCAAACAGTGACTTTGTAAACTGGTTCTGGCAAAGAACGCGCTGGATAAAAGGCTACTTGCAGACTTATCTTGTACACATGAGAAACCCGGGGGAATTTACCAAAAATACCAAAAAAACAAATCTTATAATTTTTCAGTTGGTTGTTGGAGGAAAAGTTTTATCCATGCTTATCAATCCTTTCATGTGGATAATAACTTTCCTGTATTTTGCTACAAGATCAACTCTTGGAACTTTTATAGAATCATTTTTCCCTCCTCCCGTACTTTACGTGGGAGTTTTTTCACTTTTTATAGGAAATTTTTTGTACATGTACTACTACATGATCGGGTGTGCGAAAAGAAAATACTTCGGGTTAATCCATTACGTTTTTCTTGTACCTTTTTATTGGCTGGGAATGAGCCTAGCGGCTTATACCGCAACTTTCAAACTGATCAAACAGCCTTATCACTGGTCAAAAACAAAACACGGATTGCATCTTGATAACGAAGACGTAATAAAGCACGCGAGAGGCATAATCGGAAGAAATCTTGTTGACAGGGAGCTTATAGATCCGGTTCCTGCTCCAGTCGTAATTCCGGGCACTTTTACATTAAAAAAAACAAACTATTCAAAAAGGGTCTCAGAAATTGACGGAATAAGTTAAATATATGAAAGTTTTTACAAAAAAAGTTTTAACTGGTGGAGGCATTTTACTTGCTTCGCTCATGTTTTCTAATTTATTGAATTTTATATTTAACGCCTATTTAGGACGTGTCTTAAGTTTTGAAGACTTTGGTTTAGTTACATTAATAAACACTTTATGGTATTTTGCCACTATTTTTTTGGGTGCACTGGGAATAACAATAACTCATAGAATTGCGTATATAGGTGCAACCTCCGGTAAAGAAAAAGCTGCGGGATTTTTTATGTCTACAAAGAAAAAATCATTTTTTATAGCATTTGGAATATGTTTTTTCTGGCTTATTAGCACTCCTTTTGTTTCTCATTTTTTTGATACGAACAATATTATCCCGTTAATATTGTTTACACCTGTTATTTTATTTGGTACCCTCGTATCTGCCAACAGAGGATTTTTGCAGGGAAATTTCTATTTTATATTTCTTGCCCTTATAACTATTATTGAATCTCTTGTAAAGCTTTTATCAACTCTTGTAATTGTTTCTCTTGGGTTTAATTTTTGGGCTTACGCCTCTATACCCATATCTGTAACCTGCGCATTTATTATTTCTCAATTAATTATTTCAAAAAAAATAAAAAAAATTGAGAAACATAACTACAGAATGCCTCTCAGGTTTTATGTTGCAGCAGTTTTGACAGGAATCGCTACAACCGCTTTTTTAAGTATTGATGTATTCCTTGTAAAACATTTTCTTGATCCAAAAGGAGCCGGAGAGTATGCGCTTTTGTCTCTGGTTGGGAAAATGATTTATTTTTTCAGTTCGCTTTTAAACATTTTCATCGTACCGTTTGCAAGCCGCGATGAAGGTTTAAAAAATAATCCAAATAAAAATTTCTATACAATACTTTTTGCAAGTACCGTGCTCTGTTTAATCGCGTATATTCCGATTGGCTTATTTGGAAATATTACTGTGCCAATACTTTTTGGCACTAAAGCGTTTGTTATAGTTCCTTATTTAGCTCTTTATGGAGGTGCTATCGCACTATACAGTGTATCAAGTAAAATTATAGTTTTTCATCTATCACGACATCATTACACATTTCCTATTATATCTTTTATCTTTACATTTATTATGGCCCTAGGCGTTATAATTTATCATCAAAATATAGGTGAAATAACAAACGTTGTGTTTATTACAAGTCTTGCGAGCTTCACGGTAACTATTTTACTTCACTTTATCCAAATAAATGAAAAGTTTCTCCTTTCTAATATTGTTGATTTTTTCTATCTATTCAAAGGTTTGCCAAAAGTTTCTCCTGTTTTAAAGATTGACGATACTCATAAACGTATTCTTATTCTAAATTGGAGAGATACAAAACATAGATTTGCTGGAGGAGCAGAAGTTTACATACATGAACTTGCTAAACGCTGGGTAAGAAAAGGCCACCAAGTAACACTTTTTTGCGGAAATGATGGAAAGTCTGCCAGAAATGAAGCAATTGACGGAGTACAGGTAATAAGACGCGGGGGATTTTACTTTGTATATGTCTGGGCATTTATATATTACATAACAAAATTCAGAGGAAAATATGATGTAATTATTGACTCGCAAAACGGCGTGCCATTTTTTACACCATTTTATGCAAAAGAGCCTGTTTATTCAGTTCTTTATCATGTTCATCAAGACGTGTTTTATAAATCCCTTCCAAAACCGCTGGCATTTGTAGCCTCAACACTTGAAAATCTTTTTATGCCCTGGGCATACAAAAAAACCAAATTTATTACAATTTCAAATTCAACTAGAGAAGAAATGAAGACAATTAACTTAACGAGTAATACAGTTGAAATTATATATCCTGGTGTTGATTTAAAAAAACTTAAACCGGGTGATAAAAGCAAAACCCCTATGGTTCTATACATGGGAAGACTTAAAAGTTATAAGTCAGTTAATATTCTTATTAAATCGTTCAGGAAAATTTTACATGTAATTCCTAATGCAAAACTCGTTATTGCAGGAGAAGGAGAAGAGTTTTTAAATCTCAGGGCGCTCGCACAAAAACTTGGAATAATAGAAAAAATTGAATTTACTGGCAAAATAAACGAGGAAGACAAAGTTAATCTTCTTCAAAGAGCTTGGGTTTTTGTTAATCCGTCGTTTATGGAAGGGTGGGGGATTACAACAATTGAAGCAAATGCATGCGGAACTCCTGTGGTTGCTTCTGATGTTCCGGGACTTAAAGACTCTGTAAGAAATCCGTCAACTGGATTTCTTGTTGAGTACGGAGATTCCGATGCTTTTGCCGAAAGAATTCTTACCTTATTGAAAAATAAAGATTTAAGGTCTAAAATGTCAAAATTGTCAGTAGAATGGGCAAAAACGCATGACTGGGAAAGCAGCGCAAACAAAGGCTTAGAAGTACTAAATATTAAAATATGAGAATAAAATTAACAAAACTAAAAATTGCTATTTTAGATTTTGATGACATAAAAAATCCGCTGCTTGCCGCTGGACAAGCAAAAGCAACCTTGGAAGTTGGTAAAAGACTTGCTGAAAAAGGACATAAAATTACTGTAGTTTCCTCACGTTTCCCAGGATATAAAGACAGATTTGAAAATGGAATGAAGTATATACATATTGGCTTGGGAAGCAATAACATTAGGTTAAATAATATCTTTTATATACTGACCTTACCTTTTTATGTAATAAAACTGAATTCTAATGTAATTATTGAGTGCTTTACTTCGCCAATATCAACATTGTTCACTCCTTTGTGGACAAAAATACCAGTTGTTGCGATTCCAACATCTTTTGAAGCAGATAGATTTTCCAGACTTTATAAACTTCCTTTTGATTTGATAGAAAAATTCGGCTGCAGATTTTACAGGTATTTTTTGCCATATACAGAAAGTCTTGATTTAAGAATGAAAAAATATAACCCTAAAATTGTTTCTAAAATAGTTCCTGAAGGGGTAGGAAATGAGTTTTTTAAAATTAAAGCAAGGATCCCAAAACATATACTGTTTTTAGGCAGATTTGACATCAATCAAAAAGGAATAGATCTTTTACTAAAAGCCTATTCTGGGGTAGCAAAAGAGATTAAATACCCGTTGGTAATTGCTGGTAATGGTCCGGACGAACAAAAAATTAAACTTCTTATAACAAAATTAAATCTTGATAAATATGTAAGAATGGTCGGCCCTGCGTACGGACAGAAGAAAAAGAATATTTTGTCAGAAGCTCTGTATATAGCTTTTCCCTCCAGACACGAAGGTTTTTCTCTTTTTTCCCTGGAAGCACTGGCCTCCGGCTTGCCTTTGATATGCTTTGATATTCCTGCTTTGAAATGGGCAGATAAAAGAGTTGCGCTAAAAGCAAGGCCTTTTGACGTAAAAGAGTATTCAAGATTAATAAAACTGGCCGCAAATAAAAAGTTTATTAACAGTATGCGCAAAAACACAAGAATAGTAGCCAGGAAATACTCCTGGAGCAATGTTGCAAATGAATATGATGTTTTTCTTAAAACAATACTAAGCGATAAATATGCTAATTAAATTTTTTAAACCATACATATCAGGTAACGAACTTAAATACATTAAGGATCTTTTTGACAATAGACTCGACCTGTCAGGTGATGGAAAGTACACAAAAATGGCTCAAGAATTTCTTGAAAAGAAATATCATGTAAATAAAGTTTTTCTAACTACCTCTGGAACCACAGCTCTTGAACTGGCGGTAAGACTGTTGGATTTAAAACCTGGCGATGAAGTGATTGTTCCGTCATTCACTTTTTCTTCAACCGTAAATGCTATTCTGTTTTCTTACGGAGTAAAAGTGGTATTTACAGAAATACAAAAAGACACATTAAATATTGATCCGAAAGACATAAAAAGAAAGTTAAATAAAAATACAAAAGCAATAATGGTTGTTCATTACGCGGGTGTGGCGTGTGATATGGATAGGATCATGAAAACAGCAAAGGAAAGTAATCTTAAAGTTATAGAAGACGCAGCGCAAGCTATTGAGAGTAAATATAAAAATAAATATCTTGGGACAATTGGGGATTTTGGCTGCCTAAGTTTTCACGACACAAAGAATGCCACATGCGGTGAAGGAGGAGCATTGTACATTAATACTGACGATAAAAAGATAATAGAAAAAGCTGAAATAATCAGAGAAAAAGGAACAAACAGAACAAAATTTTTCAGAGGAGAAGTGGACAAATATACATGGGTTGATGTTGGATCAAGCATTCTTCCAAGTGACATACTGGCAGCATTCTTACTGGCCCAACTTGAAAGTATTGATGAAATAACAAAAAAACGTTTAAAAGCTTATAACTACTATAAAAAATTATTATCAAAATACGAAAAACACAAAATATTTAGAATTCCGAAAATTCCTAAATACGCTATCCATAATGGGCACATATTTTATGTAATTTTTAGCTCCGAAAAAGATAGAAATTTTACAATGGATTTTCTTCGGAAAAATGGGGTACAAGCTACATTTCATTATATCCCCCTTCATTCCGCGCCACAGGGAATAAGGCTTGGATATAAAGCTTCAGATCTTAAAATTACTGAAAACGTCAGTAAATGCGTAATGAGATTTCCCCTTTATGCTGATATGGCAAAAGAGGAAATAAAATATGTTGCAAAAGTGTTTGAAGAAGCAATGAAAAAATTACATGGAAAATAAATCAATATATACGGTAACAATAGGCATCCCTGCTTATAATGAAGAGGCAAATATTACAAATCTTCTTAATTCAATTCTGAGACAAAAAGAGGATGGGTACTTGATAGAAAGAATTATTGTTCTTTCTGACGCAAGCACGGATAAAACTGTGGAGAAAGTGGAAGAAATAAAAGATCCAAGAATTGAAATTCTTGATTTTAAAAAAAGAATGGGAAAATCCTACCATTTAAATACTTTCCCAAAAATAGTTAATTCTGATATTTTAGCGCTCTTTGATGCTGATGTGGTTTTAAACGGAGAAGACGTTATTAAGAAACTTATTGAGCCAATTATTAAAGAAGAAAATGTAGGTTTAGTTTCAGGAAATTTTCTACCAATCCGTGTCAAAAATTTTTTCCAACATGCAGTAAAAACCACAATCAATGTTTATGAAGTTTTGAGACAGGAATGGAAAGGCGGTCATAACGCTTTTGGTTGCACAGGCAGAATTCAGGCCTTATCCAAACCATTTTATAAGGTACTAAAAGTGCCGCCTACTATGGTATTGAACGACATTTACACATACTTTGACTGCATTCAAAATGGATTTGAATTCAGGCACGTAAAATCAGTGAACGTATACTACCAGCTTCCAACAAATTTGAAAGACTATTTAAATCAATTCAAAAGGTTTTGTGTTGGATCAAGCCGTATGAGTAAGATATTCCAAGATCTGTACACACAAGAATATTCTATCTCCAAAAAAAGATTTTATTTATTAATGTTGAAGCAATTCACTAATAAGCCAATACATTGTATTTTCATCTGTTTTGTAAATATCATTGGAAAGTTTATGGCAACTAGGGAATTAAAAAAAATGGACGGAAAATGGGAAGTGGTAACTTCAACAAAAAATTTAAATAATTAGATTATTATGATTATAAAAGTAAAACAATTGATACAATCAATAATTCCGCCAGGAAATTATATTTCGCCGTTTGCAAATACGCTAAATAATCATGTTGTTATCATTACCGGCGGTTGTAGAAATGTCGGTAAAGCAATAGCCGAAAGTCTTTACAAAGAAGGTGCTAGTCTTGCTCTTGTTTCCAGAAATGATACAAATTTTAATAATTTTTTAAACTTTGATCCTAAAAGAATTCTTTTAATAAAAGCTAACTGCATAAATAAAGAAGATGTTAATCGCGTAGTAAATCTTACCATTGATAAATATGGAAAAGTGAATACTCTAATAAATTGCGCCGGGAAATTTATAAATAAACCATTCGTCAACACATCAATTAATGATTATAATTTGGTGATAGACAATAATTTGAAGAGCGCATTTCTTATGTCCAGCGCAGTAGTACCCGTGTTTAAAAAGCATAAAGGCGGTTTAATCATCAACATTGGCAGTAAAATAAGCCATAACACTAATATAACGCCCAATAAGGTTTTATATGCAACCGCTAAATATGCCATAGAAGGATTTTCTTTTGCTCTTAACAAAGAATTAAAACCCTATGGTGTTCGAGTTACCTGCCTCATGCCAGCAACAATTAATACATTTCTGTCTCTTAATTCAAAAAATTACTTATCAGCCTATGACATTTCTTCTGTAGCGTTAATGCTTATTAAATTTAAAAATATTGATTTTGAAGGAATAATTTTCAAATCAATAAAACATGATATATGAGAACATTTAGCGTTTTTAATATTGTCAACAAGTTAAATTTTAAAATATATTTACAGAACTAATAAAAATGGGACAAATTGTGTCATTAAAGTTTTAGATGAAGCAAAAAAAGTTATATGAAAAATAAATCAAAATATACGGTAACAATCGGTATCCCTGTGTATAATGAAGAGGCAAATATTGATAATCTACTTATTTCCTTGCTCAACCAAAAGTGTGGTAATTTTGTTCTGCGAGAAATAAGTATATATTCCGACGGCAGTACTGACAAAACTCATGAGAAAATTGAAACACTAATACAAAAAAACCCAATTATCAAATTAAAAAAAGATAGGCAAAGAAAAGGGAAATATTTCAGAGTTAACCAGATTTTCAGAGAATGTAAAAGCGATATAATAGTTGTTTTAGATGCTGATATAGCTTTGGTAGGAAACCGTTTTTTAGAAAAACTTGTGGGAGTGTTGATAGCGGATGACAACGCAAAAATGGTTGCAGCTCACCAAATCCCTTTACGCCCAGATAATTTTATAGGGAAAGTTATTCACGCAAGTTTTGTTCTTTGGGATTTTGTAAGATTAAGCATTCCTAATCATAACAGCGCCCTTAATTTCTTTGGGTCTGCCACAGCCTACAGAGGTTCTTTTGCGCAATCTGTTGTTATACCCACTTTTTTATCCGACCCACATTTGTTTATATATTTAATGGCAGACAAGACTAACGGATTTAGATATTGCCGTAGCGCAGAAATACTACAATGGTCCATTGCTACATTAAGCGATTTGGAAAAACTTTTGCGCCGCACAATCGGAAAAAAAGATGAGAAGCTAGAAAAGATGTTCGGGGACAAGATTAAAAAAGTGTATTTTATCCCTTGGCAATACAAATTAATTGGGATTTTGAAGACTTTTATACGTCTACCTTTCTATGCCCCGCTTGCATTATTATTGAATTTAATTATGCTCAAAAGAGCAGCTTTTCTAAAACCCGATACATCACCAATATGGGATATTGTTACATCTACAAAAAAACCGATAAAATATGAAAAATAACAAAAAATCACTGATAATTATTTCAACCTATGACGACATAAAAAATCCGTTCTATGGTGGAGGAGGGGCTATTGCAATTCATGAATTAGCAAAAAGAATATGCTGTAAATATAGTATTAGAATACTAAGCTGGAACCATTCAGGAAAAACAAGAGAAAACATAGACGGCGTGGATTATGAAAGATTTGGGCTAAAATTTTTGCATCCAAAACTTTCAATGTTAGTTTTTCAATTGGCATTACCATTGATTATAATCTTTAAAAAATATGATCTGTGGTTAGAAAGTTTTTCTCCTCCTCTGACAACATCTTTTCTGCCGTTATTCACTAAAAACACAGTGGTTGGTGTTGTGCACATGCTTGCGGCAGAAGACATGCAAAGAAAATACAAGCTGCCATTTCATTTGATAGAAAATATTGGGATTAAAAAATACAAAAATATTATCGTCACTAGCAAGTCGTTAAAGGAAAAAGTGCTAAGGATCAACTCCAAATGTTCGGTTGCCGTGATAAGCAATGGAGTTGATAAAGTTAATAACAGAAAATTTTCATACAAAAATTACATTTTGTTTCTAGGAAGAATAGAAATTAACCAGAAAGGGATTGACCTGCTTATCCCAGCGTTCAAAAAATTTAATGAAGAAAAAAAATATGCTTATAAATTAATTATTGCAGGATTTGGGGATCCAAAAGAATTAAAAAAATTGAAGCAGATTGTAGATAAATTTGACATTGATAAGTATGTAATATTTGAAGGCAGAGTATCGGGAAGAAAAAAAGAAACGCTTCTAAATTATGCTGCGTGTGCTGTTATACCGTCAAGGTTTGAAACCTATTCACTTGTTGGCCTTGAGGCAATGGCACACGGTCTTCCAATAGTGTGCTTTGATATAAAAGGTCTTTCTTGGATTCCCGGTAAAGCAGCCAAAAAAGTACGCGCCTTTGATACTGATAAATTATCAAAAGCAATCTCACAGGTTGTATCAGATCCATTACTCAGAAATTATATGAAAATTGAAGGAATAAAATACGCCAGAAAGTTTACCTGGAACTCAATTTCAAAATTATATGACGACTATATTAGACATGTAACAGCCGGTTTATGAGCAATAAATTAGTAAAACAAATACTTAATAAAAAGTTTAAATGTATTTTTATATCGCCACATTTTGACGATGCAGTCCTCTCCTGTGGCAGTTTATTAATGCACTTGACTGGTAAAACCAGTATTACAATAATAAATGTTTTTACAAAGGCGCATAAAAAACCATACACTTTATCCGCGCGCAAATTCTTAAAAGAGTCAAACGGAGGAAGTGATGCCACTGTTTTATTTAAAGAAAGATTTAAGGAGGATAAGAATGTGTTATCTTCCTTAAATGTAAAGATTATTAATCTTGGTTTGGTGGACGCATTGTTCAGAAAAAAAAATAATTTTAATTTTCTTGGTAAAGTATTTCCGGAAATAAATCACATTTACCCCACTTATAAATGGCACGTTGTCAGAAGAATATCACCCCATGATCATGCAACAACTCAGTTAAAAAAAATACTTAAAAAGTTCAATGGGGAAAAAATTCTTGTATTTGCTCCATATGGCATTGGCAACCATGCAGATCACGTGATTACACGAAAAGTCTGCGAAGACTTATTTGACAATCTGATTTTATACTCTGATTTTCCCTATAATCTCCGAGCTAATAATTATGGCCATGCTGATGAAAGTTATCAAGAATTTGAATTGAAAGTTAACCTTAGTAAAAAAAGCAGCCTAATAAAGTTATATAAAACGCAATTTCAGGGCTTATTTCCTGATGGCAAAGTTCCAAGCCACAAAGAAGTTTATTTCTTAAGTAAAAAATTATGAAAACTATAATCTATAAAAAAATAGAGAGCAAGCTGTTGCAGGATTGGGTGTATCTTTGGGAGAATTCACCTTATGCTAATTATGTCAACTCTCCATACTGGTTTTTATCAGTCATGGAAAATTTCAAGTATAAAGACTATGTAATTATTTGTGTATACAAAAGTAATCATCTAGCAGCACTTGTTGCTCTTATTAAGGAAAAAAAATATTGTGTAGATTTTTATACAGTTCCCCCTGGAGATTTTGTCTGCGGCACACCTTTTTTAGTAGATCCAAAAGACGCAAAAATTATGAGAGTATTAGTTAAAAAACTACTAGAAACAGGAAATATATTTATTGACAACGTTCCGGAAGATATAATAGCCTGTTTGAAAAAAAACACATCAGAAATAGATTTTGCATCTTACAGTTTAAATTATTACATGAGTCTTCATAAAGACGAAACTGGGCAAGTATTCATAAGAAACAAAAAAAAACTTATGCGTAGAGCTCACGATATTGAAGAAAAACTTAAGCTGAAGTCTTTCAACGGGGAAAACCCAGATATATTAAAAATCGCTTTTGCAATTGACCAAGAAAGCAGAAAGAAGACAAGAGGCTATAATGCTTTTTCATGTGAAGACACAAAAGGATTCTACGGGTCTCTTGCCAAACATTTTAAAAAAAACTTCTTGATCAATATTTTATACCACGGTAACAAACCTATTGCTTATGAAATGGGTTTTGTTGTAGGATCCACTTTTTTTTGCAGCCAGATATCCTCCCTTAAAGAATATGACCGCTATTCTCTGGGAAGAGTACTGCTAATTAAGCTTTTCGAAGATTTAGTGACAAAAAATGTTAATACAATAGATTTTGGATCTGGTGATGACCATGTTAAAAAATCTTTTACAAAGGAATATAGAGCTTTATATAAAGTTATTATTTCAAAGAAAATTGTAATTAGAAACTATCTTAAAATAACGTACCAATGTAAAAATATTATGTTCAATTATCTGCAGCATCACATGACAGCTTATTCACTATACCGTAATATAAAAACACTTTTAATAATACGGGCATGAATAAATTTCAGACCGAAATAGTAAAACAAGTAAACTTGACACTTATCAAGCAGTGGACAGATTTGTGGCAAAAAGCAGAGAACGCAAATATATTTAACTCTTACGAGTGGTTTTTGACATGCCAAAAGACATACGGCATAAAGGAATATGAAATATACGTGTGCCATAAAGAAAAGGATCTAGTTGCAATTCTGCCTTTGTTTTTCACCAGGTGTTTTGGAATAAAAGTAGCAAGTTCAATAGGTAATAAACATGTTGTAGGTACTCCTTTTTTGGTTGAAAAATACGATAAAGAGCTCCTGAAAAGTTTTTTTAGCAAAATATCTTCCAAGAGAAACCTTCATATAACAAAAATTGACAGCAGGGCAGTGGAAATACTTCATAACTCTTTTCCCGGTATGTTTTTTTCTTTAATATCCGTAAATCCATACATTGATTTTTCAGAGGATCCTTTAAAATCAATTTCTAAATCTACGCTAAGCAAAATCAAAATTATCCTTAGAAAAAACTCCGGCCAATTCAGTTTTAAAACTTACGAAGGCGGTAATAATTTACTCGAACATCTAAAAACAATGTTTGCAATTGATCAAAAAAGCGGAAAACAACGGCATTCTAAGGATATATTTTCAAATAAAGAAGAAAGAGATTTTTATACAAATATAGTGAAGTATTGCCAACGATTTGTTCAGCTTTGTTTTTTATATTACGAAAATACGCCTATTGCATATTCTTTTAATTTCAAAAACAGGAAAATCTACGTTGGTTATCAAACATCTTACCTTTTGGAACGCAGAAAACTCTCCCCCGGAAAAGTTATGATCATATATATGCTAGAAAAATTAAAAAAAGATTCTGCTGATCTTCTGGATTTGTGCGGTGGAATAAGTTATTATAAACAGGAGTTTACACTCAAATATTATTTTCAACACAACTTGTATTATTCTAAAAGTTTTCTAGTGATGAAGTGGTGGAAATTGATTAATTTAGCCAGAAGGATAAAGCAAATTGTTTTTCCTGAGAAATTTACCAGAGACCATGAATTTCTTTTTAAAACTTTATCTTAAAAAGGTATGTTAAAACTAATAAATAAAAAAAATAATATTTTTATATATATTCTCATTTTGATTAGCGTATTGCTTTACGTATTTACATTAAGAGGTATATACGGTAACCCCAACGGAAATATGATAAAAAACAACCTTGATCAGGCAACTCGTCCTTTTGAACTTTCTCCGGAAAGAGGAAGATATATTCTTTCTATGTCTTTGGCGGACAACAAATCTTTTTCTCTCTCCCAGACACTTGCCGATGCTGCATATCCCGATGTGGGTTATTATCAAGGAAGATTTTATATCAATTTTGCCCCGGGAATTTCATTAATTTCCTTACCGTTTTATTTAATTGGGAAATATTTCAATTTGTCCCAGATGTTTTCATTTTTTTCAATATCCATATTTGCGTTATTAAATATATTTCTTCTTTTTAAAATTAGTAAAAATCTATTTAAACTTCCTGATTGGATATCAGTTTTTGTTTCCATTGTATTTGCTTTTGCTTCCACCTCCTGGAGTTATGCGATAACTTTGTATCAACATCACGTGACAACATTTTTTATAATTTCTTCATTTTACGCTGTTTGGAAATACAAACAAAATAAAAAAAGAAGCTTTTTTTGGGCAATTTTTATATGGTTTAACTACGCTCTTGCCATATTAATTGATTACCCAAATGCGATTCTTATGCTTCCTATTATGATCTATTTCTTTTTATCCTCGTTTAAAATTTCAAAATTAAAAGAAAAGATCCAGATTAATTTCAGGTTGGGAATAGTATTGACTTCATTTATATTTATATTAATCACCGGTCTTCATGGATATTACAACTTTGTAAACTTTGGCGGATGGAATAAGGTCAGCGGAGGATTGGTAAGTTACAAAATAATCAAAGAACAAAAATTACTTAACAAACAAAGCGGTAAAATTGTTATAGAACAGATGAAGGAAAAAAAAGATAATTCAGGATTTTTCAAAGAGGAAAGAATCCCTTTTGGAATTTATGAATTATTAATTGCTCCTGATAAGGGAATCTTTGTATTTTCACCAATATTTATTCTTGCATTGGTTGGAATATTTTTTACAATAAAACAAGTCAACCTTGAAAAAGCAATACTTTTAGCCACAGTTGGGGTAAATTTATTCCTATATAGCAGTTGGGGTGATCCGTGGGGAGGATGGGCGTATGGTCCAAGATATTTAATTATCTCTATGGCTGTTTTATCAATCTTTATCGGAATTTTTTTGCACAAAATAAAATTTAAACTTCTGGGTAAAATAGTTACTTTTGTGCTCTTCGCATTTTCAAGCGCTGTTGCTCTCCTTGGAGCACTTACAACAAACGCTGTACCTCCCAAAATTGAAGCAGATTATTTGAATATGAAATACGGGTTTATGTTAAACATTGATTTTCTTAAAAACAACAGGAGCGGAACTTTTGTATATAGCCATTTTCTCTCAGATAATCTTTCTCTTATTAATTACTTCCTGATTATATTTGCAGTTTTACTGCTCATGGCATTTATAGTTTTATTCATTCTGCCCAAAATAGAAAAAAATGAAAATTAGTATTTCAATAAAAGAAAAAAAGGTATTAAAAATAAAACATTGGTTTGAAAATGCTCCATGGCTTAGAATTATAATTGTCCTTTCCGTTATTCTCTCGATTGCAGCCACTGTTTATTCTTACTCTCACGATTACATAATTGCCTACGGAGATGCTGAAAGCCATTTGGATATCGCAAAAAGAGTTGTTCACGGTCTCACGCCCGGCTTTGCTCAGCTTGGAGGGATATGGTTGCCTTTACCTCATATTTTCATGCTTCCATTTATTCTGTCTGATTTTTTGTGGAGAACAGGACTTGCAGGATCAATTATATCCGGAGTTGCTTTTATTATATCAACAATATATATCTATAAACTTACAAACCTCATCACAAAAAACAATCTTGCCTCAGCGGTTGCCGCAATTATCTTTGCCACCAACCCCAACGTTTTGTACATGCAATCAACGCCCATGACTGAAATGACTCTTATTGTCTTTTTCATATTATCTTCATACTATTTTGTAAAGTTCCTGCTTAATAAAGAAAGCATCCTTTCTCTTATTGCGTCCGCGTTTTTTGCTTTCTGCGCGACGCTAAGCCGTTATGACGGATGGTTCTTGGTAATTATTGAAGCGCTGATTGTGATTTTAGTTCAGATTCCCAAGGATATTCCAAAAAGACTCATGAGAAATATTATTCAACTTATAAAGCCTTCCGATGACAATTCATTTCTTTTAAACGGCAAGTTCAAACAAGTCTTTGAATTTGATCTTAAAAATCACCTTTGGGATAAAAAGAACTTGGAAAAGATCAAGGGAACATTTTTGTTATTTGCCACCCCTGCTTTTTTTGGCATTTTAATCTGGCTTATCTGGGATCTATTAATACTTGGTGACCCGTTTTATTTTACAAACAGCCAGTTTTCAGCAAAATCACAACAACATAACTGGCTTATTAAAAATCAGCTTCCGTCCTATCACAATCTTTTGTCGTCATTTTTATATTACTTCTTCACATCCATGAGCAATATTGGAATAATTATATTTGCAATCTCGCTTATTGGATTTGTCATGTTCTTATTAAACAAAGACAAAAGAAACAGTCTTGCCATTTCTTTGATCTTAATCGTTCCTTTTATATTTTACGTAGCCACATTGTTCATTGGCCAATCAGTAATATTTATTCCAAGCCTTACCCCTTCCTCTTTTGAATGGAGGCTCTTTAACGCCAGGTACGGAACAATGATGGTGCCTTTTGCGGCAATTTTTTTTGCTTATTTATTTTATAAAAGTAAAGTTTCATCAAAAGCTCTTCTTGCTGCTCTTTTTGTTATACAGCTTGGGTTATATGTAATAGGGTATTCAAAAGTTATCACGCTTGCTGACGGGACTGAGGGTTTGTCTCGGGCTAGATCCCCAAACGTAGAAAGCTGGATGGCTAAAAACTATGATGGTGGACTTGTTTTAATGGATGACTACGCCCGTACCATGAGTATTATCAGAAGCAATGTACCCATGCAGAATGTGATTTATGTAGGTACAAAACCTTACTGGGAAGAATCGCTTGCAGAACCTGAAAAATACGCAAAATGGGTAGTTGTTCAGAACAAAGATGATGTTTGGAAATATATTTACAGCAATCCTATTGCTCAAGGCAGACTTTATAAATACTTTGAAAAAGCCTACACTTCTCCTGAAATACTGGTATTTAAAAGGGTAAACGAAGAAAGCATTGTAAAAAGCTATATGACGCCTACATATGTAAGTAATAATAATCAGGAAATATTATGGCCGGTTCAGGCAATAGACACAATGAAGTATTCCAGAGACTACGCACGGGACCCGGAAATATTTAAATATATTCCGTCTGTTGTAGATATGGTTTCCTCCCTTAAAGCCACTCATATTGCGCTGGCAACGCCTTACAATGAGGAATTTTATCCAATTCTGAAGGCATGGGTTGAACAAGCAAGAAGGAAAAATCTCAAAGTTTGGTTCAGGGGAAATTTTGCTGAGTGGGAAGGGTGGTTTGACTATCCCAAAAATATGACGGCAAGTCAACATCATCAAAGTACTTATGCGTTTATACAACAACATTCTGAGTTGTTCGAGACGGGGGACATTTTTACCCCGGCTCCCGAACCTGAAAACGGATCAATAGGAGATCCAAGGACATCTTCTGAAAACGCGAAAAGCTTTAATAATTTCTTGATAGATTCTTATGCTAACTGTCAAAAAGCTTTCGAGGATATAAATCAGTTTCTTGAAAATAATAAAAAAAGTGTTACCTGTGGATATTTCTCAATGAACGGTGACGTAGCAAAGGAATCTTTGACGCGTGAAACAGTCAAAAAAACCGGAAACGTAGTGGTTATTGACCATTATGTCAAAGACCCAAGACAACTATTCACAGATATTGATTATCTGCATCAAAAATACGACGCAAACATAGTACTTGGAGAGTTCGGCGCACCAATTCCTGACATTAACGGAAAAATGACAGAAGAAAAACAGGCTGAATTTATTAACGAGCTTTTAAAGCAGGCTTATATGAATAAAAAATATGTTGTGGGTGTAAATTATTGGACAGTAACAGGAAGTTCAACCGCTTTATATAACGATGACGGTTCAGAAAGAAAAGCTACAAAAATAATAAAACAATATTATTTGCCTAATATTATAAGAGGTACAGTGTCCAATACGCTTGGCGAACCGATTGCCAAAGTGGCAATCAAAACACAAGACGGCCTAAACGCAACTTTAACCGATAAAGATGGAAGATTTTCCCTGTTGGTACCCTCTGTTGATAACCAAATTTACATAATGAATGATAAATATAAAAATATTAAGGAAGCCGTTAAAGGAAAAAACAGACAGACCGTGATCAACCTGACTCTTGAGCCAAAAAAGATTGACACTTTTTATAAAATAAAAAATATACTTAAGTCGATAGGAATACTCTAGGTTATTGAAATCACAAGATTTAATGTTATAATCTTATAATAAACTTACATTAAAAAATAAAATATTGTTTCTTTAACATAGTAAGCATATGGCAGGCAAAAATATTATTTTAGTAATTATCCTATATTTTGTTTTATCTGTTTTTGTGGCTTCTAAAGCACTTGCGGTAACTATTCCAAGCTTTCCTTCATGTCTAAATATTCAAGGAGAACTTATTGTTTCTTACACAACAGGAACGCATGGAATACCGGGAGACAGCGCAACTTATACCGGCAGTGATTCAGTATATAAATTAACAGAAGATACTCTTACCCAATGTTTTTGTTCAGTAAACGGAGATGGTATTCAGACAAACTGGTGGAAAGTTTCAAGTCTTTCCGACAACGAAATTACTGATCTTAAAAATCAAAATTGGATTTTTATATTAAATGGATCTTTGTGGGGGCTTGATGACGCACCTTACATGGCCAAAAATTCAAATTTTTCCTGCCAAACCACAAGCCCAACTCCAACACCTACGTCAAGCAGCAGCTCAAGCTCTTCCGGCAGCAGTTCATCTAGTAGTAGCTCCAGTTCTTCCGGCAGCTCCGGCAGTGTACAAGCAGCTTCAACAGGCTCTGTTGGACAAGTTCTTGGACTGGCAACCACCGGAAATATTCTAACCATATACACTCTTCTTATTGTAGGCATTACATTTATCTTACTTGGAATTATGCTTGCAAGAAAAGAAAGGGGAATATATGGACGAAGATGAGGAATTTTGTTTCTAAACTTTTTGTAATCACGGGCTTTATATTTATTCTATCAAGTTTATATTTAGTCTGGCAAAGAAATAACCCCGACAGACTTAGTTTTGATATCAAACCTAACACCTTTAAAGAAACAATATACAAAAAAACAGACATAAACCCGGTACAAATAGTAATTCAAGATGTAAATATTAACCTGCCTTTGTACCCTTCAATCATTGATGGCAAAAACTGGGAAACAACCACAAAAGGAGCATCATATCTTACCTCATCTCCAATGCCGGGAGAGGAGGGCAATAGCATTATATACGCCCATAATTGGAATAACCTCTTTGGAAAAATTGTTCTGGCAAAACCAGGTGGAAAAGTGAAGATAGCATTCAGTGATAATTCAACCAAAACATTTACTATTAAATATACCGCTACAGTTACGCCTGATGAAACACATATTTTGAACAAATCAAATGACAAAAGAATCACTCTTTATACCTGCACGGGTATTTTCGACCAGAAAAGATTTGTAGCGGTGGCAGTTTTGGATTAATCACACATGCAATAAAAGCTGGAGATTTTATAAAAGCTTTTGCTGCTTGTCAATAGTTTCATTATATTCAATGCCAAGATGATCATATGCCGCTCTTGTGGCAGTTCTTCCCCGCGGAGTACGTTTAATATACCCAATTTGCATTAAATACGGCTCAACTACCTCTTCTATAGTTCCAATGTCTTCTGATATGGAAGAAGCAATCGTTTCAATACCTACCGGGCCGCCTGAATGCATGTGAATTATTGCCCTTAAAAATCTTATATCAGCGCTGTCAAGCCCCATGTTATCAATTTCAAGCATTTTTAAGGCTTTATGAGTAAGAGCCGCTGATATTTCGCCTTTACCCTTGACCTGTGCAAAATCACGCGCTCTTTTTAATAATTTTAAAGCAATTCGAGGTGTTCCTCTTGCGCGCATTGATATTTCCCCAATGCTTTCCTGGTCTATTTTAACTTTTAATTTTTCTGAAGCTTTTATTATTACTGTTTCCAGTTCTTTGGGAGAATAAAACTGCAGCCTGTGAACAACCCCAAATCTGTCCCGCAACGGCGCAGAGAGTAAACCGATCCTGGTAGTTGCTCCGATAATAGTAAACTGGGGCAATTCAAGCCTTAGTGTTCTTGCTGAAGGCCCTTTACCAATCACTATATCCAGACAATAATCTTCCATTGCCGGATACAGGGTCTCCTCAACAACTTTATTAAGTCTATGTATTTCATCAATAAAAAGAACGTCTCCTTTTTCAAGATTTGTTAATATTGAAGCCAGATCCCCAGCTCTTTCAATAGCAGGTCCTGATGTTACTCTGATATTTGACCCCATTTCACGGGCAATAAGATGGGATAAAGTAGTTTTTCCAAGGCCGGGAGGACCGTAAAGCAAAATATGTTCTATTGATTCCTTTCTTTTTTTTGCTGCTGAAATCGCAATTTGAAGAGATTCCTTAACATTATTCTGACCAAAGAATTCATCCCAGCTTCTTGCCCGCAGTGAAGTAAATAAAACCTCTTCTTCCGGATTTTCTGGCCCCAAATTTTTTATTGACGGATTTGCCTTTTTATCGTCCATAATTATTTCCCCAAATATTTAAGCGCAAGCCTTATTTTTTCCTCAACCGGAATACTGTTGTCTTTTATAGACTTTGTTGCCTGCTGAATTTCGCGGGCGGAGAATCCTATACTTTTAAGCGCTTTTATTACGTCTTCATTTGAATCTTTCTCTAAGCTGTTAATATCTATATCGTGCTTGTCTGCTATTTTACTCCTCAACTCAATAATGATTTTTTGGGCATTCTTTTTTCCAAGTCTTGGAACGGTTGTAAAAAAGTCAACATCGCCTGAAACTATTGCCTGCATTATCTGTTCTTTATTTCCAAATGAAAATATATTTATAGCGGTTTTTGGACCAACACCGGATACGCTTATCAGCTTTTCAAAAAGCTTTAAATCTTCAAAATGCAGAAAACCGAACAGCTCCATCACATCTTCCCGGACATGCGTGTAGGTGTATATCAAAGATTGGGAATCGGCACTGGTCTTTGACAACACCTCAGCTGTTGCGTGTACTTTATATCCCACACCATTAACGTCTATATAAATAGATTGTCCATCTTTTAAAGTAATTATCCCTTTTAAAAAACCTATCATAATTTAAATATTCCTGATTGACCGGGACTTATTTGAGAATGCGTGCGTTAAGGCAATAGCCAAAGCATCAGCCGTATCATCAGGTTTTGGAATATTATCCAATTTTAATATAGTTTTGGTCATTTGTCCTATTTGTCTTTTTTCCGCCCTGCCGTAACCCGTTATGGCAATTTTTACCTGCAAGGGGGTATAAATTGAAACTGGAATATTTTTTTTAGCACCTGCCAAAAGCATTACTCCCCGCGCCTGTCCCACAACAAAAGCGGTTTTTGAGTTTGTATTGAAAAAAAGTTCTTCTATTACCAAAGCATCAGGTTTATATTTCTCAAGCAATTCTGAAATTTCAGAATAGACTACCAGTAATCTTTCTGAAATATTCTTGTCAGGAGTTGTTTCAACACAACCATAAGCAACAACACTTATTTTTCCCTTAACTTCTTCTATCACTCCCCAGCCAGTACGGGCAATTCCGGGATCTATACCAAAAATCTTCATATTCTAACGATCAATTATATCACCAAAAACGAAGATTAAAAATGAAGCTCATTGACAAGCTTATAGTATATATACTATACTCATCTTTATGTCAACAACAGAAACTACTGTAAGAAGAGAAGAATTATACAAAGCGGAGCCGCATGGAGCTGTATTAACAGAAGCTGAATTTTTAGCAGATTTTGCGCATGAAGCAAAAAAAGTAAGAAAAGGTGAAGTTTTTTCCCAAGCAATGGTATTTTTTCCTGATGAAAAAGGAGAAGCTGTTGCTGAGGCTTTAAAAGGCGCTTCAATAGAAGCAAAGAGAACATTAGTAATTGACGCGTATTCATATCTTGCTATGGACAACAGAGTCAGCGCGCTTGCCGCTTTAAATCCCTTTGACATTGGTAGCTTAATTAAAAGAATGAAGAAATATAACAAAATAGTACAAGATCTTAGAGATTCCGGCGTAACCGTTGATGAAATAAATAAACCGCACGGAATAAAAGCTCCTGTTAAAATCTTTTTCCCCTTTGTTGGAACAAATCATACTAAGGGAACATATGTGTTTAATAAAGAAAAACATGAAGCATCTGCAAGTTGCAAAAAACCGGATAACAGCACAACTTTCTATCTCTCAACAGCAAACCATGAAGATGAACCGCGAATGAATATGGTTATTAAATACAGCGGCCCGCTTGCTCTTGCATTAAAAGAAGAGTATGAGGCAATGCACAAAAATCCACCAAAAGAAGATTATTCAAAACAGCTTTCTTCAGACACATGGTTATTTGTTGACAGCGGTATTCCTGGAAAATCAATCATTCTAAGGAAAGCAGATGAACTTGTAGCCGGAGCGCAAAAAAGTGTTCAAGCCGCAACATTACTTTATCCGGACGGCAAATTCGCAAATTCTCTTCAGGGTAAATATAATCAATGGAAAGAAGAAGAAATGCAAAGTAAAGAATTTGATGTTGTTACTTCGCAATTTTATCCGGATTTCCCTTTGTTAACTGTTGAAGGAACATTTTACTTGGTGGATAAACGGGCTCGCCTTCAAGCAAAAAAAAATCATTTTACCTTTCCTGTACTTGCTGATAATACCAGATGGAGCCACTCTAAGTGTTTAATTACTGATAATAAATGGCTTTTTATTGGCTCACATAATTACGCATCTTCCGGAGTAAAAGCAGGAACACGGGAGTGGCAGATTCTGACCTCAAATCCTGAGATAGTACAAGCAGCACAGAGAATGTTCAGAGATTATAAAGCACAAGTTTTGGCAACTGCTGTTAGCACCTCAAAAGAAAGCCAATTGCTGTAAAATCTTTCTATTAGTGGACCCAAGGGGACTTGAACCCCTAACCTCTTCCATGCCATGGAAGCGCTCTACCAATTAAGCTATGGGCCCAATTTTATTGCTATGGTTTTTTGCCCCTGCCGGCAGAAAAACCATCCCAAGTTGTACTCTTTTAACCTTTCAAAGAGTAAAAAGGTTGTAGCCCAAAACAAACTTGATTCTAACAGAAAAATATTAAAATATATACTATCATTTTAGATGAAAACTCGAAATTTTAAATTCGAAGCACGAAACAAATTCTAATATCTAAAATTAAAATGACAAAATAATTAAGTAGCTATTGTTTTAAATTTAAGTAATTATAATTTTGATATTGTTTCGAATTTCGATATTTGTATTTCGAATTTTATTAGAATGGTGGTAAAATATAGGCAAATGGAAAACGTACCTCTTGCAGAAAAATTAAGGCCTAAAAAATTAGAAGAATTCATAGGCCAGGAACATCTGGTCGGTAAAGGAAAACCGGTAAGACGGATGCTTGAAACCGGAAATATAACTTCTATGATTTTATGGGGTCCGCCCGGAAGCGGAAAAACAACTCTTGCGTCTTTGATTGCTTCTTACACAAATGCCAACTTTGTATTTTTTTCCGCAGTAACAAGCGGAGTAGAGGAAGTTAGAAAAGTTATAAAGCGCGCACAGGAAGACAAAAAAATGTACGGTAAGACAACTATTCTGTTTATTGATGAAATCCACAGGTTTAATAAGGCACAGCAGGACGCGTTTCTGCCGTATGTTGAAAATGGAACGATTGTTTTAATTGGCGCAACCACGGAAAATCCGGGCTTCAGAGTCAACGCACCGCTTATTTCAAGAAGCCAGGTTTATGCATTGTATTCTCTTTCGGAAGAAGATATTGAAAAAATTGTTAAAAGAGCAATTCTGCTTTACAAAAAGCACAAATGGAGCACTGATGCTCTTAAGCACATTATTAAATATGCCAATGGGGATGGCCGGGTGGCAATAAACGCCGTTGAACTTGCGGCTTCGATAAATAAAAAAATTGACTTAAAAACTGCGGAAGAGGCAGTCCAAAGAAAAGCGGTTTTTTATGACAAAAAAGGGGATTGGCATTATGATACAATCTCCGCCTTTATCAAGTCCATGAGAGGAAGCAATCCCGATGCAACACTTCATTATCTGGCCCGAATGATAAAAAGCGGAGAAGACCCTATATTTATCGCAAGACGCATGGTTATTTTTGCGTCTGAGGATATAGGCAACGCTCAACCTACCGCGCTTGTGCTGGCAACTTCCTGCATGCAGGCAGTTCACATGATAGGAATGCCTGAAGCAACGCTTATTCTTGCCCAGACTGCCGCGTATCTTGCGACTGCCAGAAAATCTATTGCTTCAACTGTTGGGATTTCCGAAGCCCTTTCTGATATCGATGAAGAAAATCTTGATCCCATACCGCTCCATCTCAGAAACGCCGCAAACAAAGTGATGAAGCAATTTGGTTACGGAAAAGGACACGTTCGATACCCATGGCTTGTTGAAAAACAAACAGAAGAAAAAATAGAGCAGGAATACATGCCAGAAAATTTACGTGGGAAAAAATACTACAGACCGGACTGGAAGTAATAATTTAGTTTTATTGCTTGAAATCTTAAATTGCACTTTCGTACCGGGAAAGGGAGTCGAACCCTTATGACTTATGCAGCCACAGGATTTTAAGTCCTGCGTGTATACCATTCCACCACCCCGGCAGATAAACTTGAATTCGATACTCAAAGGTACTTACTACACCCAACCTATTTTAACTTAATATAATATTCGAATCAAGAATGAGGCGGGGGTTCAACACCAAGAGTTTTCAGCGAATAATCAAGCAAATCTTTCATTTCCATTATTCTGTTTGTACTGTTTAACAAAATGGCTATGATTTTATGCCCGTCATATTCCAAGTACGTCACAAGACAAAGCCCTGCTTCATCCGTGTATCCCGTCTTAACACCTTTAACACCCGGATAGGTTGTAAGCAAATTTGTTTCATTAAAAAGATATATTTGCTTATGTTGTTCAGTATACGGAATTTCATAATCCACCGTGGAAACTATTTTTGCAAAGTTACCGTTATTCAAACCGTAACGGGTAATCACCAGTAAATCAAAAACAGAGCTGTATTGTTTTCCATCGCCTTCAAGACCGGTTGGATTTGTGAAGTGCGTATCAGAAAGTCCCAGGTCTTCGGCTTTTTTATTCATAAGATAAATAAAATTACTCCTTCCGGACGGCATACTTTCCGCTATAGCCTCCGCGGCATCATTTCCCGAATGCAGAATTAAGCCATACATCAAGTCTTCCAAAGAATATTCTTCACCCTTTGTCAGACCCATTGAATCCTCTCCAATACCGGCAGCGCTTTTACTAATTTTTATCTTTTGATAAAAATCTTCATTTTCAAGAGCGATTACTGCCGTCATTATTTTTGTGAGCGAAGCAATAGGGTAGCGTGACTTTATGTTTTTGTCATACAGCATTCTTTCAGAAGTTAAATCATAAGAAATTACCGATAGTGCGCTTATTTCCGGCTTCTTAATCCCCTTATCATAGATTTTATCTACTTTTGGCAACCAAAAGCTGTTTTGTGCTTGAGCTGATAAAACTTTTTGCTCGAACAGCTCAACCGGAGAAATAATAACAGGATTTTTTTCGGGTTTTATAAAAACAAGTGCAATAAGTAAATAAAAAGAGCAAAAAATCAAAAAAAAGAAACTTGTAAAAAAAATCTTGGACAGTTTCATTCTGATAAGTTTTACCGAAGAGTTATTTTTACAAAACCTTCAGCGTATTTCACACCGTTTTTTTTACCCAGTTCCATTGCTCTTTCTGTTGTTATTTTCACATGCTCATCTTTAATCTGACTTTTATGAGCAGTGAGAGCTTTAATTTTTATATCAAAGGAAGGAGTAATATCAACAATTTCATTGTAATTGTCAAAATTTACAAAGTATAAATATTTTACCTTATGAGGACTAAGTCCTTCAACTTCTTGCTCCGGAAATGTCAGCCTGTCGCGCGCAAGTGGAAAAACCGCGTCCATAGCAGCAATCCCTACCGCCCTATGATCTGTATGATTAACAGAATTTCGTGAAATTGAATAAACCATAGTTGGATCCAAAGTTACCACTGTATCAGGCTTGAGCATTCTTATATAGCGCACAATATCTCTTTTAACATCAAGGTTTGGAACAAGTTCAGTATCCGGATAATCAAGAAAAAAAACATTCTTAAGTCCTAAAATTTTCCCTGCATCTATTTGTTCCTTCTGCCTTATTCTAATTAACTTTTCAGGAGTAATATTTGGATCACCGGACCCCTTAGAACCGTCCGCGCAAATTAAATAATAACATTCAGCGCCCGTCTGAGCCCACTTGGCAAAAGTGCCTGAAGCTCCAAATTCAAGATCATCCGGATGAGCAGCCACCCCTAAAATTACTCTTTTTTTATCTTTGTTTTCCATCTTGCACCTTTCCTCTCTATTGACAAATTAAAACCTTATAATTATATTATACAAAGGCTAAATACTCTATGAACACAAATAATGATATATTGTCTCAAACTAAAAATTCTATCTTAAAACTATCCAACAAGTTTAACATAAGAAAAGATAAAATTGAAGCGTTCCTGCAACCAAACAGAGTTGTTGAAATAAATGTTCCCATAAGGACAAAAAACGGAAAATTAACAACCTTCAAAGGCTATAGAAGCCAGCACAATAATAACCTTGGACCATATAAAGGAGGAATAAGATTCCATCAAAATGTAAGCAGGGAAGAAGTTGAAATGCTCTCTCTTTTAATGAGCCTTAAATGCGCCGTTATTAACCTTCCTTACGGCGGGGCAAAAGGAGGAATGATAGTGGATCCAAAAACTTTATCCCAAAAAGAATTGGAAAACTTGTCCCGTGGATACGTAAAAAAAATTTATGATGTGATTGGTCCGGAAAAAGACATTCCAGCGCCGGATGTAAATACCAACCCAACAATCATAAATTGGATGGTGGACGAATACGTAAAATTAAGCAGTAAAAAGAATATTTCCGAAAATGTCCTTTACGCGGCATTCACCGGAAAGCCAAAGGAAAAATACGGCCTTGAAGGACGAACTGAAGCAACAGGGTGGGGAGGAATAATTGTACTTTGCGAACTTGTAAAAAAACTGGGCTTAAAAAATAAAGATTTAACTATTGCTGTTCAGGGTTTTGGCAATGTTGGATATCATTTTTCTCTTTTTGCAAGCCAAAAAGGGTTTAAAGTAGTTGCTGTTTCAGATTCAAAAGGCGGAATCACAAACAAAAATTTAAGCACCCTTCTTTCACTTGATATTCCGCTGGTCAGAACTTGCAAAAAAAAGAAAGGTTTTATTGCGGGCTGTTACTGCGTAGGGGGCGTTTGCGATTTGACACGCGGAAGGCCGATTTCAAACGAGGATTTAATTGCTCTTCCTGTGGATATTCTTGTTCCGGCAGCCTTAGAAAACGTGATTAATAAATCTAATATGCATAGAGTCAAGACAAAGATCATAATTGAAATGGCAAACGGCCCTGTGTCTTATGAAGCCTACGAATATCTCACAAAAAAGAAAGTAATTATTGTGCCTGATATACTTTCAAACGGAGGAGGAGTTGCTGGATCTTATCTTGAATGGAAACAAAACCTGGAAAATTCAAAATATGAAAAAGAATTTGTTTTAAAAGAGCTTGAGAGAATGATGCAAAAATCGTTTGAATACGTATGGAAAATCTCAAAAAATCAAAAACTCAATCTTAAAGAAGCCTGCTTATTTACAGCACTCAAGCGTATAATGAAATTTACCCCTAACTAGCTTAAAGATTTATTGCGTTTTAAATCATTTATTTTTATAATTCACAAAAATTTATTTATTTCTTTTTTAAAACAGGAAGACCTGTTCTTTCATTTTCTACCACCTTATAGCCCTCGGGCATTTTATCTATACTGTTTTGCCCCGCACTTCTTGAGAAATAATAAATTGTCTGTTTTTTACCTCCTCTTAAAGTAACCAGCTTGGAATTCAAATAGTATTTTGTACCTTTTTTATTAGTATGTTCATAAGCCATAATGCTTCACCTCCCTTAAATATTTAATTTCATTATTCAAACCCATTGATAAAAATAGTATTAATTCAACAAACAGATGTAAACCATCTGTTTGTTTTAAGAAGATATTTACTCTTCGTAATATTCATCCGTATCCATCTCTTTTTTGTCTTTTACCTCTGATTTTCCTCCTTTTTCTCCGCTTTCTTCTTCCTGCTGAATATCTTCATCCTGTCTCTTTTTATCATCTGCCACTTTAATTCACCTCCTTTATTCTCAAAGATTAAATTTTAGCAACTCTAATCACAAACAGCCTTATATTTTTCTCATGCTTCTTCCTATAAACAAGAGCACCAAAGACCCTATAACCGCTATTACAAATGAGTTTATGTCAAAACCTGTTATTCCAACACCAAATACCAGGTTAGCCAGAAATCCTCCTACAAGTGCTCCTGCTATTCCAAGGATAATCGCTCCCACTAAACCACCTTTTGCGGGACGGGGATCTATAACGTTTGCGACTACTCCTGCCACTAAACCAAAAACTATCCATGCAAATACGTTCACAACTTTTTCACCTCCCTTTGACACAAAATCTGATTTATATTACTTTCTCCGATTAAGAGCTGAACAAAAAATTAGTAAGAATCTTGAAAGAAAGGAGATAATTGAGGAAAAGTAGGCATGTATATCTTTATCTTCTGTCTAAAGCACCTTCCAGATCTGGTCTTGCTCTAAAGAATTGTTTCAAAGCAGGGAAAACGTCTTTCTTATCTGTAATCACAACTGGTGTAAACCTCTTGTCTTTGATTGCTTGAAAAGAATTCATAAGCACGGAGGATGAACGAATTGCGCCTTGTCTGATCTCTCCATAACCAAATAAATTGGATCTATCAATAATTTGTTTAATAAGGTCAACGCATCTTCTGTTATCAACGTTTCCCCAGTTATCTCCGTCTGAAAAGTGAAAAGGATATGTATTCCAATCATGGGAAGGATAATCTCTATTAATAATATCCAAAGCCAGCTGGTACGCGGATGAAACTTTGGTCCCGCCTGATTCTCCAAGTTTGAAGAATTTCTGCTCGTCCACCTCCTGGGCTTCTGTATGATGTGTAAGAAATCTTATGTCAACTTTATTATATCTTTCCCTTAAGAATCTTACCATCCAAAAATAAAAACTGCGTGTTATGTATTTTTCAAATTCTCCCATACTCCCCGAAACATCCCTCATGGCAATAACCGCAGCGTTTGTTTTGGGTTCAGGTTTTCTGTTCCAGGTTCTAAAACGATAATCATCATCTTTAACGCCCCCAAATCTGACTTGACCGGTTTGCATAGCGTTGCGCTTCATGTTAGCCTGAAACGTCTTTCTCTTATCAAGATTTGCCCAGAGGCCTTTTTTCCTTACATCATCAAAGATTACGCTTTCGCTTTCCATTTCACGGGCTTGTTTTTGCTGCAAATTGGGTAACTCTAAATCTTCAAAAACAAGTTTAGCAAGATCATCAATTGTTATGTCAACCTCCTCATAGTCTATTCCCGGCTGGTCTCCTGCTTGTCTTCCGCGTCCTGAGACATCCTGCCCAACAGAGTCTCCCGGCTGCGAATCACCGTCTCCCTGTCCTATATGTTTGTTCTTGCCAAAATCATACCTGAAACGCGGAAGCTCTAATCTTCTCATTGGAACTTTTACAATTTTTTTTCCGTCCGAAGTAATTATGGCTTCCTCAGAAATTATCCTTGGAAGGTTTCCTTTAATTGCTTCTTTTACTTTTTCATCATGCCTTGCAGCGTCTGCGTGGCCTTTCCTATGAAGGCTCCAGTCCTGCTTGGATAATGTAATTGTTTCATGTCCTGTTCCCATATTATTGATTTAACATATTTAAGCTGTAACCTGAAAAGTCTACTATCATAGTACACATATCTGTAATTGTCAATAACAACTAAAAAAATCCTCCTTTTGGGAGGATTCTCTTTGAATTTTTTTTGATTTTTATCCTCCCACAGCCTTATCAGCGCTTAATGCACATAAAGCAAATTGAATGGAAGGATATTTCTTTCATGCTCTTATGATATTAAAAACTTTATGAAATTGTCAAGAGACGTTATATCACCCTTTAAATATTTTAACGTATTCAAAGCTTCGATTGAGATTTATGATTTATTCTGATATAATTTTCTTACAATGGTCAGTAACCTTTTAATAGTAGAGGATGACAGCGGCCTTCAAAAATATCTAAAGGAGCTATTTCTTGACAATGGATATTCTGCGCAAGCCGCCTCAGACGGAGTAGCAGCACTAAATGTAATTGAAAAATCTCTTCCTGATCTTGTAGTGCTGGACTTGGGCTTGCCAAATATGAGCGGAGAAGCTGTGTGCATGGAAATCAGAAAGAAATATCCTGAACTTCCGGTTATAATTCTTACTGCAAAAGATTCAATAAGCGATATTGTTCATGGTCTTGATCTTGGGGCAGATGACTATATAACCAAACCCTTTATAGCAGACGAGCTTCTGGCAAGGATTAAGGCAAGGCTGAGACAACGATCAGACAGTCAATCCAGGCTCAAGATTGCCGACTTGGAGTTGGACATGAAAACACTTGAGGTGCAGCGCGGTAGAAAAACTATATCTCTAACACCCAAAGAATTCAAACTGCTTGAATACCTCTTAAAAAATACCGGAAGAATCCTGACGCGCGAAATGATCCTAAACAGGATTTGGCTTTATTCTCCTGATATAGAAACCCGCGTGGTTGACGTATATATGGGGTATCTGAGAAAAAAAATAGATTCAGGATTCAACAAAAAACTTATTAAATCCGTCAGAGGATTCGGGTACATGATAAAAGACTAGGTTTTTTAAGCAGTGGGTTTTGCTCTTCTTAATTTAAGCTTAACTGTTGTACCTTTATCTACTGCAGAATATATCTCCAAAGAACCATGATGACTTGTTACAATATTTTTTGCGATATATAAACCCAATCCCATCCCTTCTCTTAAACCTGAATGACCCTTATAAAACCCTTCAAAAATTTTGGGCAGGTCTTTTTTAGGAATACCAGCTCCCTGATCTTTAATAGTTAATGTTAAGTAAGAAGATTTGTTCTTTAGATTTATTAAAACTTCTTTTTCAGAAAACTTTAACGCATTGTCCAATAAATTTACTATCACTTGAACTAATCTGTCATAATCCCCTATAACCAAATCCTTATTCTGTTTCAGGGTGCTCTTAAACAATATTTTTCTGCCAGGAAATTTGAATCTCAAGCTTTCTGTAGCAGCGTTGACTATTTTGGTCAAACTGCATATTTTAAATACAAAGTTTAAGCTGCCGGATTGGATCTTATTAATTTCAAGCAAGTCATTCACCAAAGATGTCAGCCTTGAAGTCTCAAAGGCAAGCTCATTAACCCATTTTGATTCTCTGGGAACAGAATTGCTATTAAATTTGTTTTGCAAAAGTTGCACGTAACCGTTTATGGATGTAAGAGGAGTTCTGAATTCATGCGCAGCCATTGAAATAAACTGATTTCTGGTTTCCAGGGCTTTCTTGGTTTCGTCCAAAAGATTTATATTTCTTATCCTTTGGCTCACAAAAGATCCCAGCAGTTTTAACAAGTTTAGGTCTTTGGAAGTAAAATGTTGAATTCTAGAGGACTGGAATGTTAGAACACCTACTGAACTATTTCTATAGGATAAAGGAATCGCTATAATAGATTTTATTCCCATTTGTCTTATTTTGGGATTCATGTTTTTTATATGTTTTACTCCCAAAACAAAAGGCCTATGTGTCTTATACGCTTTATAGGCAAATCCTTTTCTTCTTGCTTTAATCTGATAATACTCTGGAGAATTAGTGTAAACCCTTTTTAATGTTCCGTCTTGGGCCAGAAGAATAGATCCGTATTCGGCTTTTACAAGTTTTATGGATTCGCTGACAATAGTTTCATAAATCTGATTCTGGTTCATCGGTTCCAGAAGCTTTAAAAAAATTTTATTTAAATCTTCAATAATGTTCCTCATATCAAAGAGGTTCCCGAAATGAACCTCAAATAAGCCAAATTACCGCATATTTTTAAGGCCATGGAAACCATAAAAAGCATTATTTTGAATTATATTTATTCTACAGGAGAAGTAAAAAGTATGAAAAACTGATAAAAAATACTTTCTTTATAAATCTTTTCAAATATAATATTCACCTTGCCCCTGATTAATGTTAAATGCCGGCCTATGTTAACGTTTGTAAATGTCAAATCTATAGTTTCCATAATAGATAATATGAACGTTAACATTAAGAAAATAATGCTATTTTCAGTAAGAATTATGAAAGAGGAGAAAGCAATATTCTTTAGAAATCTTTAGTATTGTTTCCAGGTTAAGTATTTAGCCAAAAGCTTCTGTGAATTAAGGTTAAAAGATTTAATGCCGTATTTGGCAAAACCTAAATCCAAAAGCCTTGCAGAAAGAAGATCTCTTTCAAATATGTCAGAAGTCCCCAGTAAAACAACCATTATCCTTCTGTCTTCTCTTTGGGAAAGAGTAACCATTGTTGTACCTGCATCTCTGCTGTTACCAATCTTCACTCCTTCAATGCCAGGATAAACATTTAAAAGTCCATTCCAATTGTAAAGGTTAAACTGCTTGTGATTGCTATCGGCTTCCAAAAACTGATAGTCCTTTTTAACAATTTTAGCAAATAATGGGTAAGTTAACGCGTAATGTGAAAGAACAGCCAAATCTTCTGCGCTGCTGAAATTTTCCTTGCTGTCAAAACCCTGGGGGTTTGCAAAGTGCGTATTTGAAAGACCTAAAATCTTTGCTTTTTCGTTCATGCTTTTTATAAAAATATTCTCACCGTATCTTTTATTTAACTCTTCTTTTATAACCTCTGTAGCGTCATTGGCAGAAGTAAGCAGGGAAGCGTTTAATAGTTCTTCCAGTGTCATTTTTTGACCCGGAACGACTCCAATTTTAGTGGGTATCTGATCTGCTGCATTTCGGGAAACTTCAAAAACATCCGTAGGGCTTGCAAGATCAAGAGCAACAATAGCAGTCATAATCTTTGTGAGGGACGCAATTGGCACTTTTTTGGAAATCTTCCTTCCGGATAGTACTTCTCCGGTATCATAATTTACCACAAGATAAGAAAGAGTCTCAGGGTAAGAAACATCGGATATTTGATAGGGAAGGACAACCTCTTTTTGTTTCAGTTTAAACTGGTTTACATTTTTAAGAAGTTTAGGTTTTATTGTCTCAATAAGATTCTCACTTTTGTAGCTTACTTTTTCTTGTGAGAGAAAAAATGATTTCGGTAGCCTGATCCCTATATGTTGGACAGAAACCATAAAAAATATTGCCAAAAAACCTATCCAAAATCCTTTTAAGTCAAATGAAGAAAATTCGATTGCTTTAAAATACCCTTTTATTTTTCGCATACACCTCAAACAGTTTTTTTAGGCTGAAATACAAAAATATCTGTCAGAAATTTCTTTTCTATGAATTTAAATTTTTCAGGGAAAGTTGAGAAAAATAACATCCGCAAGTTGTTGAAGAATATAAACCAAACTTGCAACTCCTACTCTAGCAAAATTATAATAATCTGTCAAGAATCAAATTATGAAGTTATCATCAAAAAACAATAAGAGAAAAGTAAGAAAATTAAATCGGGATCAAATCAGAAAAGATATATAGAAAATATACAAGTGGAGTATTGAAAAAGCTTTAACAATCTACAAAAATAAACTTACCTTTTTTTTGAATATTTGAAGAACAGGAATGAACTTTGTTTTAAGCAAAAATAACAAGTATACTAATGGAATAATAACTATAAGCCAGGCAAGATTGATTTTTATATTTTTTGTTTTGGATTGAATCTTTGCTGCGCCAAAATCCGCACTCTTGATTCCCGCAACTGCAACATAGGAATTGGGAGCAGCATTGTAAACAAGCGAGTTTTTACTTCCGGAAGTATTATTTGTATTTACCGGATTAAAAAGGATCGAAGAAGCATTATTTTTACTTTCCGAAGCAACGAAGTTAGAGGATGGCTGATTTGACGATTTACCAGTGCTGTTATTTTGACTTTCATTAGTAGAAGAAACAGTATTGTCAGCAGTGTCTGAATTCTGTGAAGAACTATCAGTAGAAGAAGTATTTGTGTCTTTTGTGGCTCCCGGAGGAAGAAAATCTCCCACCCAACTGCCAAATACGTTGACAACTGTAACCAGAAGCTTTCCCCCACCTGTAATATTATTGTTTACAAAATTGACAAGACTGGCAATAACGTGGGCATCACCGGTTTGAATATAAGATGTACCCCCCGTATTGTCATTTGCAGAATTTTCTCCGGTACTGGCAGAAAGATTAATGTTGTTATTTATCTTTGCGTTATTCGTTTGACTGACTGTATTACTATCTGACTGGCTGGAGGAAGCATTGTTTTCAGAACCTGAAGAATTGCCGGAATTTACCGCTGTCACGTCACCGTTTCCATTAACGCTAAACTGTGTACCGGCTGAGGCGGCATAACTTGATCCGGCAGGACTACCCACAATTTGCCCGATCCACTGGCCAGCTTTGTTCACTATCACAAGCCAGATGTTTCCTCCATCAATATTTGAATTGGCAACATTAAGAGTTTGCGCATCAACTGTTGCGCTTCCTGTTTTAACAACAGAATCTCCCCCTGTATTTGCAGATGTATTATTGTCTCCGGTTGTTGCCAGCAGATTGAGATTATTTTGGATATTTGCCTCATTATTTTGTAGTGTTGTATCAGTTGCAGATGTAGAAGCATTGGCGCTGTTGGAAGAAAACGAACCGTTTGCCGAATTTTGAGCCGAAGTATTTGTTGACGTACCACTGCAATTGCCGCAGGAGTCAAACGAACTTGCAGGAAGTACTATATCTCCTGTTAAATTTCCATAAACATTAACTACTCCCACAGCCACATTTCCGGTAATGTTATTGTTTAAAAAAGTTAAGGCGTTTCCGGAAACATTCGCATCACCAGTTTGAACCACAGAATCTCCCCCCGTATTTTTACTTGAGTCATTTTTACCCGAGTCAGCCATAAGAATCAAGGTGTTCTCAACAGTTCCATCGTTACTCTGAAAGGTATTATTATTTGTAATATTGGAGCTTTCTGCCGTGTTAGTGGAGTCTGATCCGTTTGCAACATTGCCGGCAGAAACAGTACCGTTTGCACATCCGGAAATACAGTTTGCTCCATAATCCAGAACCAAGTTGCCTTTCTGATCATCCACAACGTTAAACTCTGAAACTGAAACGCCGGACAAATTTGTGTTTGCCGCAGTAATGATAGTTCCTGATATATTGGCATTTCCGCTACTGATAAAAGAATTTCCTACATTGCCGGATGCTGTATTACCTCCGGTTACGGAAGATTTGTTTAAGTTATTTGAAATATCAGCGGCATTTTGCTGAACAGTTGAGGAATTACTTGTTGAGTCTGCCAAAGCACTGTTTGTTGAAAAAGAGCCGTTCTCTGAATTTGCAGCCTGGACACCGGAAGAGTTATTGCCGCCTGGCGTATTAGAATCTGAGCCTGCCGTTTGATTGCCGTTAGTATTTGTATTTGTAACTGTTGTTAGAACTCCTGTATTGGTTACATTGCCTGTTTTTACAGCTATATCCCCAACTGCCCCTTCAGGCACAGTGGAATTATTTGTTTGCGATTGAGTTTGTTGAGTCTGATCATGTGGAGCAGAAGTTTCAGCTGGAGACGTAGTACTATTATTATCGCTTGTAGAATCTGATGCTGGAGGCGTTGAGGACGGAGCAGTAGGAGCGCTTGGCGCAGGCGCGGGATCTGAGGGAGCAGAAGGAACGGATGGTGCACTTGGGGCAGATACGGCGGATGGAGCAGTAGGAGCAGACAGAATAACATCTTCTGCGTTTACAGATAAGATGTTTACAAAAAACAGACAAACGATTGTAAGTAATGTTATATATTTTTTAATCCTCATGTTCAACATATTTTTTAATTTATTAAATATTTATAATTTTGAATAATTTCATTTTCTGGAGGCGGATGTCTTGCTGAAGTGAAACAATAAACATCCACCTCACAGAAATTTGGTCTAATGGTGTAGGAAGCCCAATAGTCCTCCTAAATCAAAACTGAGATCTAGTTGGACGTCATGTGGAAAACTAACACCAGTACCGAAAAGATTTACATTACCAGTATTTCTTACGTCAGTATCTGACCTGGCATTACCGGTAAGTATCACTGTTGGATCGCCTACTGCTGGGCCGGTATTTCTGTTGGCATAATTTTTTCCGGTCTTGGCATCGGCATCTACGTCATTGTATATATCAAGCTCATTGTCTTGGAAGACTGAATTTGAATCAACAAGGTATGCCGTAATATCATTAGTAGAATTTGATCCGTTACCGGAAATTTTTGCAGAAATATCTGTCAAACATCCGCAATTTAAATCTGCTGCGTTGAAGTTTGCAAGATTCCTGACATCAACATTCGTACGGGCATCGCCAGTAGCAATTACAACGTCTCCTCCTGTATTATCATTAGCATTATTGCGTCCAGTTTTAGCATTGGCGTCAACATAATTCATTATGTACGCGTCGTTGTCCTGAACTAAAGTCCTGGAAACATCATGATTTAAATCTATGGAGTTATCGCTGTAGGAACCGTTTCCTGAAATAGTCGCATCCAGAGATCCCTGACTTCCATCTCCACTGCCTATTTTTGCCACATTCGCATTGGCCGCATTTCTAACATCCACATTGGATGTTGCATTACGTGTTACAATTGTGACATCTCCACCTGTATTTCTGTTAGCGTCATTTTTGCCTGTATAGGCATTTGAGTCAATATCATTTGTTATATCCGCCTTATTATCTTGAAATACTGAGGTGTCTGAAGAATTATCAAGTTCAACTGAATTATCGGAATACGATCCGTTGCCTGAAATATTTACTCTTATATCAGTATTACAACCGTTACAATTATCTAAATCTGCTTTATTAAGATTAACTTCGGTAGTAACATCCACCTTGGAACGAGCATCTCCCGTGGAGATTAATACATCTCCATTTGTATTGTCATTCGCGGAGTTTCCGCCTGTTGACGCATTGGAATCTATGTCGTTACTTATTGTAGCATCGTTACTTTGTACCACAGTTGTGGTGTGGTCTACGGTAACGTTTGCTGTGTTTGTTGAGGATGATCCATTACCAGAGAGTGTTATTTTTGTATCGGCAAGTGCAACTGGTGCAAAGGTATTTAAAAGCATTGCTCCTGTTGCTGCTACTGTTATTATTTTTCTAGTTATGTTTAACATATTTTCACCTCCTTCCGTTTTAATAATTTTCTCTTAATGAGAACACTTCTTACACATAATAGAAATGCTTATTTAAAATAGAATGAGGAATTTGTAAGAGTTTGGTAAATGTAAGCATTATTACAGATAAAAATAATTATTAAATTCAAATTATTGTGTAAGAATTTTATTTACTTACAAAAAATAGCATTTACAAAATTAAAAGCGAGCAAGCATATTCTTCTTAGACAATCCAATTTAACCTTTTCCTCAAGCAAGGTCACGTTACGCTCAAAAATTTATTTGCGGGTGGAATAAGACCAAGTTGTGAACCTGTTCTGTATGAAGATAGATTTCTGGAAGTTTTTATAATGGTAGGTGCGAAATTATAATTAATTTTAAGAGTTTGGGAACCGGAATCAAAGAATATTTTGCTTTATTTATTTAAATTAAGAATTGTTTTTCCTTTGGCTATTTCTCCAATTTTTAACCTGAGATTTTTATCATTATCATTTATGGGAAAACCCAATCTTGTATCTTTTGTGGAAATTGCCTGTATTTCAACTGGATCGTTATGAATATCAGCGGCAAACCAGTCGTTTTTGTTATTTGAAGAAAGCCTGACATAATCTCTTGCGTTAACCTGGAAATTCTGGTTACTACCGTTTTTTAATTTCAGATTAACTATTAAAAAAGTTTTCCCTTTAACAGCTCTTGCGATTTGCCCTCTGACAACTATTTCATCCTGAATTTCAACAGATTCTATGGAGTATTTAATTGTTAAATCCTGCCCGTTTATGCTTTTTATACTAAATGCAAATTCTTTATTTATCTGCTGCTTTGACTTTGGACCGGGAATCTGAACTCTATTATCAGATACTCCAAAACTTAAAACATTTGTTCCTATAAAACCATTCAAGGCACTCATCCTACCGGCTAAAAAAGATGAAAGCAGAAGTAGTACCGCTAAAATAGACAATAAGAATTTTTTAGTTATTAACTTGAAAAGGAGAAAGTGTTTAACGTTTGATTTTCTTTTTTCATTTACGGCAGGATTTGTAAGAGGATGTGATTGCGAATTAACATATGGTTCGCTCCGCCAGTTAGCAGACTGTGGAGAAGATGAAGCTAGTAAATTATCGGAAACATCAGGTTTATTCAGCCCAGTATGATTGAATTTTGAGGAAGAAAAAAAATATATTGGCTTTAGAAAAATACTTAAAATATATCTGTTAATAAATGCTTTCATATTTTACTGCTAATATACATTATATTAATTGTTGTATTTTTTTCCGTCGTCCTTTTAGAAATTTCCACATTTATTTGATTTTTTCCATCAGAGGCTACCAGTTTATTAAATGTGTTGTCTTTTGTCTGTTTTTTAACTGATTTCTGAATAGTCATATTCAAATTTTGCAGTTTTTTCTTATACCAATTTGTTATTACATTTATATTATCTCCGCTTTGCAAAACCATTGCATTATTACTTCTGTCAACCAAAACGGATCCTTGATATTTAAAGCCGGAAAGATATTTAGAAAAATCAGATGCAATAATACCAGTTGATTTAGACATTAAGGAAATATTCGTGTAATTTAACGCATAAGAAGCAGAGAATTCATCGCTTTCTAACTTTATTATTTTCAGCTTACGGGAGAAAAGAATGGCAGATGCCAACACAATCAAAACAATAAATAAAGACATTTTAACTTTCATGAATAAACTTTCTTTAGCTACTAATCTATTATCTGGATATAAGAAGCAAGCAAAAAAAATGTAAGAAAAAAGAAAGAAAAGAAATGACAATCTATTAAAATATTTTTTGGAGAAAAAAATTTATTATGGAAAGAACAAGGCTAAAAAGGAGCGCCCACCCAAAATTATCTACCTTAAAGTTTGAAACTATAGCGCTTACTAGAAGAATTATAGCCGCATTAATAATTAATGTAAAAAGCCCCAACGTCAAAATATTTATTGGTAGAGTTAAAACGAGCAAAACTGGCTTGACAGTAACATTAATTATACCAAGAATTAATGCAACTATTAGGGCTGTTAAAAAATCCTTAACGTGAACACCTGGTAGTAAGTATGCAGTTACCAAAACTGCAGCTCCGCTTATTACCCAGCTAATCAATAAACTCATATTCTAGATAATACTAAGATTTCACCACTAAATCAAGAATGCTCAGAGAATCCATCATCTTGATTCACCTTTTTTATAACTGGGTACAACAAGAAGTAGCCATATGGAAAGAAGAGCAAAAGGAATCATGTCTGAAGGTATGATTCTGTTTAAAATCAGAAGCACAAATTCTGCGATTATCAGTACCACAAGAAAACGCTTCATTTCTTCTACACCTCCCAGACAACTATATTCTGTCGAGAAATAATGATAATAATGTAAGATGACTGTAAGAGGAATGTAATTAAATGTGCAATAGTATTTGGGAATATTTTAAATTATTAGCGGGAAGATTTTTTTACTACTTTTGCTATATTAATAATCTCTCTGAGCTCTCCGTCTTCGCCCTCAATAACATTTGCACCCGACAATCTTTGGTATTCCTGTAAATAATCAGACAACTCCGTCTGAAGTTCTTTAATATCGGACTTCATATTCTTTATCTGGTTGGCAACTGTCATGACTGTGGGACGTCTCAAGATTTGCTGCCGAGTCTCTGCTTTTACTTTATTTGCTTCCTTGGCTTTTTCCGAGTGATCGGCAAATGTAGGATCATTTAAGAATATGCTATCAAGCGTTTCTTTATGTTTTTTTATTTCTATATACAATCTCTCTATGCTGGAAATATGACTTTTAATTGAATCTTCAAGATTTACGAGTACTACACCGTTATTTTGAGTTGTGCCGGAAGCTTGTGAATCAACAATTTCTCCCTCCTGAATTTTATCGTCAATGTTTGGCTCATCCATATTCTTTAAACTACTATACAAAAATTTCACTTATTAAATCAAGAGGCATTTTGGGCACTTATCCCGTTACGACACGTAGGTCATCCCGAATTTATTTCGGGATCTCGGATCTAAGATCATCGAGATGCTGAAACAAGTTCAGCATGACGCTTACATGTTTTCAAGGGATAAGTGAGGCATTTTTTATACCTTCAGTTATCAATAGACAAATTTATTAACAGGTGCTAAACTTAAATTATAAAGACAATGAAAATAACAGATATCCGCTCCAGGCAAATACTGGACTCCAGAGGAAATCCGACAGTTGAAACCGAAGTAAAACTAGAAAACGATATTGTTGGCCGCGCATCAGTTCCCTCAGGTGCTTCAACCGGAAGCAATGAAGCAGTTGAATTAAGAGACAAGGACCCAAAAGTGTATGGCGGTCTTGGTGTTTTGACAGCAGTAAGAAATGTGAGTACTATTATTGCTGAAAAAATTAGGGGTTTTGAGGCGGAAAATCAGGACGTGCTTGACAGCGCACTAATTGATCTTGATGGAACAGTAAATAAAAGCAATCTTGGAGCAAATGCGACTCTCTCAGTGTCTCTTGCGGCAGCTTGTGCGGCTGCTCTTAACAGTAAATTTCAGCTGTTTGAATACATAGGAAATCTTGCAGGAAACACCAACTATCTCTTGCCTATTCCCTTATTTAATATCATAAACGGCGGAAAACACGCGGCTTCATCAACAGACATACAGGAATATATGATTATGCCTATCGGCGCAAAAACTTTTAGCGATGCCTTGAGAATGGGATCTGAAGTTTTCCATTGTCTTTCTAAAGTCTTAGCGGAAAATGGATACGCAACAACTGTGGGAGATGAAGGAGGTTTTGCGCCTCACGTTAAAAATGGAAATAGAGAAGCATTAGATCTTATCAGTGAAGCTATTGTAAAATCCGGCTATAATTTGGGGGTAGATTTGGCTTTTGCTTTGGATAGCGCATCATCAGAGTTGTTTGAAGACGGGAAGTATCACCTGGAAACTGAAAAGAGAGAGCTTTCAAGCGAGGAAATGATTGGATGGTATGAAAACCTGGCAAAATATTATCCGGTTGTCTCAATTGAGGACGGAATCGCTGAAACCCAGTGGCCATCCTGGATTAGCCTGACGGAAAAGCTGGGAAATAGAATCCAACTTGTGGGAGATGACCTTCTTGTAACAAATACTAAATTCTTAAAACAAGCCATAGATGTAAAAGCAGCAAATGCAATTCTTATTAAGCCTAATCAAATCGGAACGCTTACTGAAACAATCAATGCCGTAAAAATGGCAAAAAACGCAGGCTGGAACACAATTATTTCTCACAGGTCGGGTGAGACAGAAGACACAACCATTGCTCATCTTGCCGTGGGTTTGTCAACCGGGCAAATTAAAACCGGATCGCTTTGCCGCATGGAAAGAATTGCAAAATATAATGAGCTTTTAAGAATAGAAGAAAAGTTAGGAAATAAAGCCAAATACGCTGAATTCAAAATCCCGCAACTGCTATAATTTCTTCTGCCGTAAGGCAAGCAATACTTAACCCAACAGGAATATTGTAATATATAAATGCACCACGGATTATATATGAATATGAAATATTATGGGATCTTGACAACCAAAACGGGAGATTTATACTCTAAGTATACATGCCAAACTCTTCAAGCAAAACGGTTTTTCTGGCTTTAGTTGCTGTTGTGGTTATGCTTTTGGCCGCATTTATTGTTATCAAAAATCAAAAAGAGCTACAGCCGATCGCACCCAGTACAAGCAATATTATTCCCAAGCAGGAGTCAAGTAAACCCCCTCAAACAGGAAATGATGACACGCAGCTTGATAAGGATCTGAATAACATTGACAACAATATAAGTTCTTTGGAGACGGATACCAGTACCGTAGACCAAGGCTTAAATGACCAGCCGGTTGATCTTAGCCAATAATATGAAAAAAACTTTATTCTTGATTGTATTACTTTTAATTATGCTTAGTGCATCAAGCACAACCGCATTATATGCTCAAAATACAACTGCTTCTCCTACCGGTACGGGAATCAAAAACAACGTTGGACAGGAACAACAAATAACTAATCTAAAGCAAAGAGCAGACAAAGAAATTACAAGAAGAGTGACTTCCTTAAATAACCTTCTGAAAAAATTAAATACAATGAAAAGGCTTACAGACCAGCAGAGATCAAATTTCTCTTCGCAGATTCAAACGGAAATATCCAATTTAAACAACCTGAAAATAAAAATAGACGGCGATACAGATCTTGCAACCCTTAGAGCAGACGTAAAATCCATAGTTGCTTCTTACAGGGTTTATGCTTTATTTATTCCACAGATTCGCTTATTTGCGGCAGCCGGCAAAACGACAAATATTGCTGATCAGATGAGCTTACTTGCCGGAAAGCTTCAGATAAGAATTCAAAACGCAAGCGCGCAGGGTAAAAATGTAACGGCACTTCAGACAACTCTTTCTGATATGCAGACAAAAATCGCGGACGCAAAAACGCAGTCGCAAAACGTCATGAAAACTGTAGTGGTTCTTTCTCCTGCAGGTTACCCTGCAAATAAAACAGTTCTTTTGGATGCAAGAGCTATTTTAAAAACAGCTCACCAGGATCTGGTTCTGGCCAGAAAAGACGCAGGAACAATAGTTAAGCAACTAAAATCTCTTAATACGTCTGCATCTCCCACCAAAGCTTTGTAATTTTAATAATTCTTGTTTTAGTTTACTTGGTGTTCTTTGAATTTCTTAAAAATAAATTTGCAAAGGGTATAGATCTGCCAGTTGATCAATAAATTTTCATTTAGTATGATATACATGGATTTATCTTTTAAAGGGAACTTATTAATTATGCAAATCAGCGTCATCATTCCTGCCTTTAATGAAGAAAAGTACATAGAAGATTGTTTAAAAATACTGGCCACAAACCTTCCTAAAGAGGTTATTGAGATAATAGTTGTTGATAATGCAAGCACAGACCAAACCTCAGAGATTGCAAAAAAATTTAGAAAAGTAAGAGTGGTCAGGGAAGATGAAAAAGGATTAACCAAAGCAAGGCAAAAAGGGCTACTTGAAGCAAAAGGCGACCTTCTTGCTTATGTTGATGCTGATACTCAAATTTCAACTAACTGGTTTGAGGAAATAAAAAAAGAATTTTCTGAAGATAATAATGTTGTGTGTTTAAGCGGCCCGAATTATTTATTGGGAGTAAACCACCTCAATAAAGTATTTGTAAGGCTTTACTGGAATTTAATTGCTATGCCCGGATACAACATAACTGGCCATATTGTTAACGGTGCAAATTTTGTGGCAAAAAAAGAAGCACTTTATAAAATAGGCGGATTTGATACAAAAATCGCTTTTTATGGAGAGGATGTTGACATAGGAAAAAGAATTAGCAAAATCGGGAAGATGAAATTTTCCAAGAATTTAATAGTATTCTCGTCAGCAAGAAGATTTCAATCGGAAGGTTTTTTACGAGTTGGAATAAAATACGTAGCAAATTATTTATCAGAAGTATTATTACATAAGCCCATCACTAAAAAATACAAAGACATAAGATGACGGTTATAAAAAGCAAGCAAATTAAAGGCAAAGGAAGAGGAAAAAAAATAGGGTTTCCCACTATAAATCTTGAAATTCCGGAAAATCTTGAGCTTTCAAGCGGAATTTATGCCGCAAGAGTAAAAATAGATCAAAAAATATTTCTGGCAGCTTTACATTTTGGGCCTGTTCCAACATTTGCGGAAGAGAAAAAAAGTCTGGAAATATTTTTAATTGATGCAGACCCCAAAAACTTTCCTCAAACTCAAAACAGGCAGATAGAAGTTAATGTGATAACAAGAGTAAGAGAAGTAAAAAAGTTCAACAGCATAAAAGATCTCAGAAATCAAATCGAATCAGACGTTAAAATTATTAAAAACATGCTTATTGAATCTCTCAATCACTAAACATTTCTTCCTATTGGATTTTTACGGGCAAGTTATTTTTCATTTGATCATAAACGTATTTTGTTATTATATCGTCTGAAATTGTATTTGCTCTTTTTCCGGCAATAAGAGCATCTTTCTTATTTCCCAGTTTGTACTCAGAAATTGCCAAATACAGCCAAAGCCTTACAGAATCAGGGTAATCGGAAACCGCAGCTTTAGTGAGGTTCCGTGCTTTATTATCGTTTCCCTGAACAATAAGAATTTCCGCAAGATTTGCGTAAGTTAGTTCATAGTGCTTATGGCTTGTATCAAGGTTATAATTTTTTGCGCCAAGAGCTTTTTCATAAATATTTCTCGCGCTTTCTAAATCTCCAAGCTTTTGATAAGCTATTCCAAGATTTGTAAGGTTTGTTTCATAGGGCAGTGTAGCCACAGATTTTTCAAGATAAGTTTTGGCTTCTTTATATTTTCCATCCAGAATAAGCTCAGCGCCCAACGCGTTTTCTATATCATAATTATCCTCTATTTTTATGTCATGCGAAAACAAAGTACTAGCAGTCTGCCAGTTGGAATTCCTGATTATAGTCCGTAGGCCAAACAAAATCAGAATAATTATAAGTGATGAAAAGAAAATCCTGTTGAATCTAATACTTAACTTCTCAGCTAAAATACCCAGTGTTCCTATTAGACCCACCATAGCAAAATAAAACCATCTATCAGCCACTGTCATGTCAAGAGCAACAATTTGCGTGTAAGGTAAAATTCCCACTAAAAACCAGATCAAGAAAAAGATTAATTTTTTGCTTTTATGATTATCCACCAAATGTAGCCTTACAGTAAAATAGAATAAAACGGAGAAGAAAAAAAATAAAACAAAAAGCGGAAGATAAAAATTTGTCAGATTAATTTTAGTCACTATCCAAAGCTGGTCAACCGAAAGAGTAATTGGAAAGAAAAATGTTTTTAAGTAATAAAATAATACAGCAGGCACATTGATCATCCGCTCCCAAAAAGAAAGCCTCATAATGGGTATTGAATAAACGTTTATAAGCTCAAAACCGTGTAACAGCCATCTTACAAATATATAAATAGCAAGCGTCATGAAAGATGCAAGACAGAAATATAAAAATTTTATTCTGTTAAAAATAAATCTGTAAATAAGTATCAAAAGCAAAAAAACTATACCGGTTTCTTTTGTAAATAAAGACAAAAGAATAAATAGATAAATAAAAATTAATGAGGTAATTTTGGGATTATCTTTAACAGCTTTTAAAAATGCAATCGCTCCAAAAACAAAATAAACCTCACTGACGGATGAGCTAATATATGAAACAGACTCAACATTCATGGGATGAACAAGAAAAATAAGGGAAAGAAAAAAAGAAATTTTTTCTTTCATAAATTTTCTGAAAATAATAAAAACCAAATATACACTCAAAATATGAAGTACTAATTGAAAAAGATGATAGTAAAAAGCATTTTGGCCAAAAAGAGTGTATAAAGCAGAAAAATATATAGCAGATATAGGTTTGTAATACGAACCGTAATTAAAATAGTTTTTTCCAAAAAGCTTTAAAACATTAAAAGAGTAAAGATCGGGATTTCCAATAATAAAAACTTTATCATCCCAAACAAAATTATTAAAAAGGGCATTAGCAAAAACCAAAAAACCAACAAAAAAAAATATTAATATATATTTTTTATTTGACATAGTTTGATTTTTTAATCATAACTCTTTCTGGTATCTTTTCCAAGACCTGAATCTGCCTTTAAGTATTTTTGTATTTGTGATAAATTAAACTCATGAATCTGTTTCTAAAATTGCCAAAGGGACAAATGGTTTTGTTTTTATTTTTCATAGCATTAAGCGCTTTGATAGAACATCCTAAATTATTAAACTTTTATATAATTTTTGCTTCGGTTTTATTTACTATTTTTTTTGATCTCTTGTTTACATACTTCCGCAGCAAGAAATTATTTGTACCTTACGCAGCAATTGTGACTGGAATTATAACCGGCCTTATCGTAAATTCCAGCCTTTCTCTATATCAAATACCTTTGGTCTGCGCGCTTTCAATGGGTATTAAAAATTTCGCAAGAGTAGGGAACAGGCATATTTTTAATCCTGCCGGGAGCGGACTTGTTTTTGGATCAATAATTCTAGGTACTCATATCTCCTGGTGGGCAGTATCTTTTCAGAACATTTTTTCTCTTCAAGCAAAATATATCTTTTCATTCTTATTGCTTCTTGCTCCAGTATTTGTATCTGGATTAAAAATGAAAAGATATTACGCCATTCTTTCTTTTTTGACGTTATATACAATTTTTTCACAGATTGTGAGTTTAAAAAGTTTTTCAGGAGAATCTTTTTTAAATACATTTTTTGATCCGACAGTTCTTTTTTTCTCAATAGTTATGCTCCCTGAGCCTATGACCTCTCCTGTAAATTCAAAAAGGCAGATATTATACGCTGGATTTGTGGCTTTGATCTCCCAATTAATATCTTTGCCGATTTTGGGAAATTCAATTATTCAAACTATTCCTGATCCTTTAGTCTCTGCTTTGCTGCTGGGGAATCTGGTTTTTTTCAAATATAGATAAAAAGCTAAAAGTGCAAAACTTGTTTTTGATTTTTTATCTTTAATTTTATTTGGTCCTGACTGGGGTTTTAAAATCAGGCGCAAGTACATGTTCAGTCATTTGGTCTGCTGCTTTTGCTGCTTGCATTCCGGGATTATAATAAAAAGTATCAAAAAATATTTTCATGCTCTGATTAACCGGAGAAAAGGGAAACCAAAAATTTATGCCGGCATGATTTATCTGCTGCATTAACTTAACAAAACTTTGAGCAGGTCCCGGTTTTACCGTTTTTGCTTCTTCATCTTGAATTGCCGGCTGAGCAAGACCTTTTATTGTTTCTCCAGGAATATTGTTGAAAATTCCCCGGTTGTTGAGCCAAGCAATAAACCCCAAATGTAATTCCCTGCCTGACTTGCAATCATCCACCCATTCGGTTATCTTTTTCTCCTTTAAAGATAACAGCCTGCTTTTTTCAGATTCAGACAGAGCAACCATAAATTCGGTATATCACCAAAAAATTCAAATGTCAAACGCCAGCTTGGTTATCTGTGTACTCATAAAAATTATATTGATCAACCAATTTTATAAAATTATGAATTAAATGAAGTTACATGGGCAAACGTCCATATATCTCTTTCTTCTAAGATATAATACCTTTCGAATTCCGTCAAAGAATAGAAGAAGGATGAGATGTTACTGATCTATTATCCACAAGGTAAATGGAGAATTCTTTGTTGGACGTGAATAATCGACAAGGGCATTTCTTTCATTAGTAAATAAATCATTAAAGAATTTATCAGGAGTGGTACCGCCTTCTCCTCCAGCCAATCTTTCCTTTCCTGCTTTTTTTATTTCCTTGCATGCGGAATAAAATTCCGTAAGTATTTTATATGTCTCATCAGAGGAAAAACGATTCGGATCATATTCCTCACAATCCTCATTTGCAATTATATGAAGAGGCACTCCGTCTATTTTTTCCATAAAAACGAAAGCTTGAGGTCTTGCTTTTTTATCTAATCGTTCTACGATTCCGTAATTTTTAGGCATTCTGACGCATCCTCCCACAAACTGTTCACAAAGCAAGCGACTCGCCTCCATTCTTACAAACTGTTCGTAAGCGCTCCCAATCCATACAAAGCCAACCTCTTTTATAACAAACTGGTCGCTTCCATCCAAGTTATACACTCGGCCTTCAGCATGACCGCCAAGATGTTGGCCTCTATTTCCTTTTTTGTATTTATTTACCATTTGAAAAACATCTCCTGTAAGTGATCTTCCCTCAGATGTTAAAGTTATTCTGTTTTCAGAAGTATAAAATCGTCTCCAGACAATTTTATCAGGGTTTTGAGCATTAAAGCTATTTACATCCCGCTGTCCAACAAAAATTTTCCCATCCTCAAAACGAAATGGTTCGATATGCCTGCTTGATAGCACCAAGCTTCTCTCGGCTCTTTCTGCAACAACCATACCAGCAGTATTGTAAACCTATAGTGTTGTATTGTCAAGTTCGCTATATTTTAGTATAGCAGGTTTCATCAAAGCGGAAGATATTTCTAGACAGCAGTTGGGAAAATTGTTCTTATAATTTAAAGTTAAGCAAAATCTTTGAGGATCTGGAAATCTTTTTTTAACACTTCCTTACTTTTTGCCGTATAAATTGCAACGGCGGGATGAAAGAGAGGAATTATGCTTATTGTTGCATAAGAAGCATTTGCTTTCAACACTTTTCCGTGAAGAACGCTGATTGATTCTGTTTTTTCCGGAAGGTCGAATTTTTCCAGGATATACCTCATAGAAAAACGTCCCAAAGTTACTAGTGTCTGTGGCTTAATAATCTCAATTTGCCTGTCAAGAAATGGCGAGTAAAGTTCTATTTCAGAAGGCAACGGGTCCCTGTTTCCAGGAGGTCTGTCCTTAATGATATTTGTTATGTAAGCACTGTTTCTTTCAACATTTATCGACTCGAATAGCTCGTCAAGAATCCGCCCGGCTGCGCCGCAAAAAGGACGACCTTTTTTTGCTTCATTTTCTCCGGGAGCCTCGCCTATAAACATTATTTTTGCGTAATGGTTTCCTTCACCTATCACTGGAAAGTATTTACTCTTAATCCTATACTCATAAAGCGGGGATTCTTTCAAGCCCAAAATCTCATCTTTAATTTTTTTCAGTTGTTCCGTATTATTTTTGCCCATATCTTCTTTATAACATTTTTTTAAATTTCATATCAGGTTAATGTTTCTTTTACGCCTTTTCTTACCGATTGCCAATAATTATTCACAAGATCTTTCGCGTAAGGATCTCCTCCGTCCGGGATAAGCATCCAGTCAGGAAGCTGATGGCTTAAAACTTCTTTTTTTAGCGTTGGACTATCAACTCTTGTAGAAACATTTGGATAATTGGCAATATTGTGAACCCTGCTTACACCGCTGTTTTGTGAACCAAAATAAGGATCATGTACCACAAGCTCTTGCACTTGACTTATTTCCGGGAATGTTATTTCAACTTTTTTACCTAACGAACCAATATACGCTCCCGCCACTCCAAGAATTCCGCTTGTAAACTGGCTCCCTTGCTCTAGCATATTTGTATCAAAATCCGCTATGATGTTTTCTCTGTCCATCTGGTTTTGCATAAAATCAATAACACTTTTTGTATATAAAGGATTTTGTCTAACTTTAACTTTAATTTTATCCGCTATCGCTCTTACCACTTGATTTTTCCTGAAGCTTCTTTCATCTTTTTTCCCTTCGGGATTTTTATCTTCCGCAAGCATATAGCGCATTGCCTGCATAACATCCATCTGCTGTCTGCCTCCATGTATTGAGCCTTCCGGATATTCCACCCCCCCAAGTCTAAATTTTTGCGTTTCATGACTTTTTGGGACATCCAACTCAATTGATTTATCAGCTAAACTATCTATTGCATCCATTACTACTGTATCTTTTAAAACAATTTGAAAATCGGGACAAAGACCTGTTGCGTTCTCCACTGTTTTTCTCATGAGAGGAAATCCGCCAACTTTATAAACATGGCGCAAAACCATCCATTTTCTTTCATTCTCAGGAAGAGTTTGTTCGAGTTCCGGAGCTCTAATGTCTCGGCTCAGGCTTATTGAACCTACTTGCTGTGATTTAAGATCATAAGACATAACTAACATTGATCCTCCCATATCAGCATACGACTCCCCATGCTCCTCTCCAATTCCCAGCACCGCAAAATTTATCCTGTCCGCATTGAGTTCCTGATCAACCCGCTTACTAAACTCTGGATCATCTTTCATCCTTTCAGCCCGTTTTCTTTTTGCCTGGTCAATGAATGGCTTAAATAATTCATTAATAAGATTGACAGGTTTTTCAGGTAAAGCTGGAGTTAGATTTGTTTCTGTTTGTTTAACAACAATAGGGGCGGGCGCAGCATCCGAAAGAACTGGCGTAGGAGTTTTGGATACAGGTAAAACCGCAACCGGAGCAACAGTTTCATTGGGAAAAGCATGATCCTCCTGGGCTCCACTTGACCTTCCGGCAAGTTTTATTGCCGAGCCTAACGTTCCTACGCCTACGCCCGCAAATAATAACATGCGCAATAAATTTCTCCGGCTGGTTGTATGACGGGACTTTTCCTGACCCGGCAAAAGCACTATTTCAGCGTTGCTCTTATCATAGGTTATCTGATCAGACCCGGAACTTTCCGGTTCCGCATGAGTTTGTAATTCTAGCTTAGCTTTCTTATCAATTATTTCAAGATCTTCTTCTCTTTTTGAAAGCGATTGAAGTATTGAAAAACGGTTCTGCTGTTCATCTTTTTTTAGCTCTTTGATTTTTTTGGAAAGTTTTGCGGCACTTGGATTTCTTACTTTTCCATCAAAATTTATGTCCATAAGTTCACGTGTAGCCTGCCGAACATACTTTTCATCACGAATTCTATTTTGTTCATATCTTGCTTTGGCCGCAAGACTATTTAACAACCGCTTTACAGCTCTTCTTTGCAGAGTCGCTTGCCGCTTTTCCCCACCTGTAAATCTTTTTTTAATAGCATCATCTTTATATCTGCCTTTTTCATCTATTCCCCTGAATTCTTTTATTAAATTCAAAACCTCTTGATGAGAACCTGTAGTAAAATAAAGATCTTTATAAATATCTTGTGCTGCTCTTTTCCCTTTCGCACTTAGCTTAAGCTTTTGGGTGGACTGGCCTTTTGCAGTAACGCTTTCTGAAATATTAAAAAGCGAAACCGGACTCTCCAATGCTTCTATTTTTCCGGCTAATATCAGCATATGCTCATCTGAAGATTCATGAATACCTGTCTGGACCGTTTCAGCATGCTGATTTTGATCTTCTGACACTGCTTTAGATCTATATATTTCTGTTCTCATCTTTATGAAAATATAATTTAGCAGATGATTTTATCTTAAAATTAGTATAAAAATCAAATTTAAATTTATAATATTAAAGCAGAGTAGAGGAAAAAGTAATAAATGTGAGAAGAAAAATCAATATTCAACTTTATCCAAAGTGCTTTTTAGAACTCCTTTGGTTTCTTTTATAAAGAAGTCGATTCCGTCTGATTCAAGTTTTATATATGAACCGTTTTTTACGGAAGTCGGCTGAATTTGAGCATAAGTCCCATATCCTAAATGTACCAGCAAAGCTCTCATTACTCCTCCATGCGTAACTACAAGCACAGTTTTGTTTTGATACGCAACGGCAGTTTCCCGCAAAAAAGTTATAAATCTTCCCATTATTTCTTCGTCACTTTCCACCTCCGGAAACTTGTAGGATTTTTTTCTGTTATCAGGAAGCGCCTCAAATTCTTTCAGTAAGTCTTTAAGCTCATCAGCAAAAACGCTGTATTTTTTTCCTTCAAATTTTCCAAACGCCCTTTCTCTTAGAAGCTTGGTTGTTGTGACAGCAAGGTTTTTCTCCATAGTAATAATTTCCGCGGTTTTAACAGCCCTTATGGAATCGGAGGAAAATACCGCGTCAAAATGGATATTTTTCAGTTTTTCCCCCAAAAATTTAGCCTGATTTGCGCCTTTTTCAGTCAAAGTGGAATCAGAGTGTCCCTGCAGTAAACCTTCTACATTCCACTCCGTTTCCCCATGGCGCACGATATAAAAAGTACAGTACAACGCAGAAATATTTTTCATACAGTAATTATCTCAAATAATGTCGCATTTTCGTCCCAAAACAATACTGAATGTTTCACTATTTATAAGTACTCCGTCAGCATCAAAAATAATGGCTTTAAGCATAAAGAAATTATATCAGATTATCTTGAATTTGATTACAGTGTTTATCTACAGGAAAAGTATTTATGCCAGATTTTCTGGGGGAACAACAGGAGTTTCCACGCTTACCCACACATCATCTTCCAGACACCAGTAAACCACTCTTCTATATTCCTTATAGTCTTTACCCATTCTCAGATTACTGGTAATATCATTTCTTTGCATTTTCATTTCTTTATTACACAAAGGACACACCATGAAAATATTATATCATTTGCTGAAAGCGCTAAAAAAGAGCAGAATCCAATATTCTAGATATCAAATAGCTTAATCTATTTATGTTTGTACTGTTTTCTGGAGTTTTTAAGATCAATAGACCTTTTTTTATTGGAAGCTTTGAATGCGGCTTTCCTGTTTTCTTTATCCAATTCAAAAGCTTCTTTTTTCTTTTTCTGCGCCGCGAGTTCTTTTTCAACAATTTTCTGGCATTCCGGATCAGGGCAGACGGTCTGGGTATAAGTAATGACTGATGTCCCCATAAAATTAGTCACTTTCTCATTCCAGGTTTTTGCCTTTATTCTTTCCTTACCACAACGGTAACAGGGATTAGAAATTTTAGTAGCCATATTAAATCACTTACCAACGTTTTGAGCGCTTATTGTCTCTGCCTTCTCTACGTGCGCCTCTATCGTTATTTCTATTTGAAGAAAATCCTCCGCCTCCGGGTCTTGCTTCCTGCGGACGGGCTTCTCTTACGATTATTGTTCTGCTGTCAAGCATTGTATTATCCAGCTCTTTTATTGCCTTTTGCGCTTCTTCATCCGTGCTCATTTCTACAAATCCAAAACCTCTGCTTCTTCCAGAAAATTTATCAACAATTACTTTTGCGGATAGAACTTTACCAGCTTTAGAAAAATAGTCTCCAAGAGTAGAATCGGTTGAACTGTATGAAAGTCCTGCTACAAATAATTTATTTGCCATCTATCTTTCCTCCTTTCTTTAATAATTTCTTGAGGAAATGCAACTGCTTAAATAAGAAGAGTACGAGTAGAAACAAAGATACAAGGTAGAAATACAATAATAGGATATCTTTATCTTTAGTTTACCAAAACTTTATCAAAATTAAGCAGATATATTGCCTCAAAATCTGCAACAATACACATTATAGCATAAAACTTAAAGATAGGCAAGAGAATCTTGGTACCCCAAATCTATCGCAACTTATTCAGTGATGATGTAGTTTTGTAAGACCAATAGTAAGATGCGGTAATAGAGGACAAGTTCTTTTTCAATTAGAACTGTTCCTGTCATATATGAAAGACTTCAGCCTGAGCAATTTTTTGGCTAAAAATTGCTGGTTTGAAGAAGTATTAGTCCTATTAACGTAGAAACTTGACCATTATCACTTACTGAAGTTAAGGCGTATTATTGATTATCCTGGCTGCATGGTTTAGATGGGGGAGTTTTACCGTGGGAACTATATATTCTAACAGTTGCCTCTTCAAGACAACCTTGCCTGAGTAAAATTTTATTAAACGTAATTGATATCCTTTTTGAAGGAGCATCAAAAGAGGCAGTAAAAAGATTAGACGCATTAGAAGCAACAATCCAGACAAATAATATTAATACGAATAAATGAGTAAGCTTATATTTCTCCATTACATAGTTTGTTACTATTACGGCCTGAAAAAAGAAAAATGCGGCATACATAATTACGTGAAAACTGGAACGGTTCAGAAGAATTACGGCAAACCATGCCGGGATACTGAAAAGCTGAAGATATAAAAACTTTCTGATTCTAAACGACAGCAGAAATGTTCCTATTAGCCACAGAGCAAAAGGCAGACTGGTATACTCAACAAGTGCCCAAAAAAAAGTAAGTGCATCTTTTGAGACACCTTCACTGACCCGCGAAAAGTAAAAAAATAAACCCCTGTTTAAATAATGCTGCTGAAAGCCAAACTTATACGTAAGAAATGGCAAAGCCATCCAGGCCAAAAAATATACGCTAAGAAAAAAAAATATTGCGATACTTAGGAAACGTATTTTTTTGTTTTTTAGCACGCGGTTTTTAATAAAAACGCAAATTATTCCAGGCAGAGCCACAGCCGCATCAAGCATAGTCAATATTGCCGCTACCCAGACAACAAGAGCGTAAAAAAGATTTCGGACATTAAAGTTTTTCATATTTTGCCAAAGAAAATATGCTGTAAACAAAAACAAAAAGCGCATCTGAGAATCCGCTCCGCCATTGCGGTCATTAATAAGAAGCGCGGATAAAGAAAACGAAAGCATTGAGATAATAACAAGACGTGAGTCAATTTTTTCTCTGTTAAATATCCATACAAGTAGCCAGAAGGTTAGGAAGCTGAAAATAATACCTGGAAGCCTCAACAAAACCGGATCAGGACCGAAAAAATGAAGCAGTGTACCGGAAAATACCGCCCTGAAAGGTTCTATATAAAATAAAAAGGGGTACGCTAATAAACGCAAGTCTTTGAGCTTAATTGCGTCCCACATGCGGTCAATAGAAAGCATGGCGGAAGCCTCATCTCCTATAAATACCTGGTTTGAAAGCCCGTAAAAGTGAAGAAAAACAAAAACAATAAAAATTAAAACCAGACAAACATTCCGCCACTTCATAATAGTTGTAGTATATCCATAATTATTGCAAAAGTCTAAGTTACTTTTTTAAAAATGATGTATACCCTTCTTACTTGATTTTGCAACTTTTTCGAAATAAAATGTTGCTAAATCAGTCTAGAAGGAGTTATACCCGTAGCATTTTTAAATGCGAGTGGTATAAAATATATTACTGTTTAAAAAATTATGAAAAAAATATTTTTGTTTCTCATATCTCTTGTTGCCGGAATTATATTTATAGCAATTTATGCTAAACTAGCTGATCAAAAAAGCAGCCAAAATATAATATCTCCTGCGTCTGATACCAGTAGGTTTTCTTTGGAAAGCGCTCCCGGCAGGTCTTTGCGCGGAAAGATTTTATCTTTTTCCGGCAGCGTGGACTGGCAATCAAGAAGCGCAACCATGCCTGCAACGCTTGCTAAAGTCATCCCTATCCAGCAGGGCGAAAAAATAATTACAAAAAATGGAAAAATCAAAATACAGTTTGAACATGAATTAACATTAAATATTCTGCCTGATACGCAGGTAGAATTTATTCAAACACTCCCGGAAAATATTGTTATAGCCCAGAGTAAGGGAACGGCTGACTATTCAAAAACCGGTACGGCTTCTGTTTCCGTTCGGACTATCCATCTTCTGACAGAAGTTAACGGAAACGCTGTTGTTTCCCTGGACAAGAACACACCAGTCGTTACTGTTGACGTTTACAAAGGTTTGGTAAAAGAAGCCTTTAACGACTTAGAGTACGCAAGCACAGTAATAACAATCAGTGAAGGAAAACAATTTATTTTTAACGATGAAACCCGAGAAAGTACAATTAAACTCAGTATTAATAAGTAAAACACTACTTGTTGTAATCCGCGATCCCTTCAAGTATTGTTGCGCCCTCATATCCCAGCGCCCACAGAGCTATTCCGCCTATATGATTATTTTCCGCAAAACTTATTTTCGCAAGAGAAGATTTTTTGTCAGGATAAAAAATTTGATGGTATGTATTTGTCTTTTCATCCTTATAAACAATGTATGTCTCCTGCGCCTCTTCATCAAATCCGCCGCTGCAAGTGGCACATGAAGCAAGCAACTGTTCTACTCTTAAATTGCTTGCTATCAAACCCGTACCCGGAATAATGCCTGAACGGGGAGAGTTGTTAATTGATTCCCATTCATAACCATACAACGGCATGCCTAAAATTATTTTCTCTTTAGGCATTATTCTTTGCGCTTTTTCAATCGCCGTTTGAATATCAAATTCCGCTGTGCTTCCGGCACCGTACAAGGGGGCAACCGGCCCGGTAACATAAGATCCTGTATAGTGATAGTCATAACCCATCAGTAACATACGGTCAACAAAACCCGCTACTTCTTTGGGGTTGACAAGATTTTTCTTCACAAAATCTATTGGGCTTATATCTATTGTAAGTGTTCCGGCCTGTTGTGACTGCAAACCCTTTTTTACTTCTTTTACAAAAAGAACAAACCTCGTTCTTGCCTCATCCGATGCTTCGCTTGTGCTCTCAATGTCAAGATTAAGATCGGTAAATCCGTATTCTTTCATAATCGGAACTGTTTCCCTGATTAAATTTTGTGCGTGAGGTAGGGGATTACTGATTAAATTATTGATCGACTCCTGATTACCGTTAAAAACAACAAGAGAAAGTTCTACATTTTTTTCTTTGGAACTTTTGAAAAATTTGTCCAGTTTGCCTGATCTTAACGCATACCATCCGGGTTCTTCTTCAATAGGGCTTGTAAGCTTAAGGATTTTACCGTCATCATCAAGCGTAAGGCTGAAATAGGAAAGCATAGTGATATATTTTGAATAGTCGGTTTTTGCTTTGCTGGCAAGCCAGTAAGGTAAAAAGCCAATGACCTGTTTGCGGGGACGTTCAAAATTTTCAAGAAGAGAAAAGGGTTTTTCATTCCGCAGAGAGAAAAGCGGAGTATAAAAGATAATAAAGTATCCGATCAGGATTCCTGTTATAATCCCTCCTGTTAGAATAACAGATTTTAAAAACATACCTTATTTTACCATGAAATCATCTATACCCTAAATTTAATCGGAGCCAAAGGTATAAATCCTGTAGTATTTAACGGGAGATTATTGAGTACAGAAAAAACCTTCCTGATTTTGGAATTTAAACTTTTATTTTCCTGATCAAAAAGATAGAAAAAATACCCGTTATTCCGCAAATAACAAATCCTGCGGCCAGCCCAAATGCCTGAGAAAGTATTCCGATAAAAATCGGGCCAATCATGTCCCCGAATTCCTTAAAAGATCCGGCAGCCCCCATTGTGGCCCCAAGTTTCCCTTCTTCCGCAAGCTTACTGACCAACATATCCGTATTTGTCCAGACAATACCTACCCCAATTCCGGAAATAATGGCAATTAAAACTAAAGGCACGTCTTTTACAAAAGGTGTAAGAATAATACTAACAGCAGATAAAACAAGGCCAATTCTAATTGTAGATACAACATTTATTCTATCCGCAAAAAAACCTGCCACAGGCTGTATAAGAAGATATGACAGCGCCACAAGCGAAAGCAGTATTCCCGTTTCAAGCGCCCCATAATTTAACGCGTAAACTCTTACCGGCAAAAACCCAAAAAGAATACTTACAAAAAACATATTCACTATGATAACCGCGTACCATCTCAAAAGTTTTGGGTTATGAAACACCGACACAAATGATTTTAAAGAAAAATCATCATCTAACTTTGTTCTTTCTTTCTGCTTATCAGAGGGCAAAAATAAAGACAAAATAAAAGCAGCAATTCCTACTACGGAAGCAACAATAAATATATAAGAAAAATTACTTTTTAAAATAATCAATCCTCCTATAACAGGGCTTAAAACGTATCCCGCTCCTTTTATGGCATTATAAATTCCATACGCTCTTCCTCTTTCTGCCCGGTAGTATGTTCCAATTAAGGCAAGAGAGACCGCTGATAGTGCTGCGGCACCAATCCCCTGAAGAAATCGGACAACAAGCATCAGTTGCGGCGGAACAATCAAATATATTAAAGATGCTAAAATAAATATTCCAATTCCCAAAAGCATTGTACGCTTCATTCCCTGGCGGTCAGAAACTGCGCCAAAAACAGGTTTTGCTATAATCTCGGCAAAGTCATAAACCGCAATCAAAAATCCAATCATTGCCAGACCAACGCCTACCTGCTTAGCATATACGGGCAAATTTACCGCAACAATATGAGAGCCAAAAGAAGTTACAAATCCAACAAAACCTAAGATAAAAGCAAATATAAGCGAAACAGATTTTCCGGACATAACTGGATTATAACAAACATAAAGTTAGAACAGTAGAATGATTAAGCTCAGTTTATGAATTCTGTTTGGGTAAAAGACACAACATCTCTTATTAAAGTATTGTTTTTAGAAATTAAAGTACTTGGACTGACAAGTCAATCCACATATTCATGTCTATTCCACAAAAGTTAAAGCAACACCTCGTTTGCCCGCGCGTCCTGTTCTTCCTATTCTATGAACGTAGTCATCGTAGGACTCAGGAGCATCATAATTAATCACGTGGGTTACGTTTTCAATATCCAGTCCGCGTGAAGCAACGTCTGTTGCTATTAAGATTTGTAATCGGTCATTCTTAAATTCCTGCAGTACGCGTTGACGCTGATTCTGTGATTTATTACCATGAATTGCGGCTGTCCTAAAACCGCGCTCAACAAGAATCTTTGACAGTTTTTCCATTCCCCACTTTGTTCTGCCAAAAATTAAAACCTTATCAAATCCCGGCTGGATTAATAAATCATGCAGTACGTCTATTTTTGGCCGGTTGCCCGTTAGCCTTACAATATCCTGGTCTATATTTTCCGCGGTATCCTGCTGCTTTACTGAAACTGTTACCGGATTTGTCACAAAGCTTTGTAAAATCTCCCGTGTCTTTCCATCAACAGTCGCAGAAAAAAATAATGATTGGCGGATTTTAGGGAGAAGCGAAATGAGATATTTGATGTCTTTTATAAATCCTATATCAACCATTCTGTCCACTTCATCAAGAACTACATTTTGAAAAAGCGATAAATTCAATTCCCTTCTTTCTATTAAATCTTTTAATCTGCCCGGAGTGCCTATAACAAAATGCGGCCTGTGCCTGAGCCCATATGTTTGACTTCTAATGCTCACCCCTCCAATGGTGGTAACTACCTCAAGACCCATTCCTTTTGCGAAAATTTGAAATTCCTCCCCAATTTGAACAGCAAGTTCACGAGTAGGAACAACAATTAAAACCCTTTGACTGCGGTCAAGATATGCTTTATTAATAAGTGAAATAAGAAACGCCGCAGTTTTACCTGTTCCCGTATTGGCAATACCAATAATATCGCGCCCGGCAAGTATTTGGGGAATTGCTTTTTCCTGTATAGCGGTTGGAATAGAGTAGCCGTGGTCTATAATGTTGCGTTTCAGCGTGTCTACAATTGCGTATTCAGCAAACTGCACGCTTGACACATATTCAGTTTGTATATTTGCTTCTTTTGCTTTCCTGATGAAAAGATTAGGATCAAGCTTTTTCACGTGCTTTCTTATTCCACGTTGGAAATTTGCTCTTGGAGCATAAAAATTATTACCGTTTCTGCCACGGTTATGATTTCTGTATCTAGACCTATACATATCTTTATCTTTTTTCTTGTGGTTTGGCTTCTTTTACGGCAATTGGGCGGCCATTAAGTTCTGAACCATTAAGCTTGTCCATAGCTGTTTTTGCTTCTTCTTCCGTACCCATTTCAACAAACCCAAAACCCTTGCCCTGGCCTGTATTTCTATCAACAATTACTTTTGCAGATAAAACTTTTCCGATTTTTGAAAAATGTTCTTCCAGTTGTGAATCAGTAGTTGAATAGTCAAGACTTCCTATAAATAATTTATTTGTCATTTCTTTCCTCCTTTCTTTAAATGTTGCGTGTATTACGCTGATATGTCTGCTTAGAAGATGAAATTATTTTCTATTAGGAAGAAGATACAAGTGGAAAAAAATCAAATTAAAGTATCTTTTATCTTTACTAAAAAATTCAATCAAATATAAGCAGATGTACCAACGTACTGTCTGCACCATAAAACATCATAGCATAATAATATAAATATGTCAATAATGCTATAGGACGTTTTTCTGAATCTTCCGGCATGGCTGCATTCGCAGTGGAAGTGCACCACTTGTTAAGTACGAGGATTCAATAGCATTCT
>Ga0209542_10001153_pt1 | contig 63023 bp, 62 predicted proteins | sample RifCSPhighO2_01_FD_184028 | JGI IMG/M metagenome (GOLD analysis project Ga0209542, IMG submission 184028) | Soil microbial communities from Rifle, Colorado - Rifle CSP2_plank highO2_0.1 (SPAdes) (version 2) | ecosystem: Environmental > Terrestrial > Deep subsurface > Rock core/Sediment ...
TCTACAACACCAAACGGGTCCACCACGCATTCGGCAACCGATTGTCGCCCGTGCAATACCTGATACAGTACGAGAAATTACCAGCGGAGTGCAAAACCACCTGCGGTCATACATCTTTTTGCTCGAGAGCGTATTTTTTGTTATACTCTTGCTCCATGAAAGATTCTCCTGATGAAGAAGTTAACTTTGAACCCGAGGATGAGCTGGGAGATTTGGGTGCTGCGCAGGCCAAGTTGAAAAAGCTTAAGGATGAGCTTGCCAAGGTAAAAGCAGAGCGACAAGAATATCTCGATGGCTGGCAGCGATGCAAGGCAGATTCGATAAACACTCGAAAGGAAACTCTTGCGACTGCAGAACGCATGGGAGTGCGTGCAAAGGAGACGCTTATCGAAGAAATTATCCCTGTTTTGGACGGCTTTGACGTGGCCGCCGGCTCACCCGCGTGGGAATCGCTGGACGCACAGTGGCGAAGCGGCATCGAGCAGATACGAGATCAATTACTCGACATCCTTTCGCGCAACAGCGTTGAGCGATTCGGCAAAGTTGGTGATACATTCAATCATACCTTGCACGAAGCCGTACAAGAAGTAGTGGACATGCCCGGAGAATCAAATTCCATCGTGCGGATGTTGCGATACGGATACAAACTTAATGGTCGCGTCCTGCGGCCGGCACAAGTAATTGTTAAAAAGTAACCTCCAAAAATGTCCGCAGGTTGACAACGTGACTGCGGAGCTGTATACATTTCTTCATCCATAGAACCCTTTAGCAAAGTAACCTTAAGAACAATGGCAAAAATACTCGGTATTGATCTCGGAACAACAAATTCGGCGATGGCCATCGTTAAAGGCGGCGAGCCGGAGATCATTGAGAATGCGGAAGGTGCGCGCACGACCCCCTCGGTCGTCGCCATTTCAAAGACGAGCGAGCGTTTGGTGGGGCTCCTCGCGAGACGCCAGGGCGTTACCAACCCCAAGAACACCGTCTACCAAATAAAGCGCTTCATCGGCCACAACTTCGACGAGCCCGCTGTAGCGAAAGACCGTGCATCAGTGCCGTTCGAGACGCAAAAGTCCGCAAATGGAGGTCTGGAGGTAAAAATGGCCGAAAAGTGGTATCGGCCGGAAGAAATATCGGCGATGATATTGCAAAAATTGAAGCAGGACGCCGAGGCACGCCTCGGTGAGACGATTACCGAAGCGGTCATCACCGTCCCCGCATACTTCAACGATGCGCAGCGACAGGCCACCAAAGACGCGGGCAAGATCGCAGGCTTAGACGTGAAGCGCATCATCAACGAGCCGACCGCAGCGGCCCTCGCATACGGTTTCAATAAAAAAAAGAACGAGAAGATAGCGGTCTTCGATTTCGGCGGCGGTACGTTCGATGTCTCGGTGCTTGAAGTCGGTGATGATGTGATAGAGGTACGCTCAACCGACGGCGATGCGCACTTGGGCGGAAAGGATATAGATCAGAAGATCATGGATTGGCTTGCCGACGCGTTCAAGAAAGAATCGGGCATTGACGTGCGCAAAGACCCGCTCGCGCGCCAGCGCCTCGATGAGGCTGCCGAGAAGGCAAAAATCGAGCTCTCGAGCGCCGTCGACACGGAGATTAACATTCCTTTTATCACGTCAACCGATGCCGGACCGCAGCATCTTCTCATCAAAATGAGCCGCGCAAAGCTGGAAGAGCTTTCCAATGAATTTGTGGAGCGCGCGATGGCTATCACCAAACGTGCGATGGAAGCCTCCCCATTCAAGGTCGGCGACCTCAACGAAGTGATACTTGTGGGCGGCCAGACACGCATGCCGGCCATGCAACAGGCTGTCGAGAAATTCTTCGGCAAGAAACCAAACATGACGGTGAACCCCGACGAAGTCGTCGCCATCGGCGCAGCCATTCAGGGCGGTATCCTGCAGGGTGACGTCAAAGACGTGCTACTTCTCGACGTCATCCCGCTCTCGCTCGGCATCGAAACGATGGGCGGGGTCGCGACCAAGCTCATCGAGCGCAATACGACCATCCCCACATCGCGCTCGCAGACCTTCTCTACCGCCTCCGACAACCAGCCATCAGTCGAGATACACGTGGTGCAAGGCGAGCGGCCTATGGCGGGAGATAACAAATCCCTCGGGCGCTTCAATCTCGACGGCATTCCTCCGGCGCCGCGCGGTATGCCGCAGGTGGAAGTGTCTTTTGACATCGACGCCAACGGCATCCTCTCGGTCAAAGCGAAGGACAAATCGACTAATAAAGAGCAGTCTATCCGTATCGAAGCCACTTCAGGACTATCCGACGCGGAAGTGGAAAAAATGCGTAAGGATGCGGATACCAACGCGGAGGCGGATAAAAAGAAACATGAGCTCGTCGAGGCGCAAAATGCCGCAGACCAGGTGCTCTATGCGGCCGAGAAAGCGCTCAAAGAGCACGGAGATAAGGTGGGCGAGGACATCAAGAAGGATGTGCAGGAAAGAATAGACGCGGTTAAGGCCGCACGCGGAAGTGCTGACGCTGCGGCTATCAAAACGGCTGCAGAGGCACTCTCGACCGCGATGAGCACGATAGGCCCCGCCGTCGCCAAGGCTAAGGCGGACGAGGAGGCAATGGCCAAGAACCAGCCGCCACCTCAAGAGCCGCCCAAAGACGACCAAAAACCACCCGAAGAACCGAAGCAATAAGTGAACGGCACTTGTTAGTGTGAGGTGAGGCGAACATCTGCGACAAAGGGCGCCGCGTGTGGCGCCCTTTTGCTTTGCAACTTTCTTTCGGGTAGTATAAGGAGTACATGAAAAACTATTACGATTTACTCGGAGTGCCGAAGACTGCGAATGAGGACGATATCAAGAAGGCGTTCCGAAAACTTGCGCACAAGTATCATCCCGACAAGAAAGGGGGCGACGAGGCGAAGTTCAAAGAGGTGAGCGAGGCGTATGCGGTGCTTTCGGACCAAAAGAAGCGTGCCGAGTACGATACCTATGGCAAGACATTTGCCGGAGGGGGAGGACCGCAACAAGGAGGTTTTGGCGGGTTCGACTTTTCTAACTTCTCCGCCGGAGGCGGACCCTCCTTCGGAGGGCAGCAGTTCGAATTCGATCTCGGCGACATATTTGGCGATGTCTTCGGAGGAGGCCAGACGCGCACGCGCCGCGGGCGCGACATCTCGATAGATATCGAGCTTTCATTTCGTGAGTCGATATTTGGTGCTGAGCGACGGGTGCTGCTCTCCAAGATGAGCGCGTGTGATGTGTGCGACGGGACGGGTGCAAAAAGTGGCTCGAAGACCATTTCCTGCACGACGTGCAACGGCAAGGGCGAGATACGCGAATCGCGCAATTCTTTCTTCGGTACCTTCAGCTCGTCACGCCCGTGTCCGCGCTGCCGTGGGCGCGGAGAGATCCCCGAGAGTCCTTGTGAGGCGTGTCGCGGTGAAGGCACACGGAAACGTGAGGAGGAAATACATGTGGTCGTACCTTCAGGAGTCGAGGATGGTGAGATGATACGCATGCCGGGCCGCGGTGAAGCTGCGGCAGGCGCCGGAGCGGGTGATCTCTACGTCAAACTCCATATAAAATCTGACGCAAAATTTTCGCGAGACGGCAACAATCTCCTTACCTCGCTTCCTATCAAGCTCACCGACGCACTCTTGGGAGGCGAATACCTTCTTCACACGCTCGAGGGACAGGAAACTATCCGTGTGCCGGGGGGTGTCGTCCACGGCGAGACTATTCGGGTACGAGGTCGTGGTGTGCCCTACGGGCGGGGAAATCGCGGAGACTTACATGTCCGCATCGATATTGAGTTTCCGAAAAAGCTTTCGCACAGCGCACGCGAGCTGATCGAAAAGTTGCGCAGTGAAGGACTTTGAACAGCTGCCAGCTTCTAGTTTTCAGCTTTTAGGCAATACACAGGTAACGTTCCTGACAGCTGAAAGCTGGCACCTGAAAGCTATAATGTTCGCATGGACCTGAACACTGTTGCGAACATTTTCAGTCACTGGCCTACGGACTGGATCATTATTGGCGCACTCGTAGCCTTCATCGCACTTGATGCGCTGCGCTCCGGCTCTGCGCGAGCTGCTTCGCTCGTTCTTGCGCTGCCTGCAACAGTACTCCTCACCAATGCGCTGCCGCAGGCTGTTGTCGTTGGACCTCTGTCCGCACAATTTACAGCTCCTGCCGCGCAACTCATCATTTTTGCCGCAATTTTTGTGCTGCTCTACATAGCATGCCATCGCATCATCTTTACTTTCTCCGAGGATGGCGGAGTACTCCAAGCTCTCATCACCGGAGTTAGCGCGACGGTCGTTCTTGTCGTGATATTGCTGCAGGTACCGGGCCTCCAATCGCTCTGGCACTTCGGCGATCAAGTCCAGCTCGTATTTGGCGAAGCCTACCGCTTTTGGTGGCTCCTCGCTGCCTACGGGGGACTTGCCTTCGTCCGCAGTTAGTACAATATCTTGTACACACGGAGTGCTTGTGAGAAATTAGATTTGTGGTGTACTTGTGCTAATTCTCTTGTATATGCCGCAAGAACTCCTGATTGCCATAATCGCTGGACTCGGTGGAATGTTCGGCTGGGGCTTTGCTGATTTTTTCGCAAAAAAGACCATATCCTCGATAGGTGATACCTTAAGTCTCGCTTGGGCGGGAGTGTTTGGAACAGTCGTGTTCCTCCTTGCAGCTGCATATCAACTACTCTGGGGGAGTGGGGCGCTTGCGATCCCTCAAGATCTCGCTGTATGGCTCGGGCTCGCTTTCTTTGGCGCACTGCAGGCGGGCGTATATCTTTTCGCATATAAGGGATTCGGAAAGGGGCAGATATCGCTGCTAGCACCCGTTTTCGCATCTTTTTCAGGCATCGTTGCCCTCATTTCAATACTATTCCTCGGAGAACCTGTGACCGCGCCGCACATCATGGCACTTGTAGTCATCTTCGGCGGCGTCATGCTCATGAGTATTGATCTCAACGCCTTCCGTGGTCGCGTCGACCTTGTCCATGTTCCCGGTCTCAAAGAAGTGCTTATCGCGACCCTACTTGCGGCCCTTTGGACCGTGCTCTGGGACCAATTCGTAAGTGGACAGGATTGGCTCGCGTATGCGCTCTACATGTTCGCTTTTATGACGATTGCTGTGTTCGTGATGGCCAAAGTGCAGGGGGTGCTACGTGGCATCTCTTCCCGAAACGTCTGGATCTTTGTCGCGCTTATTGGGATAAGTGAGACTGTTGCGTATCTCGCCATCAGTCTTGGGTACAGCGCAACCTCGTTCACGAGCATCGTGACTCTGATAAGCGGTGCGTTTTCCTTACCGACCATTATCCTGGCGCGCATTTTTCTCGAGGAGCGGCCGACCAGAGTCCAGACCCTCGGCTCTATGTTCATAATTGCCGGCATTGCCGCACTCTCTCTGCTATAATCTTCCGAATATGGTAGATATTTTTAGTAAGAAATTCTTGGAAGGTCTCGAATATGAGACACCTTTTTTCGTGTTCTCCAAAAAAGCCCTTCGTGAACGTTACAAAGAGTTCAAGAAATATTTTCCGGACTCGTCCATCTATTACGCGATGAAAGCAGACGCCGAGAAAGGCGTTCTTGAAACGCTTTTTGAGGTCGGATCGGGTTTTGAAGCAGCGTCTTTGTATGAGCTGAAACTTCTCAAAGAACTGCACGTGCCGCCAGATAGAATCCTCTATGGCACATCAGTGAAGCCTACGTCCCACATAAAAGAATTCCACGACTATGGGGTCAACCGTTTTGCGTTCGATTCATTCCCCGAGCTCGAAAAGATAGCCTCTATCGCACCAAAAGCGCGCGTATATGTGCGTGTGAGCGTGAACGACGCGGGGAGTATTTATCGCTTCTCGGAGAAATTCGGGACTGTACATGAAAATATCGTGCCGCTTCTGGTGAGGGCACGTGAATTAGGTCTCGAGCACTACGGTATCAGTTTTCACGTCGGTTCACAGGCAAGCAATCCTGAGGCGTGGAAGAACGCCGTGAGTAGTTTGCACCCTGTTCTCAAACACTTGCATGAGCTTGGCCTTAAGATCGAGATTTTAAATATCGGCGGCGGGTATCCCTGCATGTATGCCTCGACCGACGAAGAGATTACGCTGAAAGAGGTGGCAAAGAGCGTTGCGGCGGAATGCAAGAAACTGCCCTATCAACCGCATCTCGTTCTTGAGCCGGGGCGTGCGATGGTAGCTGATTCCGCTGTTCTCGTTACAAGCGTCATCGCACGAGTCGAGAGAATAGAGCATACGTGGCTTTTCCTCGATGCAGGCGTATACAACGGTCTCTTCGAGAGTCTCGCATATCAGGGCTCGATTCGGTATCACGTGACTGCTGTGCGGCCCTCATACGATGCCGGGGAGGCAACATTCGCACTCGCAGGACCCACGGGCGATAGCTGGGATGTGGTGAGCCGTGAGGCGCAACTGCCCCAAGACATCGCAGTCGGCGATAAATTGGTTTTTCACAGCGTTGGAGCCTATAACCTCGTGATGGTAGGCAGGTTCAACGGTTTCCCCAAGCCAGCGGTCTATTTCGTTTGACACGTCTGTAGGGCGTTCTACACTTACGGTACACCCTCCATGAATGCTATCCAGCGTATCTGCATTACGTTTTATGCTGTTTGTACGGTACTTTGGGCCGCACTTTTTTTTCAAGACATAACGTCGGGCTTTTACAACTACCTGTATTCGTTCCTCTTCGGATTGATACCGCTTTTCGGCGGTATAGTCGCAATGCTCCGGTCCGATATTTGGGGAAGGTTCAAAAGTGCTGTCGGCAAAGCTGTTTTTTTCACAGGCCTCGGCGTCTTTTGTTGGGGCGTGGGCGAGCTGATCTGGTCATACTACAATCTTGTCCTCAATGTCGCTGCACCGTACCCGTCGCTGGCTGACATCGGTTTTGCCCCGAGCATCTTCTTTTACAGTCTCGGCGCGTACTACTTGTCCAAGGCTGCCGGCGCTCAATTCGGACTGCGTCACCCCCTTGCAAAAGTATTCGTGGCAGTAACACCCCTCGTTGTCTTCGCATTCTCATGGTGGATGCTTATTATGGTCGCCCGCGGCGGTGTCTTGGTGCCTGAAGGCGAGCCGCTCCTCAAGGCGATCCTCGATATCATGTACCCCTTGGGCGATTTCGTCGGGCTCGCGATCGCGATAATCGTCTCAGGACTGTCCTTCAGATACTTGGGCGGTCGCTACATGTGGGACATCATCGCGATATTCCTCGGACTCTTTTTCATGTACGTTGGCGACACCATCTTTTCCTACACGACTACCGTCGGGACATTCTACAACGGACAATTCGGCGATCTGATGCTCTCGACCGGTACCTTCCTCCTCACCTATGGAGCTCTGGGCTTTTCTACCGTTAAGGTCGGGTTCGAAAATATACAAGCCTTGGGCGCAGTGACCACTGAGCGGATAAAAACGGTCCTCGACAATGTCGTTGCTAAAATCATCAAAGAACAGGAATTAGTGATCGGGCCGCTTGCATGGGCCGAGGCACAAAAAGTGCAGGGGCTTCATATCGACAAGCAACGTGGCGAGGTAGGGATCTCGAACGGCGATCCCAAAGCTGTCGTTGATCGCCTTGTCGCGCAGTACGAGCGCCTCTTCGGCAAAGCATCGCAGGAGGTGTGCAAGGAGGCAGCGGCGCCGCTTATCGCGAGTCTTTCGCCCGCTGACGTTCCTTCAAGTTTACGTACTGCATAGGGTACAATAGCAGTCTATGGATCCCGTTCCAGGGAAGACGCATGAAGATTACGAATCGGAATTAAAAGCTGCCAACGAGATCGTTTATAAGCACTCATTGGAGCTTGCACGTCTCAAACAAGCATTAGAAGTCGCCAATGCGCAGCAGGAGAATCTTTTGCACTTCATCAGCCACGAGGTCAAGGGGTATCTCACCGAGGGAGAGGCTGGTTTTGCTGCGATCATCGAGGGCGATTACGGCGCGGTGCCGGATGCGCTTAAACGAATGGCGACGAACGCGCTCGGGAGTGTACGCAAGGGTGTTGCCACCGTGATGGATATTCTCGACGCATCGAATCTCAAGAAAGGTACCGTTTCCTACAAAAAAGCTACCTTTGATTTCAGGGTCGCCGTCCAAAGTATCGTCGCCGAACAAAAACCCATCGCATACGAAAAGCATCTCGGACTCGATGTGGATATCGCGGGAGGCAAGTACCGGATGGAAGGCGACGAAGAGAAAATTCGCGAGCATGTAATACGCAATCTCATCGACAACGCCATCAAGTACACACCAACGGGCACGATACGAGTAGAATTGAGCGACGGCGATGGAAAGATACGATTCGCGGTCAAAGACAGCGGTGTGGGTATTACACCGGAAGACATGGCGAATCTCTTTACCGAAGGTGGTCACGGCAAGGATGCCATCAAGGTCAACGTCCACTCTACCGGCTACGGCCTCTATATCGCCAAACAAGTTACCCTCGCCCACGGGGGCAAAATTTGGGCGGAATCGGAGGGAGAAGGCAAGGGCTCAACATTCATCGTTGAATTACCCGCCGCAGCTTAAAATATCCCCATTTTTCTGCTATTATAGGGCACATGCAACGCCTTTTGACAGGCCTACAGCCTTCTGGAGCACTCCATATTGGCAACTATTTGGGTGCCTTAAAACCCTTTGTAGGCATGTACGAGGAGTACGAGAGCATCCTCATGGTCGCCGATTATCATGCGCTGACGACCCTCAAAGATCCCGTACAGCTGCGACAGAACATCCTTGATGTCGTGCGCGACTATGTGGCAGTCGGAGTTGACCCGAAAAAGGCCTTGATCTTCCAACAGTCCGAAGTGCAAGCACACACGGAGCTCACGTGGATATTCAATACCCTCATTACCATGTCTTTTCTCGAACTTGCTCACGCGTACAAGGATAAAGAGGCTCGCGGCATTGAGAGGACTGTCGGGCTCTTCGATTATCCCGTCCTCATGGCGGCCGATATACTTCTCTACGATACGGATGTTGTGCCGGTGGGGCAGGACCAAAAGCAACACGTGGAGTATGCGCGCGAGATCGCGGGGAAATTCAATACGGCATACGGTGAGACGTTCAAAATGCCAAAAGAACAGATACGCAAAGACGAAGCATCTGTGCCCGGTACCGACGGCAAGAAGATGAGCAAGAGCTACGGTAATACCATTCCGCTTTTTGGTACGTATGAGGAGATACAAAAGGCTGTAATGGGCATTATCACGGACTCGTCCGGAGAAAGTCCTTCCAATGTCTACAACATCCATCGCCTGCTCAAAAGCGAATCCGAGCTGGCACCAGTCTACAAGGCCAATAAGGGCAACTACAAAGCAAGTAAGGAGGCTCTTATCGCGGACATCGAAGCGGTGGTTGGTCCAATGCGTGAAAAGCGTGCCAGCATCACCGACGCGGATGTGAAGGCGATACTGAAAGATGGGGGAGGCAAAGCGCGTGCGCGGGCGGAAAAGAAAATGCTCGATGTGCGCAAAAAGATCGGCGTCAAGATTTAAATATGCCCGGCAGGACAATTTCGAATCGCCTTGTATGAATATTCATCAGCGTATAATGAGAAAACAAAATTTGGTTGTCTTGCAAACCGCAAATGGTCGAACCTGCGGCAGGAATTATTCGAAATTGTACTAGCCGGGTATGGAGCGCATCTACATCGGAGACTTAAAAGACCACATAGGCGAGACCGTCACGATAAAGGGATGGGTGAGCGTGCGCCGTGATCAAGGTAAAATGGTCTTCTTCGATATCCGCGACATGACAGGAGCTGTGCAAGGCGTGGTGCTTCCGAAAAGTGCGGCGATAGAATTAGCGAAACAGACGAATAGAGAATCCTCGGTCGCTATTTCCGGAGAAGTGAAGCAGCGCCCGGCAAAAAATGCACAAGAAGGCAAAGTAAACGGAGACATAGAGCTCGTCATAGACGGTATTGAAATACTGGGAGCAGCGGAGACGTTACCGTTTGAGATCATGGATGATACAGCCGGAATCAACGAAGAGGTCCGATTGGCACACCGCTATCTCGACCTCCGGTCGGAGAGGATGCAGCGCAATATCCGTCTCAGGAGCGAGTTGGTTCGCCGATGCCGCGAGTTTCTATTTAACGAGAAGTTTACCGAGATAGAAACCCCCCTACTTACAGAATCAACTCCCGAGGGCTCGCGCGATTTCGTCGTGCCTTCACGCCTTCATCCCGGGAAATTCTACGCGCTTCCGCAATCGCCGCAGCAATACAAGCAGCTTCTCATGGTCGGCGGATTCGAACGATACTTCCAGATAGCACGCGCCATTCGTGATGAAGATCTGCGCGCCGACCGCGGATTCGAGCATACGCAGATAGATATCGAGATGTCGTTCGTCGAGCAGGGGGATGTCATGAGCACTGTTGAGAAAATGATAACGGGGGCGGTTGAAGCTATGGGATATACGATAAAAGAAAAACCCTTTCCGCGCTTCACGTATGCAGAGGTGATGGAGAAATTCGGCGCTGATAAATTCGACCTGCGAACACCAGAGGAAAAAGAGAAGAACATCCTTGCCTATGCATGGGTCCACAAATTTCCATTTTTCGAGAAAACTCCTGAAGGTGGTTGGACCTTCACCCACAACCCCTTCTCTATGCCGGTGCCCGAGCACGTAGATCAACTCCTGCAGAAGAAAAACGTCGGGGAAATACTCACGACACAATACGACCTTGTCTGCAACGGATACGAGACTGGCGGTGGAAGCATTCGAGCCCATAAGCCCGGGCTCTTGAAGGCTGCGTACGAAATAATGGGATACACAGAGGATGAGACACAAGAACGTATCGGGCACATGCTGACCGCGTTCGGATTCGGCGTACCGCCACACGGTGGCATCGCGCTTGGTGTCGAGCGCCTCATCATGAACCTGACGGGTGAGACGCATCTGCGTGAAGTACAGGCATTCCCGATGACCCGTGGAGGTCAGACCTCCGTCATGAAAGCCCCTAAGTCTCTTACCGCTAAGCAACTCGAAGAACTTCATCTCCAGGTCAAGCCCCCAAAAAAACATGGGTGACCCCATTAGAAGCTTTCCCATATTCACCACGATGAAAATATTATCTACGCACCAAATTTTCTATGGCTTCTAACGGGGCGGGACGATTCATCGTAGCTACTCCTGCCTTCGAGGGCCCGCTCGAGGCGCTCTTGAATATGATAGAGGAGCGCAAAATGTCGGTTTCCGATATTTCACTTGCGGAAGTGACTGATGCGTATCTCGCGTATGTGGAAAAATTGCCGGAGCTGCCACTCGGCGAGACAGCGCAATTTATTTTGGTTGCATCCACACTGCTTCTCATCAAATCGCGTGCACTTCTCCCTACATTGGAACTTTCCGAAGACGAACGCGAAAGTGTAGAGGAACTCGAACGACGATTGGCGCGCTATACAATTATCCGGAAGACCGCAAAACTCCTGCGAAAAGAATGGGGGAGGGCGCCACTTTCGCTTGCAAGGCGTGCGCCGCTGCGCTCCCCAGTATTCAGCCCCGCGGACGCGAGTATCTCCACAATCGCGGCAGCCGCAGCACGCCTCGTGAGTATATTGCCCAAGCCCGAAGCTCTGGCAAACGCTGTAGTGGCGCCAGTACTCGCACTCGAAGACGTCATCATACAGCTCAAGGAGAGGCTCAAGAGTGCATTTAAAGCCCGTTTTAGCGACTTGACGCGGTCCCGCGAGCGACAAGAGGTCATCGTCTACTTTCTCGCTATGCTCGAGCTGGTGCGCACCGGTTCCGCGAGCGTCTCGCAGGAACGGCTTTTTGAAGACATTACCATCGAGATCGAAAATATCGCGGGAACTCCACGATTCGGCGTATGACCCGGCAGGACAATTTCGAATTGCCTTGGATGAATATTCATCAACATACGGCAAGAAAAAGAACTCGGTTGTGCTGCAAACGGCAGGCAGTTGAATCCGCGGCAGGAATTATTCGAAATTGTACTAGCCGGGTATGAATACCATCGAACTCGCAGCACGGGCGCAAGCTTTCCTCTTTAGTGAAGGAGGGTCTCTCACGCTTCGCAAACTAAGCACCCTGCTCGAAACGAAAGAGCCGGAGCTCCGAGAAGCATTGAAAGAACTCACAACGCGGCTTGAGGGAAGCGGTCTTACCCTCATTCAGACGGACACGGAAGTTTCTCTTGCAGTGGCAGAAGTGACCTCCAAGGCGGTGCAAGGCGCCTATCAGAAAGAAATGGGCAGAGAGATCGGCGACGCGGGACTCGAAGTGCTCGCAATAGTGCTCTATCGCGGCCCTTCGACCCGCGCTAGAATCGACTACATACGCGGTGTGAACACCAGTTCGACCATTCGCAATCTTTTGGGGCGCGGGCTCCTCGAGCGCGCCGGAAACCCTGAAGACGGGCGCGAATATCTCTATCGGCCGACCGTCGAGCTTCTCGCGCACCTTGGCGTGCGCAACACATCCGAGCTTCCCGATCATACGGAAATCACGCAGGAACTTGCCGCGTTCGAAGCACGGATGGAAACGCCGCTCGAATAATCATATGGACCCCGTTAGAAATCGCGGACACGCCGCCGACATATGATGAACGAAGACACCGTTGCGATTGGTAACCAACCAACTATCAGCTCTTATGGTTCGCGTCCTATTTCTAACGGGGTGGAAGCGCGGCCAATTGAGGAACCGGTGTTGACCGAAGTAGCTCGACCGACCACGATTACCCCGCGATTTCTCGGTGCGGCGGTGCTTGCGCTTATCTTTTTAGCGGGAGCCGGAATTACCCTTGCATATCTCTCGAGCGCTCCTTCCCCGCAAGAAGTCTCACAAACAGCAGCCACCGCAGTGGTCATTGATCCATTCAATGATATTGTCCTCGATGCGCAAAGCGCCTACGTCTTTGACCTCGTGACACATCATGTGCTCTATGCGCTCAATCCAGATGCGCAGTTGCCGCTCGCCTCTCTCACGAAAGTGCCGCTCGTGCTCGCCGTTGCGGAAGTACTCATGCCGGATACTGTTGTCGCCGTACCCTCACATACGCCGCCCGATGGGGGTATACAACGCATCCCTGACGGCTCAAGGTGGCATGCCTCGGATCTCATCGACTTCACCCTTATCAGCTCATCTAACGAAGGTGCGGAAATTCTTGCGACTGCCGCCGAGAAGGCGCTTCGGGCCAAATATTCCGAAACGCCAGCCGGCTCTGCTGCGCTCTCCCGCATGAACGAGATCGCAGGGGAGCTCGGGCTTTCGCATACCTACTTTCTCAATCCGAGCGGACTCGACATAAGCGCTACCCAAGGCGGCGCGTACGGTTCGGCGCGTGATGTAGCGACGCTCTTCGCGCATGCCGCTTCCATGCCCTATATATTCGAAGGAACTACAAAGAGCGAGCTCGTGCTTCACTCTCTCGAAGGCGACCGCGCGACTGCGCGAAACACCGATAAGGTTCTCGCTGCAATTCCCGGTCTTATTATGGGCAAAACGGGCTATACCGACCTCGCGGGGGGAAACTTGGCCATTGTCTTTGATATAGGACCGGCTCACCCCGTAGTAGCCGTCGTACTGCATTCCACGGAGACTGGGCGTTTTGACGACATGAAGAAGCTCATAACCGCCACACAGGCTGCTATCGCTTTGACACAGTGATTATCGCGCTCTACTACTATAGTACAATCAGAGCATGCCCGGCAGGACAATTTCGAATCGCCTTGTATGAATATTCATCAACGTATGAGAATGGCGGTAGCTTCAGATATTTTGCAAAACATTCGCCGTTTGGTCTGCGGCAGAAATTATTCGAAATTGTACTAGCCGGGTATGCTCCCGCCACTCGTCCGGATCCTTATCCCCGCTGCTGTCGCCTTTATCGTCGGGGTAGCTGCGACACCACTGCTCACTCACTACCTCTACAAGTACAAAGCATGGAAGAAACTACCCGGGAAACGTGCTCTCGACGGAAACACCGCCCATGAATTCAATCGACTCCACAACGAGAACGAAGTACGCGCCCCGCGCATGGGCGGCATCGTTGTGTGGGGAAGTGTCGTGCTTACCATCCTGGGTATTGCGCTCATAGCGACTCTGCTTCCATACAAAGCACTCCTCGATCTCAATTTCTTGAGCCGCAACCAGACGTGGCTCCCGCTCGCAACACTCTTGATGGGTGCTTTTGTGGGACTCATTGATGACCTCATGGTCATCAGACAAAGTGGCGAAGGCATCCGCCTCCGATTCCGTCTCCTCTTCGTGATAATTCTTTCCTCATTCATCGGCTGGTGGTTTTACGACAAGCTCGATGTGACCGCAGTCAATATTCCGTTTTCGGCACCTCTGGAGATTGGCTGGCTCATTATTCCGCTCTTTGTCGTTTTCTCACTCTGGCTCTACGCGTCCGGCGTCATCGACGGCATCGACGGCCTTTCGGGCGGCGTCTTTGCCAGTGTGTTCGCTTCGTACACAATAATCGCCTTTGCGCAAGATCAGATCGACCTTGCGGCATTCACTGCCTGCGTCGTGGGCGGCCTTCTTGCATTTTTGTGGTTCAACATTCCACCCGCACGTTTTTACATGAGTGACACAGGAACCATGGGGCTCACGCTGGCTATCGGCACGGTAGCATTCATGACGGACAATCTCGGCGGGGGAGTCGGCATCGCGGTCTTACCGGTCATCGGAGCACTTCTTGTCGCCACCGTGCTCTCGGATATCGCTCAGGTGCTTTCCAAGAAATTTCTGGGCCGCAAGCTTCTGCGCATCGCGCCCCTGCATCACCACTTTGAGGCAATTGGGTGGCCGGGGTATAAAGTCGTGATGCGTTACTGGGTGCTTTCGGTCGTCTTTTCATTCGCGGGTGTGATCCTTGCGCTGGCGGCGCTGCCAACGCAATCAATCCAATGAAACGCCTGCGCATCGACAAGCCATTGGCCCTCCTCATTTTTGTTCTTCTCATTGGCGGATGCATGATATTTGCGTCTGCCGCCTTTGGGATGCTCGCCCGCGGGAGCGTGGGCATTACGTCGGTCGTATTCAGTCACCTTGTCTTGGGTGTGGGCGGTGGGTTTGTGTTGCTTCTTATTGCAACAGCGATCGATTATCGGCATTGGCGGCGCTTTGCGCCATATATCTTCGGATTCGCACTCATAGCAACAGCGCTCGTTTTCGTTCCGCATCTGGGCGCATCACACGGCGGAGGCCAGCGCTGGATCATCATCTTAGGTTTTTCATTCCAACCCTCAGAAGCGCTCAAAATCGCATCGATCATCATGGCCGCGTCATATTTTTCTGCCCTCCGCGCACGCACAGAATCATTGCAATGGGGACTTGGCGGACTGCTCGCCATTCTCGCATTGCCAACGATGCTGCTCGTACTCCAACCGGACATCGGTACGCTCGGAGTCATCTGCATCAGCGTCCTTGCCGTATTTTTTGCCGCCGGTGCGCGCTTCCGCGATATTGTTATCCTTGCGTGTATCGCTATTCTCGCGCTCGGAGTACTCGCATACGAAAAGCCCTACGTTCGCGACCGCGTCGTTACATTCTTCTATCCAGCACAAGACCGGCAGGCCGAAGGCTATCAGATACGACAATCGCTCATCGCCATCGGTTCAGGACAGGTCTTCGGGCGCGGTTTCGGACAGAGCGTGCAAAAATTTACCTACCTGCCCGAACCGATGGGGGATTCCATTTTCGCGGTGGCGGCCGAAGAGCTCGGCTTCATTGGAGCCTCCACTATCGTCATTCTTTTTCTTCTTTTTGCTCTACGAGGCTATGCCATAGCTGGCCGCACGAATGATCATTTTGGCGGACTTTTAGCCGTCGGCATCTCCACCTACCTCGCAGCCGAGGCCTTCATCAACATCGCTGCAATGCTCGGTGTCGCACCCCTCACCGGCATCCCCCTCACCTTTGTGAGCCAAGGCGGCTCCGCCATGCTCATCTCGCTCGCAAGCGCCGGTATTCTTCTAAATATTTCCCGCCATCGGGGAACAAAGTAAAAGCACAGAGAACCGACCTATGTGCTTGTATAAGCGCTTACGAGCTGCATTAAAAGCACAGAGAACCGACCTATGTGCTTGCATGAAGCGTTGGCTTCTGCCATCAGGAAACATCCTGAGTTGGTGAAGCTACTGGAAACGACTTAGAACCCGCTGTTGCCGCCGGCGGGTTTTTCTTTTGTGATAAAATGGGCGAATGCGCATTGTGCTCATTGGAGGGGGGAGTGGGGGGCATTTTTACCCGCTCATTGCGGTGGCGGAAGCAATTGAAGACCTTTGCAACGAACGCACGCTTATCGAGCCCGAGCTTTTCTATGTCGGCCCCGCGCCCTTTGACGCAACGGCGCTCCTTGAGCATGACATTCTCTATGTGCCGGGCTCCGCAGGACGCATTCGGCGATATCCGAGTATTCTCAATGTCTTGAGCGTTTTTGCAAGCTCCTGGGGGATCGTGCGCTCCATATTTCAACTTTATCAACTTTATCCGGATGTCATATTTTCGACTGGAGGCTTTGCGGCGTTTCCCACCCTTTATGCAGCGAAGCTTTTGCGGATACCGGTCGTTATCTATGACGCCGACGCGAGCCCCGGTCGGGTCTCGGTGTGGTCTTCGAAATTCGCCAAATGGATCGCGGTTGCCCATCCTGACGCCGCAGCAAGATTTCCGAACAAAATTCGCCACCGTATTGCCTGCGTGGGGCACCCCATCCGCAAGGAGATCATTGATCCTGCTAAGGAGGGAGGACACGAATTCTTAAAACTCGAGGGGTCAGTCCCCACTGTTTTTATCATGGGAGGGTCGCAGGGAGCCCGCGCGATCAATCAGGTGGTTCTGGATGCATTGCTTCCCCTCCTCGAGGAATTCAATGTCGTGCATCAGGCGGGTACCGCGAACGTCGAGGAAACAAGCAACATCGCCTCTGTCATTCTCAAAGATTCACGTTTTGTAGAGCGCTATAAAATATTCGGCCTTCTCAATACGCTTGCGCTGCGTATGACCGCGGGGATCGCGACGGTGGTCGTCGCGCGTGCAGGATCCGGCACGATCTTCGAAGTCGCCAGCTGGGGCCTCCCTGCTATTTTTGTACCGATCCCCGAGGACGTGTCGCACGACCAGACGGAAAATGCTTTTTCCTACGCGCGCAGTGGCGCCGCTGTCGTTATTGAGCAGAGAAATCTTTCCCCGCATCTTCTTGTCGCTGAGATCAAGCGCATCGCGGGAGACGAAGCCCTTCGGGCAAAAATGACAGCGGCAGCGCGCGCATTTGCCAAACCTCAGGCCGCTCGCAAGATTGCCACCGTACTCTTGGAGACAGCGATCGAGCACGAACCCCGTTAGAGACCGCGGTCGCACCGAAAAAACATATATGTCGCTCCAAACAAAATATCACAACAGTCTGACCATGCTGTGCTCGGTAGAAAATCGACCGCGACCTGTCTCTAACGGGGGAACCCCGCATATGTATGTCTAATATTCGCGTCCGCTTTCCACCAAGCCCCACAGGGTTTTGCCATGTGGGCACCGCCCGCATGGCTGTCTTAAATTATCTCTTCGCCCGCAAACACGGAGGCACGATCGTATTCCGCAGCGAAGATACCGACAAAGAGCGCAGCTCTCCAGAATTTGAGGAAGACATCCTCGATAGTTTGAAATGGCTCGGTCTCTCGTGGGACGAGTTTTATCGACAGTCGGAACGGACAGAAATATATCGTGCGGCACTGCGTACACTTATCGATGAAGGGAAAGCTTACGTCTCTGAAGAAGAGAGCAAAAAAGAAGCCGGTGTAAAAGTCCGAATCATCCGTCTCAAGAATCCCGGAACAAAAATTACATTTACCGACATCATCCGCGGCGATATCACCTTCGACACGACCGAGCTCAAAGACTTCGCCATCGCGCGCTCCGATGTCGACCCGCTCTACCACCTCGCCGTCGTCGTGGACGATGCCGACATGAAAATTACGCACGTCATTCGGGGAGAAGACCATATCTCGAATACGCCACGCCAGATACTGATACAAGAAGCGCTCGGATATCCCCGGCCTGTCTACGCACACTATCCGCTGCATCTCTCGGCCGACAGATCCAAACTCTCCAAGCGGACGGGGGACGTCGCGGTACGTTCTTATCGGGAAAAAGGATATTTGGGAGATGCGCTTCTTAATTACATCGCCGTATTGGGCTGGACACCGCCGTCGGAGCGTGAGATCCTCTCGCTCGACGAAATGATAGCGGAATTCGAACTCAAAGACCTTCATAAAAGCGGCGCTGTTTTTGATCTCGAAAAATTGCGCTGGTACAACCGCGAGTACCTGCTTCAAAAAACCGACGAAGAATTTGCTGTGTATGCGCTCCCGATACTCGAAGATGCCCTGAAAGAGCGCGGGGTTGCATGGGACAGTGCGATGGGACAAAACATACTTCACATCATCCGTGAACGGATCAGCGTTGGCGATGACATTAAAAATTTTGCAGCAGAAGGGGAGTTTGATTTTTTCTTTGCCGATCCACTCCTTGACAGCACTCGTATCCCGCAAAAAGGCGTAGGCGCGACCGACACCACACGTCATTTGGAGGCAGTGAGACAACTCCTCGGCGACCTTGCAGAGAGCGCGTACCGCGATGCAGAGACGATAAAAGGCGCGGTGTGGGACTATGCCACGGCAGAAGGCCGCGGCGCGGTCTTGTGGCCGCTTCGATACGCCCTCACGGGCAAGGATAAGAGTCCGGATCCCTTCGTCGTTGCACATATCATCGGTAAAGAGGTAACCCTGCGACGCATCGATTCGGCTCTGAAGAATTTAGCAAACGTATGAATAAGTTAGCGAGACTTACCGGCGTGCTTGTGGCTGTCGCGGTTCTGCCTTTAGCGTTGGCGCCGTATCTCTCGATGGCGCAAAGTGATATGAGCGTCTCCAATACAGCCGCGAGTATCCAGCGGGAGATCGATGACCACAACGCGCAAATAGCACAGCTCGACAAAGAGATCGCCCAATATCAGACACAGCTCGATGCCGTTTCAAGCAAGAAACAAACGCTTCAAAATACGCTCGCGCAACTTACTCTGACGGTAAAGAAGACAACTGCGTCTATCAATGCGACGAAGCAAAAAATTAGCGCCACACAGCTTGAGATCCAGCAGCTCTCCCAAGGGATCGCCGGAAAACAAGCATCCATAGATACCGGTCATGCGGGGCTCGGTGAATCCGTCCGCCGGCTCAATGAATCCGAAACGCAACCACTCGTTGTTCAGGTACTGTCATTAAAAAATCTCTCCGAAGTTTGGAACGATGTCGACGCCAGTCAATCATTGCAAACGGCGATCAATACTCAGATAAATACGCTTGCAAGCGAGAAGCAATCTCTTTCGGACACGAAGAAAGCCACGGAAGACAAGCGCGCGCAACTTCTGAAACAGCAAAATACACTCGTAGCGCAACAAGGATCGCTCAACGCGCAAAAAAAAGCACAGAGCGATCTCCTGGCACAGACAAAATCGCAGGAATCCACCTATCAGGCGATCCTTGCGCAAAAGAAAGCTCAGCAGGCGAGCATTGAGGCAGCGCTTTCCGACCTCAAGTCGCAATTTCAAAAAGCAGTCAATCCCTCTGAAATAACCGCCGCCGGCAAGGGTGTTTTGCACTGGCCGCTCGACAATGTGCGGATCACGCAGTATTTCGGCAACACCCCATTCGCACAATCAGGAGCATATGCCGGCAAAGGGCACAACGGTATCGACCTCGCCGCCTCGATCGGCACTCCCCTCAAAGCCGCGCTCTCCGGAGAGGTCATCGGCACGGGCAATACGGATGCGGTACGCGGATGCTATTCCTTCGGTAAATGGGTGATGATAAAACATGGCAATGGCCTCTCCACGATGTACGCGCACCTCTCACAAACAAGTGTATCGAAAGGTGCATCGGTCTCCACCGGCCAGATCATCGGCTACAGCGGAGAAACGGGTTATGCGACAGGTCCGCACTTGCATTTTGGAGTCTACGTATCATCGGCGACACAGATCGTAACGCTCGGATCTGCAACAAATAAAACCACCCCGTGCTCCAGTGCCATTATGCCCATTACGCCGATTACAGGATACCTTAATCCGCTCAATTATCTGTAACGCTTCCCGTCGCGCTTCCATTCGGTCGCATCAAGCGCATTGCGCTCGATGTGTGCAGCAGGTCGCAACCTACGCAGGTTTTTTCTCGGTGCGATAGGGAAATGGCGGCTACGGTCGAGCGCCTCCACGAGCCAAAGAAGGTCTTCCTCTGCGCTCACCCACCTTTCAGGCGCAAACTTCGAGAGATCGAAGGGTATTGAATACGCTCGCAAGGACTTAGTGCCGTCTTTCCAAAGCACATACTCGTGGAAATACGACATGGCGAGTTCGCGCGGGGATTCATAGACAGGGTCTCGGTAACGCAGTATCGAATGATTGGTCTTGCTTATGGCGCCCCAGCGTCCGAATTGCCTGAAAAGGGCGACCACATGGTCCTCGTCGCTCGGCAAGGTCCGGAGGTCCATGAGAAGCGGCGGCTCTCCATGATACGCAAGCGCCGCCGCCGCCACAAGCGCACCTTCAAAGCAGTGCGCCGTTCTTCTTTTAACAGTGCGCCTCGGCGACATGTACGTCTCGCCGCGGATCTCAAAATTTATCGGAAGTCTATCCAAATAATCCTGTATCTTTTGTGGTGTCGTGAGCTTCTCAAAAATTTTCCGCTCGGAAGGGGACAGGATCGATTTCACCTTATCCGAATACATAATCGACTGGGATCAGCATGATAAGTCTAGATAAGTCTAGCAGACAATTAAGAAAAAGACTGGGTGTTGGTTTCGGGGAAGCACGAAGTCTAGAAAAGTCTACAGAAGGCTTTTTAACCTCGTATACGAGGCTAGGAGAGACGAGAGTAGCAGAGGCCGCGCTTTGGTGCGCGGGAATATCAGAGTCTGATCTGATGTCTTATTTAATTTACTAGGTCTACACGTCGCAAAACAAACATTGTGCGACGTCGGCATATATGAAGAAGTCGTATTACAACATCACACCACGAAGATGTAAAATCACCATTTACCGGTCTCCCCTCGCACACCATCGCGATACGCTTCGATCCGCCGACGATTTGCCGGAGAAATTTCTTCAGGCAGAGTATCGATGTCAAACCAGCACCTCCCCATTATTTCTAAATTCGGTTTGAGAGCGAGAGAGCCTCCAAAATCTCCCGTGTAATAGACCGCTATCAGGTCCCCCCTACCCCACCTCCCCTGGTATCGTCCAATTTCGCCCGCGAGAGACTTTACGGTGAAGCCTGTTTCTTCACGCGCTTCTCGAATTGCCGCATCTTCTGGTTTTTCATTTTTTTGTACGCCGCCACCCGGAAGTGTCCACGCCCACGGCGCATACCAATGAGAGACCAATATGACCCGACGCTCCTGCACGAGGATAATACGCACACCTTGAATTGGGTTGGTAGAAAAGTCCGTCCAGTATCGTATCGCATGCACAACGCTAATGATCGTGAGCGAGAGATACATTCCGAGACGTCGGATAATGCGCATACTGATCAGGAATAGGTATAGAAGGAATCTTTGATGGTGGTCTTTCCTCGAGTTTGAGGATCAGGATACTGTTGCTCCCTTTCAATCACATCAATTATTTTCTCAACTACAGCTTTTTTCAAGTCGCGATAAGAATCGAGAACTTGTTTCATTTCCTCATCAGTAAAATCTCTGACGACCTGATCAATATTGAAGGTGTATGGCGGTTTTGGTTCATGCGGGTTGCCTGATGACCGATAATCCACTGAATTTGCTTGATATTTGCCCAAAAGACCCTTCGATTGCAAAACGTGAGTGCATGCGATGTTTGCGAGCGGATAACCCTGCCCTCCGCGCTCGGAGAGAATGACTTGGAACTCTTTGAGGATTTCCTCTGACGAAGCGGCTCTGTACGTAAAAGGCGCTCCGGTGCGTTGAATACTAGAATATGCAGAAGCAAATTCAGGACCCATGACGTCGTCGGCAACTAGCCTATTGAGTATCGGGTCTATCTCCGTCATGCTGCGCACCACGTGCCGGAAAGCATGCCGGCCATCGAGAGTGCCGCCATCTTTCGGATCAACATATACTCCAAGAACATCTTCAATGAATTCCTTGCTCGATGTGTCGGATATAGGAGGGGGCCCCATAAGCAATAAATGCAGAGCTCGACCAGTTCTGCCGTTTCCGTCTTCAAAGGGGTGGATGCTTTGTAACGTCATGTATAAAAGGAGCCCGGCGTCATCTTCCCTCTTACTCAAAATGAGTCGCTGCATTGAATCATATGTTTTATGTAAAAGCTCGAGTCTATCTTCGATATTAGGGGCTACGAATATTGGGTCGAGGATAAAGTGCCCCACACCACCGGCGCCCTTTTTGAGCTCTTCCTTATCTATCGGACGCACGGACTTGCTTTGAACTGCATGATTGAGACCAATGAGTATGTCTAAAAAACTTTCGAACGTTGCACTTTTGACCCATGCTCGTAATTTCTCCGGGTCTGCAAGTTTTTCTCCGATATGGGTGTTAGCGAGTATGGATCCGATACGCTCTGAAGGTAGCAACTGCTTCTTCTCAAGCATATCAACTACGCGCCCACGGAATTTCGAATTGCATAAATTCGGGGAGCAATTTCCGCCCGTAGAGGAGGCGCGAGATGACCTCTGCATGCGAGAGCGCGCCGGTGAGCGCGTTGTGCGGGCTCGGCTCTTCGGGTATGCCGCAGTAATTGAGCACGGCGTCGAGATCGAGCGCGCTGCGGCGATGCTTCACCGGCGGCTGCAAGCCCTTTCCTATCATGTGCATGTAAGCGAGCGTGTGGGTATCAATGGTGCGATATGCAAAAGGCCATTCAGTATGCCCGGCGCGCTCGGCTGCTGCTTTGAGGAAGTCGCGGTCGAAGGATACATTTTGTCCGGCAAGCGTGCGTTCCTCCACGCTCTCGCTCCAATGGAGGAAGGCGTGTATGAGGTCGCCCTCGCTCTGTTTCTTCGGGTCGATAATCTGCTCTTTGGTAAATCCATTGACCGCAAGCGCCTCATCCATCACATGCGCGCCATCCCATATCCGACATTCTTCATAAAAACGATTCGAGGGATTGGCAAAATCCAAGGCACCCAAGCTCACAATTGAGTGTTTCCACGGCTCTGTGCCAGATGCTTCGACGTCTACGACTAGCATAGAAAAAGCCTGTAGCTTGTAGCCGGTAGCTTGTAGCAGAGACAATCCTTCATAGGCGACATTCTCTCATGGCTGCAGGCTACAAGCTACTGGCTTCAGGCTGTCCGAGTCCTTTGCAATTCTTTGCCGGCCGATAACCCGCCTTCTGTGCAGCGCCCTCGCTTGGGAACCACGCTTGATTGGTGGGAAGGATCTTCTGCGCACCAGTGCACCACGGATAGTAATAGACGCTGCCCGTCCTCGATGCCACAAAAAGACCTCCCATATACATCCCCTGCGGTTTCTGCTCGGAGGGAACCTGTTCTATCGAAACAGGCGGACGCGCATCTTCAAGAGCCGATAATCTACCCAGTCCGAAGGAGCCAAGAGCAACGAGAAAAACAATGATTATAAGACCCCATTCCCCCACCGCATCTGCGACCCAGTTCTTGATTTCCTGCCTCATTTCCTGTATGCTCCTCATGTCCGTAATAATACTAGAACCTAGTCCCTAGAAGCTAGCACCTAATTCCATGGCCCATACCAAAGCAGGAGGAACAGCGCACAACCTCACCGATTCAAATCCGAAGTATCTCGGCGTAAAGCGCGCGGACGGCCAGAAAGTCGGCGTGGGCGAAATAATCGTCCGACAGCGCGGCACGGCCATCATGGCAGGCAAAAATATCGGCGTTGGCGTAGACCATACCCTCTTTGCTCGCACAGCAGGGACAGTGCATTTCCGCAGCAAACGAAAAGTTAACTTCGACGGGCGCAGAGTGGATCGCCGCGTCGTCGACGTCGTGTAAGAGATTCAACAGGTTTGGTCCACAAGAGACTTGCAATTTCTGTATACACTAACTTTATGCTATAGCATAAAGTTAGTGTAGTTAGAGTTGAGCAGTGACGTCAAGCGTAATCGTAGCTTCCGCGCCAGCCGCGGCAATTTTGACCACATACTCCCCTATTTCTTTGATGGGTTTGGTGAGTTGAATAGAATCTTCCGGAATTTCTTTTCCTATTACTTTCTTAATGTCGGCCGCTGTGATCGACTTGAAAAGCCCGCCCTTTTCGGTCGCGCGCGCTTTTATCTCGATACGCTTGCCCTCAAGACTTTTTATAGTCGCAACAGTAGCCTGAGCCTCCTTCTCGCGCGCCTCCCCTTCCCTCTTCTGCATCGCTGTGTGTGCGGCAATTTTCTCCGGAGTCGCCTGCACCGCGAGCCCCCGCGCGATAAGGAAATTGAGCGCGTACCCATCCGCCACATCCTTGATAGTTCCATGCTGCCCCACCTTCGCCATGTCTTTGAGTAAAATGACTTTCATATCTATAGATGATCTGGTTTAAGTCCTGTGTGTTTTGCAATACGCGCAAGCATGCGCGGACCGATTTCCTCCCGATCGTGGAACGCAAACGTAACATCTGGGCATCCCGGCTTCGCAAGAATCCTATGTGAACCTTTTTGTCGTTTGATATTCCACCCCAAGCGCAGAAGGGCTCTGAGAACTTGCGAGGCCTTAGCGGCCCGCCACTCCATACCCGAAAAGACGAGAAACTGGCGTAAACAGATTTCCTTGCTCAACACTGTCGGCGAGCGTGCGAAGCGCCACGGCGTAGACACGCTGCAAGGCCTCACGCTTTGTTGCGCCATACGCCATAACGCCGGGAAGCTTGGGGACCTCGGCAATCCAGCGGCCGTCAACTTCACGGTCAAATTCGACCGCGAGCGATGATGTGGATATCTTGTTTCGTTTACCTTTCATGTCGCCTAGTATAACACATCACGCTTTTATTCCATACTCCCGTTTTACTTACTGCGTAGCAGTTAGAAAAACGCAGTCCCCCTGCGGGGCTGCCCCACCTTCGCCACGTCTTTGAGCAGAATGACCTTCATGCCTATTTGCCGTTGAGGATCTCTACCGCCTTATCCATCTGCGGGTCTTTGTCGGCCTTGGCCTCTTCGTCGGTTATCTCCACTTTTACATCCGGCACTATCCCCTCTCGCGGGATCTGGATGCCGTCAGGCCCCAACCAGCGAGCCACAGTGATCTTGAGCGCGGTTTCCGGCGTGATCTTCACCAATTCCTGCACCGAGCCTTTGCCGAATGTATTAGTGCCCACAAGCTTGGCCTTGCCGTAGTAGCGCAGCGCATCGGCAAGGATCTCGGAAGCAGATGCGGAGCCATGATCGACAAGTATCACCATCTTCAGATTTTTGTTGAAAATATTGTAGCCGAGGGATCGATGTACGACATTACCCGCGTGGCCAGCATAGTCTTCCGTCACCACGACCTTCCCCAAAGGCAAAAACCAGCTCGCCATACTCACCGCAGCATCCAAATACCCGCCGGGATTCCCGCGCAGATCGAGCACGAGCTTCTTGTTACCCGATTCGATGAATTTTCTCAAGGCATTGCGAAAGAGATCTGGCGAATTGGAGGTGAATGTGGAAAGCGTGATAACGTAGATACCGTCGGAGCGCGTCTCTCCCGTGTGAGCGGATGTCGTTACCACGGGCACATTGATCACATCGCGTGTCACCTTGATCTCACGTGGCGAGCTCCAGCCTTCGCGTTGCACCGTAAGCGTCACCTCCGTGCCTTTCGGGCCACGGATCTTTGAGACTGCAGCGCCGACGTCCATGCCGTGGGTCGACGTGCCGTCGATCTTCAAGATGATATCTTTGCTCTTGATACCTGCTTTGTCGGCAGGTGTGCCCTTCAAGGGCGAGACGACCGTGAGCACTTGGTCCTTGACCGCGATCTCCATTCCAACGCCCTCAAAGCTGCCGCTCATGTCGGAAGTGAATTGCTCATTTTCCTGCGGTGCCAGAAAGAAAGTATACGGATCATTGAGAGACGCCGCTAAGCCTTCCATCATGCCCCAAATGCGTTCTTGATCCTGTGCGGCAGTCGTGGTCGCGATCTTTGTTGAGGTTGCAACAGCCGCAGGCACAAATTTTTCATCAATAATATGCCACGCCTTCCACAAGGGTGAAAAATCCACACCCGGGGGCGGTCCTGCGTTGATCGAAAGACTCGCTGCATTCACGTTGGGTGCATGTCCTCCCATGAGAAACCCTCCCGCAAATGCGATACCCGCAAGGAGTATTGCGCCGATGACCACAGAATTGATTGGAAGGGGTGTTCTCTCTTTTTCTTCGAACATCGAACGATTATCTCATAAACAGAGATTAGCCACTAGGGTCTGGGCACTGGAAATATTCGCCATCAACACAGTTCAACCGCTAGTGGCTAGTCGCCAGTGGCTATATACTATTCCCATGCATTCGCGCTATGAACACAACGGGCTGGTCTGGATCGACCTCGAATCGCCGAGCCGCGACGAGGTGCGGGACATTATGGACCAGTTCGCTATCGCGCCGCTGATCGCCGAAGAATTGCTCCTTCCCTCGATCAAGCCGCGTGCGGAATTTTATGAGAGATACATCTACCTCGTCTTGCACTTCCCTGCGCTCCGGCACTCGCACAAAACGCGCGAACAGGAGATAGATTTTGTGGTCGGGCGCAATTTTCTCGTCACCACGCACTACGATACCATCGACCCTCTCCACAAATTCTCGAAAGTGCTCGAGGTGAATTCCGTTTTGGACAAGAGTAATCTGGGCGACCATGCCGGATATATGTTCTTCTATATGCTGAAAAAGCTCTACCAGGCAGTGGAGCACGAAGTGGAATATGTGCGGCACGATCTCTCGGCAGTCGAGGAGCATATTTTCTCGGGCCACGAAGTAGCGATGGTCGCAGCACTTTCGGCAAGCGCTAGGGATCTTTTGAGCCTGCGGCAGCGGATCGAACCCCACCGCGAGGTCTTGCGGGAGTTCGAAGCAGGCGGAGCGCAATTTTTCGGGGAGGATTTCAAACCGTATTTGCGTGCACTCTCCGATGAATACTATCGCGTGCACAATCATGTCATGCGCGAGACCGAATCGCTCCATGAACTGCGCGAGACCAACAACTCGCTCCTCACAACCAAGCAGAATGAAACGATGCGCATTCTTACCATCATGGCGCTTCTTACATTTCCCCTTGCTCTCTTTGTCGCCATCTTCGATATAAATGCTAAGCACAACCCAATAATCGGCTTGCCCTACGATTTCTGGATAATTGTGGGGGCGGTCCTTGGAGCCGGAGCCATAATGCTTTGGTATTTTAGGCACAAGAAATGGCTATAGAATAGATTTCAGGTGTCAGGTTCCAGCTTTCAGATGCAACATGTCTTGGTTCAAACAACTATTCGGAAAAAAGGAAGTACTCCAAACTCCGTTGTTCTTTTTTAATACCTTAGGGAAAGAAAAACAACTGTTTGAAGCGGCACCTCATACAAAAGAGGTGCGCATGTACAACTGCGGCCCCACCGTCTACGGCCGCCAGCATATCGGCAACCTTTCCATGTTCGTCTTTACCGATACCCTCCGGCATACACTCGAGTACAACGACTTCAAGGTCAAACAAGTCATCAACTTCACCGATTTCGGACATCTTTCCTCGGACGCCGATGAAGGGGAAGACAAAATGACCAAGGGCCTCAAGCGCGAAGGCCTTGCACCGACCCTCGATAATATGCGCGCACTCGGAGAAAAGTATGCAAATCTTTTTCTTGAAGACATACGCGCACTGAATATCGAGGTCGACAAAGTAACCTTTCCACGTGCGAGTGATTTCATCCCTGCACAGATCGCGATGATAAAAGCGCTGGAAGAAAAAGGCTACGCGTACAAGACAAAGCGCGGAGTCTATTTCGACACGTCGCGTTTTCCCGACTACGGCAAACTCGGAAATATAAACTTGGAAGGTCAGAAAGAGGGAGCACGCATCGGCAAGGATCCGGAAAAGCGAAATCCCATCGATTTCTTGCTTTGGAAGAATGACAAGAAACTCGGTTGGGATTCGCCGTGGGGGAAAGGATTTCCGGGATGGCACATCGAATGTTCCGCGATGATACGCGCGACTCTAGGGCTCCAGATAGACATCCATACCGGCGGTATCGAACACATTCCGGTGCACCACAACAATGAGATTGCCCAGTCGGAGAGCGCGACCGGCAAAAAGCCGCTTGCACGATTTTGGCTCCATCGCGCGCACCTGCAGCTGGAGGGTGCGAAGATCGCAAAATCCGAAGGCAATGTCGTGTACCTCTCCGACATCATCGAACGCGGATTCCATCCCCTCTCGCTGCGATACCTTCTCCTAAGCGCCCACTACCGCACCAGCGCCAATTTCACGTGGGAGGCTCTCGGTGCCGCGCAGACTGCTTACGCCAAACTCCTTGCCATGAGGCTGAAAAGCCAAAAGGTGTCACCTCCTGGATTCTCCCAAACAACGTTAGCGTGGAAGCAAAAATTTACCGAACGTATCAACGATGACCTCGATACCCCCGGAGCGCTTGCAGTCCTTTGGGAGATGACGAAAGATGAAGAACTTCCGTCCGAAGAACTCCTCGCGGCGCTTCTCGATTTCGACAGCGTTCTTGGACTCAACTTGAGTGAACCGGATGAAGCGGCGAGAAGGTTGGCCGCCACAGAAACGAAAAAGGAAATTACCCTCGATTCCCTGCCGGAGGATATCCGCACTCTCATCAAAGAACGCGAAGAAGCGCGCGAGAATAAAGATTGGCCGCGCGCCGATGAACTGCGAACAAAAATCGAGAACCTTGGTTACGCCCTAGAGGACAGCGCGTCCGGCACACGTGTTTTCGAGCCATGACCATGCACGAGCCGATATTCCCGAATTGCGCGATAGCGCACGAAATGGAATATCGTTCATTCATTCTACACAACGAAATTCACCAATCGGCCAGGCACGACAATGGTGCGGAGAATCTCTTTCCCTTCCAACCGTGCAGCAACCGTCGCACGCGCTGCCTTTTCAATCGCCTCCTTATCTGCGTCGGCCGGTACTTGTACATCGGCGCGGACCTTACCGTTGATCTGGATCGCGATAGTGATACTTTCATTGACCAATTTCGCCGGATCAAATGTGGGCCATTGTTCGACATGGATAGACGTTTTACGACGTTCGCGCCAAAGCTCCTCGGTAAGATGCGGAGCGAAGGGCGACAAGAGTCTTAAGAATTGCTCCCATTGGGTCTTGCCGAGCTTCTTCTCTTTTTCTACGCCGTTCAAGAAGATCATGAGTTGACTGATCGCGGTATTGAATTTGAGCGCGGCAATATCCTCGCCCACCTTCTTTATGCTCTTATGGAGAAGTGGGTCAAGCGCTGCGACACTGGCCGGATTTACGTATTCGCTCGCGCGACACACTCGTTCGAGGAAACGCCGAATACCAACGACACCATCTGGATTCCACGGGTAACTTGCGACCTCGTTGTATGGGCCGATAAAGGCAAGGTACATGCGCACAGTGTCGGCACCGAGTTGTTCAACGAGTTTATCCGGGTCGGCTACATTGCCGTGCGATTTGCTCATCTTTTGTCCGTCGGGACCCAAGATTACGCCGTGGTTCATGCGACGTAGATACGGTTCGGCGTCTTTCACCAATCCGAGGTCGAAGAGCGCTTTGTGCCAGAAGCGCGAATATAAGAGGTGCATCGTCGTGTGCTCTGCACCTCCGGAATAGAGATCGACCGGCATCCAGTTCGCCATCTTTTTCGCGTCAGCAAATTTCTTTTTGTTCTTCGGGTCGGTGTAACGCAAGAAATACCACGAAGAATCGACGAATGTATCGAGCGTATCGGTCTCTCGCTCTGCCTTTCCGCCACATACTGGACATTGGATGTCCAACCACTTACGAGCTTTCGCAAGGGGCGACTTTCCTGTTCCTTCCGGAAGATAGTCTTTTACCTCCGGAAGCTTCACCGGCAGATCCTTGTCGGGCACGGCGACTACTCCGCATTTGGGGCAATGGATCATCGGGATGGGCACGCCCCAATATCGCTGGCGCGAGATTATCCAATCCCGTAAATGATACTGCTTCACGACGCGACCGAACTTTGCCCCAACCTTCGGAATCGCCTCGTCGCTCGTAAGTCCGTTAAATTCTCCAGAATCAAAGAGCATCCCTTTCCCCGCGTAACACATCTCGCCGTGTACGCGACTCCAAGCGATACGCATATCCTCCCGATTTATAAAAGCGTCGAATTCTTCCTTGGTGAGCCATGAAATATCGTGCTCTTCTTTCTCTTTGGGAGAAATTTCTGCGCGTGCTTCGTCTTCAAGCTGGAACAAAAGCGGCGTAAAGTGCACGAACAAATTGCCGTATTTCTGACTGTAGTATTTGGAATGAATAGGTCCCCCGAGTTTCCGGATAAATCTCGCGTGTTCATATCCGGTTTCTTCTGCTATCTCGCGTTTCGCCGCTGCAATAGGATCCTCCGCTCCGTCAACCCCGCCCGAGACCCCTCCTCTTACGTCCGTAGGCTTGAAACGTACCGCAAGATATTTTTCCTCGGACCAGTGTTTTACGATGGCGAGGATCGAAGAGCGATCAATTGCCGGTTCTTTGGTGTGAAAAGCGTCAGGTCCGGCCCCTTGAACGACTACGGGCTCCAGCGTTTCCTTGAGCGGAATGTCGTACTTCTTTGCAAAGGCATAGTCGCGCTCGTCGTGCGCATCAGCAAATACCGCTCCAGTACCATAACTCCCGATAACGAAATCCGCGACCCAGAGCGGCATTTCCGCGCCCGTCGTGGGATTGATTGCTTTGACACCTTTGAGCTCTACTCCCGTTTTTTCTTTATCGTCAGTTTGCCGTTCGAGTTCTGTCTTCTTTTTTGCTTTTTCGACATATGCTTTCACTTCAGCTTTATTTGTAAGCACATCGTGTTTGTCATCTATCGCGAGCGCGACCCATGGGTGCTCGGGTGCCAACACCAAATATGTGCCGCCGAATAGTGTGTCGGCGCGTGTGGTGAAAACGGTAATGTGTGGAAGAAGACTCATTAAAATCATTGGTTCTTCCTTACCGAAGAAATGTTCCTCGCTGGCATTTCCCTCAATCAGAGCAACTCCAAGTTTTTGCGCCACAGTTTTGAGATATGGTACGCGGGGAGCGCCTTCTTGGAGATCGCAAAGTACCGCAGAAAAGCGAACGAGCTTTTTGATTCGTTCATAATCAATATCCCAGTTGAAGTGTTTCCAGAAGGGACGTTTTTTCGCTCCTTGGACCGATGGATTCATTGCGGGAGCAACAAGAACTAGCCCAGCGATAGGCCTGTTGATTTTTTCTAAGACTTTAAGTGCTACGGCTCCGCCAAGACTATGCCCAACGATAATAGTATGTTCGTCAATGGTGCAGGTATTTAAGACGTCTGCAACTTGTTTGATTTCTTTTGGGTTCTCAGGGTTGGGAAGATTTGGTGCCTGTACTTCGAAACCCTTCTCCTCAAGAGCTTTCTTAAGCCAAGGGATAAAAGCGCCGGCGGCAGAATCCTTATACCAACCATGCAAAATGAGATAGTTCGGCTTCGGACCGTTCTTTTTCTCAAATTCAAGAGGAAAATTTATCTCCGCTCCTTCGCTCCTCCCTATCCAGTTGCGCTGCGAATCTTTGATCTCTTTTGGCCAATCGAGGGGCTCGAGGTCGTCGATGAGCCGGTCGGCGTAGTCGGTGATCTTGATGTTCCACTGGAGCATATTCCGCTGCACCACCTCACTGTCGCAGCGCTCGCATTTGCCGTTCACCACCTGCTCGTTGGCGAGCACCGTCTTATCCTTCGGACACCAATTGACCGCGGTTTCTTTGCGGTAAACGAGACCTTTTTTGAAGAGCTGGAGAAAAAGCCACTGCGTCCATTTGTAATAGGCAGGATCACAGGTGACGACTTTGCGCGACCAATCGAACGACGTACCCATCGATTCGATCTGCTTCGTCATATAGGCGATATTTTTCTCCGTCCATGTGCGCGGATTTAGTTTGTTTTTGATAGCGGCATTTTCGGCTGGCAATCCAAATGCATCGAATCCTATCGGGTACATCACATTTTTGCCCTGCATCCGAAGTGTGCGGGCAAGGATATCCGGCACCGCAAATGCATACCAGTGCCCTACGTGGAGGTTGCCCGAAGGGTACGGGAACTCAACGAGAAGATGGAAATTCTCTTTCTTGCCCTCCTTGGCTTTAGCGGCGGAGGGGCCCTTGGCCTTGTCTGGGGTTTTGTAGAGGCTGGTCTTTTTCCAGCGCGCCTGCCACTTTCGTTCAATGGCTTTATGATCGTATTTTTTCATATGATTTTTGCTTGCCCGTCCGAAGCTTTAGCGAAGGAGGGCCATTTTTTCTCTATTTTTGTATGGTCGTACGCTCGCATATCAGCGTAGCCTATCATGCGACAGACGCGGAGAAAACGTCTCTAGAAACCCGCGGTTTTTGGATACGGAGGGTAGCGCTCCGGGTCGATGATCCGTTCAAAACAGGCCTCCCCTGCTCCATGCTGCCAGCTGTCTTGAATAGGTGTGCCCGCGCTCACAGGCTCCATCGGTTTCGCCGTTGGACGATAGGGACCACCTTCCATGCTATCGCCCGCGTTTGCGAACGTCGCGCACAACTTGAAAGCCATTTTGCCAGTGGTCTCGTAGGAGTATTGCGCCTTGGTCTGGGGATCCACGGGGAGCATGTTGTTCGTTATCGGATCGTTGAGTTCGGCGAGGGAAACCGGCAACTTTTCCTTCTGCTGCCAGTAATTCACGATCTGATATTGGATGTTTTGGAGGTCCTGCACGCGTATCGCGTCCTGCTTTTTCTCGCGCATTTGCTGCGGCGTTCCGAGAATGAAAAATCCGGCGATTATCGTAATGAGGACCACAGCTCCAACGGCATAGTTCACCATGCGAGCGCGCATGGGCTCGCGGTCCCAGTAGCCACGAAGGTCGGCGAGGAAATGCATGAAGCCAAGGCCCGTGACGAGCAGCACCGTCAACACCTTGAGGAGAAAGCCGGTCGTGAGGTCTTCCCCTTGCAGGAATGTGTTGAGAAGTATGATGAGATCAACGACCATGGTTGCTCCCGCGAGGAAGAGCGTGAGGAAGAGCGCCCAGCGGCGTACCCACACTTCCCGGCGCGAATGATCGTGCGCCATGTCGTTGCGGATAACGCGCATCAAGATCAGGAAGACCGGCGTAAGCACGATGAGCGCGGCCATTTCGTAGCTTACGCTCGTAGAATAACCGCTGTAGTACGAATATGAATCTGTTACCGGATTCGGGAAGGCGTGGTTAATGTAGTCGAATATCAGATTAATGAAAGCTATGACACCCGCGTAGAGTGTCACCATCGCGCCTACCCAGAGCACAAAATCCTTCGGAGTTACCTTTGTTTTGTCCATATAGCGGAAGTATACCACTAAATCTTAAACCCCATCACCCCAGTACCACACGCTTCGCGTGGCTACGGGGCAGGCATCCCTTACACTTTAAACTCCATAACATCTCCGTCGTTAACAACGTATTCACGGCCTTCTGTACGAACGAGTCCTTTTTCGCGGGCTTTGGCCCAAGAGCCCTCCTTCAGAAGGACGTCCCAACGGATGACGTCGGCGCGGATGAATTTGTCGCGGAAGTCGGTGTGAATCGCGGCTCCTGCCTCCGGCGCCGTAGAGCCCCTACGAATAGTCCACGCGCGGCTTTCTTTCTCGCCCGTCGTGAGGAATGAAATGAGGTCGAGAAGCTTGTAGCCGGCTTTGATGAGGTCGTCGAGCCCGTCGTTCGATACTCCAAGCTCGCGGCGGAAATCCGCGCGCTCGTCGTCGTGCACGTCGGAGAGGTCGCTTTCCACACCTGCGTCAACCACCACAGAATCCGCTCCCGAAGAATCGAGGAACTCTTTCAGTTGCCGCCAGCGCTCACCCCCCTCCGCATCCACATTGACCGTGCCGCTCTTCCTATTGAGCACATAAAGAACGGGCTTCATCGTGAGCAAATGCAGGCCCTTTGCCGCAAGCTGCTCCTTCGTGTCGAGCACTAAGGTCCGCGCAGCCTTTCCAGATTGGAGAACAGGTACTATCTTGCGCAGCACATCGCGTTCGGCAAGAAGTTCCTTTTCTCCGCTTTTCGAATCGCGTTCAACGCGCTCAAGTCGCTTCTCTGCTGTCTGCATATCAGCGAGAACGAGCTCCATGTCGATAATTTCGATATCATGGACCGGATCGACGTGCCCCGCGACATGGTGCACATCCTCATCGTCGAACATGCGCACGACCTCGGCGATAGCATCGGTTTCACGGATGTGCGTGAGAAATTGATTACCAAGTCCCTCCCCTTGCGAGGCACCCTTTACCAAGCCTGCAATGTCTACGAACTCCACCGCTGCGGGCACTTTCTTTTCCGAATGCGACATCTCCGCGAGCTTGTCGAGACGAAAATCCGGTACCGCAACGACCCCCACATTCGGATCAATCGTATTAAAAGGATAATTCTCCGCCGGCACCCCTTTCTTGGTCAATGCATTAAAAAGCGTCGATTTGCCAACATTAGGTAATCCAACTATACCGATACAAACAGACATCCGAGCATCCTAGCTGAAAATTGGCATTCAAGCCATCAAATCCCTTGTGTTCTCGGTAATAACTCCGCAGCAACCCAAGCGGAGATGTAGAGTTGCAGGGCCTGTGCCGGACTCCTCGCCTCCATCGAGGCTGCGCGATCATACATATTTTGAATCTGCGTTATGGTCCTGTCCAAGATCCTCTGCTCGAGAGCGTTTTTTGCCCGGCTGTTTTTCGCTTCATTCAATGAGAGTTGCGCGAGCAATGCGCTTGATTGAACGATCTCCGATTGCACATCGCGGTAGAGCGCTTCGGTCGCTCCAAGCACGCTGCTTCTCCTTTGCCCTTGTCCTAGCTTATTCACAATGTCGCCAAGCGCTTTGATAATTCTGACTTCGTTGATCAGCACCAATTGTCCGCTCGGCCACGAGAGCCGATTGCGATCGAGCCACGCTGTGTCGGCAATGACCTTTTCAAGATCCCCTTCTACCGCATCCGTTGCCGTATCAATGTCCTGATTTCCGGTAGTTATACTCTTGAGCTTCGCCAATGCCTCGTCGAGAAGTCCCTTCACGCTGGTATCGACAATCGCTGTCTCCTGTGTCAGAAGTCCGAGCTGCACATTACCAATTTTGATTGCCGACTTCGCGTCGGTGAACGGATCGAGCCGAAATCCTATCGTGTGCTCTCCTGGAGTCAGATCTCCTACGGAAATTTCGCTTGCAGTATGAACTCCTGGATCAGTTATTCGCTCATCGATTTTATACGCAACCCTGTCATCAACAAATACGGTCATCATTTCTTCCGATCCCGGAACGGTGAGAAACTCGTAGTCAAAGTGCAGCACGTTTGTCGTATCTGCGGTGGAAGCGGAGAATTCAAACCACACAGGAGAACCGGGTGTTGCTTGTGCTGTGTGGGAATCTAAAAAGGTTACGGTGCCCGTTTCGCTTTGTCTGGAAATATTGCCTTGGATGTTGAAGGCAGGCAGGTAATTGACGGAACTCCCAGTGCGGGTATTCGATGTAAGACATGGGACTTCTATGTCTTTTCTGAACGTACACACGTTGAGTGGCTCGATGTTGGGGAACTCAAGCGGTAGACGGTCCTTGCCACCTTCGAGCGACAAGTGGTGGCCATATACTGCCAAAGGCTCGTCTGAACTCGGGTCTGACGGCCATAAAACACTGGCTTGATACCATATATGCGGCCATGCGTGGACTCGATTTAAATATGGCGTATACCGCACGACGATTTTTCCCAGCTCAACAATTTGTCGCAGGCCTGTAAAGTTATTCTCCGCGTCCCGAATTTCGTTTCCAATATCAATCTCATTTTGCGGGATTTGAAATCCGTCTCGTTCAGTTACATCAAAGTTGTATACGTGGGGCAAAAGTACATTTGTGGGTGCAAGGATGGGTCTTCCTCTTGCATCAACATACTGCTCGGCCCACCAATCTGAACGATTCGGTATTGGAAGTCCATTTCTCGTGGGCTCTAAGCCGTATCGCAAAGAGATACCATCGGGATAATATGCGTCAAGGAAAGTCAGATGAATCTTCGTTGCTGGCGTGTTGATTCTAACCATTTCCGCAGCGGATTGGATGACATTTGATCCAGCACTATGACCTATGAAATGAATCGATTCGTACTTGTTTAGTGCCAACTTACCGCCCACGACAGTTCCGTGGAGTCCTGCAGTCGCATATGCATCCCAGGGCGGTACAAAAAGCGGTGTCCCGATAAATACAAGATCTTTCAAGCTTACCCGAGCCGCGTCTCTGCTCCAATCGAATGTACAAACACTCCATTCGCCGGGATTTGGGACGTGCGCATTGATGTAGTTCTGCATCGAAAGCGCCATATCCTTGACCCACCCATCCACGTTGTCGTCCCAGCCATGGGTTATAAATACCAAGTGCTTTGCCGGAGAGCATATCACCCCCGGTATTATGTTTTGCTGAGGTGCCAGATCTACAATCGACGATGCAATCGTGAAGTCCACATTTCCTGATTCGCCGAATTCCGACCAATCCGACGTTGCATTGGACGCATCGATGGCTCGTGCTCGCCAGTGATAGCTCCCAGGCGTTAGGCCTGCACGGATAATCGTCGCCACTGATTCTGCTTCTACTGAACCCGACGTGAGTATTCCGCCGTCCATCTCGCCAGTAAACGGTTGGTCAAATTCTCGAAGTTCCACTTGGAATTGCAATTGTCCTTCGTCAAAGTCGTCGAGGATAGCACTGAATGTAATCGTAGTGTCATTAATATAATGGTCTTCCGGGATACCGTCCTGCCAGGTGGCCGAAGACTGATTGAGTGCAAAAATCGTCGGCAGATGGTCCTCTAATTCTCCGGTCGGGACAATGCTGAACGACTCATCGCTCTCATCAAATTTCCCAGACAGGCCGCCACCATCGAGGTAGACTACTATCCTATAAACACTATCTCCTCCCAGCTGTCCGTCCGACAGAAAGCCGAGCGATTGAGGAACAGTAAATACATAGCTGCCGGTGTTGGTAGTATTTGCTATCGATCCCTCGCCAGACCCGAGGTTGGGATCGAATCGTGAATCTCTTAAACCGATTTGCACCCCTGTATTCGCGGGAAAATCTGCACCATCCCAGCGAATTTCATAGGTTTTTCCGATTTCCCATACCTCGCCTCCGTTTGGCGAAAGAACAGTAATGTGTTCTCCGGACGGCGTCGTCGTTGAGGCGTAGAGCGGATTGTCCGTGACGTAAATGTCAGTTCTGGAATTATGTTGAGGTGAAGCATCCCATGGTCCAAACGCGACGATTCTTCCGTCTCCGCTCATCGATCCGCCGCCATGACCGGAAAGGCCCGGTGCATTTTGCACACGCGCTGTCACACCAGTTATGAGGTCACGCACATATAAATCAGCTCTATCGACAGAAGTATCATCAGGCGTTAAGTTCGAGTCACCGGACCAAAAAAGGATAAATCTTCCATCGTCGCTCATTGAGAATAAAGTTCCACCTGTGGATGATTGTGTGCCGTTCGAAGATACGCTGGCTATCGTTGTGGTTCCCAGCAGTCGATCACGAACCAAAACCTGAAAATTGTTTGACGGTTGAGAATCCGTAAAAATGGACGGGAGGGTAGTCATAAAAGCAACATACCGACCGTCAGCACTGATGATAGGAAAACCGGTAGAACCCCTATCTTGCGATACAACGAGGGGGACGGTTATCAGCTCAGTCGTCTGCGTGACCCGATCGCGCACATAAATATGGCTCCTTGCATTATCGGTATGCCAATTCGTAGAACCCGAAACGAACGCGACATACCGCCCATCTGCAGAGATTGAAGGAGTATCGGAGTCCCCATTACCTTGTTCACCATTGGGGCCGATACTCACGCGCTCGGTCGTTCCTGTCTGTAGATTGCGAACAAAGACGTCGCTACTAAAACCCGGCGACCCGTTCGTGTCATCGGGCACAAGATTCGTTGCGGAAGACGAAAACGCAACAAATCGCCCATCTGCACTTAATGACGGCTGGGACGCACTCCAGTTTGCCTCTGTACCATCCAAAGCCACGCTGATTCTCGCCGTCTCTTCGGTTTGCCTGTCGCGGACAAAGATATCGTGAGGAAGGCCTGTATTATCAGTTGGTGCCGATAAGATGCCTTCAAATGCCACAAAGCGTCCGTCGTCGCTTATCACTCTGGGACTAGGAGTACCGAAACCGTAGCCTGTACTTCCATTACTCTGCTCGCCATTTGACGAGACATTCACGCGACTAAAGATTTTACTCGTGCGATCATAGAAAAATAAATCAAATAGATTGTTGGTATCATCGGGAACGAAATTTGATGAGAACGAACTAAATGCTACAAATCCTCCATCCCTGTTGAGAATAGGGCCCCAAGAAACCCCGTTACCCTGCGTTGTGAACGATGCGGGGGTCGCTTGCGCCCATACAATCTGCGTCTTGGTAACAAAAACACTCACGAAAATTAGAAGGGGGAGAAGTCCATATATACCGTAATTCAATCTCCTCATGCCACCACTGTATAACTAAAAACCCCAGCGCAACAGAGCACCGCTCGATTACGATCTTGAGTGGTTCCTCAGGGGCATTTTCAGAGATATGGGGCCATACTCGTCTCCCCTTTCTTTGAGACATCCCTTCCGGGCAAGAATCCGTAATCTATCCCGGTCTTTAACGTCGGAGGAAGCTTTATGTGGAACTGAAATGGTATGCCCGTGCAATTCTCATGTCGAGCCATGCCCGCTCTGTGCCTATCGAAAGTCCCATTACTGGGCACTATACCAGCATTAGCGAAAATATGGAGAATGTGCTCACGGTTTTCCGACCCTTATTCTGTTGGCATTACTCTGTCATTGAGGATATCGCACCGGTCGCCTTATCGACCTCATACCAATCGAATGTTGCCGTGTGACTGTTTGCGCCCTCCGTTACGATCTCAAACACCTGGACGGCCCATGTGTCACCCTGATCTTCAACATTGAATTGTGCGACCTTACCTGCCGCTCTTAGCGTGCGTATAAACTCCTGCACTTCCGGCAGCGCAACCACGCGATCGAGTATCTCTTGCGTTTCGGAGTCCGATGCAAGCATCGATTGCTGCGGTTCAAAGACGCCAAATGCCCAAGCGAGCGACGCAATGGCCACGAGCGCAGCAAGAATGACCAGCAGTTTTTTGAGCGAAATGTGAGTCATGTGCTTCGTTCTTTCAATTGAAGTTGCTGCCACAACAGGAGTGCGACGACGGCGTTTGCGAGGAGGAGGAGCCCTGCGACGATGGGCGCCGCAACTGTAAGAGTGAGCGAGTATGTGGTAGGCATGAGATTAATCATAGCAGCAATAAAGACAATCGCCGCCGCGGAGCTCGCGAGAGTGCCTGCTTTATTCGCAGCGGAGGATGGGAGGACGAAGAACACGGCCGAAAGTGTGACGAGTGCCGCGGCGGTCGTCGCGAGCAAATGTCCCGCTCGGACGAGCGCCCATCCAGTCTCGTTATTCAGGGGTAGCCACGGCAAAAGAAAGAGAATAAGAACTGCAAGATCAACGCTGAGAGCAGTGAGCCGCAGGCGCCGAATTTGTTCGCTCTTGTACGAAAAGTAGAATGTCTTCAGCGCCCAGAATGAGATGACGCCCCACACGATCCAAAAAAGAGCAGTTTCCATGCGCTACTCCTTCCCGACATCAAATGATGCAACGATAGAGGCGAGAATCTCTTCGTACTTCCCGCCCGTTTCATCCTCGGCGCGAATCTGATACCGCATGCCGCCAGAGACAAATCCGATCTCTGTAAAAAGAATGGATTGCCCGCCATCGAAGCGCGTCCCGCTCGCCCAGTATAGGGGATCTTCACCGGGTATGAGCTTGAAATCGGCGATATCGTAAGAGGGATCGCGTCTCAATGCCTCTCCAATCGCGCCAAATGCATCGGCGACACCTGCGTCGGAATCCGCTATGACGATGACCCGTGCCGAGCCAAGTTCGCTAGAGAGAGCGATGCCATTTTCCAATTCGGTTTTTATCCACCAGCCGGGATAGTCGATCGAATAGTTGCCGCTCTCGTAAGAAACGGAATCGTAGACCGGCTCGTATGGCTCTGCAGCTGATGGTGCGCTCTTCCCCGAAAACGCGAAAAGCGCGATAAGGACACACGCAAGCAAAGTACCTCCCGCGATCGCGAGATATTTAGGTGTAAGATATTTTTGAACGTCGATTTCCATATGTTATCGAGGGGGTTCCACCGGACAGCGAGGATCGCTGGCGGGAGCTCTCGCAAGATTTAGCCCTTCGTCGAGCGCCTCCCATGAGAGCCGCGCAAGCACAGCCGGAAGTTCCGATACCGCATTTGGAAAGCTGCACGGAGAGCCATCTCCAGTGCTGCTCAAGTCGAGGTCAAGCGGCGGCTCAGCGTCGTTCGGGAAAGAGAGCAATGGACACACAAATTCCACATTCTCGACCGTGTCGCTCGTGAGCTCGTATTCCGGTTCAACTTTCTCCCATTCCGCCTGCCAACTTGCTCCGCCCGCCTTGCACGAGAACGACTCCGTGCCCTCCCACATGCGCACGCGCACCGGTATCACAATACGGCCGATCATGCGGGTTTTTTTCGTGAAATCCTGGATGTCGCCGATGAGCGTTTGCGCCTTCTCGGCAGCTCCGCCGATGCTATCAGGCGTATAAGTGCCATACCGTGTCTCTGCGACAGGCTTTAATTTTCCTACGGCTTTATTTGCAAGGTACTTGGTAGCCTCTTCGACGGCGCCGAAAAGGGCCTTCCCCGCGCTTTTAAGGTCGAGAACTTTACTGATAGCTCCGACAACCGCAAATCCATTCCTGAAACCTCGGAGGTCCGCGTCGGGGATCGCGACAGCCGGATTCGCCTCTATAGTTGGCAGGCGATCTGCGACTTCGGCGTAGCTGCATGCATATGGTTCTTCGGCACGCACTTCCCCTGTTTTGCATTGGTCGACATAATCGCCCGCGCATAGCGGCGCCTGGATCGAGGAGGGTACGAGGCCCGCGACTTGTTTTTTGTGAAAATCGCTTACCTTTTCTCGAAGCTCCTGCTTCTGCGCCTCCTTTTCTGCTGCCGCTTTCTGAGCAAGCATTTCGGCGGCCGCTCTCCGAGCAGAATCTTCGGACGATTGCCGGCGTGCCTGTGCCTCTTCTTCAAGACTGCGCTGCTGCGACTCCAACCTGCAGCGTGAAGCTTTTGAAAGCGCGTCGGCGTGCGCCGCAATGGCTGCTTCCTTCTCTTGCTGCGCTTGCGCTACGCGTGTGGCGAGCTGGTCTCGCTCCGCCTTGGCGCGCGGCAGTCCTTCTTCGAGCATCGCGAGCGCTGCCTCGATCTTTTTCTGCTCTCGCAAGTTTTCTGCGACCGAGAGACCGGAGTCCTTTCTCGTCTGTATCAACGAGACTACTTGTGCAATCTCCTGCTTTGTGAGCGATATGTCGCTCTCAAGTCTTCGTACACGCAATCCTTGTTTCTGAAACCGATCATCGAGTCGATCAAGTTCACTGACCGTCGCCACGAGCGCGACATCGGCTTCTGTCGCGTTGATCTGCGCCGCTGCGGCTTCGGAAGCGGAGCACAAGGGTCCATGTGGCACTTCCGTGGGAGCTTGGACGCGAGTCGCAGGTGGAGGTTCAGACATAGAATTCACAGTTTCCGGCGCGGCAATCGGTTTTTTACACATCTCCGGTTCAGAAGGGATAGGAGGCGCTGCGGCAGGTTGTGCCGGAGTCAGACATGCGTTCCGTTCCTCATCACACTGGGCATAGCACGAGCTTTCCCCCTCGTCCGTACATGGTCCGATAAGGCCGCCATATTCGCACATCTGACCCGCGCTTGCGTTGCGTGCGCCTTCAAGGCTTCGCGCCGTGGCCGCACACTGACCATGGCAAGCAGCAATGTCCGCTTCAGCCGACCGTTTACATGCCTCGTATGGTATGCGGCACTTGCTTTGGAGCTCTTCTTCGCAGGACAGATTTCCAAACGCGACGTTGCCGGTGCATGTGCGATTCCCCTTTGCATCTCGTTTATCTATGACTTTATATCTGCAATCAATATCTTTTTTGGTGCAGCTTTGAAATGCAGCGTCGTAGCTATCGCCATATGTCGCACGGCATTGCCCCTTGCATGCATTTTCGGCAGTGTAGATTTCCTGAAATGTTGGAAGGTCATTTTTTTTCGAACGAGGTTCCCCTTTGCACTTTGCACTACAGACATCATATGCTGCGTTACACTTTTGTCGTTGTTGCATAGAGGGCTCCGCCTCTCTGGCAGACGAGCCATCTCGTCCGCCGTCTGATTCGGTCATTGCACCATTCGACCGGCACGTACCATCGGCATGCTTCTCACAATCCTCATATGTCGTGGAGCTTTGCGCGAAAGCGAGTGATGCCAATGCGGTCGCTACGAACACGCCAACTGCGATACACACGGTGCCTGCTGTCACAACGCTCGCAGGCACGTCGAGGAGCTTTTTCATCACAATCATCGTATCATTGACTTGTCTGACCACTGTCGATTATGCACAGATTCGTTTCAACATCGCTTCTTTCCCTTCTCGCGGTCAATATCGGCGTCATCGTGTTCGCCGTCAAGGACGAGTGGTCGCCGCCGACGATCCTTGCAACCTACTGGCTCCAGAGTGTCATCATCGGGATTTTTCAAGCGAAGAAGATGTCGGGCCTGCAGAAATTTCGTACCGACGGACTCAAGATAAACGAGCAGCCTGTCGCTCCGGTCGCTTCAACTCGAAGGAAAGTTGTCCGTTTTTTCCTTTTTCACTACGGCCTCTTTCATGTCGTCTACCTTTCTTTTCTCTTTACATATGCCGGTGCGCCCGACTTTGTTGGGGTCCTTACTGCCGGAGCAGCTTTCTTCGCAAATCATCTTTTCTCATATTATGAGAATCACGAGCGCGATTTGAGACATGTGCCAAATATCGGTGGCATGATGTTTTTCCCCTACATTCGCATCATCCCGATGCATCTTTTCGTCGTGCTTGGAGCGATCGTAATACCGACAACCGCCGGTCTCGTTTTCTTCCTGACACTGAAAACGCTCGCCGACGCCGCGATGCATATGATCGAGCATTACGGCGATACCAACACTTTACGGAGTAGCGGTCGTTTTTACTGACCGTCTCACGGTAACGTAGTTCGGCGCGGGGGGTCTAATCGTTAACTCAAAAGGGATGCGCTTCACGCTTTGGCTGTAGAGGGGGTGTCGAGCTGCACACTCGCCGTACCGATACTCAAAGACATACCGGAATACTAACGGAAATACGCGGGATGCGAAAGAGATTTGCTTGTCGATGGAGTGTTTCCGTGATACTTCTGCGTATAGCCGCCCCGAAACAGCGCAGGAGTATCTCGTCATGTATAACGCGGGCAATCAGCAGCCGTCGTCGTCAAAGTACGACGGCGAACCGCCGAAGCCGATGCCGCTCACCGCACGCGAACGGAGGGAAAGGTGGGCGATCATAGCGTTCGTCACCGCCTTTGTCATCGGCGTTTACGTTCTCGCGTTCGGCTGGTGAGCCGAACGCCCATATGCGCCGTCCCGTCTTCGCGGGACGGCGCACGATCTTTGTAGGCTACTCGGCGCGCGAGCCAAGCGACCGCACTTTTGCAAGCCAGCAGGCCTTGCGTCCTTCGGGGATGTTTTCTGACGGGCCGAACCAATTTGTGCGGACTTTAAATCCGGCGAACCACAAAATCCCCCATCGAAGTTGCGCGTTGACGCTACCGGGCAAAAAACGTACGAGCCATGGATTGGTGCCGCTCGTCAGGATCGTGCGCGCGGTTTTGCCGCGGAGCATGCGGTGCCAGAATATGCTGCGTGTGCCGTCTTTTAATTTGATATAGCGGAAAGCGGAGCCTGGAAGCCACGCACGGTCAAAAAGACCCTTGAGAAGCGCGGGCATACTCACCCACCACACTGGATAGACGATAACAAAATGGTCCGAGGTTGTAACGAGCTGTTGGAATTTAACGAGGTCAGGTTCCAATTCCTGCCGCTCACGATAGCCTTTGTGTAAGATGGGGTCGAATTGCATCTCGCCAAGATTCATCCGTTCTACTGTGTGGCCTGCTCCGCGCGCGGCACGCTCATACGTATCCGCGATCTCTCCACAAAAACCACTTTTATCCGGATGTCCGAGAAGCAGCAGGATTTTCTTGGAGTGCATATATTGTTATTGTTATAGATCGTCCGGGTGCTTTTCTTCGTTGTGCTTGGAGAGCTCCGCCGCTTTGCGTTCTCTCTCGAGATTCTGCACTTCTTCCTCGGGAGTCTCTTCCAATGCTTCGTTCTCTCTGAATTCGCGATCAGATATGGCCGTTTCCGACCGACCGAAAAGAATGGGATGGAGTAATTTTCTCATGAATAAGACGATCCATGCCTCCCGCCCATCGCGTTGCTTCGTCAGATCTTCGTCCGGATACGGTACGACATCGTCGTGTTGAGGATTTGACATTCTCCCATGATGCCACGTTAGTGGATTCCTGCAATACCGAGTGCGGCCTGCATGTCGTCGTTTTCGGCAAGCGCATTGCGCCGCGTCATACGACAGCGCTGACATCGATGGACTATGGCGTATTCAGGCGAGGCGCCTTCGAGCGCTATCGGCTCCATCATACCCGCACACACGGCCGCCCGATCGCCTGGATCCACATCCACATGCTTGCTCCAGAGACATGAAGGGCAATGATTGGTATATCCACTACCCGTCACCGATGTGCCACAATGCTCACACACAAAATCCTCTATCCTCCTTTGGAAACGCTTTGCCATTGTAGTTAATTGACGGTGACAAATGCCGTTTGCCGGATCATAGCTCCGGAGTGCGCCGCGCACGAAAGAGTAAATGTCATAGGACCGCGAGGTGTGCTTGCATCGGTCGGTATGATCTTCGAGCCTTCATTCTTTTGCGCAAGGACCGAGGTTTTATTGCTTACTGTACAAGGCGCGTCGGTTTTCATTCCGACACTCGACCACGACAGGACGATCGAATTGCCGCGGACAACGATGCGCGGCTGGACGAAAAGCGTTGCTTCCGATGGGATCCCTGCCGGAGGAATGGGAGTGGCGGAGAGCGTCGAGGCTGTTCCACGCAGAGCATTCAAAAGCTGCTGTGCGATGGATGACTGCTCTACCGGCGTCGAAGGCTGCAAGATCGAGAGCGGCTGCGACGCGAGCACGGGCTGAATCGCTATCGTCGGAGGACTTGAAACATTACTCGGGGGCGGCGGGTTTGGGGGCGGCGCGGCAAAATAATTGCTTGGAGCCGGCGTCACATTGGCAAACGGACTCCCGTATCCGCTACTATATCCATTTGCCCCACTACCAAAACCTGAATGCGTGTAGCCTCCGTAGGGTGGGGCGTTGAATCCGGTGTTTTGCTGGCCGCCTTGATATCCAGCGTTCCCTGCCAGGTCGGGAGAAGTACCCCCCTTCTGTGACAGAGGGTTCGGAGGTGCAACGACGGACAACTCTTTCCCGACGGTCACCGTTTTCCCGACAGTTGGTGCCGGGGGTTGAGCCGCCACCGATGTCGGAGCTATGCGACTCATGTTCCGCCCCTGCTTGCAAGCAACTTCATACGCGGCCTCGGGATTTGTCGCACATTTCGACACTGTGACACTACCAGACAAACAACCGGTCTTGCTTTTGTCGATAACTGTTGTCACCGTCGGCTGTGTCTGATCCGCTCGTTCGCAACCAACTTTATCCATTTGGGCTTGCGTGGTGCATATACAGGTCACTTCATCGCTAAGCACGTTTCCAAGACCCGTTAGTGTGACTTTCTCATTTGTACAGAAATTTGTACTTCCGACTAAGTTCGTGAATGCTTCTTTTCCAACAGCCGGATCCAACGACCAAATTGGTGGTGCTGACTTAACGGTTGTTCCCGACTTGCAGATACTTTTTTGAAGTCCGTGAGGTAACGTTTCAGCATGAACAGTGCCGGAAATGAGAACTATCAGCAAACTAAGAAGGATTTCCTTTCGTATCATATTCATTCGATCAAGGTCGACGCGGAGCGCTCGATTTTATCTCCGCTTTGCGACATGCACGAGAGCGTGAACGTCATTGTACCGCGCGCAGTCTGTGGAGTGGTGGATATCACTTTTGAACCTTCGCTCTTTTGCGCGATCGTGATGTTGCCCGTGCGCACCGTGCATGGAGTGCTCTGACTCGTCCCGACCGACGACCACGAGACAAGGACGGGGTTGCCGCGTGAGACTGATCGAGGTTGCACAAAAATCGTCGCGACGGACTGTATGGAAGGTACTGCGGGCTTGGGGAACGGTACGGGAGCCGGGGGAGGACTCACCTTAAGAGCCTGCATGAGTTGCTGCACTATTGGCATTCCCGCTTGCGGAGTCGATGCATAGGGAACACTGGACTGACTGCCGATCGGCGTTTGCACGACTGATGTGGGTTGAGCAGCGGGAAATGACGGCCGCGAGACAGGTTGCTGCATCTGTGCAAGCGGCGCTTGCTGCATTTGTGGCGGAGGCAGGGGCGGCCGCGGAGGCGCGTATTGCGATTGATTGTTGTAGCAATTGGAGGGAAATTGGGTTCCCGCCGGTACGGGGATGACGATTATGGGCTCGATGCTAGTAATGCAGTAATAATCCTGACTGTAAACCGGGCCTCCGTACGGATTATAGGTAGGGGGTGCAAACGTTGGGGGATATCCGATAGTCGTTGGATACCCGACCGTATACGGTGAAGGTCCGAGATTCGTTACCGTGTTGATGCCCACCGGTCCGCCGATTTGGAACCATGTGCGCGACGCAGTAGAACCTGAAACGATGCTCATCGCTTGGCCATCCGATTTCCCGCGAAAATCGCCAACGGCGATATCGAATTTGTCAGGCCTCGGCTGACTACTAAACATTCCTTTTTTACCTCCGTAATTCGGACATGAGCCGTTAAACGCGCAGCCAGTGTCATGTACGTACCCAACAACATTGCTCATCGTATATGTCTGCCCATCAATGGGACTCCGATATCGCAATGTCGGAATCTTGTACCACTTGCCGTAATTCGATGCTGCCGATGCGAGCGTCACATATTTTGACCTCCCGAGTCGCACCTCATCGAGCGTATGCGGGATAGACTTTCCTTCTCTGTTGGGTCTTGATGTCGCAAACCCGCCCTGCATGGTGCCGCTTGCGCCGGGGCCGTAGAACGTCGGCACGACATTCACGGGCGTGCCGCCCGAAGAAATATCAGGTGTCTTGATTATACCGCCCTCAACCGCAGTAATCGCAGCGTACGCGGCGGTAGCTGACAACAGAAAAAAGACGAGGCCAAGTCCTGTCGTGCGTATCACCTCCTCATTATACTCCGACGACGCGATGCGAGCGGATGCCGTGTTGATTACAGCACTACAACATCAATATATTAACGAATAGTTGCCGAAGTTGATCGCTCGACATTTTGTCCACTTTGCGACGTGCACGAGAGCGTGAACGTCATTGGACCGAGCGCATTTGTGAGGTTAGTGGATACGATCTTTGTTCCTTCATTCTTTTTGGCGAGTTCGAGCGAACCGGCGCGGACAACGCAAGGCGCATCTGTTTTCATGCCGACACTCGTCCACGACACGATGATGGGATTCCCGCGTGCAACGACGGGTGGCTGCGCGATGATGAGGGCCCGACTTGCGATCGTCGCGGCCGTAGACGTAGGAGCTCCCGTTTGAGTCGTCTGCCCTTGCGTCTGCGTTTGTGACTGAAACTGCGGCAGCACCGCTTGCAAAAGTTTTTGCACGACCGACGGTTGGTTTGCCGGACTGAATGCGGAGTTCGGCACAAGCGGAAGCGTGGGCTGCTGAGGATTGGCTAAGCCGGTCGGCAAATATGTCGTCGGATACGTACGCTGCGTATCCGGCACTATCGGGGTCGATGCGGGCAAATACGCGCTTGCCGGTATATCAGCGTTCGTCCGCGAATATGGAATTCCGTTTCTATCTTCGAAATTTCCTGTCACCTGAATGCTTCCGCCCGCCCCCATCCTTCTTGAGATCTCCTGCAGAACGCCCGCTAATGTTCTGTTGCCGCCGAGAAGTCCCGCATTCCATCTGCACTCTCTGGGAAATTCTCTGCATGCATTCGCCTGCGGGTTTTGCACGTAAAAAGATAAGAATCGCCGAGCTCCACCCAATCCCAAAAAGTGGCCCATATAGATGCCGACGCACGGGTCGATTCTCGCTTGACTGATCAAACTCCGTAAATTATTGAAGTTGTCTTTCGCGTGAACTGCGGTGACTTTGGCTGCTACGGACGGGTTGAAGCGTTGAGAATCGTCAAGAGGTCCTCCAGTTCCCGACACTGCCCGCGAGACCGCCCTCCACGAGTCACGAGTCCATTGGAATACCCCTGCCGCATTCCCCGTCTGCGCGTTCACGACATTTCTACCACCGCTCTCAATACGAGCGATTTTTGCGAGGCATCCCGTGGGAAGTTGATACTGCCGCTCGAGCTCTGAGAGAATCTGATTGAAATCTGTACTGGCAGAAGACGTGGATGGGGCAAGGATGATCAGTAGTAGAAGAGTCGAAAGGAGCCATGCTTTCATGCGATCAGTATAGCGTGCCTCACCATCATCGGAGGATGCTTTGTTGAAAAACTAGAGAAGAACGACCGCGCGATTGGCGGACATTTCGAGAACACCGCTTTCGATCTCAAATCGTTTTGCCTCACCTGATGTGCGCACCGTGATAGTTCCGGGCTTCAAGGTTGTCACGATGGGCTCGTGATGCGCCAGCACGGTCAGCTCGCCCGCTTCCCCCGGCAGAGTCGCCGAAATTGCCTCGCCATCGAAGCGCGTCTCGCCCACAGACGCGATAATAAGATGAAAAGTATTCATAGCACTTAGCCACTAGCCAATAGGGTTTAGTAAAGCGGATTGTGTTTTTTTGCTTTCATTTCTAGTGGCTATACCCTAGTGGCTAGCAATCTCATCCACCCCTCCTTTCATGTAAAACGCCTGCTCGTTCTGCCCGTCATGCTTGCCATCGAGGATTTCTCCGAATCCGCGCACCGTCTCTTGAAGCGAGACGTATTTACCTTTCGCTCCGGTAAAGACTGCGGCAACTGCGAAGGGCTGGGAGAGAAAGCGCTGGATCTTGCGCGCGCGGTATACGAGCTTTTTGTCTTCTTCCGAGAGCTCTTCGATGCCGAGAATGGCGATGATGTCCTGCAGGTCTTTGTAGCGCTGCAGCACGCGGCGCGTTTCGTTGGCGACACGGTAGTGCTCTTCGCCGACGATTTCCGGCGTGAGCGCCGTCGAGCCGGATTCAAGTGGATCGATAGCGGGATAAATGCCGAGTGAGGCAAGTGCACGGGAGAGCACGATGGTGGAATCAAGATGCGAGAACGTCGTTGCGGGCGCAGGATCGGTGAGGTCGTCAGCGGGCACATAAATTGCCTGCACGGAGGTGATGGAGCCTTCGGTGGTCGAAGTAATACGCTCCTGCAAGAGGCCCATTTCATTGGCGAGCGTCGGCTGATAGCCTACCGCGGAGGGCACGCGACCGAGAAGCGAGGAGACTTCGGAGCCGGCCTGCACGAAGCGAAATACGTTGTCCATGAAAAAAAGTACGTCCTTCCCTCCTTCGTCGCGGAATGCTTCGGCCATGGTAAGACCCGAAAGCGCCACACGCGCACGAGCGCCCGGCACTTCGTTCATCTGTCCGAATACAAGCGCGGTTTTCTCCAATACGCCGGATTCTTTCATTTCGTGATACAAGTCATTTCCCTCGCGCACGCGCTCGCCGACACCGGCGAACACCGAGTAGCCGCCGTGCTCGGATGCGACGTTGTGGATTAATTCTTGAATGAGCACGGTCTTTCCCACACCAGCGCCACCGAAAAGCCCGACTTTTCCACCCTTGATAAAGGGCGCGAGAAGATCGACAGCCTTAATTCCTGTTTCAAAAAGTTCTGCTTTGGTACTCTGGCGCACGAACGCCGGTGGATCTTGGTGGATTGGGAGCCAACGTGCATCTTTGCCTATCGCCTCTTTACCATCAATGGGATCGCCCACAACATTGAACATTCTTCCGAGCGCCACTTCCCCTACAGGCACAGATATCGGCGAGCCTGTATCCGTCACTTCCACTTCGCGCGCGAGCCCTGCAGTATCTTGCATGGCAATACAGCGCACGCGATTGAGCCCGAGGTGCTGCACAACTTCAAGTGTCAGGGTTTCTCCCTTGTGCTTGAGATGAAGCGCGTTCTTGATGGACGGCAAGTTCTCGTCAAATCGCACGTCGACGACCGGTCCGATGATCTGTGTGACGGTGCCTTTCATATCGGTAATTTAACGCCCGTTTTCTTAGCAAGAATTTTAAACCATTCCTCGTGTCGCGCGAGCTGGGTTTTGACTGCGGCGTATTCGAGTGTAAGCTCATGCACTGCCGTCGCGAGACCGTCTATCGCAGTCATAACCTGCTCGAATCGTAGGTCGATGCGTTTTTCAAGCTCATCTATTCTGCTGTTGTCTACTTTTGTAACTAAAACGTCGATAACCCGGTCGAGCTTTGCGTCCAACTCTCTAAATCCGATGTTTTTCTTCTTGGTCATACTGACGAATGTATGATTATAACCGTAATCAGATGAATTCGGCAAGGAGGATATGCTAGGCATTATTTGTGTTTATGATTTCCTTCAAGTACGCGTCGAGAGCCGCACGATACCCATCGATTATTGTGTCGTTGGCTTCAAAGCCGAGCAGTTCCAGGTCTTTTATCAATTCTTCGCCACTTATAAAAGCAATTCTCTTCCATTCATCGACTGATTGGGGTATTTCATGCGGTGAATATCGCACCATCGCTTCGTTGATCCCGGCAATGATCGTATCCTCATTGGTAGTTCCCCACTTGTGCTCATGACCGAGCTCGCGTATCGCCATGTGAGCCGCGTCCGCGACGAAGGCTTTGGGAGTTGCCTTTTCGGCCAAATTCTCCACGGACTTCTTCGGCTGCTCGAGCATACTATTTCATCGCCTCAATGCCGGAAGTGATCTCGGAAACTTCGCGGGTAATAGCGGCTTGACGGACTTTGTTGAACTTACGGGTAAGGTCGCCAGCCATTTCTTTGGCCTTGTCGGTGGCGCTTTTCATTGCCACACGCCGCGCGGAGTGCTCGGAAGCCTTCGCTTCCAGAAGCCCGTGGAAAACCGCAATGTTGAGGAGTTTCGGAAGTAGAACGGCCAAGACACTCTGCGGATCCGGCTCGACGGTGTAGACGGCAGGCCGTACGATCTTCTCTTCCGCATCGGGTGCATATTTCCCGCGCGCGGGCCTGATACCCGCGACGATCTCGCGGATAGTCTCCGGTTGTATCGGGACTATCTGGCGGACGATGGGCTCCTGTTCGAATGTCGAAACGAAGTTGGTGTACGCAATAACAGCGGCTCCGATCTCACTGGCGGCATGCCACTCCACGACCTTGTCGGTGACCATCCGCATCTCGTCCTCGACGACGCTATCGCTCACATTCTCGAGTTTTTCGCGGACCTCGTATCCTCGATTCGCAAAATAATCCGCGCCGCGCCTCCCGACGCCGATCATGACAACGTCTTCGCGCTTGAGCTTCCGAGCCACGATCTCCTGTTCGACGCGGCGAATGACACCGCTGTTGAGAGAGCCTGCGAGCCCCTTGTCGCTTGTGACGACAATTATGCACGTCTTGCCCGCGCGCTCACGCATGAGCGGGTGGTGAGCGACATCTGCTGTCCCCGAAAGCCGTTCAAGGACCGAGAGCGCTGCGGCCGCATAGCTGCGGCCGGAAAGCGCGCGCTCCTGCGATTTGCGCATCTTGACGGCCGAGACTGCCTCCATGGCATGAGTGACAGTGCCGGTCTTTTTGTAGGACAGGATCTTTAGCTTGATGTTTTTAAGCGAGGCCATACGGGTCAGCTTGCAGCCGGTAGCTTGTAGCTTGTAGCGGGATGCATAATTCGGTTTTGCTACTGGCTGCAGGCTACGGGCTACTGGCTAAATAATTCTTTGTGCGCGAGCGTGAATTCTTCAAGTGCGCGATTTAGATCTTTCTTCAGATCTTCCGAGACGGTCCCCGTCTTTTTGATCGCGGCCAATGTCTTGGGGTGTTGGCCATCGAGGTACTCGACGAGTTCGGCTTCCACGGCGGTTACTTTCGCCACCAGCACGTCGGCGAAAAATTTGTGGCTGGCAGCATAGAGTATCGCCACCTGCATCTCGATGGGAATGGGTGCGCCATTCTTCTGCTTCAATACTTCCACCATACGCTGACCGCTCGCGATGCGGTCGGCGGTCACTTTGTCGAGATCCTGTGCGAACTGCATGAATGCTTCGAGCTCGCGGAATTGCGCGAGCTCCAGCTTGAGACCGCCCGCGACCGATTTCATCGCCTTTGTCTGTGCAGAGGAGCCCACGCGGGAGACCGAAATACCGACATCGATTGCCGGTCGCACGCCCTTGTTGAAAAGCTCGGCAATAAGGAATATCTGCCCGTCGGTGATAGAAATGACGTTGGTCGGAATGTAGCCGGATACGTCGCCCTCTTGCGTCTCGATAATGGGAAGTCCCGTGATCGAGCCGCCGCCCTTCTCTTTCGAAAGGCACGCGGCGCGCTCGAGCAAGCGCGAGTGGAGGTAGAAAATGTCGCCCGGATACGCTTCACGCCCCGGTGGTCGGCGCAAGAGGAGCGAGAGCTCACGATAAGCCACCGCCTGCTTCGAGAGGTCGTCGTAGACGATGAGCACGTCATAGCCGCGATCCATAAAATATTCGCCGATGGCAACACCGGAAAACGGTGCGAGGAATTGCAGCGCCGCGGGCGCAGAGGCCGGCGCGTCGACGATTATCGTGTACTCAAGCGCTCGCTCGCGACGCAGCTGCTCGACGATGCGTGCGGTCTTACTTTCCTTTTGGCCGATAGCAACATAGATGCAGATGGGGCGGTTGTCTTTGGGCTCGTTGCGCTGGTTGATGATGGTGTCGACGGCGACGGTGGTCTTGCCCGTGCCGCGATCGCCAATGATGAGCTCGCGTTGCCCGCGGCCGATGGGGATCATCGAGTCGATCGCCTTGATGCCTGTCTGGAGTGGTACTGATACTGACTTGCGATCGATGACGCCGGCAGCCTGCCGCTCCACAGGCATCATGGTCGTTTCTTTAAAAGGCCCCTTGCCGTCAATAGGCTCGCCCAAGGCGTTCACAACGCGCCCGAGCAGTTCTTCGCCGGACGGTACCGAGAGAATTTTACCGGTCGATTTGACCGTCATGCCTTCATTGACGCGCGCGGTGTCGCCAAGGATAGTCGCTCGCACGCCATCTTCTTCGAGATTCAAGATGAGACCATAGAGCTCGCTTTGCCCCTGCATCCCCTCTGCCAACTTTTTGCCTTTCCCTTCCTCAAAGATAACGATCTCGCTCATCACCGCCTTGGAGAGACCGTCGATGGCCACGACTCCATCGCCGACCGATGTGACACGCCCCACATGCTGGCTTTCATGCGAAGGAGCGAAATGCTCTATTTCTTTTATTATCTTTTCAACGGTTGATGCATCCATACAAATTAGATTCCAGTCGCACGATTATACATCTCCAACAGGTATTTCTTAAAACTTGCATCGACGAGCCGCTCGCGGCCCTCCACTCTCCAGCCGCCGATAAGCGTGTCGTCAACATGCACTGTTACACCTTTGGGATCGAGGTGCATTTCGGAAAGGAATTCTTCTGCCTCTTTTTTGGCTCGTGACTCGTCTTTTTCTCGCGCTATCGAGAGCACGACATCACTTCGACCCTCGTCGCGCATCGCAATACTCACGAGGGCACGGCCGATTTTGGGCAAGAGGCTTACGCGCCCAAGGCGAAGCAGCATTTCGTGGAGCGCATGAACAGCCTCTTTGGCCTTCATGCCGTTTCCTATCATTTTCCAAAGCGCCTGAGCGTATGCGTGTTCCATGTTTTTTCACTACGTGCTACGTTCTACCAACTACTTACTGGCTAATATTTTCTCCGCCGCAAGCATCGCAGCGCGCGCGATCTCCCGTTCGCTCTCCTTGAGCGCCTGGCGCTTGGCTTCCTCGGCACGCTCTGCAGCATCTTTGATGGTGGCCGCCGCGCGTGCCTCCGCCGCTTTCACGATCTCGGTACCCCGCTCGTCGGCGCGCGTTCGCGCGGAAGCGACGAGGCCCTCCGCCTCGCGCGCCGCCGTACCCACGATGCCTTCTCTCTCCTCTTTTGCATCAGCGAGCTGCTTTGCTGCCGCCTCGGCGGTACGCACACCTTCGGCGATTTTTTCCCGTCGTTCGTCAATGATGCGGAGAATAGGCTTGTAGAGAAAATATGTCAGTACGGAAAGCAGTAAACCGAAATTGACTGCCTGTATGAGAAGCAGTTTCCAATTGACGCCGAATGTCGCGAATAATTCACCCATATCGAGCGTCGGGGCTTTATGTGTATTTCAAAATAAAGCCAATGACCAATGCAAAGATAGCGAGCGCTTCGGAAAATGCGATGCCAACGAACATCAGGGGCTGGATCTTGCCCGCGGCTTCCGGGTTGCGGCCTATCGCCTCTATCGCCTTCGATGCGACGATGCCGACACCAATACCCGGCCCAATGACGCCGAGCCCCACCGCGAGCGCCATGCCCAAAATCTTTGCTGCTTCTACGTCCATATGTTGACCATTCTAGTTAATAAAATTTGATTTCGACCACCCCATACTACCATGCATAATTGGCGTTTCAATGCGCCGGGGTGATGGCGATCTTGATGAAAAAGAGCGTCAGGAGGGCGAAGATGGCGGCTTGGATGAAGCCGACGAAAACTTCGAACGCCATAAGTGGCACGGGCCCCGCATACGGAATGAAGTAGGTCGCGACGAGTATCAGCACTTCGCCGGCGAGGATGTTGCCGAAGAGCCGGAAAGAAAAGGAGATGAGGCGAGCAAGCTCGGAGAAGACCTCGATGAAGCCTACAACGGAGCCTATCGGGTTCTTAAAAGGATTGGGGAAAAACTTGTGGAGGTATGTGCCCAAGCCCATCACAACAATGCCCGTCACCTCGATGACCACGAACGCGATAGCCGCGAGCGCAAGCGTCACATTGAGATCCGTGTTGACGCTGCGCAGAAGTGGTGTGAACTCATGTCCGCCGGAGGCGGATCCGCCTCCGGCGGAGAAAAATCCGATGCTTCCGATACCGGGCGTGAATTCCAAAAGGTTGGCTGTAAAGATAAAAAGAAAGAGCGTCACGAGAAGCGGGAAGAACGTGCGCGCGAGAGCCTTGCTCTCAAGGATTTCCGCGACGTAGTCGTAGATGAATTCCACGAGCCACTCGAAGAGTGTTTGGAGACGGCTCGGCGTCATTTTGAGCCTTGTGCCGATGGTGAATGCGAGAACGACAAGAAGCGCGATGACTATCCAGCTTGTTATCAGTGTATTGGTGATGGGAATCCCCCACAGGCTGCCAAGCTGCTCGGGGGCGAGAACGACATGGATTCCTTGTTCCATAAATCACGATTCTATCACACGACTCGTTATGCCGAAGATACAGTGAGATGTCATCTCATTGTGTCTTTCGAGGCCTTAAGAACTGCCGAATTGCGCGAGCGACCTCCTTTTCCCCATCCTTGAAGCTATGAGGCACTTTGGGGACGATAACGACCCGATGCGGTGCACGTATATGTCCATCGAACCATTCCGCAATCTTTTTCGCGGGGCGATCCGCAAATTCGTCTTTTTCGGCGAGGAGGACAAGGGTCGGCACGCGAGATTTTTTTAGCGCCGTAGGATTTTTATGCGGTTGAGAATAAGGAAACAATTCCTCGACACTCTCTCCTGAATACAGACTTAGGAAACGCTGCGCATCGGCAAGAAGCTTCCAGTCCCATACATCTGCCGGCAGAAGATCATGCGCCCTCCCCTTCCGTACCAGCTTGCGTGCAACTTCCGCCGCGCGCGTTACTGCTCTCTTTCCGGAAAGCATGGTGGCGGCAGAATAATCACTCATCGGAGCGAGCAAGATAATGCCCTTGACCCGCTTGCCCTTTTTGTACCCCCAATAAGCAGACTTTTGAGAGCCCGTGGAGTGTCCCGCCAGGTAGATATTTTTGACACCCGCATGTCTTGCAAAATTGATCGCGCCTTCAATATCATCAATGCAGTCCGTGAATACCTCGTGTGCTGCTCCGCCTTTAATGCGCTTGCCGCCGACACCGGATACACTGGCGACTTTGTTATGCCCGCGATTATTGAAAACGAGAACGGCAGTTTCGTGATCGACAAGCTCATCCGCGATCAAGAGCTTGCCGAACATTGAACTTCCAAGCCCATGGATCCAAATAATCACCCGCTTCGGTTTCTTGGGTCCAAACCACAAGCCGTTCAGGATAAATTTCTTCGGCGTTACGATCTCGACAACATACGCCGCACGCATTTGTATTTTCTTCATACCTGTTCCCTCGCATCTAGTCCCTAGAACCTAGGTTACGTCCCCTCCTGCCAGCTTGAGAGATACTTTTTTTGCTCCGCGGTGAGCTCGTCGATCTCGATGCCCATCGAGGCAAGCTTTAATTTTGCGACCGTGTTCTCGATATCTTCTGGGACGTCGTAGACGGCGGGAGCGAGACGCTTTGGCTGTTTGGCCAGCCATTCGCATGCGAGCGCTTGGGTGGAGAAACTCATATCCATGACCGACGCGGGGTGTCCTTCGGCCGCCGCGAGATTCACGAGGCGGCCTTCAGCCAAAAGATATATTTTTTTGCCTCCGACGGTATATTGATCAACGTTGTCCCTCACGCGCACCGGCTTCCCGCCAAGTTTCTCCAAGTCCGTGATGCTGACCTCCACATCGAAATGCCCCGCGTTACATACGAATGCGCCGTCTTTCATTTTCTTGAAGTGCTCGCCGCGGATGACATTGATGTCGCCCGTAACGGTGCAGAAGAGATCGCCTTGCTCGCAGGCTTCTGCCATTGGGAGTACACGAAATCCGTCCATGGCAGCTTCGAGCGCTTTTATCGCATCGACTTCACATACGATGATATTCGCCCCCATACCACGTGCGCGCATCGCAAGCCCCTTGCCGCACCACCCGTATCCGGCAATGACGAACGTGCGGCCCGCGACGAGCATGTCGGTCGCGCGGATGATCGCTTCAAGCGTGGATTGGCCTGTGCCGTAACGATTGTCGAAAAGATTCTTTGTCTTTGCGTCGTTGACCGCAACGAGCGGCATCTTGAGCGCGCCGTCGCGCGCCATCGCGCGCAGCCGGATGACGCCGGTCGTTGTCTCCTCGGTGCCACCGAGCACCGTTTGTAGAAGTCCCGTGTGGTCTTTGTGAATGGTGGTGACGAGATCTGCCCCATCGTCCATCGTGATGTCGGGTTTTATCGCAACGACTGCCGTGATGTGTTTAAAGAACGTATCGCGGTCCTCGCCGGAGATCGCAAATACGGGAATGCCGTATTCGCCCACGAGTCCCGCCGCAGCTTCGTCCTGCGAAGAAAGCGGATTCGAGGCACACAATACCACCTCTGCCCCACCTGCTTTGAGTGCGATGACGAGGTTCGCCGTCTCGACGGTGACATGGAGACAGGCGCCGATTTTTTTGCCCTTGAAGGGCTGCTCGCGCGCGAAGCGCTCGCGTATCTGGGAGAGGACCGGCATATCGCGCGCGGCCCATTCGATAAGCCGCTTCCCTTCTGCTCCGAGTGAGATATCTTTGATGTCGTATTCCATATTGTTTGTTATTTGAAATTCGCTACTTAGTGCTTTCTATCTGAAGTGTTTCTCCGTATTTTTTCTTGTAGCGATCCTTGATATTTTCCGTCGTGAAGGTGTGAGTCTGTGTGCCATAGACTTCCACTACGTACGCGGCGGTGACACTCGCAAGCTTCGCACATGATTCCGGAGGAAAACCGACCATCATTCCCTTGATGTATCCGGCGCGGTACGCATCGCCCGCACCCGTGGGATCCACAAGCGCTTGTGCCGGACACGCATCCACATGCATTGTACCGGCAGATGTGATAATGTCGGATCCTTTTGCACCGTAGGTGACGACCACCGTGTGCACGCGTTCGAGTAGCTCTTGTTCACTCCATCCGGTTTTCTGTTTGATGAGTTCAAATTCGTAGTCACTTCCGAAGAGGACCGAGGCTCCCGTGATGCCGTCTCGAAGGATTTCGGGGGTAAGCGCGGGGATCTGCTGCGCAGGGTCGTAGAGATATTTGAATCCGCGTTTGCGGTAATACTCCGGTAGCGCCTGCATGTCGGGAACGCAACCGGGGGCAATGATCGCAATGGCACGACCTTCAGTATCCACCAGAGAATCGTACGCATTCCCTCCCGCACCCTGATGAAATGCCGCGATTTGATTATCGGCTTTGTCGGTGAGAATGAAGGCGGAGGATGTCAGGTCACTCTCAAGAATGCGGATCGATTTCGGATCCACGCCCGAGAGGAGGAGGTGCGAACGATACGAGCCAAAATCTTTACCGGCTGTCGCGATGATTTCGGGGCTTTCCCCGAGAAGGGCAAGGTTGTAGGCGATATTGCCGGCCGTGCCGCCAAATTGAATGGAGAGCGTCTCAACCTGAAAACTCAGATTGATACTATGAAGCTTTTCCGGCATGAAATGCTCTGCAAAGAGCCCCGCAAAATCCATGATGCGGTCATACGCGAGCGAGCCGGAGACAATGACGCGGGACATACGGGGAGATTATACTACCAAAGTCCGTTTGAAGCTCGAACTTCAAAAAATGACCTTAACAACAAAGGAAAAGTATGGGCCACGGAAAAATCATGGGGTTGCAATTAGACAGGGTATAAAGATCGTGTTGTGGCGTACTAATTCATTAAGATTTCAGCTTCATGGGTTTACAATGATTCCCCTGCGATTCATGACGCGGGTCCTATGTCACTTCAGACGAACGACATCCGATCTTCTTCGCTAACATTGGCGATGTCTATCGTCGGCATGCTCTCTTTTTTTGCGCTCACCTCAATAAGTGTCCAGCATGCGTTTGCACAAACGCGCGACGACCGAAGCGCGGAAGTACGTACCAACCAGCACGCAAGCGATACGGCGTCGGCGCGGTCCCCATCCACTTTGTCCACAGGTTCATCCGCCTCGGAGAGTACGAGTGCGAGCTCTCCTCTTCTCAATGATCTCGGTTCTCAGATTAAATACTGTGTCGTATTTCCGCTCCTCAACAGCGCCGGACCTCCCATACCCACATTCAATGTTCCCGTATGCCCAAACGCGACGAGCACGAAAGTCGATTCCGGAGGCGGAGCTGCCACATCGACCCCAACCGGCACGATCGGCGGCACGTCTGGTACGAGCACTGCCGCAACAACGTCGGCCCTTGCTGAAGTTGAGAGTAGCGGAGGTGGCGGTGGAAGTCCCTCGGTTAGTTCCGAATCTTCGGGCGGAGGTGGCGGGCCATCCGGACAAGTTCTCGGCGCCTCCACAAAAGCGCCCGAAAATTTCGGGGTGGGAGGTGGTGGTGGTGAGGTCGGCATGCCCAACGCGGGAGCAGGAGGCGATATGGTTTTGAACATTCTGGTTCTTTTAATCTCAAGTTTAACGGCCTTGCTAGGCAGCGTGTACCTTTATTTCCACGCACGAGTAGCTTAAAGAACTGACTCGGTGTCCATCGCATCGAGAGTTATGAATACGCGACCAGCATGTATCAGCGCGGTTGGTGCGGTCACTGCTCTTGCGATCGCAGTTTTCTTGTACGTAGCTGTTCATGCTTTGTTCTATGCGTCCGATAGTGGAGTGAGTGCACCGACTTCGACGATGATCGCCGTCGTCTCCACCTCGAGCAAACCCGTGCACCTCCAAATACCTTCGCTGCATATCGATGCGAATGTGCAACATGTCGGGATCAATGCGGCGGGCAATATGCAAACACCGGATAATTATACCGATGTCGGTTGGTACAAATATGGTACCGTCCCGGGCTATTCCGGCAGCGCGGTCATTGACGGACATGTCGATAATGGCTTGGCGCTCGCCGGCGTGTTCAAACATTTAGGGGATATCGAGCTGGGAGATGACGTTTATATCATCACGCAGGGCGGTTCAAAACTCCATTTTGTGGTAACGGGTATTGAATTATATCCGTACTCAGATGCGCCGACCGATCTCATTTTCGGGCAAAACTATGCTCCTCGCCTCAATCTTATCACTTGCGCCGGTACGTGGGTTGCGGGCAAGAAGACATATAGCGAGCGGCTCGTCGTATTCACACAATTGTCGACATCATAAAGACTACAGGTATTTAAAGGGTTTTCCTGTCGATATGACCTGACCCCCAAATTTCAGACATGCTGAAATACAAGACGGTGTATCATTTGTGACGTTATCCACATACAAAAGTTGCCATAGCGGATCTAGTGCGCACACACCATCCCCCCGTTTTTGAGGAACATTATAAAACGGCGGGATGGCTCCCTGCTAATGAATTTGGAGCGTCGCAAACGAGGCGGTGTAAAGCGACCCATATGTAGCCCACTTACTTTCTTCCGCAGTCCCCGTCAATTGATACACTTTCGTTGCGCTTGCGACAACGAACACTTTGGTGCGAATGATTACACCCTGTACCACGTCAGTTTGTTCGAGTGTGTATCCCGGCATTCCATAGAATGAGACATCGCTCCTGCTTACGAAAGTGCCTTTTGCCGCCATCTCCGTTTCATCCGCCGATAAACTAAACCCTGCACGCTTACTACGGATCAAAATAGTTTGTATACTCCAATCTGGGTCACTGGGATTTTTGAACACGACCATCGTGAGCCCGTTCGATTCGCCTGCGGCAAATGAAGAATCCATAATTGCGCCGCCCTGCCAACCCGAGGGAGGTCGCAAAGTCTGTGTGCCCTTAGGGGTTGTGTAGGTGTTTGACTCAAGGAAAGAATTATTCGTGAATGTACCTGCGGGAATAGATCCGAGTCCGGTAATTGAAGACGAAGGAGAGGGGGCGGGAGTTGGCTTTGGTTGTGGCGGAGCGGGTTTAGGTTTTGGTGAAGGTGTCAGTTGGTTAGGAGCGTTCGTAGTTTGAGTGACTGAATTCGTATTCGGCGTTTCTGTTTCGGAGTTCATTGATTCCGGCATGAGCGTATTTTGCTGAGCCGTTTTTGCAGGATGCAATACGATGTAAGCACCGGCGCCAACTGCCGCCAGCGCAACAAGTGTAAAAAGGGTCCAAAAAACTTTTCCCAGAGAACCTGTCGGGGCCTTGTCTCCAATAAGACCGGCCCACCACGACCGATACGAGACGGGTGTGCCGTAAGTATTTGGCACAGGGTTACCAGGCCAGAGTGAAATTACGATCCACGCAATTGATCCGATTGCGATAATCGCCCATGCCCACGGAGCGTATTGCGGTATACCACTTTGAGAAGTCCCTGTCCCTCCGAATATATAAACTACCGCTGCTACAGCCCAAAAAAGAAGCACAATCCAACCCGAGAGATTAATGTCGTGCAACCGCCGAATTTGTAGTCCGAGTCCAACGAAGAATCCAAAAATACCCGCGACAAGAGCCGGAAGAAATGCTAGAAGCGCGACACCAATAACCCCGGCGAAAAGGCCGCCGATGGAGGTTGGTGAGGTTTGACTTAGAATCGAAGCGCCAAGCGCACCGAACAAAAACGCGCCTCCTACACCAACGACCAAATTGATAAGAAGGAGCAAGAATACCGATTTCCAATAATCGCCAACTCCTGTTCGTCCGTTAAACATTGTGCCTCTATCGTATCATGCCACTATTGTCTAGTGTGGCCTTGTCCCCTGACGACATCGCAGTCGTTCGCGACTGCAAATCCTTTAATTTTTGCACTGCTTCTTCTGCGGAACATGGCAACATAACACGCGGGATGTAAATTTGCGCCTTTCCGCCATCGTCCAACCCAAGTCCACCTGCCGAACTAGTTATTTCCGTGCTCAGCTGCTGCAACAGCGGTTGTGCGTCGGCGAAATTCGGATCGTTGAGGTATATCGCGACAAACTTATGTTTTTGTGGAATGATCTGCCGACCTGTTTTGATCGTCTGCGTTGCAACAGCGATATTTTGTATTTTGTTCCATGGAATTTTCAACGTTGATCCTTTTTTCAAGGCGCTTGTTGGAGTGATTCCTTCTCCATCCGCAACAAGTGCGATGCGCGATCTGAACATCGGATACACAGCGCACAGGCTAAAAAAGCCAGCAGTAATTGTTCCCCATAGATATTCGCCGTTCCACAACATCAAAAACCCAATGGCGACAAAAATGACCGCAATAATAAAGATTCCGACTTTTTTCCACAGCGGTTGTTTAAGTATAAGAGTTTTAGAGTTATTAGGCATGAAAATCCCGAACAATCGCAGAATATCACGTTCTTCATGCAGTTTACAGGTGTCAACAAGTGACGCCGCCCCTGCCCCCTGCCGCCCATTCAATTTTCAAAAACTCCTGCCTGCGTGGCCGAAGCCACTTCGGCGAGGCGAAGGCCCGCGAAATAGATGAGAATGGAGGAGTGTGCGGCGGGGCGGGGGCGGGCACCAATTGAATCTTGTCTCTGTCCTTGTGACCCTACGGGGAAAGCTCCCGCGACTAAATGCGCGCCGTCGCGCGCATTTGTCTGGGCACCGGCTCGCGGTCCCGCAAGCTTGCGGGATATCGCTGCGCCGTTCGATTCCCCGTCGCAACAGTGTTCAAACACTGTTGCTTAGGGTCAAATCTTTTGGCTTCGCCAAAATTTTGACTCTATACAACTCTGCTCGAACCTATTTTAGCACTAACGGCTGATGTCGCGCGCTCCGCGCGCGTGGTGGC